>Ga0255338_1000514_pt1 | contig 118403 bp, 109 predicted proteins | sample MeOH1_35cm_T4_19_FD_203715 | JGI IMG/M metagenome (GOLD analysis project Ga0255338, IMG submission 203715) | Sandy soil microbial communities from University of British Columbia, Vancouver, Canada - MeOH1_35cm_T4_195 | ecosystem: Engineered > Artificial ecosystem > Sand microcosm >... | reverse complement strand
AAAGGCATCATCATACTATCAAAGCGCATTGCGCGGGAGAGGGGGCAGATCGAAGTGAAATTGAAAATCTGTGCTCAATTCAAAATTAAATCTTGTCTAAAAAAACTTCAGGGACGTTGCCTAGGTGCTATTCGTAATGATGTAATCATTTATGTTAATGCCAAACCGCCGTCTTGCTTCTTGCCATACAACATCGACAAAGCCTTCATGTTGATCGCATAAACGCTCAAATGTATGCCAATGCATACCTTTCGGCTTCCATTGATCGCCATTTAAAACACCAGGATCCCACTTTAATTTTTCACGTATTTTTTCCGCTCGTCGCGTAGCTCGATCGCATGCTGATTCACGCTGGCTTTTATACGCCAGATTATAACAATGGCGGCATGCAAACACACTCCCACCATAGAGAATAGCAACACGACGATTGCATATCTTAACAGGGCATATAAAAACAACATTTTTTTATGAGCTGCATTAAGCTAATGAGGGTTGCGGTATCTCGGAAGATACAGGGGAAACGCGTGAGCTTTGATGTGACGCAAATAACGAGCAGCGACTAAATGGTGAAGCTTTACCACGTTTAAAACAACCGTTGATTAATGTATTGATACTCAAGCTTAGCGCGATGACGAAGATCATATTATTCGCATCTGATGACATCCAAATAAACAATGGTAATAAGAGATCAAGTCCTACCGATACACCAGCCCCAACACAATTTTGCTGAAAAGCATGCTGATGATGTTGAAATTCGACTGTGTTTGGCGTGACTAAGCATGGCTTGTTTTTGAATTTAGATAACACCATTATCCACTCAATTGCACGGAACAGGGCTGTTGAAACAGCACATAAACTAGCCCCGACGGATGGCGAGACAGTGCTATTGATTGGTGTGAAAAAACCTCGAAATAACAAAAATCCACAAGCCAGACTGGTGGTATAAACCAAGTTACTCAATAAAGCTTGTTTTCTATATTGCCACTGCACTTGCCGTTCATTTGATGACATGATCAAATCATTGGCCTGATGTTGCTCATGTCTGAACTGCCAAGCCGCGAATATCACATCATAAATCAGTAAGACCTCCATGCACACATTACCCCACCACCCCAGTGTACCAACAGATGGTCTTAGTTCATTGCCGTGTAACCACTGTGCGGATAAAAAATTAGATGTACCCCATAAAAAATCAGTTAGACACATAATCTTCATAACGCTAGTTGGCTTATCCTCAACAGTTTGCAAAGTCCGTTGTATCACCAATATTGATTGCAACACAAAGCGCCCACCAAAGACGCTCCAACTTAAAACATCAGTGACTGGTTTCATCGTATTCAAAACGGGTAACGCCTTTGAAAAACCAATCCATCCCGCCGATGCCCCCGCCGTGATAACAAACTTCGTCCACAACCAATAAAGACGCGTATCATTTATTTTAGTAACCCAATGTATCCATTCCTCAAGGTATGCATGATTCTCTTCATGCCAGTATTCTTCTTTGTTTATCATCCTACCCTCAATACGGTGTTATTCAACATCGCGTTCATTTAAACACTCTGGTTGTATTATAGATCGGCACTTAATGAGGGTGGTTCTTATTTTCAATCAAAAAAAGGGTGAAAATATTTATTAACTTAACTTTTGTGATAAAATAATCCGATATAAAAGTTAAAAAAGGAATAATATTCACATGACCATTGACCGGGTAGACGTAAAGATTTTAAAAATCCTGCAAAATCAAGGTGATATAGCCAACTCTGACTTGGCTGACAAGGTTAGTATTAGTAAAACAGCATGCTGGAACCGAACAAAGCGTTTACGAGACGAAGGCTATATCCAGCATATCGGAGCGGTACTTGATCCCGATAAATTAGGCTTATCAGTTTTAGTCTACGTAGGGGTGATTCTCGAGCGATCAACTGCGAATAGTTTTTCCATATTTGAAGAGGCCGTGCAAAAAATCCCTGTCATCATGGAATGCGTGTTGCTGACGGGTGATTTTGACTATTGGATGAAAATTAGGGTGAAAGACATTCATGCGTTTAAGCGACTGTATGCAAACGTGTTGTTGTCATTGCCTGGAGTTCAGCAATTGCGTTCATTTTTCACATTGGGAGAAGTGAAAACAAATAAAGGGCTGGTCATTGAGTCGCCCTAAGATAGGGGTATCTCCTTTTTGACTTCTCGATATACCCCAACATATACCCCCAGCATAGATTGGATGCAGGGGGTACTTGTTGGACAATAGTGGACGCATGATAGGCTTTAAGCCCCGTGTTTACAAGAGGTTATGGATGTCATTGGAGTGTCTTGGATGGTTAATTGGGGCGGCGGCTATTTAATTTGATAGCTAACCTATTGTTATTTAATGATTTTTGAGCCCATTCGTTGCTTTTCAATTAGTTTGAAGTTTGGCATAAAAAAATTATTCAATTGTGACACTTCATTCTTATAAAGATCGTTCATTAACTCAACCAACTCTGGATTATCGAAACGATAGCAGCCGAATAACTGCCTAACATGTGTCCAATTTTTTGCTCCACATGAGCATTGTCATGGGTGCAGTTCTTTTAAAACGACGATTTAATTCTGCAATTTGCTTAGATACTTAGGGTCCGCTGACAATTCGCCAAGACTGATTGACTCGTTGGGCGCGCTCATACTCCACGCTCATCTCAAGTTGTTCCACCAAGGGGTGCATGGTTTCATGTTGTATGTATTTTTTTACTTCATCATGAACGAATGCATCAATTTCGCGCTCAAGTGACGTATCAGGTATTAAATCCTCCCAATAGAGGTCTTCATGCACGATAGGGTGGATATTTTTCAGACGAATCCAGTTATGAATGTTTTTTTCATCATAGCGAGCGGCATGTTGTTTGCAATACACGGGTTTTGTCATTACACCTAAAGAAATATTGCACAGAAAATTATCGGGGATCGCACCGATGCGAATGTCTTCCAATAATTGATCGTTAGACCAGCTTGTTTGTTTTTTTATAACTATATTTTGGTGCGTATCGAAGTTAACGCCCGCTTTTTGTGCTTCGTCTAATACCGTCTGACACAAAGATGAGTCGAACAGTAGCTCTTCAAGGTTTTTTTGATAATGGAATGCTACGAACATGCGAATAAGCTGTGGCGCAAACATCATGCATATAATGAGCGCATTCAAATTGTCGACTTGCTCAAGGGTTAGATTATAATATTTTTTTATTGGTTTTATGACGAATAATGGAATGGCGATGGCTGAAAAAAATATTAACATTGTACCGAGAAAACGGTCGTTAGGAGAAAGAAATCGCAAGAGTTTGTGTTCTAATAACGCCGTAATGGCTTTGTCGGCGACGCTTGCATGCGCGTAAGCGTCTGACCATGCCTCTTTGTTCGTCGCGATGGCGCTTCTCGCCATTTCCAACGCTTTTTTTGCTTCATACGTATACAAATAGGCATCAATAGTCAGGCTTCGCCATTTGACATGACTGTTTTGCATCAAAAAATGCTGGCATTGTTTATCTACTTCTTTGAGCTCGGCGCGTAATTCATCACGCAGCCAGACCCCCGTAATTGTTTGAATGGGTTTCTTAAAAAACAATTTTATGGCCCATTGCTTTGATAAATAATAAAATATTGTACTACAATTTTATGTTGTTGACCACGGGCAATTGTCAACATGGTTTATTCTGCTCCAACATTAAAGTCTCTGTATAATCGAAGGCTTGAGCATTGTCTGTGAAATATCCAATACGCCTCAAAATCTTCACTAGAGTTTATTGAACGTAGTTTTAATATAGCTTCAGCGCCATGTAAACCCCATCGTGCACCTGTAATATCGAACCGATCATTAATCAAATGACGACATGCGCCTTCAATAACTCCTGTAGCAATGGGATATCCAGCTGCTAAGGCTTGATCATATTTCAATCTCGATTTACTTTTTAGTAGTGGCGCTACGTAAACTGTCATGCCGCATGACAATCCCTTTCCCATCAAAACTTAAAACCAATAAATCTGACGTATTTTCAGGTTCACACAAGCGATTTTGTGCATAAAATTCCTCGAAATCCTGCGCCGCATCGTTAACTACCATTAACGCTTGTCGTTTAGGTATATGCCCGCCCGTGGTGCTTTTGACGCTTTACACTGACTCATCAGATGAAGGCCGAACTTGTTTGTGATGCATTGAACATGGCCATTTGGCAACGCAAACCTAAACGAGGGTTGATTATTCACTCCGATCGCGGGTCACAGTATGCGAGCCAGAACTATCGAAAACTATTAAAGACCCACGGTTACATAGGCAGTATGAGTCGAAAAGGTAATTGCTGGGATAACGCTGTGGCGGAAAGCTTTTTTGGCAGTCTCAAGCAGGAACGCGTTCAATGGCGACACTATTTAACACGGTATGCAGCCCAGCAGGACGTGCTAAATTATATTTCCATGTTTTATAACAGTTATCGTTTGCATTCATTTCTTGGCTATATGAATCCAAATCAATTTGAAAGAGCGTGGGGACAAATGAAAAAAGTTGTTTAACTAGGTGTGTGCATTTGCTTGACCACGTCACGTCACACTCATGGCAAATGAGCATGATTAGGTCTAATCTTAAGTAAGCCTTTCATTTCGTGCCGATTTGTCTCGCATCGAATGAAATCGTTAGTCAGCATAATAGGGGCAAGAGGATATGAACGTACGATCTTTACAAAGGAACGAGTTGCGCCAATTATTTGAATCAGTTCTTACTGATAATACGAGTCAGTTATGAGCTCTGATTTAGAAGTTAATTATAGATTGAAATATATTTCTCTCTTATGCATTATCATATCAGTAGCCCTTAATATTGTTGTATTAATCGGGTGGGGAACGAACTATTCCCTTCTTACACAATTTGGTCATAATTATAAACCACAACCTCTAATCACGTCTCTTTTGTTATTCCAATTAAGTGGCAATTTGTTTGTATATCTGTGTAGGCCAACACATACCGCATTCCGTCTACTCGCCATGATTAGTACGCTTATAGTTACCTTTATCATAACCATCATTATGATAGATGATATCACCGGGTTGCATTTGGATGTTGAGAGATGGTTTATATTAGGTCAAGGAACTAGCCGTATATCCCCAATTATGATAGTGACTGGCTTATTAATTGGCATTGCATTTCTGTTATTATTTGCCTCCAAAGCAGATAATACACGCAGTAAAAGTACCGCAGCATGGATAGCTTTTACCATGCTCGTGGTTATATCCTTCATCCTGCTGGGTTATCTTTATAACTCGCCTTTGTTTATGTATACCGGTGGCGGGCAACTAACAACCGTAGCCTTACCGGCTGCAATATCTTCCTTTTTTCTTTGCGTAGGGCTCATCATGGCCATCGGGAAAAAGCACCTACCTTTAAGTGCGTTCATTGGTCCATCCTTATTTTCACGATTAATGAGAGCCACCATTCCCCTAATTATCCTATTAATTATTTTTCAGAACTGGGTAAATGTCATTATTTTTCCACTGCACATACAATCAGGGTATGCGTTAACAGCAGCTTTTGTTTGTATTATGTCAGCTATATTGATTAGCATACTCCTCTTTAAAGTAACGTTAACAATTAGTAAAGACATTGATCGTACCCATCAAGCGCTTCAGCAACTGAAAGAAAAATTACAAAATGCTCTGTCATATAACCGAGAGCTGATTGAGGTGTCTCTTGACCCATTTTTAACGATCAGCAAGGATGGGAAAATTACCGATGTTAACCGCGCTACAGAAATTGCGACGGGCGCTCCCCGTGAGCAACTGCTTGGGACGGACTTCTCAAATTATTTTACTGAACCACAACTTGCAAAAAAGGGCTACAAAAAAGTACTCGAAAAAGGGTCTATTACAGATTATGAACTCGTTATGAAGGATAAGTTAGGAAATCAAAAGAACGTTACATACAACGCCGTACTTTATAAAGATTCTGCTAATAAGATTGTAGGCATATTTGCTGCGGCCCGAGACATTACTAAACGTAAATTAATAGAAGAAGAAGCAAAAAAATATGCGGTCGATCTTGAGCGCTCCAATCAGGAGCTTCAACAATTTGCCTATATCGCCTCTCATGACTTGCAAGAGCCCCTGCGAGTAATAACCAGTTATCTTCAATTGATAGAAAGACGTTATAAAGACAGGCTAGACCAGGATGCTAATGAATTCATCGATTTTGCTGTCGATGGAGCTGAGCGATTACAACGGATGATCAATGATCTACTGTCTTATTCACGCGTGGGAACCAGGGGCAATCCATTCACAAAAACGGATGCTAATGCGGTAGTGAAACGGGCACTTGAAAATCTTGCTGTAGTCATCGAAGAAAATCATGCAGTTATTACTTATGATAATCTTCCCACCCTCATAGCTGATGAAGAACAGCTCGTGACTGTTTTTCAAAATTTACTGAGTAATGCCATTAAATTCCATAAACCTGATGAACCACCTAAAATCCATATTCTTGCTGAAGAAAAAGAGTCTGAATGGCTCTTTGGTGTACGCGATAATGGAATCGGCATCGATCTCCAATATAAAGATAAACTGTTTGTTATCTTTAAGCGCTTGGTTGGGAAAGAATACTCAGGCAGCGGAATGGGGCTTGCCATTTGTAAACGTGTCGTAGAACGGCATGGTGGCAATATTTGGGTAGAGTCGAAACTTGAGAAAGGGTCGACATTTTATTTTACCATCCCCAAGAAAATAGCAACCGCTTATAAATAAGGAGAATTGAGATGGATATCACAAGAAGCGCTGAAATTTTATTGGTTGAAGATAGTCCGGCGGATATCCGCTTGACACAGGAAGCATTAAAAGAAAATAAGTTAAAAATTAATCTGCACATCGTGACAGATGGTGCTGAAGCGATGGAGTTTCTCAGAAAGCAAAATAAATATAAGGACGTGCCTACACCTGACTTAATGCTACTTGATCTTAATATGCCAAAAAAAGATGGCAGAGAGGTTTTAAAGGAAATGAAAGATGATTCCGTATTACAAGCCATCCCTGTGATTATTCTTACCATCTCAAAATCAGAAGAAGATATTCTACTAGCTTATAAATACCACGCGAATTGTTATATCAGAAAACCCCTTGATATGAAAAAATTTATGGAAGTCGTTCAAGCGATCGAATCATTCTGGTTTACGATTGTCACGTTGCCGCCGAAGAAATAACGATGGATAACACCTTAAATGTGCTATTTATAGAGGATAATCCTCCTGATATCAGGCTTGTACAAGAGTTGTTAAAAGAAGCCAAGCAAAATCAGTTCTCCCTGGTCAATGTACAGTCACTGTCAGCCTCTTTAAGTATTTTAAATGAACAATCTTTCGATGCCATTCTCCTCGATCTAGGACTACCTGATAGTCAGGGAATCGATACGTTTCGTGAAATTAATAAAATTGCTTTTAACATTCCTATTATTATATTAACTGGATTACAGGATGAAACCATTGCTGTAAAGACGATAGCAGAAGGCGCGCAAGATTATTTGATCAAAAACACATTGAATGGAAATAACCTTTCAAAATCAATATGTTATGCCATTGAGCGCAAACGTAATGAAACTGAGATATATGAGTACGTTGAAATTATTCAGAGTGCAAATGAAGCCATTTTTAGTCTTACCGAAGAAGGGATTATCAGGCGTTGGAACCAGGCAGCTGAAACCATTTACCGCTATACAGCAGATGAAATTATCGGGAAATCCTTTCTGATTTTAGCCTCCACCAAAGATAAAGAGCGCATAGAAAATTTATTAAATTCGATCAAATCAGGAGATAGCATCTCCCAATATGAAATAAACCTACTTGATAAATATGGTCATCGAGTTAACAGCCTAATAACTATTGCGCCGATAAAAAATAAACTTGGCTTCATCATTGGCGCTGCAGTATTGGCCCAAGACTTTACCCAATATAAACAAACAGAACAACAATCAGCAATTCAATTACGTATAGAAGCCGTACTATCAGAATCAAGCCGTACACAGGATGTCACTCATAGTATATTAAAAACAGTTTGTGAAATTTTAGAGTTTCAGATGGGTGAAATCTGGGCTCTTGTTCCGGAGGAGAATGTTTTACGGTGCGCCTCAATCTGGAAGACATATTATCTGCCAGATGAGCTCATACAAGTCAGCAATAAACTAGCATTCCAATACAATGAAGGAATTCCGGGCAACATCTGGGCTAGTAAACGTCCCTATTGGACAATTAATCTGAGTCAGGATAGGGCAACGACGCGCAGGGACTTATTGATAAAATTGGGAATAAATTGTTGTTTTGGTTTTCCCATTATCTTTGATGAAGAAATATTAGGTGTGATCTTGCTTTTTGGAGAAAATTTTGAAGAGCCTGATATTAGCTTCATGCTCCAGTTTGAACTCATTGGAAAACAGCTTGGTACCTTTTTCAAACGACAACATCTAGAAGACGAGTTACTGTATTTAGCCCGACATGACAAGCTTACCGGTCTTGCCAATCGATTTGTTACTGAAGGCATATTAAGTGATGCTATCGAGCAGGCAAAAATTCACCAGACGATGGTCGCGCTTCTATATATTGATCTCGACCAATTCAAAAATTTTAATGACACCTTTGGCCATGATAAAGGTGATCTATTATTACAGGAAGTTGCACAACGCTTAAAAAGCGTTACACGTAACATTGATCTTATTGCTCGATTTGGCGGCGATGAATTTGCCATTGTGCTTCCCGAGATCAAGACAAAAACATCTATTGATTCCTGTGCTCAAAAAATTCTAGATAGTATTGCATTACCTTTTACCATTGAAAAAGATGAATTTTATCTGACTGCAAGTATAGGAATTAGTATTTATCCCTACGATGGCATAGATGTTAGCAGCCTCTTCAGGGCCGCTGATTTGACCATGTATCGGTCTAAAAAAGCAGGCGGGAATAGTTACCAATATTCATCCCTGGAATTGACAAAACTGGAACAAAAAAAAGTAATGATGGTGGCCAAATTACATCAGGCATTGCAGAAGAATGAATTTATTTTATATTACCAACCTATCGTTAATGTTCAAACAAATAAGTTAGTGAGTGTGGAGGCATTGCTTCGTTGGAAAACCGCTGATGGAGTAATCATTCCTCCGGCTGTATTTATTCCATTGATTGAACAGAGTGATTTGATTTTAGTGATTGGCGAATGGGTCCTGCAAACGGCATGTGAACAAATTAAAGAATGGCATCAGCTTGGCTTACAGAATGTTGCCGTTAATATTTCTGTGCACCAATTAAATGCTGGGTTTATTAAAACAATTGAAACCACATTGGATAAAACAGGATTAAGTCCTGATGACTTGTTACTTGAAGTAACTGAAAGCGTATTGATGTCAAAAACTAAAACCATACTGGATAGCCTCAAATCATTAAATGCGATGGGCATACGCATTTCTATTGATGATTTTGGAACAGGGTATTCTTCATTTTCCTATTTGAAGAATTTTAGTATCAACGTCCTTAAGATTGACCAGTCATTTATTACCGATGTTCATAAAAACAAAAATTCTGCATCGATTGTAAATGCCATTATTGCGATGGCTCACGCATTAAATATAAAAACAATCGCGGAAGGTGTTGAAACAAAAAAACAACTTCAGTTTATACAAAAAGCAGGGTGCGATGAGTACCAAGGTTATTATTATAGTGAACCATTGCCACCGGACGAATTGATTAAATTGTTAAAATGATTTATTCAAACAGATGCTTTTCGTGAGTTTACTGCTGAATGTGGGTTTTAAAGTAAGTTATATTTCCCAAAGATAGACCTACTGGGGTTTATTTTCGGACAATATTGGACAAGGAGAACTTCATGGCTCCTATTTGGCATAAAAAAGCGCCCCAATTCTAGCTAAAATCAGACCTTAAAATATTAATAATGTCATTACTAACATCGATCCCATTGGATACGTGAGGAATAGTATTACAAGTGATAATTTTAGCCACACCTGAAGCTAATAATATTTTATAAGCATCTCCCGCGAGAATTGCATGAACGCCAATACAAATTGGCGGAGCCATTTTCAATGCTCGTAAATGCTTAATAGTCTCTATCATGGTCATCCCAGTAGAAATGATATCGTCAATCAATACAGGGGTAAAATCCCTATACTGCTCGATACTAGGAATAGAGACCTCAACACGTGTATCTCCTTTCCTATTTTTTTCTAGAATAAGATGAGGCGCATTAGCTTTCTGGGCAATGTCACCAACTGACGTGATTTAATAGATGAATACAAAAAGCTTAAACAAAAAAATCCCAAACAAACCGATTCTTGGATTGCACGCCAGATATTAAAGATGGATATGGCCAAGGGTAAAGACGTAGAAACTATCAGAAAAAAAGATGAAAAGCTAAAAAAGTTGGGTGGAAATTTTTTGTGCAAATAACCTTTTGATTATTCGAAATTTTTTTGACGCTATTTAGGGCGTGTTGAGTGTTCGTTGAATCTATAATTGGTGGAGGCGGCGACTATTTAATTGATTAATCAATGTGTTGTATTTTAAAGATTATTTTTATTACCATTAAAAATATACCCCCAAATGTACCCCCATCATGCTGTTATATACTAAAAATGGTTGCTAAGAGTTTTCTCTAAGCCAAAGCTCTATAAAATTATTATAATCATTATAAGTTAGCTCTTCTATCCCTATGGAGGTTAGATTACACATAGTCGGTAACTCATTTTCAAATAGTTTAAATCGCTCAAATATCTTTTTCCCACCAGGAATCGTAACCCCATTTTTATTAGCGTCATTTAGCCAATTTCGTACATGCTTAATAAGTTCTTCAGGCCGAGAATCATGAGCGCGTATATCCTGTCCCGCAATGTCGGAAATGAATTTTTGATACCGATATTGTTCTTTGTCAAAAATCAAACAATTTTTTTCCTGATGAATTTTACTGCCAAAAAATTTAGCTCCCAGAAAAACACCCAGTTCTAAAGGCATATTAAATCTTGGAAGTTCATTAATAGGATCGAGTTCGGTGCAAGATAAATCATGTATACCAAACTTAGACTGTTTAATTATTTGCCTAATTTTTTCAACTCTGACACTTCCGCCATCATCTTCCTCAAGTGCACATCGTGGAATATAACCACAGTCAAAAATTGTGAATACCAGTGCATTTCTCAATTCAAGATATTGATTATCAAAAGGACAATTAATAAATACATTAATTGAGTAATTATTTTGCGTCATGCTATTTCTTTCTTCTAGAAGATGAAACGGTTTTTACCGCTTTTTTTATTGACGTTCTAGAAACATTCCCGCTCTTGGGAGCAGCTTTAATAGTTCTACTTCCAATAGATTTAACTGGATGCCCAACTTTAACAGTTTCGACTACCGCTTTCGAAGGATGTTTTTTAGCTTCTTTTACAGTAACAAATTGACCGGTCTTTACATCCCGACCTCGTTTATAAGTTTTGACCATATCCAGCCCTAAGCTAATTTTTGCATATAATAAACAATGAGGCTCCCATAATGAAGTTACACTTCAATTACTTTTTTTTCTTGACCGTTTCAACGATAGCCGTTTTTTTGCGTCGCTCAGCTTCCGTAACAGGGATAAACTGACCGGTTTTGGCATCACGGCCTCTTTTATAAGATTTGGACATAACAATTTCCTCTCATAAAATGCATAAAGTGCATCGCTTAACGGAGCCCATTGCTTCCGTCAGTAGTCACCGGTTCACAATGCAACAAGAATGGAGCCTCATATAGAGTATAGCATCACGAATCAATGGCTTGATTCAGCATGATGGAATGGTCAAATGGGGCGGATGTTTGCCTTAATTTGCCTTACTCCCTATCGAAATAATTTCTTGAATTATAGGTTTATAATATTCAGCAGCCCCTGATTTAATTAACAAATTATCGGAAAGCTTTGTGGTTATCTCTGTATGAGTATGACCACATAAAACCAAAAACTGGATATCAGTATGTTGATCAGCAAAATTCCTAACTACATCACCAGTTGCTTTTGAAGCAAAATAAGGTAACCAATTTTCATCGCTTGGCTTATCGTTGTGCCAACTGCATTCAGGGAAGGGAGGAATATGGGTGGCAATAATTACTTTTTTAATATCAGTGTCGATTGTATTAAACAATGTCTGTTGGAGAACCAATGCATCTCCGTCAGCCAATTTTTGCATTTCCATTTTCAAGGCAGACTTATTCAATAAAACAGCTTGATATAACTCGGCGATCAAACGGCTGTCATTTAAATTTACTAAGCTATGATCAAAATCCCCATAACGTGCATCAGCCCAGCCATCATGGCCCACCAATACAATACCGTCAGCTAATGTTAAGGTTTTAGGCTCCCCAAGCCAAATGAGGTTTTTATTCTGAGCACACAAAGCACGAACTTTTTCACGTACATTATTAACACTACTGAAGTAGTAGTCGTGGTTACCTAGTACAAAATAAATCAGCTTATTTGTGTATGTGCTAAATTCTTGAAGAATTTCACACACATCTTTTGCTTCAGCTATATCGCCAGTAATCAAAATCTGATCTGCGCCAGTTTCAATTACCTGTTGGTAAAATTTTTTTCTTGCTTCAACCTTTAAGAAGTTGAGGTGGATATCAGTTAGCCAGGCAATATTCATTTATTTCACCCATTAATAATAGAGTATATCCGTGATTCAACTATTTTCTTTCGGCTCTCAGACTCTAGTGAATAGTTTAAATGCCCGGGTAATGCTTGAAGAAACTGGTCATTACTCATTAATAATCCAAATTCAGATGAAAGGTATTGCTTTAAATTGTCTGACACTACTAAAACATCACTAGCGATTTCTGGTCGGCCATCAATTACTGAAATAATATCTTCCAGATCATGGCTTAATAAAAAATCCTGCTTGCCACGATCTTTAAATGCTTCCAGCTTAGTTGCCAGAAAATAAGGTGCAGAAATAGCTTTTATATTTACATTGTCTGCAATACTGTGTTCAATAGCATTTTCTTGTGCATCTTTATACCATTTATTAGAAAATCCCAATACGCTTTTATCGATGGGCATGACATCAATTAAAATCCCATCACAATCCCAACGGCATATGGGGTGATCACCAGAAATTAGCTCTTTAAATCCTTTCTGGCGTAATTTTTCAGCAATAGCATAATAACTCGGCCTAGTGATGACGTTGACTATACAATCTACGTCCACAGTAAAGCGTACATCAGGCGCGGCTTTGTCTGTTATCAATAAGCCTGTGATACTGCCACCGACAAAAGTTACTTCATCACATAAATCCCCAAGTCGATGTGCAATTAAAGAAAGGGATTCGATATTTCTTTGAGCGGAACTTCTATTCATTTGGTACCAACTTTTTTGTTTTTAATATTGTGGATATTTTCTGTGCGGCAATCTGTCTTTCCCTTACTCGCCCTGAACGGATAGCATCAATTAACGTCAATAAGTCATAAAATAGCGGATCTGGATGCTTTGCTACAGATTTAGGCACTGAAGAATATAATGGCTTTAGAGCAAGGCCACGCTCACTCCCTTCGCCATATGGCCACACAGGGATAGGATCATTACCAGCAATAATCTGATCGTTTAAGCTTGGAGCAGCATAGCTAGTAGGAATACCACGAACTAGCTCGCCTAATTTAGCAGGAAAGACATACTTTAATCCATGAACAAAAAACTCCTCACAGGCCTGAATAATAGGCTGAGGCTTGTTTGGTGGAGAGTATGGTGTAATTAAACCTGCTTCAACTAACCGTTTTAATGCATAATTGATCTGTGAGGGGGTAAGGCATAATTCATATGCAATACTGTTTTGAGACCAGGTTTTATCCACTTGGTTGACTAACAGTTTAGCTAGAACCCCGATGTCTTGCGGTTTAATCATAACTATCCTTTTCATTCTATATTCTAGAATTTAGAATGAAGAATACATTTAGTCAAGAGGGAGGAATAAAAACTTTTATTTTAAAAGTGGTATCTAAAAAAGAATCTATAATTAGAACGGCTCGTCAATAATGACATTGAGATATTTTTGCACATAGGAGTTTAATAAATGAAATCTCTAAGGAAAGGGACATCTCTTCTTTTTAATATCACAATTCTGATTTTTTGACGTGATTTAATAGATGAATACAAAAAGCTTAAACAAAAAAATCCCAAACAAACCGATTCTTGGATTGCACGCCAGATATTAAAGATGGATATGGCCAAGGGTAAAGACGTAGAAACTATCAGAAAAAAAGATGAAAAGCTAAAAAAGTTGGGTGGAAATTTTTTGTGCAAATAACCTTTTGATTATTCGAAATTTTTTTGACGCTATTTAGGGCGTGTTGAGTGTTCGTTGAATCTATAATTGGTGGAGGCGGCGGGAATCGAACCCGCGTCCGCAAATCCTCTGCCATCAGCTCTACATGCGTAGCCTGGTCTTTTGATTTAATCGTGAATCCTCCGACTGGCAGGATGACGCACGACGGTTCCCTTGATTTCGCGATTTGACGCGGGACAATCATATCGCTAGCTTATCTTCTATGACCGTTGATTCCACTACCTATAAGCAGGCGTGGGCAACGGGGCGCTGGTTTATAGGCAGCGCACGGTGTGATTTATCTATTGTTGTTTAAGCAGCAATAGCGTCATCAGCAAAGTTTTCATCATTTGCATTTATGTTTACTTGAGTCTTATTTACGAGAGGTCTCAATCTCGGCATGCACTTCAGGTTTCGCAACCCACGTCGAAGCCAGGTCGCCCCCATACTGTACAATTGTAGTATAACATAAAATCACATGACACACCATGGCTCGTGGTTTTGACGGTAGGATTAATAAAAATCCCCGCCGTCTGTATGCTCCAGATCTGGCCAAGAAGCGCGTCATCCTGAGCGTTAACGAATGATCCGCGACATAGGTCGCAATATCATGCTCAGGAGGTTCCTCGCTATGCTCGGAACGACGGGCTATATATACTGGTGATTTTATGCCATTTGAGTTAAACTTGTGCTTTTTCTTGGCTTACTGTTAAGGCAATCGTTCATCATGTTATATGGTCATACGGCTCAGGATACTCGGCAGGTATTTTTTACTAGTTGGGATAAATACAACCAAAAAATGCCTTTGCAGCCGTTAGAAATGCAGGTGGTTCATGTTATTTTGCTGCACTCTGAATACCATGCCCTGCTCACAACTCAAGATAATCAATCGACCTACTTTCCAGAACTTGGGCAAACGAACCCTTATCTGCACATGGGATTACATTTAACCATACGAGATCAAATTGCGACTGATCGCCCGGCTGGGATAACCCATGTGTTTCAAGAATTGTTAAAAAAATACGGCGATGATCACACAGTGGAACATTTGATCATGGAACCGTTGGCCGAATGCTTATGGCATGCACAACGCCATCAATGCGCACCAAACGAGCAGAGCTATTTAGCGGCATGCCGTCAGTTGATCCAAGGCTTTTCTGATAGTCTTGAATGAGGTGATAGGTAAGTATTGTCGTAACACCTGACCATTCGCATCGACTAAAATCTTGGTGAAATTCCACGGGATAAATAGCCAAGGTTTCTTTTTCATGTGTTTTGCTAAATAACGATATAAAGGCGCTTGATTTGGCTTTTTTACATGTAATTTTGCAAACAAAGGAAAGGTCACGCGAAAACAACTCGTCGCAAATTGGTTGATTTCGGTATTGCTACCCGGTTCTTGGTGTGAAAATTGATCACAAGGAAAACCAAGAACCACCAATCCACGATTACCATAATCCTCATATAATGCTTGTAATGCCTTATATTGCGGAGTAAACCCACAACGACTCGCCACATTCACAATTAACATCACTTTCCCCTGATAGGGTTTGAGTGTGGTTTCTACTCCGTGGATATCCGTGACAGGAATATCGTAAATGGACGTCTGATTCATACCTGAATACCACTATGACGCAATAATGCATCCACCGTCGCCATGCGTCCCCGAAAATTTACAAATGCAGTCTGCGCTTTCTGAGAACCACCGACTTCTAAAATGCAATGTAAAAAATCGCGCCCAGTTGCTGTATTAAAGACCCCCTCATCTTCAAAACGTGCAAATGCATCACTGGAAAGAACCTCAGCCCATTTATAACTATAGTATCCAGCAGCATACCCTCCTGCGAAAATATGACTAAAACCATGTTGAAACCGATTGTAAGATACCACTGGAATAACCGCCGTTTTTTTCCGCACCTCTGCTAAAATACGGGCGATAAATTGGGGTTGGTCATCCACATAATCTTCATGAATACGAAAATCAAAAATCGCAAACTCTAATTGCCTCATCATCCCCATTGCCGATTGAAAATTTTTCGCTGCAACGAGGGGATTGAATAACGTCGCTGGCAACGACTCGCCACTCTCAACGTGTTTGGTCAATAAAGTCAGAGCATGCTCATCCCAACACCAGTTTTCAAAAAACTGGCTGGGCAATTCAACGGCATCCCATTCCACGCCATGAATTCCCGATACACTGATGTAGTCAACCTGAGTTAAAATATGGTGTAAACAATGACCAAACTCGTGAAACAACGTCAATACTTCGTCATGTGATAACGTGGGCGATTTTTTTGCAGTAGCTTTTGCAAAATTACACGTGACCGTGGCAATCGGCAATTGAACACTGCCATCAGCTCGTTTAAAACGACTTTGACACGAATCCATCCATGCACCGCCTCGCTTATGAGGGCGAGCGAATAAATCGACATACACATACCCTCTAATATGCTTTGTTTCATCTCGGACAACATAACAGGTTACGTCAGGATGCCAGGTTTCAACATCATGCAATGTTTCGAAGGTCATGCCATATAACGTATTGGTTATTGTGAATAAACCCTGCATGACACGGTCCAAAGGAAAATAGGGGCGTAACATTTCTTGAGAAATATGAAATAAAGCATGTTGCATTTTTTCAGAAAAATATGCGATATCCCATGGCTTAATGTCGTCAACCTGATACTGTTCACGTGCAAATGTAATGAGTGACTGATATTCTTGACTCGCTTGATCATGTGCTCGCTGAGCAAGATCGTTGAGAAAATGATTCACTTGCTGAGTGGATTCAGCCATTTTGGTTGCTAAGGATAATTCAGCATAATTCGCAAAGCCGAGCAATTGCGCCAATTTAAAGCGTAGTGCCAAAATCTCACTCATTAACTCAGTATTATCAAATTTACCCGCCGAAGGCCCTTGATCGGACGCTCGAGTGCAATAGGCCTGATACATTGTTTCTCGTAATGCACGATCATCGGCATAAGTGACCACAGCGAGGAAACAAGGATGCTCTAAACTCAGCATCCAACCAGACAGCCCTTTTTCCGCTGCTAACTCTCTTGCACTAGCTAATGCATGCTCCGGTAAACCTTGCAAACGCTGTGAATCGGTTATATGTAATTTAAAATCGTGGACTGCATCCAGTATATTATTTTCAAATTGATTCGATAAAGCAGATAGGCGTGTCGAAATTGCTTCAAATTGTTGTTTATGTTTAGGAGAAAGCGCCACACCGGACAATCGAAAATCACGCAATGTATCTTCAACAATTTTGTGTTGAACGGCATTCAACGACGATTTATCGATTGCATTTACTGCATCATAAAGGATCTGATTTTGACCAATTGCTGATTCATAAGCAGATAACTTCGGTAAACAAGCTTCGTAACAAGTGCGTAACTCTGGCGAATTAACCACAGCATGTAAATGAGACATGGGCGACCAAAATCGCTCTAATTCATCATCTAACTCGTCCAGCGGACGCATTAAATTATCCCAAGTAAAAGACGAGGTTTGATTCAACAGCGTATCGATTTGTTGTAAATGCCGTGCTAATAGGTCATCAAGTTTTGCGGCGTAAGTCGCCACATTAAGCGTGGAAAAAGGTATTAAAGAATGGCTGTCCATGTTAACTCACTTATATCCAATTAAATAATTTAAACTGCAATGGCGCTCCACTTTTTGCTTGTCCGAGTCACGATCCCAAGAGAGGGAATAATCGTGCCACTTCTCCGCTTGCTCTTGCTAACACACCCGATTCCGATAAAACCTCAGGTCAACCGCATCTTGTGATCCATATATGCGGCTAGAGAGCGAAAAAGTTAAATGCAATTGTCCTGTAAAACAGGCCCATTGAGTCCCATCAAAAAACCTGTATATTAACCGAAGGCTGCCGAGCCAACGGCCAAGATGTCGAAGGCATTCGAAACATACTCAAAATGCCGCGCTGTTGTTGCTTCGATTCATTTTCTCGTCGCAGCGCATCTCTAAACAAACTATCTGCATCTAACAAAGATACTTTCTGGGTTATCGTTTTGGGTTTTATGCTTAAAACTACATTCTCATGTTGGAGATCAGGATAAATCGTTTGGTCATAGTTAGTTAGAATGTCTTTGTTTAAGTCAGGATTATCAGGATGCAGTGCCTTAGTATTGGTTATCGTTTTTCCCACTTTATCAACAAAATATAACTCATCTAATTGATCGTTTTTTATTCGAATATATCCTCGTTTAAATAAACCTAAATTAATCTTGGTGAGTTGCTCAGAACTAGGTTTTTCAACCATCAATATCGCTATTAACTCTGCAGACGGTTCTGATACCCGGATTGCACAGCATTCCTCAGGTGAAATCTGCGCACGGCCATATTGATTTAACCTCATGTTTTCAAATTGCCGCATTTTCATTGCATTAATAACCGTAATCAACACCGCAACAATCGCAGCCACAAGCGGTATAACGGGACTGATGGCTGCGAAATAGGGCATGGTGAAAACGACACACGTCGCAAGCGCAATAAAAACGCCACAGCGAAACTGTAACACATCCAGATCAAAAGCCATTCGTTCGCTCAATGCATCTAAAACCGCTGTCAATGCAGCGTTATCTTCGACACACAGGGGTTGCATCTCTTTTTTCTCGACAAAAAAGTCCATGACCCAATCAATCGCACCATATATTTCCATCACAAGACCTGGCCACAATCCAACGACGGGAACCTTCGCGGCTCCTGATTGTGCATTGTTGAAGTTAGCCATCATCGTGACATAACGCTGCCTATCTATGTAAAGAGTGATGATAGAGCAAATCACATCATACAACTGCATCGCAACGCCCAACCACAACCCAATAACCGGCAGCCGTCCTGCAAGCACAAAACAGGTTGTTATTCCACTACCGAACCAAACAATATCGTTTGCAAGCTCCTGCCAACGCAGCACAATTTGGGCTTTAAATCGAGCCCATAGACCCAGTTCCCATTCAAGTTGGCTCATATGCGAGCGCATGAATGAATGCTTGAAAATCAAACTAAAATTGATAAATAACCGAGGAATAAAAAAAACCCAAATAATATTTGTAAAAATAAAGAAAGTACACGCACGTTCTAATGCACTCAGTCCTTGTTGATATTCGGCATGTTCGGTGGCAAGTGGAGCGATCGTAAATGCCACACGTCGTAATCGCTGAAAAAATAATCGGATATGATTCAATACAGTTGCTATGTAAATACGAATATTGGATGAGCCCGCAGACCAAGTAGCACTTGGCTTTATCGATCCCATACCAAAATCTTTCCCAGTTTGGTCGAAGATCCATTGGTCATAAACATCCTGATCTGAACGATACGCTGGAGGCGGTGATGTTCGCCAACTCTCAGAAGGTGTATTTAAACATTGATCATGTACAGCCTCAATCATGGTGGAAAACAACAGTAAATCACCCAGTTGATCGAGATAAAGAGCTGAGCCTTTTTCTTTAGAATCCTTTAAAACCTTTCGTAAAACCGGATAAAGCCTGTCATTTTCCCATTGCTCTCTTAGAAAAGGAGTAAAGAATAATGTGGCTTTTTGACGCTTGTCTGAGTTATCTGACTCTGAAATTTTTGATAATGCTTTGATTTCTTTACATAAATTGATTTTGTGCTGTAGAAGGTCGGTTGTATCTTTTGAATGGCTAAAAAAATTACATAACTCTGGAATGTCTTTAACCAGAGAAGAAAAATAATCCAAAACGTGCGAGTGAAACTGCTTTCCTTCCTCAGCCATATATACTTCTTTATTTACTAGGAAATATAATTTGCGCTATTGTCTCATAAAATACTCAAAAAGTAAATTTCACTCATGACTCGAGTTTTGCCATTTTTAAAAATGATATAAAAAATGTCGTCATTGCGAACGAAGTGAAGCAGTCCAGAACTGAATTTCAGTTGATCATCGATCTGGATCTTCGCTAACGCTCGCAATGACAGATCTTTAATCGATTTTACAAAAATGGCAAAACTCGAGTCATGATTTAACGGTTGCATACATTATCTTGCCGAAGCGAGCTATCTGAGAGACAATACTGCCTTTATTGATAAGACCAGGACTCTTCATGCGTTTTTCTGATGAACTTGCTAATGCCATTCGTTTCTTGAGTGTTGATGCCGTTGAACAAGCTCAATCAGGACACCCAGGTATGCCGTTGGGTATGGCCGATATCGCTACGGTACTTTGGGGGTCTTTTTTAAAATATAACCCCAAAAATCCGCATTGGTTTAATCGTGATCGTTTTGTGGTATCCAATGGTCATGGGTCCATGTTACTTTATTCGCTCTTACACTTAACCGGCTACAATCTAGACATTCATGCCCTAAAAAATTTCCGTCAATTACATTCCAAAACGCCCGGGCATCCAGAATGCACCGATACACCCGGTGTTGAAACCACCACTGGTCCATTAGGGCAAGGGCTCGCCAACGCCGTGGGTATGGCCATTGCTGAAAAACTATTAGCTACTCAATTTAATGATCACGAAACGACACTGGTTGATCATTATACCTATGTTTTTGCAGGTGATGGGTGCTTAATGGAAGGCGTTTCGCATGAAGCATGCTCCTACGCTGGCACCTTGGGTTTAGGAAAATTAATTGTTTTTTATGATGACAATGGCATTTCCATTGATGGTAGGGTTGATACTTGGTTTACCGATGATACCAGCATGCGATTTAAGGCCTATCATTGGCAAGTTATCGATAACATTGACGGCCACGATCCTACCGCGATCGAAGAAGCCATTTGCCAAGCACATGCCGAACCAAACAAACCGACACTGATTATCTGCAAGACAATCATCGGCTTTGGTTCTACCGCGGCAGGTAGCGAAAAAACGCATGGCGCTCCATTAGGAGCGACCGATATCGCACAGTTGCGAAAACGGTTTAAGTGGCCTCATGCCCCGTTTGAAATCCCCGAACACATTTATGCTGCATGGAGCCACGTCGTAGCAGGCGCAGAAGACGAGCAGCATTGGTTGCAACGTTGCGCGGATTATCAAAAACGTCGACCGACTGATTATTACGAATTTCTACGACGCATCAATGGGGATTTGCCCGATGAATGGTATGCAAATTCAGAAATATACATTCAACAATGCTTGACCAACACAAAAGCCGTGGCAACGCGCAAAACATCTCAACAATGCATTGAGCAGTACGCCGCTCTACTCCCCGAGTTACTGGGAGGATCCGCTGATCTCACCGGTTCCAATAACACCGATTGGTCAGGTACTAAAGCGATTTCATCAATGCATTTTGATGGTAATTATTTACATTATGGTGTGCGTGAATTCGCTATGTCAGCCATCATGAGCGGTCTTGCCTTGCATGGTGGTTTTATTCCTTATGGAGGTACATTTTTAGTCTTCTCCGATTATGCCCGCAATGCCGTACGCATGAGTGCTATCATGAAACAGCGTGTTATTTTCGTTTATACGCATGATTCGATTGGTCTCGGGGAAGATGGTCCGACTCACCAACCGATTGAGCACGCCGCGATGCTGCGCATGACACCTAATGTACACGTGTGGAGACCAGCTGACCTGGCAGAAACTGCGGTGGCATGGCAACAAGCGATTGAACGGCACAATGGTCCATCCTGTCTGTTATTGTCACGACAAACACTACCTGCATTATCCCATCAAGCTAATCAGTCACAGTCTATACAACGTGGCGGTTATGTATTAGTCGATTGTGATGGTTTACCGGATGTGATCTTAATTGCAACAGGTTCAGAAGTGCACATTGCATTGGCCAGCGCAGCAGAAGTCAAAGATCAAGGGATTCGGGTGCGCGTCGTATCGATGCCCTGTGCTGAGCGCTTTCTCGCTCAAGACGCGGCCTATCAGGAGCACGTTTTGCCTCATGCGATTCGCAACCGAATTGCCATTGAAGCAGGCGCTACGGCCTATTGGTACCGATTCGTTGGGCTTGATGGAATGGTCATCGGCATTGATCGCTTTGGTGAATCAGCCCCTGCTGAAACAATCTATTCCTATCTCGGCCTAACCGTCGAAAAAACTGTTTCAGCCATATTAAAGATTTTGGAGATGAAGTATGACAATACGTGTTGCAATTAATGGGTATGGCCGCATTGGTCGTTGTGTTCTGCGTTCAATATTCGAAACGAATCGCCAGAACGAGTTTAATGTTGTGGCAATCAACGATACGTCGGGTATTAATACGACCGCTCATTTGACGCGCTATGACAGCACCCACGGCCGGTTTAATAGCAAGGTTGTGATTGATGGACAACATTTAGTCGTTGATGGTCATTCGATTGTCATCACATCCGAGCGCGATCCGTCTCGTCTGCCTTGGCGCGACTTAGATATTGATCTCGTATTTGAATGCACAGGTCGCTTTACTAACCGTGCGGACGCCATGCAGCACATCACCGCCGGTGCAAAAAAAGTGTTGATTTCGGCACCAGGAAAAGATGCTGATGCAACGATTGTCTATGGAGTCAATCACCATCTATTACGCAGTTCGGATTGTATTGTGTCGAATGCCTCCTGCACAACCAACTGTTTAGCACCCGTTGTAAAACCATTGCACGATGCCATCGGCATTCAACATGGTTTATTAAATACCATTCACTCGTATACTAAAGATCAATTATTGTTAGATGGTCACCACATTGATTTACATCGCGCACGCGCCGCAGCGCAATCTATCATCCCAACCAAAACAGGCGCTGCCGCGGCGGTGGGTTTGGTTTTACCGGAATTAACAGGCCTGCTGGATGGTTTTGCCATGCGTGTACCCACAATCAATGTGTCTGTCATTGATTTTACATTCACCCCTAAGCGACCGACCACCGTTGCCGAAGTGAATGATATTATGCGTCAAGCACAAAATGATGTTTTACATATTAACGAAGAACCCTTAGTATCATGTGATTTTAATCATTATCCTGCATCAGCCGTGTTTGACGTGACTCAAACGCGTGTGTTAGGTGATTTAGTTAAGGTCATCGCATGGTATGACAATGAATGGGGCTTTTCTAACCGTATGTTAGATACAGCCTTTCATATGATGAGTCTGTGAGGAACAAGTATGAGTCTGATGAATATGTCTGATCTTGATTTGCGAGGCAAACGTGTGTTGATTCGTGAAGATTTAAATGTGCCAATTAAAGATGGCATGATTACCAGCGATCAGCGCTTGCAAGCAGCATTACCGACCCTACGCATGGCATTGGACGCTGGCGCCGCGGTTATTGTATTATCCCATTTGGGCCGACCAGAAGAGGGCCGGGTTGATCCTAAATTGTCGTTACAACCCGTAGCTGACTATTTGGATAAACACCTCAATTATCCTGTCCGTTTTGCCAGTGACTATTTATCAGGACTTGACGTCCTACCCGGTGAATTGGTCGTGTGTGAAAATATTCGCTTTAATCGTGGCGAAAAGAACAATGACCCAGTCTTAGCCAAGCAACTCGCCAGTTTATGTGATGTATTTGTCATGGACGCATTTGGGACCGCGCACCGCACTCAAGCGTCCACCTATGGCATTGCGCAGTATGCACCGATTGCTGTGGCCGGTCCGTTATTAACACGTGAACTGGACGCATTAGAACGCGTTTTAATGAAACCTGAAAAGCCAATTGTTGCCATCGTCGGTGGTGCAAAAGTCTCATCAAAACTAACCTTACTAAGACAAATGGTTGGCATGGTTAATGTCTTGATTCCTGGTGGTGGCATTGCAAATACCTTTCTGAAAGCAAAAGGAAAAGAAATTGGCGTCTCGCTATGTGAAGAAAATCTCTTGAACGAAGCACGTGCCATCCTCGAGCTGGCGACTATTACCGGTTGCCAAATCATATTGCCAACCGATGTAGTTGTAGGTAAAGCCTTTCAAGAGACATGTCCTGCATATAATAAATCACTGGCCAATGTCGCCATTGACGACATGATTATGGATGTGGGGCCAGAAACGGCTCATCAGTATACGGATATTTTGTCTACTGCCAATACCATCATTTGGAATGGTCCCGTTGGCGTATTTGAATTCCCACAATTTAGCTATGGAACACGTACCCTGGCTATTGCCATCGCAAATAGTCCCGCATTCAGTATTGCAGGAGGCGGCGATACCTTAGCCGCTATTGATAAATATGATTTAACCGACCAAATTTCATATATATCAACGGGTGGTGGTGCCTTTCTGGAATACCTCGAGGGTAAGACGTTACCTGCTGTAGCGATATTGGAAGAGAGGGCGAAGAGGGTTTCAGCGTGAAAAATGGAACACAGTTCCCACAAGGCAGATGGAAACCGAATCTGCCTTGACCTTGGGGTTTTTCACAAGTCCTGAAAATAATAAATGTGCTATTTTTTCTTACAACAATCCGCCGAAGCGCCGGGTTGGTCACACGTAGGTGATTTCTTATTGCATGCAAGACTTGAAGATATCCCAACACACAACAATAAGCTCATTATCATCGCTTTTATCATGTTAGCTTTTATCATGTTATTCTCCATTGTTGATGAAATGCACATCGGTAGTATAGCATTTAAATAGTAAAAATAGAAAAATGTTTGTCGTTCTGAGGTACGCCATGTCGAGCGTCGCGAAATACCTCTTGAATATGGCATTTGCGCCGAGGTTGGAGATCCCTCACTACGTTCGGGATGACATGAGAGAAGCTCGGTATGACGCTTTGAACTAGGATTTAAGTGTTTTTCTTAACTTTTGCAGTACGCGAATTTGTGCAACAGCTTGTGCTAATTCGGCGGTTGCCATTGAATAATCCATGTCAGCGCTCTTATTGGCAATCGCTTCCTCTGCTCGCACTTTAGCAGCAAGAGCTGCCGCTTCGTCAATGTGATCAGCACGCTCTACTGCATCCGCCAACACGGTGACATAGTACGGCTGAACTTCGAGCATACCGCCTGAAACATAATATATTTCTTCCGTTCCACCCGGTAATGTCACACGAATTTCGCCGGGTTTTAAAATCGTTAGCAAAGGCGCATGTCCTGGAACAACGCCAATTTCACCTAACTCACCCGTTGCAATGACCATTTCCACGATACCAGAAAAAATCTCGCGTTCAGCACTGACTATATCTAAATGTGTTGTTATTGCCATTTCGTCTGACTGCCTCATAAGGTTTTAGCTTTAGCAACTGCTTCTTCGATGCTACCAACCATATAAAACGCTTGTTCAGGTAAGTCATCGTAATCACCTGCAAGAATGCCCTGGAAACCTTTGATGGTATCTTTTAATGAGACATACTTACCTGGCGAACCCGTAAATACCTCAGCGACGAAGAATGGCTGTGACAAGAAACGTTGAATTTTTCGAGCACGAGACACCACACGGCGATCATCTTCAGATAACTCGTCCATGCCCAGGATTGCAATAATATCTTTCAGTTCTTTATAACGTTGCAGCGTTTGTTGTACTCGACGCGCTGTATCGTAATGCTCTTGGCCAACAATGAGTGGATCCAGTTGTCGCGACGTTGAGTCCAATGGATCAACCGCAGGATAAATACCAAGCTCAGCGATTTGTCGAGACAATACGACTGTCGCATCCAAATGCGCAAACGTTGTTGCAGGCGATGGATCGGTCAAGTCATCCGCAGGTACGTAAACCGCTTGGATGGAAGTAATAGACCCTGTTTTAGTTGAAGTAATACGCTCTTGGAGCATACCCATTTCTTCCGCCAATGTAGGCTGATATCCCACCGCAGACGGCATGCGGCCCAATAACGCAGACACCTCAACACCCGCCAAGGTATAACGGTAAATATTATCGATGAACAATAACACATCACGGCCTTCATCACGGAATTTTTCTGCCATGGTTAAACCAGTCAATGCAACGCGCAAGCGGTTTCCTGGTGGCTCATTCATTTGTCCGTAAACAAGCGATACTTTATCCAATACGTTTGAATCTTTCATTTCATGATAGAAATCGTTTCCTTCACGCGTCCGCTCGCCTACACCAGCAAACACGGAATAACCACTGTGCTCGATTGCGATGTTTCGAATCAATTCCATCATGTTAACGGTTTTACCTACACCAGCACCACCAAACAAGCCTACTTTACCGCCCTTAGCAAACGGACATAGCAGGTCAATAACTTTGATTCCTGTTTCAAGTAATTCTTGGCTATTGGCTTGTTCATCATAACTTGGTGGTTTACGATGAATTGCCCAATGCTCTTCTGAGCCAATTGGACCCGCATCGTCAATTGGACGTCCGAGAACATCCATGATACGTCCTAATGTTTTTGTGCCAACAGGGACCTGAATGGGTTCACCAGTATTTTTCGCCTGCACGCCCCGTCGCAAACCGTCTGTTGTACCCATCGCAATTGTGCGCACGACGCCATCACCAATTTGCTGCTGCACTTCAAACACCAGATCGCCTTTGACTAACGTTAAGGCGTCATTTACTTTCGGCACATGATCACGAGGAAATTCCACGTCGACTACCGGACCAATTACTTGAACAACAGTACCTAAGCTCATTATTTATCCTCTTCTAAAGCGGCTGTACCACCGACAATTTCCGCCAATTCTTGTGTAATTGCGGCTTGTCGGGCTTTGTTATATGCCAATTGAAATTGTTTAATCAATTCACCTGCATTATCTGTCGCATTTTTCATTGCGATCATCTTTGCTGCTTGTTCACAGGCAATATTCTCGACCACACCTTGATAAACTTGTAATTCGATATATCGCTCTAATAATGCATCCAACAATTCTTTCGCATCGGGTTCATAAATATAATCCCAATGATGACCCAATTTTTTGCTATCTTCTTCTGCTGTCGGTAGTGGCAACAATTGTTTTACAATTGGCTTTTGTGTCATCGTATTCACAAATTCATTGTAAACAATGTGCAACGCATCAATTTCACCTTGATAAAACGCATCCAGCATGACTTTGACCGAACCCAATAAATCAGCGATGCCCGGCGTATCACCTAAATGGTCAACCGACGCCAAAACATGACCACCAACACGCTTAAAAAAAGCCTGTCCTTTGCGACCAATGACACAAAGATCAATCTCTTTGCCTGACTCATGCCATCCACGCGTTGTGCGTACTGTTTCGCGTAATAGGTTAGTATTCAATCCACCGCACAAACCTCGATCAGACGTCACCACAATCACGCCAATGCGCTTTATTTCACGCGCAACCATAAACGGATGGCGATATTCAGAGGCTGCCCGGGCAATATGCTTCACCACATCATAAATTTTAGTAGCATAAGGTTTGGACGCACGCATACGCTCTTGTGTTTTACGCATTTTACTCGCAGCGACCATTTCCATCGCTCGAGTAATTTTTCGTGTTTTCTGTGTACTTTGGATCGTTAAACGGATCTCTTTAGCTCCAGCCATAATCGTCTCTACCAGCTACCAGTCTGTTTAAATTCCTCTACGGCGGCTTTTAACTGCGCATCAATCGCATCATCATAAGCACCCGCTTGATTAATTTTCTGCATCAACGGTGCATGCATACTGTGCATGTAACTTTGTAATGCCGCTTCGAAAGCCGATATTTCTGCAACAGGCACATCGTCCAAATACCCTTTTTCAACGGTGTACAATGTCAAGCCCATTTCTGCAACAGACATGGGTGAATATTGCTTTTGCTTCATCAACTCTGTAATGCGCTGACCACGCTCTAATTGTTTGCGTGTTGCATCATCCAAATCAGAAGCAAACTGAGAAAACGCTTCTAACTCACGAAATTGCGCTAGCGCCAAACGAGTACCGCCACCTAATTTTTTCATAATCTTAGTTTGCGCCGCACCACCCACACGCGATACAGACAATCCTGAGTTAATCGCAGGACGAATACCGGCGTTAAATAAATTCACATCAAGAAAAATCTGACCATCGGTAATGGAGATCACATTGGTTGGTACGAATGCAGACACGTCACCTGCTTGCGTTTCGATAATCGGTAAAGCTGTTAGTGAACCTGTTTTGCCCTGAACTTGGCCATTAGTCAACCGAGATACTTCTTCCGCATTAATACGTGCAGCACGCTCAAGAAGCCGTGAATGCAAGTAGAAGATATCCCCAGGATACGCTTCTCGTCCGGGTGGACGACGTAATAATAATGAAATTTGACGATAGGCCCAGGCTTGTTTTGTTAAATCGTCATAAACGATTAACGCATTTTCACCGCGCTCCATGAAAAACTCACCCATGGTGCAACCTGAATAAGGAGCAATGAATTGTAACGCTGCAGAATCTGCTGCACCAGCAACCACAACAATCGTATGATCCAATGCATCATGCTCTTCCAATTTACGCACAATCGCTGCAACGGACGATGCTTTTTGACCGATAGCAACGTAAACACATTTAACACCAGTACCTTTTTGATTAATGATGGCATCAATCGCGATCGCTGTTTTACCTGTTTGACGATCGCCAATGATCAATTCGCGTTGCCCACGCCCCACCGGCACCATCGCATCAATCGCTTTCAAGCCGATTTGCACGGGTTCATCAACCGATTTACGCGCAATTACCCCAGGTGCAACTTTTTCAATCGGAGACAGTTTGTCTGCTTGTATGGGTCCTTTGCCGTCGATAGGATTACCTAGTGCATCAACCACACGACCCAATAATGCATCACCCACCGGAACTTCAAGAATACGGCCTGTGCATTTACCTGTCATGCCTTCACACAATGAACTTGCATCCCCGAGGATAACCACCCCAACAGAATCACGCTCCAAATTCAGTGCTAACCCGTATACATTGCCAGGAAATTCGACCATTTCACCCTGCATGACTTCATCTAACCCATGCAAACGAGCAATACCATCTTTAATACTCGCAATTTTACCTTCATCACGAGCTTCAGACGTAATTTTAAATTGATCAATTCGTTTTCTGAGTAATTCGCTAATTTCAGATGGATTTAAAGCGACTTGTTCTGACATGGAATCTATCCTCTATATTAAGCATTTAAGCATTTAAGCAGCTAATGCAGCTGCAAGTTTCTTTATCTGAGTCTCAACCGATGCATCAAACACCAAATGACCCGCTCGAACGATTACACCACCACGAAGTGACCTATCAACACTCATATTGAGTGAGACACGACGCTGTAAACGATGGCTCAACCGCGTCACCAACCGTTCTTCCTGGTCCGACGTTAGTGGTGCAAAACTAATTACATCCACTTGCAGCGTTTTTTCGTATTCAGCACGCAATGCATCATACTGAGCACTGATATTGGGCAATACCAACAGTCGTTTGTTGTGAGCAAGTAACTGCACCAAATTATTCACAAACTCTTGTTTGACTGCAGCATGAGACTGCGTCATCACCGCTAAAATCAACTCGCTTTGCTGATCCGGGGTACTTGAAGGGTTACGAATGAAATCGATCGCCAATGGACTCGATACAATTTGCGTTAAACAATTAAGCACAGCAGACCATTCCGCCATCTTTTTTTGCGCTAACGCAAACTCAAATATCGCTTTAGCATACGGTCTTGCAACAGTATTATGATCAGCCATATTAAATCTCTTCAATCAAATTATCGATCAGAACGCTATTGCGTTGCTCATCGATTTCACGCATGAGAATTTTTTCAGCGCCTGCGACAGCCAAACGACCTACATCCTTACGCAATGAGTCCCTTGCACGATTGACTTCTTGTGAAAGATGCTCATTTGCTACTTTGGCAACATGCTCAGCCTGATGACGGGCTTCGCCTTTTGCTTCTTCAATCAATTGCACCGCACGAAAATTTGCTTTTTCGATGATGTCAGCCGCTTGTGTTTTTGCATGCTTCATTTCATCGCTAATACGATGCTGAGTCAATTCCAACTCACGTCGACCGCGTTCTGCAGCAGCCAAACCATCTGCAATCTTATTCTGACGCTCTTCTAAAGCCTTTTGCAAAGGAGGCCAAACAAATTTCATGGTAAACCACACGAATGTGGCAAAAACCAACATTTGTATGACTAATGTCAAATTAATTCCCAAAGCATCTCTCCTCTAACAATTAGGATGTAAACAGCACATCCTCGATTAGGCACCCAAATTAGCAAGGAATGGATTAGCAAAGGTAAAGAATAGAGCGATACCAACGCCAATCATAGTAACCGCATCCAGCAGACCTGCAACAATAAACATTTTCACCTGTAACATTGGAACCATTTCAGGTTGACGAGCAGCGCCTTCAAGGAACTTACCACCCAACAAACCAAATCCAATCGCTGTACCCAATGCACCTAAACCAATCAGTAAGGCAACGGCGACAACAGTCATACCCTGAACGTGTGCGACTAACTCTGCTAAATTTGCTGCTTGCATATCTATCCCCTTAATGGACAATGTTGATTATAAAAAACTAGTGATCTTCATGAGCCAAACTTAAATACACAATTGTAAGAACCATGAAAATAAAGGCTTGTAACGTGATAACAAGAATATGGAAAATAGACCAACCCAGTGACAACACAAACTGAGTTAAGCCAAGCGTTGCTGTGCTTGCAAGCGATGTCATACTACCTTGCAACGTCAGCAAAGCAATCAAAATAAAAATCAATTCACCCGCGTACAAGTTCCCGAACAACCGCAGTGCCAACGAGATGGGCTTCGCAATCAATCCGACCAACTCTAGCAACAAGTTAAATGGAATAAAAATGGGATTATTAAATGGCTGCATCGTCAGTTCTTTAACAAATCCTTTGATCCCTTTTATTTTCAAACTGTAGAAAATAATCAAGAAAAACACGGATAAGGACATGGACAGCGTGAGATTCAGGTCATTGGTAGGAACGACTTTCAGATAATGGAACCCTGCCAATTTGGCGATTGCAGGCAAGATATCCACAGGCAGGATATCCATAAAGTTCATTAAAAACACCCACATAAAAATCGTCAGTGCCAAGGGACCTATGACATTGTTTTTACCATGGAAACAATCTTTGACTTGGTCATCCGCGAAGGACAACATCATTTCGGCAAAATTCTGTAACTTACCCGGAACACCTGTCGAAACACGTCTTGCACCAAAATACATAAAACCAAGAACCAAAACACCCAACGTGATAGAGAAAAACAACGTATCTAAGTTCAATGTCCAAAAACCACCTTCCGACCCAAACTGCATTGTTTTCAGGTTGTAAGTTAAATATGTCAAGTGATGTTTGATGTAATCGGTATTCGATATCATGTCAGCCACGGTCCTAAATAAACATTAACGGCGTAAACCAAACGAGCATCTGCATGCTGATGTACACACCAAAAAAAATCAAGGGAATCAGTTTAAAAACGGCAAATACCAGTGTAAACAAAATAATCGACAAACCGATCTTCAATGCCTCACCCTTATAAAAGCTATTGACGATCTGTTTTGCGGCTAGCGCTCCCTGATATTGAAATACTTTTTTTGCATAACACAGGTTAGGTATCAGATATACCAAACATCCTAATACAGCTGATTGCATGCCTTGGCGACCGGCAAACAGGAGACCAATGCACGCAAAAATGGTCGTCGCGCTAAGATTAACCAGCAACAAACACCGCAGGCCGAGCACCCCATATCGGACATTCATGATACAATACCCACCTTTTTGTCGGCGAGATTATAATGTAATCAAATTGGATTCGCAATAGGGTTATAGCGAGTAATGCCAATTGTTTTTCTGGGCTTACGTGCTATTCGATGCTATTCTTCAAAGAAAACCGCTGGAATTCATAACCATGTTGTTACATATCGTTATTTTGGCTGCAGGCGTGGGCAAACGCATGCACTCTAAGACACCTAAAATTTTACACCGTGTGGGTGGAATACCCATGTTCGAGCACGTAGTGAGGACAGCCCGATCATTTGCTCCTGAAGCAATCCATGTCATTATTGGGCATGAGGCTGCACAAATCAGAGGGGCATTCAGCGACTTAGACGTGAATTGGATTGAACAGTCCAAACAGTTAGGAACCGGACATGCCGTCTTACAAGCCCTACCTCATATCCCCCCCGACGCCACGGTGTTAGTTCTTTATGCAGATACCCCACTAATCCAGTCAACCACCATAAAGCCATTAATCGACCGCTGCATGCAATCCCACTCACTTGGACTACTGTTGGCCACATTAGCCAATCCATTTGGTTTAGGACGCATTGAACGAGATGCGGATCATCAGGTCTGTGCTATTATCGAGGAAAAAGATGCCACTGAATCGCAGCGGAAAATTCAAGAAATATATACCGGCATTTGTTGCGCCAAAGCGGCCGATCTGAATCGTTGGTTACCGAATCTAAACAATAATAATGCACAGCAAGAATTTTACTTAACAGAAATCATTGCCATGGCAGTCCAAGATTCAATCCCCATTTTTTCACTTGAAGCTGCCGATCACGTGGACATTCAAGGTGTGAATGATCGCGTGCAATTGCAATGCGTCGAACGTGCATATCAACGACGAATGACGCACCAGCTCATGCTAGCCGGCGTCACATTTGCAGATGCAGAACGTGTTGATATCCGAGGGGAATTGCATTGTGGGCAAGATGTATTCATCGATGCGAATACGGTTTTTGTTGGCACGAATACGCTTGGTGATGGCTGCATCATTGAACCAAATTGCTTATTAACCAATGTAACATTAGGGAAAAATTGCAGTATTCTTGCAAACAGCGTTTTAGAGAATTGCGTCATTGAAGATAATTGCCGTGTTGGACCATTCTCCAGGATAAGACCTGGCACTCACTTAGCATCTGATTGCCATGTCGGCAATTTTGTCGAAGTTAAAAACACACAATTTGGTCAGGGCAGTAAGGCAAACCATTTAAGCTACTTAGGCGATGCAACACTGGGCTCACACGTTAATATCGGCGCGGGCACAATCACCTGTAACTATGATGGCGCAAATAAGCATCGCACCACCATCGAAGACGATGTCCATATTGGTTCTGATACACAGTTAGTAGCCCCAGTCACAGTAGGTCAGGGTGCAACCATCGGTGCTGGCAGCACCATTCGTCGCAATGTCCCACCGGGTGAATTGACATTAACTACTTCGACTCAAAAAACCATTACGGGATGGAAGCGACCCGTTAAAGCAACTGACTCAACGTGAGACTAGGACGCTCCAAGTACGTCATATCGAGCATCGCGAGACATCTCCTAATCAGTCCAATCCACAAGTCGAAACACCCTGGTATTCACACAAATCATGAATGATGCATTGCCCACAGTGCGGCTTTTTTGCAGTACACACATAACGCCCATGTAGAATTAACCAATGATGGGCATCTTGTAAAAACTCATCATCAATGCATTTCAACAGCCCCAATTCAACTGCCAATGGTGTTTTGCCAGGCGCAATGCCTGTGCGATTAGCAACTCGAAAAATGTGCGTATCAACCGCCATAGTGGGTTGACCAAATGCCGTGTTGAGCACGACATTGGCTGTCTTTCGCCCCACGCCAGGCAGTTTCTCCAATGCCTCACGCGTGTCAGGAACCTGACCATGATGCTCTTCAATTAAGAGCTGACATGTTTTGATGATATTAGCTGCTTTGCTGTTATATAACCCTATTGTTTTGATATGGCTTTTTAACGCGTCCTCACCTAATGTGAGTATTGCCTGGGGCGTATTTGCAATTGGAAATAACTTCGCCGTGGCTTTGTTGACACTGATGTCGGTTGCCTGCGCCGATAAGATGACGGCAATCAAAAGCTCAAATGCAGATTGATAATGCAATTCGGTCGTTGGATGTGGGTTTTGCTCACGAAACCGCTCAAAAATCAATTTGCACGTTGCTTTATTCATGCTTTTTTTTGGCCTCGGCCCGTTTCATTGCCTGTTTAATGTAATCTTGCTTAGCGCGCACATCACTTTGTTTATCAAGTGTATTTTCTACTAATTTACGCTTTTCGCGATAACGACGCTGACTCTCTTGCTCATCACGTAATAGTCTTATTTTTTTCGCATTAAATCGTTGTCGTGCTAAGTCGGGATCATAAGGATGATCATTCTCAGTTAACACCACATCAATGCAATCAACAGGACATGGCTCCACACACAATCCGCATCCCGTACATTCGTGAGCTAAAATAGTGTGCATTTGTTTAGCGCTGCCAATAATCGCATCGACCGGGCAAGCCTGTATACATTTAGTACAACCAATGCATTCATCCTCGCGAATCACTGCGCGTGCAGGCATGCGCGTATTTTGTTGGGCTGCATTTAAATACGGTGTTGCATCAATCGCCAGCAAACGCCCTAACTCACGCACCACCTTCACACCACCCGGAGGACAACGATCAATGGGTGCAGCCCTAACGGCCAACGCTTGTGCATACGGCATGCACCCCGGGTATCCACATTCTCCGCATTGCGTTTGGGGTAAAAGCGCGTCAATGTCTTGGGCTAACGCCATCTCAGCTTGCTCCAGTGTCGGCTAATAAATCATCTATTTTGCTTTGCTCAACTCGTGTCATTAACGGCACAAAACCATTGATGGTATGATTCAATAAAGGGGTATCTACGCTATTCCATTGCAGGGGAGAGCAATTTAAAAAAAGCTCTGAATTTGCCGCCATCTCAGGTAGGACTGGTTTTAAATACGTGATAAGCACGCGAAATAGGTTCAAACCCATGGTGCAAATCGCCTGGACTTGCGGTAAAGTTGCTTCTTCTTTAGCAAGAACCCATGGTTTTGTAAGATCAATATATTGATTCACTTGATCCGCACACTCCATAATCTGTCGAATGGCTCGCGCATAATCGCGTTGCAAAAAGGCATCAACAATGGCCTCACGCGCACTTAAAACGGACTGATACAAAGCCGGATCAGCTAAATCGCTCGCTAATTGATTCGCAAATCGTTTATTGATAAAACCTGCGCAACGACTGGCAATATTGACGATTTTACCAACCAAATCCGCGTTAATACGACTCATAAAATCTGCAAAATTTAAATCTAAATCTTCAGCTCGTCCATTTAATTTTGCAGCAAAATAATAGCGTAAATATTCAGGATTTAAGTGCGCTAGATAGCGCCTGGCCTCAATGAATGTACCCCGTGATTTTGACATTTTTTGTCCATTTACCGTCAGAAAACCATGCGTGAAAATTGCAGTCGGCAAGCGATAATCACTCCCGGTTAACATGGCAGGCCAAAAAAGTGCATGAAAATAAACAATATCTTTACCGACAAAATGATAAAGTTCAGCAGTCGAGTCGCTGTTCCAATAATCTGCAAACGAAACTCCTGATTGATCACAGTATTTTTTAAAGCTCGCCATGTAACCAATCGGCGCATCTAACCAGACGTAAAAATACTTATCGGTCGTTCCTGGAATTAGAAATCCAAAATAGGGCGCATCACGCGAAATATCCCATTGTTTCAATCCAGCGGTGAACCATTCATCCAGTTTATTGACAACCTCAGCTTGCAAACAACCGCTTCGCGTCCACTGTTTCAAATATTCTTCATAACGTAATAAATCGAAGAAATAATGTTCTGATTCTTTTTCAATCGGTGTTGCGCCTGAAATTGCTGACACAGGATCAATCAAATCGGTTGGTGTGTACGTCGCTCCACACACTTCGCAACTATCGCCATACTGATCGGCCGCTTTGCATTGCGGACATGTCCCTTTCACATATCGATCTGGTAAAAAAATATGTTTAACGGGATCATAGGCCTGGGAAATCGTTCGTTTAACAATATCGCCTCTCGCGTGCAATTTGTTGTAGATATCCGTTGCAAGTGCCTTATTTTCTTCCGAATGCGTGGTGTGATAACAGTCATAAGCAATGCCAAACTGTTTGAAATCATACTCATGGCTTCGTTGCATGTCAGCTGTGAGTGCTTCAGCGGAGATCCCTAACTGTTCGGCTTTAAGCATAATGGGCGTACCATGCGCGTCGTCACCACAGATACTGAGACATTGATGACCCAGCATTTTATGCGTTCGCACCCAAATGTCAGTTTGAATATGTTCAACCATATGGCCTAAATGCAAGTGGCCATTCGCATAAGGTAATGCACTGGTAACTAGCATTTTACGAATTGTTGTCATAACATAGCACTCACTAACAAAAGGCTAGAATTATACCGTATCTTACTTCTTTCGGTACTATTCTGGAAAAAGAAAATGAATAAACCACGTATTATCATTGGCATTAGCGGTTCATCAGGCATTATCTATGGTATCCGTTTATTAGAAGTCTTGAAAACGCTATCCATTGAAACACACCTCGTCGTCAGTAAAGCGGCTCAACTCACTCGAGCATATGAGACTGATCTGAGTGCAGCTGATTTAAAAGCATTAGCAGATGTCTATCATCCTTACACTGACATCAGCGCGTCAATTGCGAGTGGCTCGTATAAAACCTTAGGCATGATTATTGCACCGTGTTCCATGAAAAGTTTAGGTGAAATCGCGCATGGGATTGCGGGTAATTTACTCACACGCGCTGCTGATGTGGTCTTAAAAGAACGTCGTCGTCTCGTCTTAATGCCGCGGGAATCCCCTTTGCATTTAGGTCATTTACAAAACATGGTCAGCGTAACACAAATGGGTGGGATTATTTGTCCACCTATCCCAGCGTTTTATCATAAACCTCAAAATGTGCTAGAATTAGTCAATGAGAGTGTTGGACGTGTTTTAGATTTATTTGATCTAGAAACTGGCCTTGTGCGCCGTTGGGGTGAACAGCATGTCGGATCTAAAGGAAGTGGATAGCAAACGCCATTATCACAAAGAATTAGAACTTGCGCTGAAAATCCAGCAAGAATTTAATGAATGCATACCGCGCTCACCCGATTTCGATGACATCGTTCGATCAACGCTATATGCCTTACTCAACGCGCAAAACAAAACATCGTTTGATATCCTCTTTAAACGATTACAAGAGTTAAGTACGCAAATTCCCAATCAACCCAATCAGACACTCAACAGATTACTGGATGAATTTAATACAAAACGTCATCTGATCTTGCCTGATCAACAAACTTACTTCCAATTTTGGCTTGATGAGCCAATGGCTATGATCAATCTTCTGATGTCAATACTGTTACTGACTGGAGCCGTGATTCCTCCAGTCGGCATCGCGGCCTTATTGTTTATAGTCATATTTAGCACATTCGATGCTTTTGATTTTTGGCGTAAAAGCTATGAGTACTTCGGTTGGGATGACGACCCAATAATTGGCCAACAACGATTAGACTTCGCAGATATTCAACAATTACAAAACGATTTTGGCCAAAAAGCCGTCAATGACCTACATGCCAACGTGCAACCATCGAAAGAAACGCTAGACCCCATGATCTACACTACTTATGGAGTCGCATTTATCATCAGTCTCTTAGGCTTAATCTCATTTTTTTTTCCGCCTATAGGTATTCCGGCATTAGCCTTATTTATCCTTGGTTTTTTCGCCATTACGATGGCCATGACACAAATGTTGGATACCCGTGATAAATATCAGACTCAACAAGCCGGAATTGAAGATCTCAAGAGCAAAACGGATCAAGATATAGCGAGTGACAAAAAAGTGATCGCATCTATCTTTACAATAACACCATCAAATACACCATCAATCTCTCCATCGTACGAAAAAACATCCCAAAGCCTGAGAAGTAAAAGTCCACTTTCTTTATCTCCAAAACCACTACCAGGAAATAAGCAAGATGAAAGTGACGATGAGGGCGAAGGCGATCTCGAAAGTACAAAGCCAACAGATAAACGCCAGGCATGGATTGATCATGTAAGCGGGGCAGCGCCCGAGCTTGAAATAGATGGCGATAAGAAAAAGATAACATCCAATCCATGTAAAAAAGATTGATTAGCCTGTATTAAGTTCTTTTTGATCAATGAAACGGCTCTGATGATATCCCCCTGTTCTTATGTACCCTAGCATGTTAAGCTGTAGGTTGATTGTAAAGATGAGCTATGATAATTACTCAATGAGACATACCATGAAATTTCTATTTTTTTGCACCACATTCTTTTTTTCATGGATTGTGAATGCTCAAGAGATCTTTCCTGATGGATGCGAGCCAATCGTCGTTGATGGTGGAATCGTTAAATTATCCACGACAAAACCACGTATTATCATGATTCATAATTTGTCCAATGCTGAACTTTGGATCACACATCCCATGAATGACGATCCTGGTGCGCAAGCGGGCTGGAGTAGTCAGTTGGGTGCGGGGAGATGGTCTGCATTAGCATTGGATAGTCAATCTAAACCCTTTAAATTAAACTGTATTGAATCAAAACCAGGGCATGAGCAGCAAATTTCATGCCGCGATGTTCTTGGGGTTTGCCAGTGGCCTAATACCGTCATGCCTGAAAAAACATCAGGTACATTTTGGGCAGGCGAAAACATGGACATGTTACCCTTGAAAGCCTATATCGAGCGACGAGGATTTATTTTAGATTCGCATCCGAGTTAATGACAGGTTCTGGAGCATTTAAACCAAGATAAATGGTGAAACGTGAGTAAAAAACCAAACGATCCTTTTCACAAACGTGAAAGTGAGAAATACGCTGACCCTATTCCCAGTCGTGAATTCATCATGATGGAACTTGAGGAATTTGGTCGGCCTATGACGCGTAGTCAGTTGATCGCCAAACTACATATCAAAGAAGAAAGTAAGCAAGAAGCACTTGGTTTTCGCCTACGAGCCATGCTACGTGACGGCCAACTGATGCAAGATCGACGTGGTCGACTTTGCCTGCTCGATCGCATTAATCTCCAACGTGGTACGATTCAAGCACATCCGGATGGATTTGGTTTTTTTATTCCCGATGATGGCTCTACCGACATGATGATTTCACCCAAAGAAATGCGTGCCGTGATGCATGGCGACTCCGTACTTGCCTACCAAGCAGGCGTTGATCGTCGCGGACGTCCCGAAGGAAAAATTCACGAGGTCATTGAACATGCCAATGCCACGGTTGTTGGTCGGTTTTTTGCAGAGCATGGCATTAATTTCGTCGTTCCAGACAGTAAACGATTAACACAGGATATTTCGATTCCTCAGGAATTCGATCTGAATGCTCAAAACGGACAGATCGTGCTCGTTGAGTTAATTACATTTCCCAATAAACGTGCGCAAGCCATTGGTAAAGTCATTCATATTTTAGGTGAGCACATGGCGCCTGGTATGGAAATTGAAGTCGCGATTCTCGCACACAGCATTCCGGCAAAATGGCCAGACGATGTGCTACAAGACGTCGCTAAAATTCGTCAACATGTTGATCAAAATGATCTTGCAGGACGAACCGACTTACGTGATCTCCCCTTTGTCACGATCGATGGTGAAGATGCCAAAGACTTCGATGATGCCGTGTACTGCTACCGCAAACCCAAAGGCGGATTTCAACTATTAGTCGCTATTGCCGATGTCAGTCATTATGTCAAAATGGGCACGCCGCTTGACAAAGAAGGGGCTCGCCGCGGAAATTCCGTTTACTTCCCAGGCAAAGTCGTGCCCATGTTACCCGAAGCATTATCCAACGGTATTTGTTCACTCAATCCACATGTCGATCGATTATGCATGGTTGCGGAAATGGCCATCACCGACGACGGGAAAATTAGTCGATCTCGTTTTTTTCGAGCCGTCATGCACTCCAAAGCGCGTCTCACTTACAATCAGGTTGGCCAATGGCTGGACCAAGGTTGTGCAGATGAACAGCACCAACCCTTATGGCCTGTGCTAAGCGCATTACAAGAATTGTATAATACCTTGGTCAAAACCAGGAAATTACGTGGCGCTATGGATTTTGATACCACGGAAACACGCATTGAATTTGATAAAAATAGAAAAATTCAACGCATCGTGCCCTTAATTCGCAATGATGCACATCGATTAATTGAAGAGTGTATGCTGGCTGCTAATGTCGCGACAGCACGGTTTCTTGAAAAAGCCAAAATCCCAACCTTATATCGCGTGCATTCCGCACCTGATGAAGACAAAATTACGGCATTACGAAAATTCTTAGGCGAATTTGGTTTGCAATTAAGCGGTGGGAAAAAGCCCACACCTAAAGATTTTCAGCGCGTATTATCAAGTCTTGAAGGCAAACCTGAAAAACATTTGATTGAGATGGTCCTGCTGCGATCACTCAAGCAAGCACAATACATTGAATCCAATGATGGTCACTTCGGTCTTGCTTATTCAGCCTATACCCATTTTACCTCACCCATTCGACGTTATCCTGATTTGCTGATTCATCGAGCAGTTGGGTATCTCATTGACAATCAACCGCTTGAGCAATTTGCGTATAACGAAGATGACATGAATCGGCTTGGGAAACATTGTTCATCAACAGAACGTCGGGCTGACGAAGCGACGCGTGAGGTCGTGGCATGGCTAAAATGTGAATACATGCAGGATAAATTAGGGCAAGTCTTTCGTGGAAAAATTTCCTCTGTCACAGGTTTTGGGATTTTTGTTGAATTAGACGATATTTATGTCGAAGGATTAATTCACGTGACCTCGCTTAAAAATGATTATTATGCATTTGATGCGGTCAAACATCGCCTAGTTGGTGAGCGCGGCGGCCATACTTATTGTTTAGGCGATAAAATGACGATCATGGTTGCACGGGTTGATTTAGATGAACGCAAAATTGATTTTGAACTCGCATCGGAAGAGGCTGTCGATGAGTGATCAATTAGTTTATGGATTGCATGCCGTTAACGCGCTATTGTGCAACCCTCATCGAACCACGAAACGCCTGGTGATTAATCAAGAGCGCATGGATAAACGCGTGCAAGAGATATTAAATCTTGCAGAACAAAAAAATATTTCCCTTGAACGCACGAGTGCGCAAAACATGGATAAACGTTTTCCAGAACTCGTGCATCAAGGTATTGTCGCCTATGCAAGTGCACTACCACAATACAGCGAGCATGACATCCAACATCTGTTAGAATCACTGCAAACACCGGCATTATTATTGATTTTAGATGGGATTACTGATCCACATAATCTTGGCGCGTGCTTACGCTCTGCAGATGCTGCCGGGGTTGATTTTGTCATTATTCCTAAAGACAAAAATGCTGCCATCACGCCGGCTGTCAGCAAGGTGGCTTGTGGAGCAGCTGAATCGGTTCCCTTAGTACGCGTCACCAATTTAGCACGGGCGATGGACATGCTTAAATCACAAGGCGTTTGGATTTATGGTGCAGCGGGAGAAGCATCCGCATCCATTTATCAACTCGATTGCAAAACAGCAATCGCCTTTGTTTTAGGTGCAGAAGGCGACGGTATGCGCCGTCTCACCCGAGAGCGTTGCGATTCATTATTTTCATTGCCGATGTTGGGTAGCGTTACCAGTTTAAATGTTTCAGTTGCCACGGGTGTTTGTTTATATGAGGCCGTGCGACAGCGACAATAACACCACACAACACATCGACGATTGTTGACTATAATGACATACGTTATAATGCCTTTCTTTATTTTAGTGTTGATAAGCAGGCATGTTCAATTTAGTCACCGATATCACAACTCTACAACGTGAATCCATCATTCAATGGAAACAACAAGGTATTATGCTCTGTCAAGACAGCTTTTTAAGGCTTGTCGAAGAAAACCACGCGTTTAATTATCAACTGTGGCATGCCGAGGATCGAGCTCGTCGTGAAGATATGGGGCATACATTTGTTTATCAGGCTAAGCGAGAAATTGACCAGCATAATCAACAGCGAAACAATCGTATGGAAGCAATGGATGAGTGGATGTTTAACACTTTAAAACCGTCATCATCAGCAACATGCCCTGTCCACTCCGAAACACCTGGCATGATGATCGATCGGTTATCTATCCTGGCCTTGAAACTCTTTCATATGAATGAACAAGCAAATCGCGAAGATGCCAGCGAATCACACCGTGCGATGTGCTTAAAAAAAACACGAGTATTAACCGAGCAGCACCAGCAACTGCGCCAATGTCTTGATGATTTAATTCAAGCGGCTCGCGAGCAAACTCGGACATTTCGTGTGTATCATCAATTTAAAATGTACAATGACCCAACATTGAATCCGGAGTTATATTCGGAATAAACACGTACTAAAGTGGATCATCTTCTCGTGACTCAATACATGATGTGCATCATATTTTATTGAATATTGTTCAAATAGAAATTCATACGCTATAACCCCGCATCCACTCCCGCCGTCGTATCCCCGACATAGTCTGTTTCATTCGCTTCATCCTCTGATTTCCGCCCTCTTTTCCAGGGCACAAAAGAAAAGAGACCCACTTTAGAGTCTGCTAAAGAATACGTCGTCTGGTCTCGCTCTTTGACCTCAACATCAACGGCAGATTGATTCGTCTCAAACAATGGACTGAACATTTTCTTTACGGTACGTCCCACAAACATCGCCCCGATGACACTAGCAAAAATCAGTGAAATCGTCACTTGCGTCCACGACGGTGGCTCTTGAGGATGCTCGTGATCATACGTTAACTCACCAAACGTCTTTTCCGCTTTAAATATACCCGAAAAGAACAATCGAAATACTTCACACCATTCCATCACATAAAATTGCGGTGGTGGATTGATTGCACGTGAATCAATTAAATTTTTTGCTTTGATAAGGCATCTTTGTTTTGCTTCAAAATCATCGCCGCAACCCACAAGATCATCACTTAGCTGCTCCAATGACAGTTTGGGATTTTTTTCCTCCCAATCTCGTACATTCTTAGTATACGCATGATAACTCACGATATATTGCACAAAACAAACAATCAGGCCTGCCATACCAATCGATAATATCGTTAGAATAAAAATGGGGGGACAAGGTGTATTTGCAATAAGCATGATGGCCATAATGAGCATCATCAAACTCGATACGGCACCTTGAAAACACAACCCATTTCGCAGACCTTCCAGTATTGCAGAGCCCCAACCAAAAATAACTTCGTTTTCTAGTTTGTCTTGTAAGTTGTAATATTCTTCTATTGCGACGTATAACTTATCAATCTTGGCTTGTAGATGGATATCCCGACTGATCTTTTCCAGCGTACGATCTGTAACCTGCGCCTGTGCGAATTCTTTCTCAAGAAACTTAAACTCCGTCTCAGCTTTCGCTAACTCCACTCGGATCTGAGTAATACGTAGTCTGCGTTGGAACTCATATTCTTCATATAAGCGCGAAATAAAACAAATGACATACAACGTAGAGGCCATTGCTAACATGGCGATAAAGACTTTAGGCATAAACACTGCGAAAAACAAAACACCCATGTAAAAATACATGCCATCGATGAGCGCGGAATAAATAGTCGATAAATAACAACGAACGACGAGCCAGAAAGATTGCTCTTTACTCTTAATTGTCTTTTTATATCTCACCCAATCAGCATAAGTATTGAATGAATAAGAATCTTTCGAGAGTTTATCCGGAGCAATAAGTTGTAATACTTGCTCGGGTGTAAGACCAATCACCGTTTTCTTTTTACGTTCGGTTTCTATTTCTCGTTCAAATCGATCACTCAGCACATCATCTTGAGTTAATCTCCCCTCCGCATCAACCCGATATAATCGCTTACCAAATGGATAAGCAGGGTCTGTTATGAAAATAATTGTATTTTTAAAGTCACCACCGACAGTGCCACCCATCACCTGCCTTAACTCATCCTCCGTATAGGATCCTGGTGGAAGTTCTTTTAAAAAATGCAGCGTCTCACCTACATTTGGCTCAAAATGGACACATACTCGTCGACATAAATTTTCGAACTGGAATTTCTGAACTTCTTTATCAAATGCATCTAAATCAGTAATATCAATCTTTTCTAGTGCTGCTGTTAGTTTGTCTTCAACTGTTTTTGGTCGTACGTAATAAATTCCTTTTTTGCCTGGTGCCTTCTCATCGTCGATATAAATAAAGGAATTGAGATTGGCTAAATACGCATTACTATCTTCGGAGTAACTTGATTTGAAATTAAGCGCGTTACTTTTTTCAAGAATTTCATCACACAAGGCATCATTGTATTTCATCATCTCCCTGCGTTCGTTTTTCATCGCCCGTAACCACACACGATTGAGTACGGCCAATACTCCAAGCGCAATAGCAATGGGAAAAAGCAGATGGAATAATAGTTCTTTATGGCCCACGAACTGCAAAATCAGCATTAATGTACTGCGGATTCCTTTGTAAGCCCACTTCAGAGCCTTGAGCATATCTCGGATATAAGGCCAGATTAAGGCGACATAATGCTGAAACAAATTTTTATTATCGAGCTCACCAAAGTAAGTACCTAAGGATGAGAACAGGACGAGAAACGCAGCACAGGCTATGGTGACGGCGAGCCCTTCAGGCGTTGCTTCATAATCATGAAATTCTTGTGCTGACGCTGAATCGCTGTGTTCTGCGAATGAGTCTCTGAATGCAAAACTTAAACTAAAGTAACTAAAAATAAGATTGGCCGCATCTTCAGCCGCATACAGGACGGCCGCATACGTATAAAAAAGTTTATTTTCCTGCAATTCCTTTGCAAGCCATGGCCATTCCCGGCTCAATTGTTCGTAGAGAGTCCCTGTCGTTTTTTCATCAACGGGATTTTTTTGCATTCATGACCACAGGCATCAGCTAGAGGTGGGGTGGATTGTACACAAAACCAGTATATATGGCAAGTAGTATTTCAAAATGAACTTAAGTTGAACATTTTTACAATACTCAACCGCAAATTGTATCACATTTTCTAAAAATAGGAAGTATTTGTAAAAAAACCATTTTTTTACTGGCGTATACTGTGCCTGAGGTTACAAATCTGCTACGATTAACAGCATTTGTGTTTGGTCTACATGGGGATTTAATGCGTTTACAACTCAGTACGCTATTTTTTCTTTTTGGGTCACTGTTAGCGGGAAACGCTATGGCAAATCATGAGAAATCAGTCTATGGATTCATTGAAAAAGCAACCTTAGTCGACAAAGATCTGACCTTATCAGCCAAATTGGACACCGGCGCCAAATCAGCATCGCTCAACGCAATTAAAATCAGTGAAATCAAAGTCAATGGCAAGCCTTATCTGCGCTTCATTGTCCCCAGTAAAGAAGGGGACATCACGTTTAAATGTGAATACGTCGGCAAGGTTCACATTAAAATGCGATCCGGCGAAGCGCAAATTTCCTCGCTATTACGACGAACCCTAAAACGACCCGTGGTCCTTATGCGTGTTCAATTAGATGGCAAAGAGCGTACCATTCGTGTTAATCTAACCAACCGTAAACGATTTATCTACCCTTTACTGCTGGGTAGAGAAGCAATCATCGCGTTTGATGGTGTCATCGACCCTAATCTGAAATACACCATTCGTGATAGGCAACCGGTCAACCTAATGGAAAGTCAATGAAATCGAATACACGCCATCTGTACGGCCTCATTCTGACCTTACTGATCGTCGGACTCAGCGTCTTTTGCTATCGTCATTTTATGCTGGACGTGCCTTTAACCGACACTGAAAACATCGACAGTTGGATGGTTGAAGCTAATCTACATTTCATTGCAGAACGAAATGCTCCTGTTAAAGCAAGTTTTACCATTCCCTATATGCCCCCTCACTTGGCCATTCTGGATGAATATTTTGTTGCCCAAAATTATGGCGTGACAACGAACCTCAACGGTTATAATCGACGTGTTGTATGGTCGTTAAGACGAAGTACTGGCAGACCACAATCCCTTTACTATCGAGCAATTGTGCGTGAAACAGATAACAATGACGCCTACCTCACAAAACCACCGCGCCTCAAAGTTCAACTCCTTGAAGAAAATAAAAAAATGGCGGTTGAAACGATCATCGGCCAAGCCAGACAATCATCCGCTGATATCCAAACCTTTGCACAGGCCACACTCAAAGAACTGAATAAGAAAAATGGCAATGCAAAATTACTGGTCGGCAATGATTTTACCGATCACAATATTGTCGATGCAGCAATTCTGATTCTAAATCAAGTCAAAATTTATGCCATGCCCATTCATGGCGTGCATTTGGCACAGCAAGCCAAAGCAGATTTTAAGCTGTTTTTAGCGGTTTATAATGGCAAAGAGTGGATTTACATCAACCCACGTACCAGCGCGACGGGCTTACCCAAAGATTTTCTAACTTGGCAATATGGCAGCGAACCCATGTTTGATATCGTAGGCGGGAAGAAGCCTTTATTTACCTTGACCGTATCGCCCACCCCGATCAATGCACTAAGTATTGCCAAAACACATGGCTTACAATCAAGCTCCCAGCTGCTACGTTTTTCGTTACTGCAATTGCCGGTTCATGTGCAAGAAACGTATAAAATATTGCTCATGTTACCTGTGGGTGCATTTATTATCTTGTTACTCCGAAATTTCATTGGGCTGAAAACATTTGGGACTTTCATGCCGGTCTTAATTGCTCTTGCCTTTCGAGAAACGCATGTGATTTGGGGGATTATTCTGTTTACTATCATCGTTTCGTTTGGTTTAGTCGCTCGATTTTATTTAGAAAAATTACGATTACTGCTAGTCCCGCGATTAGCGGCCATCCTCACCGTTGTCGTTTTATTGATGATATTTATCAGTGTCGTGAGTCAAAATCTGGGACTCGAATCAGGGCTATCCGTTGCGTTATTCCCCATGGTTATTTTGACCATGACCATTGAGCGCATGTGTATTTCTTGGGACGAACGCGGGGCTTATGATGCGATTCAATCAGGTGTTGGCAGTATTATCGCAGCAGTGATTGCATTTTGGGCGATGAACTATCCGCCCTTGCAGTATTTGATTTTTGCTTTTCCTGAGTTACTACTTGTTTTACTGGCAATTATCTTATGGTTCGGCCAGTACCGCGGCTATCGACTTTTCGAGTTATTCCGCTTTAATGCGTTAGCCGGAGCCAAATGATGTTACAGGCGTATCGTCGATTGCACCGAGAAGGCGTGCTGAGTATTAACCGTCGCAACAGTGATTACGTGTTGCGCTATAATCAGCGTAAATTGTATCCATTGGTGGATGATAAATTAAAAACAAAGCGTTTGGCGTTAAATGCGGCCATTGCTGTTCCACCATTGTATGAGTTGATTGATACCGAACATCAAATCAAAAAACTGGATCAACTCTTAGCGCCTTATCCTGATTTTGTGATTAAACCGGCACGTGGTTCAGGTGGTGATGGTATCTTGGTGATCACCAATCGCGTCTTTGGCCGATATCGCCAAATCAATGGCAAATTATTAACAATACAAGAAATAAGCTACCATCTGTCTTGTTTATTATCGGGGGCATATAGTTTAGGGGGCCATCCTGATTACGCAATCATTGAACGCCGGGTTATCGTGGATCCCGTATTTGCCGATGTGAGTCATGAAGGCGTGCCGGATATTCGGATTATCACCTTGTTAGGCTACCCAGCAATGGCTATGGTCCGCTTGCCAACTCGTTTATCAGGCGGCAAAGCCAACCTTCATCAAGGCGCCATTGGTGTTGGTGTGAATCTGGCAAATGGCATGACATTAGGTGGGGTATTTCACAATGATGCCATTGATCACCACCCTGACACCATGAATCCGATTATCGACATCAGCATTCCCTACTGGGATAAAATCCTCGAAATCGCGGCCGGCTGTTATGAATTAACCGGATTAGGCTATCTCGGTGTTGACATCGTCATTGATAAAGAACAAGGGCCATTAATGCTAGAGCTCAACGCCCGCCCAGGCCTCAACATTCAAATCGCCAACCGCGAAGGCGTCCTCCATCGCTATCGCACCATCGAAGCACAAGCAGCCCTAGGCAGAGAATCCATCCCTGCTCGCATCGCATTCAGCCAACAAAAATTTGGGCGTTAAACCTCTTATTCAAGAGCGTTTAATAATTAGATTGACTATATTTAAGTCGTTCGCGCCGAGTCCTTCGAGAACCTCAGGGCAGCGAAGCGGCGGAAACGGCTAAACACTTGAGTCATCGATTTAGGTGCGAATCAAAAGTTCAAAAGTAGAACGGCTGAATTAATTATTTCAAATCGTTCGTGCTGAGGAGCTGCGAAGCAGCATCTCGAAGCACCATGTCTTCGAGACACCGTAACTATTGCTCAGCTAGAACGAGATATGTTATTTGATTTATCCCGATTTAGATGGCGGATGGCGTGATATTCTTCACAAAATTGATAGCCACTTCCGCTTGTTGCTTATCACCCTGATCCCAAAATAAAAAGGCATTGCCACGCTTGTAGTAATTATTAACCAGCGGAATAAGTCCGATCAAAGCAAAACATGCTAAGCATGCAGCAACTGTGCAAACAGCATTTTGAAATGATTTGGAGTAGGATGATTTTTGTAAGGTTTTTAAATGCATCGTTAATGTATTTTTTATCCCGTCTGATTCTAAAGTATTTTTTGCCGTTTTTGGATCTTTCATTGCTGTTTTAAGACACGCAATGATACCATACACTGCGTTGGATTCTTTTCCTTGAGTACAATCCGACACAGAGAAATGACATTTAGCCCATGTTTCTAGTGACGTGATTTAATAGATGAACACACCCAGTTAAGAGATAATTAAATCTCAACTGGAGAGAAAAAATGCGTAGGATATTTTCAAAGGGGTTTAAACAAGATGCAATAAGTCTTGTGTTGAACCAAGGATATAGCTGTGCTGAAGCAGCAAGAAGTTTAGATATTCGATATAACGTTCTGACGCGTTGGATAAGGGAATATAAAGACGACGCTGGCAATGCATTTCGAGGGAAAGGTAATTTAAGACCGGAACAAGAAGAACTTCGTCAATTAAGAGAAGAAGTCAAACGCTTAAAGATGGAGAAAGAAATACTAAAAAAAGCGGCGGTCTTCTTTGCCAAGGAAACGAAGTGAAATACTCGTTCATTGCCCAACATAAGAAGACCTGGCCTGTCGATGTGATGTGTCGACTCATGGGCATTAACCGCCATAGCTATTACAGCTATCAACGGCGACAAAAAAATCTTCCTGAGGATCCTGAGCGCCAAGAAATGTTGGAGTGGATTAAAAAGGTTGCTGAAGCGAGTCAATATACTTATGGCGGTCGTCGAATGAGAAAAGCATTGAATGGACTAGGATATCCTGTTGGTCTAAAAAAAACCAAACAGCTAATGAAAGAGGCTGATGTTTTTGTTCGCTACCGCAAGAAATATAAGGTAACGACAAACAGTAAGCACAAAAAACCTTTATATGAAAATGTACTTAACCGCCAGTTTACTGTCGCGGGACCTGATCAAGCTTACGTATCAGATATCACTTACATTCACACTCAAGAAGGCTGGTTATACTTGGCTGTTGTAATTGACCTGTTTTCCAGGAAGGTTGTTGGTTGGAGTATGAGCTCTCGGATGAAAGCGGATCTTGTTTGTGATGCGTTGAACATGGCCATTTGGCAACGCAAACCTAAACGAGGTTTAATTGTCCATTCCGATCGCGGGTCACAGTATGCAAGCCACGACTATCGAAAACTATTAAAGACCCACGGTTATGTAGGTAGTATGAGTAGAAAAGGTGATTGTTGGGATAACGCTGTGGCAGAAAGCTTTTTTGGCAGTCTCAAGCAGGAGCGAGTTCAGTGGCGACACTATTTAACACGATATGCAGCGCAGCAAGATGTGCTGAATTATATTTCCATGTTTTATAACAGTTATCGTTTGCATTCATTTCTTGGCTATATGAATCCAAATCAATTTGAAAGAGCGTGGGGACAAATGAAACAAGTTGCTTAACTAGGTGTGTGCATTTGCTTGACCACGTCACCCACAGTTGGTATATATTTAGGAGAGAATTTGTCATCAGCAAATCTGCTACTTAATGCACTTTTCCCTACCCCAGCATTGCCCAGAATTACGATCTTTCGCTTCTCATCAGAACGATTTTCCATATTAACACCTCTTATCAGATTCCAAGTCTAAATTCACAAGTTATCACAGGTTTGCATTGCAATATTATTATACAGTAAAAGAGCATCTATTACAAAAAGCTACCAATCTCTAAATTAAATGCCGAATGCGTTGCGCTTCCAGTATGAGCGCTTTAAAATAGTCATAGGACATATAAAAATTTCCTTTGTCACCCACATCACTGCCCCATGAATTACGCAATGTTAATAACCCTTGGTACTTGCGTCCCTGTGCATCCGTCGCAATGGCATCGTCATTAAATCCCGTGATGATCATTTCGTGACCTGCAAATTCCGTTCGGTCATTAATGTCGTTAGCAATTTCGGGAGTTAAAATCCAGCTGTCGAATCGCTCATGATACGTGCCCACAGCACCGACATTACCTTGATTAAAATCAAGCAATAACACACCAAAGGTAACTCGATCACCGTGCGTCAGTGCATTTTTGACGTCCAGTAGGATATTTTCTTCATTGATATTGTCTGAACTTACTTGGTAGGCCTCTAAAATAGATGACCAGGCCACTTGATGCTGCGGCATGGGTTCGCTCATTTGATGAAAATCAAACAACGATTGCTCGACCACAGGTTCCGCACCAGCCAACGGATACTCCGTTAAACCACCACAGCCTTTACTGCGCTGATAAGATTTAGGCACCATACCAAACACATCCATTTGACTTAAAATGATACGCCCCCAGGAACCATTCCAACCACTGGACGTGTAGGCATTTTTTTCAAGATGTTGCCCCAGTTCCAATTGACACAATTGGCTGATGTAATCTCCTTTCCCTAAAATAGCATCAATCGCAGCAGTGGCTGCAAACGTGACACATGTACCATGACTGCCCTGATTTAATACGGGCACACCATTCATCGCTAATTGCACTTCTCGAGCACTGGAAATGATCGGCGTGTCAGTTTGCACACGTGCAATACGTTGCGCTACTGCTTGCTGTGCTTTGGTCGATAGATCAATTTTTAGCAATGCCAATTGCCGAGGTGGCGAACTAGAAAAAGAAAAATCATGTGTCACACGCTTTATCGGCGGCTTAACGTAAATCACACCCGTTAAGCTTACATCTTCTGCAAACAGCGCGCTATTCATCACGCACAACAGCAGAATCCAGGGTATTCGTTTACGTATCACAGCATTCTCCTCTCACTAAAACCCAACACGCATGCCCGCTGCATGCTCAATTAATAATCGCTTCACCGGCAGTAAACGATTGCATAGCGTTAACCCCAAACCTCGTAACGCTGTCACTGGTGGCAAAGGATTCGTAAATAGCACATGTAATCCTTCCATTAAACCAATAGTCTGCCACAGGGCATGTTTTCGTTGCCGTTGATAACGACTCAAACTACGAGTAGACCATGTGGGGCCATGATTTTCCTGCAATTGCGTCAACCATGTCGCTAAATCAGCCAAACCAATATTTAATCCAAGGCCAGCCAGCGGGTGAATAGTATGCGCTGCATCACCGAGGATTAACCAGCGATCACCACTGTAATGTTTAACATGCCGCATCCGCAAGGGGAATTGATGGCGTTTAGAAACCACCGCTGTCTGCCCTAATTTCGATGCAAAAGATCTCGTTAACTCGTCCCCAAACTCCTCATCTGACATGGACATCAATTGTTCGGCATGTGAGGGCACCGTAGACCAAACAATGGAACACTCATGTAAATTGTTCATGGGTAAAAAGGCCAATGGCCCTTGTGAACGAAACACTTGATACGCAGTGTGTTGATGCGGCTTTTCCGTACGCACTGTCGCTACAATCGCTTGCTGATGATAAGACCAAGTTGTTAATGGCACATTCAATAATTCCCGCGTTGCAGATAATGCACCATCTGCGATCATGAGTAACTCAGCGGCCCAACGCGTTTCGCCATCGGTTACATAAATTGCCTCCGCTGTTGACTCCACATGGCTGACTTTACAATGGGGAATTAATTCAATTGCTAACGTAGCTGCTTTTTGTAACAACGCTCGTTTAATAACCGACTCTTCAATCATATACCCCAAGCGATCCATCCCAATCATGCGTGCATCAAAATCGATATACGCTTGATTTTTGTCATCCCACACATGCATATGCCGGTAAGGAGATAACTCAACTTCGTCCATGAAATCCCAAACACCCCATGTTTTTAGTAAAGCTTGAGAGGCCTGATTGATCGCATAGACACGTGAGGGAGACGTGGTAACGGTTAGTGGACCAGCATCCAATAAACGCACGACAAAGCCGCGTTGGTGCATCGCAATAGCCGCACTCAACCCCACCACACCACCACCCACGATAAGCACACTCATTGCCCTACACTCCTACCTCAGCTAAGCATGAATTCGTCAATGGAATGCCACAAACGAGATCCGGGATGATACCACCAAAGCCACGCGCATATCTCACCAGAATTTGCTTCAATACCATACTGTTATCCAGTGCAATCAACCCGGCTCCTCGGGCAATCCCTAACCCCCAACGTTGCTGAGTAAACAGTTCGACCAAACCGTCAGTCAGGCGAGTAATGGTGGTTTGATCGTGTTGTCTTGATTGTTGATAATGATGCAACATAGTTTCATTCAAACCGTACTGGGTGATGCATTGAGCTAACATGGCCACATCCCGCAACCCCAAATTGAACCCCTGACCGGCAACAGGATGCAATGTATGAGCTGCATTGCCAATAAATATCACTGAGCCTGCGACAAGCTTAGGCATGGTGACTTGACGAAGCGGATATACGGTACGTCGCCCCACCTTCACTAAACGTCCCAATCGATAACCAAAGGTAGACTGTAATTGACTCAAAAATTCATGCTCAGAAGCGTGCATCATGTGTTGCGCATCATCAGGACGTAACGACCAAACAAGCGAAGCACGTGCGTCCATCATCGGTAGCATCGCCAATGGGCCCGATGCTGTAAAACGCTCATAGGCGATATGCCGATGATGTCGCGCTAAGCCAATATTAGCGACCAATGCATGTTGATTATACGCTTTAATGTGAGATGCCAATTGACAAAACTGCCGCATACACGAATCAGCACCGTCCGCCGCAACAACCAAACGCGCCTTAACTGTTGTTTCAGACGAGAGGGTTGTGATGGTTGCCATGCATTGGTCTGGATCAAATGCCGTTAACGTCGCCGGTGCTAACAAGCTGTCGACGTCGATTAAGCTCGCCAATACATGATTGAGGTGTTGAGCCTCCACCACATGTCCTAAGGCCTCGTCCGCATGACTTTGTAATCGTGCATGTCCAAATCGATGTTGCTCAGACACGTGAATCGTGTGAATTGCTGTCGCATACCTCTCCAGCAAAGGCCAAATTGCCAACATACGTAAAATACGCACACTCGCCGCAGATAAAGCAAGACTACGCGCATCAAAATCATCTGCAATCCGATCGGACAACGCCTGATTATCAACCAATAAACAACGAATACCCGTAGCAGCCAACGACAACATCAGTATGGCACCGATGAAACCACCACCGACAATTAACACATCAACATCACGATCAACCACGCATATAAGCCTCAATCTCGCCGATCTCAACCATTAAATCAGCGGTTAAATTCTCATGACCATCTGCAGTCACCAAAATATCATCTTCAATCCGCACGCCAATAGACCACCAACGTGGATCAACCCCATCTGAACCGGAACGGATGTATAATCCAGGCTCGACCGTTAATACCATACCAGGCTCCAACGTTCGCCAAACACCATCTCGCTTATAACGACCACAATCGTGCACATCCAATCCTAACCAATGCCCCGAACTGTGCATATAAAACGGTTTATAAGCCTCAGACGCAATCAAGTCATCAACGTTCCCGTGTAATATCGCCAGCTCAACTAAACCTTCTGTTAACGTTTTCACAATCGCTTGTTGAATGTCATCCCAACGACAACCCGGACGAACGCATGCTATTCCAGCACGTTGTGCTCGCAGAACCAATGCATAAATTTGTCGCTGCTCAGGACTAAATTGACCATTGACCGGAAATACCCGTGTGACATCTGCAGCATAATTTTCAAACTCACCGCCGGCATCAATCAGCACTAATTCGCCGGATTGCAGTGGTTTATCGTTATCCGTGTAATGTAAAACACAAGCATGCTCACCCCCTGCGACAATGGAATCATACGCCACATTGCGGCAACCTTGGCGATTTAATTCATACAAAATTTCAGCTTCGAGCTCATATTCAAACCGTGCATGTTGACATGCTTTCATCGCCCGTTGATGCGCCGCAACCGTAATACGTGCTGCCTCGCGCATGCAAGCGATCTCGGTATCTTCTTTAAAAAGGCGCATTTCACTCAACACCGGCGCCAAGTCACAAAAACTCTCGGCAGCTTTAACACCACGACGAGCTTGTCCTTTTACCGTTTGCCAAGCACGCATGATGCGTTTATCCCACCTAGGCTCTTGCGCGATAGGATAATAAATCGCCTGTTTATCCGCCAATAACAAAGGCAACTGCGCATCGAGAGTATCGATTGCATAGGCACAATCAATGCCCAATTGCTTGGGCACATCCTCTTGACCAAGACGCTTCCCCGTCCATTGCTCATCTGCGGGATTCCGCGGACGATTGAATAATACACAAGTCTCCTCTGTCCCTGAGTTAATCAATAACAACGCATCAGGCTCATTAAATCCTGTTAGATAATAAAAATCACTGGCTTGCCGGAAACGATAATGTGCATCTCCGTTACGCAGGACTTCAGTTGCAGCAGGAATTAAAGCCACACTATGTGCTGGTAATCGACGCGCTAACTCCCGACGCCGAGCCTGATAATCGTGTTGCACCATCTCATTCTCCCGATCATTCCTTTTGCCTATGTTCAATGCGCTGTTTCGGCCCCACCCAATTTATCTGCCGCCACATCCGTGTAAATATGTAAAATCGCAGCGCGCGTGTACTCGATGACTTCCATCAACGCCCGCTCATCGTCTTCATCCACATTCAACGCATCATAATCCAAATTGGCAAACTCAGTCATATGTGCAATTACATCTTGAGCTTCCTCACTTTTGAGCTCATCAAGGTCCAGTCCCGAAACCGTAATTCCTTGCGTAAATCCCTCGCACCACTCGCTGAATGCGCGTGCGCGATCATAAAGCGGTTCGTCATCATCTGGAAGCATTAATTGAAATTCAAAACCGAACGATGACAATTGCTGTTGACTCACCGCATACACCGCAAATAACGCCAATGCCGCTTCACGTACTACATGCTCCGTACGCTTTAACATGAGTGCACGTAGGTACTCTTCACCCTGTTTATGTCGGCCAGCCGCTAAATAACCGCACAGAACACCATGCAGTTCACTGCCCGAAATCGGTAAATCCAATGCAGCAATAGACGCAATAAATGTCCGATAATTTGGTAATTGAATTGGGACTGCACTTAATGACATAACATACTCCTATGAGCTCCGTAGCTAAGTCACGGAGCGTCACTACCACAATGAATAGTCAACTTTATTCTACCGTGATAGCAGTTACATTTTGTAATCCACGTGGCAACCGATTACCTCGACGCCCACGCTCACCTTGATAATGCGTCAGATCGGCGGCTTTCAATGTAAAGTGGCGCTTTCCTGCGTGTACAGTGAGTGATTCATCAGGCCCAATCACTTGAACATCCATCACAAATTCCTCACGAGGACCTGTTTTTGATACCGGCACATGGATCAATTTATTTCCTTTCCCCCGAGCCAACGACGGTAATTCAAGTGCTGAAAAAATTAATAGCCGTCCCATATTCGTTACACAAACAATGTGTTGTGTATCACACGAGGCAATGATGCGTGGCGCTAAAACCTGACTCATATTGGGTAACTTAATGCATGCTTTACCATTACGATTTTTAACATATAACGATTTTAATTGGGTTCTAAAACCATACCCTGCATCATTCACTAACGCGACCCAATCATCCGGCTCGCCACTCACAACAGCGACAAACGCGGCGCCATCCGCTGGGTTTAATTTCCCCGTTAATGGCTCGCCTTGCCCTCGCGCTGAAGGCAACACATGGCCTGGCAGCGCATACACTTTCCCTTCACTATCAAAGAAAATGACTTGTTGGTTACTGCGTGCATTGGTCTGAGCTTTATACTCATCACCCGATTTATATCCTAGCTCTCGACCATCAATATCTAATCCTTTTGCAGCACGCACCCAACCTTTTTGCGAGATCACCACCGTGATGGGCTCATTAGGCAAAATATCTTCTTCTTTGAGGGCTTGTGAGTCTTGTCGTTCGATAATCGGTGATCGTCTAGCATCACCATATCGATCACGATCCGCGATGATTTCCTCTTTGACCACGGCGCGCAAGCGCTTTTCATCACCCAAAATGGCCTGTAATTTATCTCGCTCAACCGCTAACTCATCGATATCGGCACGTAATTTCATTTCTTCTAACTTTGCCAAATGACGCAATTTCATATCCAAAATCGCATCCGCTTGACGCTCGCTTAAATTGAATCGCTGCATTAACACAGGTCTTGGATTGTCTGACTCACGAATGATGGCAATCACTTCATCAATATTCAAGTACGCAACCAACAATCCATCCAACACATGCAGGCGATCTAATATTTTATCCAACTGGTATTGCGAACGTTTTTTAACGGTACTTAAACGAAATACCAACCATTCGTCAAGAATGGTTAATAAGTCTTTTACACGCGGCCTACCGTCCAGCCCAATCATATTAAAATTAATACGATAACTTCGTTCAAGATCCGTGGTTGCGAATAAATGTGACATTAAGCCATCTATATCCACACGATTGGATCGAGGAATGATCACCAATCGTGTGGGGTGTTCATGATCGGACTCATCACGCAAATCTTCCACCATGGGCAGTTTTTTCTGCTGCATTTGCGCCGCGATTTGCTCCACAACCTTAGCACCAGAGACCTGATAAGGCAGGGCTGTAATGACAATTTGATGTTTTTCCTCGACGAATACAGCTCGCATCTTCACTGAACCATTACCTGTTGCATACATATCACGAATCGCAGATTGCGGGGTGATGATTTCAGCTTGCGTCGGAAAATCGGGGCCTTTAATGTGTTGAGTAATCACGTCCAGGGTCGCTTTAGGGTGTTCCAATAAATGGATACAAGCATTCGCCACTTCCACCACATTATGCGGTAGAATATCGGATGCCATACCGACCGCAATTCCTGTTGCACCATTCAATAATACATTGGGTAATCGTGCTGGTAACAGTGCTGGCTCTTGCAACGTCGCATCAAAATTATCAACCCAATCCACCGTACCTAACGGTAACTCAGCAAGCAATAAATCGGCGTATGCCGATAAGCGCGCTTCCGTATATCGCATCGCAGCAAATGACTTAGGATCATCAGGCGACCCCCAATTGCCTTGCCCATCCACAAAGGGATAACGATAAGAAAACGGCTGCGCCATCAACACCATGGCTTCGTAACACGCTGAATCGCCATGAGGATGAAATTTACCCAACACATCCCCCACTGTGCGCGCTGATTTTTTATGCTTAGACGAAACTTTAAGACCCAACTCCGACATTGCGTAAATAATCCGCCGTTGCACGGGTTTCAATCCATCTGCAATATGCGGTAATGCGCGATCTAAAATCACATACATCGAATAATCAAGATAGGCCTTTTCCGTAAATTCCGTCAGTGGTTTTTGCTCAGTGGCATTATTCATGGCTAGTTAGTAATCCTCATTTGCGAAATCCCACAGCTTGATTCTATGAGACAATTCGTTTCTCTTGCAAAACTTACAGCATTTACCCTTATTCGCTTCTCTCAAGAATTGGGAGAAGCGAATAAGGGTAAATGAGGGCGAAACCCAGTAAGTCCTGTCTTAACCGAACAATTATATTTTTTCTCATTCTATCAGAAAATAGCTATTGACGTCTAAACAATCAATTTGATAATCTCAATAGAGTTGGACTTTAGTCATTTTAAAAATGATATAAAAAATGTCGTCGTTGCGAACGAAGTGAAGCAATCCAGAACTGAATTTCAATTGATCATCGATCTGGATTGCTTCGCTAACGCTCGCAAAGACGGATCTTTAATCGATTTTACAAAAATGGATAAACTCGAGTAAAGCACAAGCAAAAAAATTGATTTTGACGCAATGTCGTCATTGTGAGTAAATTTATTGCCAGCGTTATGGCCTTCAGTCTGAAAATATTCAACTCATTGATTAACAAAGAAAAATTCCAATAAAAAGCCAAGTCAATGGACCTATAGCCTGTGGATAATTATGTGAGTAACTGAGGATATCTCATTAGAAATCCCCGCATTGGCACAATGCCATATTCAGGAGATGTCTCGCGATGCTCGACATGACGTGCTTATGCAGTGAAAGACCCAACGAGTGTCTCAAAAGGTATCTGACCCTCTTGTTTTCTAGAATTACAAATTGAGCTAAATTTATTTAAAAGCGAAACTTGCCTCGCCAATACTTTGCCTTGATCATCATTCCCATCAGGCAGTTGCTCGATTCTTTCGCGATCCAATCCCAACCATCGGCTCACTAAATCTTCAACATCCGCACGACCAGCACACCAATACACGCTTAATGCAGCTAATCCTACACCAATACTAATTAGCAACACCGGCCAATTCATTGCTGAAATACTCGTGGTGACAAATGCCGATAAGACAACAATAGCAAATGACTGGCCCGCAAAAAAGCCACAGTTAAAAGCTAGAATACCCGCGATGCTTGCCACGATGACATGCATTGCACGAACATAGGCCGCCTGCATTTCGTCTGTATACATTTGACGCACGACAGACAAGTCATGCTGACTGCTCGTCAAGGCCACCAATAGATTATTTAATTCATCGCCAGTCAATGGTAAGTCATTGGTTTGTTCGGGCCTGTTATTTAATAAATCCTCACTCAACTGTGTAGTGTATTGCTCTATTTTTTTTAGAAGCCTAGAAATTAGCTCCGCTTGATCGACGAAAATATCCAACAATTGCCGTGAATGGTGCAGTTCGACATTAAAATACTGCGACAGCTGTATCAAATCTATGCCAAAAAACAGCACAACCAACACCAAAGACAGTATCAACCCGATAATAAAAACAGGCCAAAAGGGAATCCCTGTAAACAACACAAGGATTGTGATACTCCCATCAAATCCGTTACAAATACTAACAATTGTGCCCGCTATCACCACCAACAATAAACCAACTTTACTAGACCAGCTTTTTTGTTTGATTAACGATTTAGTTTGCTCTACGCCTAAACGTCTAGCAATTTCACAAAGTAATAAGTAACGCGTTTGTTCTTGCTGAAAATTCCATTGGTAAAATAGATGAGTCTCATTCTCCGACTGTTTAAAGATTGCATCACCTTTCAGTCGTGTGAAGATGTCATTCCATGATAATCCACTCAAGTCAGATTGAGTATTGGGTAACAATAAAGGTGTTTCTTCGGTTGTGTGCATTAAACGAACCTAACATTCATCAAACGAGTTAACCGCGGAGCAATCAAACCTAAGACACACGCTATCGCCAATGTGACTAAACCAATCCCGGCAAAAACACCCGTATAAACCATCAATGACTCAAGACCGGGCTGCAATGAGGTTGGCATTGCAGTATATGAAGCCACGGCGGCCCCCGTAAACCCACCCATCGCCGTTGTTAAAAACCACATGCCCATAACAAATCCCATGATGCGAGAGGGCACCAATTCCGCCACCATCGCAATACCTAACGCAGACACCATTAATTCACCAAGACTCTGAAAAAGATAACTACCAACCAACCAACCCGATGATACCATTCCTTGGCTATCGTGCACATAACGAGCCAAAGACAATATCAAAAAACTAATGCCACCAAATGCCATGCCTAAAGCAAATTTATAGGGCACTGGAAATGAAATTTGCTTCTGTTGTAGATACGAATAAAATCCAGCTAAAAACGGACTCACCACAATAATCCACAATGGATTCAAAACTTGAAACGTTTGCGGATCGACAGAAATACCCAATAACACAGGATGAACATTCTGCACTGCAAATAGATTAATCGAGGTTGGCATCTGCTGATACAAGGTAAAAAAGATAACCGCCTCTAACATCAAAATGAAAACCAACAGCAATCGTGATCGTTCGACTTTTTGCTCTTTATACATGCACCAAAAGTAAAATGACACCAAAATAGCCACGGTAATGCAGATCAACAGGCGTGCAATATCAACATGCTGCAGCAAATAGGTGGCCATGATCATCATCCCAACAACCGTCAACATCGTCAAAATCCACCGCGGCCAACGAATAGCTGTTTGATCCATAGCAGTGTTGATATCGGCAATATGTTGCCGTTGAAACCAATAATTAGCCAAACCCAGCAGAATGCCAATCACACTGATGATGTATGTCGACGAATACCCATATCGACTCGACACCGCAGGTCCTATAAACAATGCCACAATGGCGCCTAAATTAATCGCCATGTAATACAAGGTAAATCCCGTATGCAATACCTGCGTATCCTCACCATAACATTTTGCCAACAACGTGGCTGGATTCGCCTTAAAAAGGCCATTTCCAACACAAATTAAGCCTAAGGCAACAAAAATATGCGCTTTATCAACCCAGGCTAGCGCCCCATATCCCAAAGCAAGGACAATCAATCCCAAAACAATCGTTCGTTTTGTCCCCAGTATTTTGTCCCCCAAAAAACCACCTAAGGGCACCATACTGTAGATCAACGCACTAAAAGCACCAAACGTTTGATAAGCAACCTGACTAGAAAATCCCAAATAACGAATAAAATAAAGGACAAGAATGCCCTGTACCGTATAAAACCCAAAGCGCTCCCACATTTCCAATATAAAAATCATAAAAAACGGTCGTGGCTGCTGCCGGAGTAGGGCGAACATGATAGATCAATTCCATGAGAGGTTTAGACGTAATTTATAGTATTTTGGCAAAAAGTACAATATGCAAACGCTTTAATTCTGTGCATATCACCATTGTTATAATGATGGCATCGTGTTGGTTGATTTTGTACGAAACCGCTGTTGTTCCTGATGGTTCAAAATGCAAGCTATACAATCGACTGGTTGCGTCATCGATATTGATCGAAAGGTGACATTTCTAAATTGCCACTACATTTTGTCCTCATGTATGAATAGATCTTGCCATACCGTCTTCTCTCAACTATATTTCATAATATCTTATTGTCATAAATAGCTGATTATCATGGCTAAAATAGCGCTCTATCTTGCAGGTGGCGGTGCACGTGGTGCATATCAAGCGGGTGTCCTAAAAGCGGTAAGTCATATTCTCAATACTAAGTCGATCCCGTTTGCCATGGTCAGTGGCGTCAGCGTCGGTAGTATCAATGCGGCTATTCTTGCTCAACACGCGGATGACTTTCCACTCGGCGTCGAAATGCTTGAGAATCTGTGGCAAAACATTCATTGTGATCATATTTTTAATGCGAAAAATTATGATCTCAGTAAATCTTTACTTCGTAATCTCAGCCATCTCTTTCATAAAGGGCCACAAGCAACGAATTTATTAGATACCATGCCACTGCATACCTTTATTAACAGTCACATCGATTTTGATAAAATTAAAGTCAACATCGAAAATAACGTACTGGAAACAATGGAAGTCATTAGCCACTGCTATGAGTCACAACGAACTGTTTCATTTTATCAACATAACAAACCGTATTTTGAAGACTGGCACTATCCTCGACACATCAGTCAACGCGTTAGCATGAGCATGGAACATATCCTTGCCTCCAGCGCCTTGCCGCTCTTTTTTCCGACAGTTAAAATTGCCGGAACACATTATGGTGATGGTAGTATGGGATTGATTTCTCCGCTACGTGGTGCATTACGATTTCATGTTGATAAAGTCATGATCTTAGGCACTCGACAACTTCATGCGTTTGACGAGTCGGAACGATTAGCTTCCAACGATATCGGTTTCGCACATGTTTTAGGAAGCATGCTAAATGGGGTATTTCTAGACAATTTGGATAGAGACATTGAGTTGGTCAATCGCATGAACGAGATCGTACGGCTCTTATCCATGTGGAAAAAACGCAGCTCTCCTTGGCGTCCCGTACAAACACTGCACTTAAGACCGAGCGTAGACGTTGCCAAAATTGCTCAGGCCGATTATCAGGCAATGCCTGCACTGCTACGCATGCTACTCAACCTGTTGGGGGCACAAAGTCACTCCGGCGACTTATTAAGTTTCTTATTATTTGAAAAAAAATTCACCCAAGATCTGATTGAGTTGGGTTTTAATGACACCATGAACTCGGCTAATATTGTGTCCGATTTTTTTCGAATATAGCACGAATAGGTTGCGTATCAGGCATCACGCCATGCCACATAAAAAAAGATTCCGCAGCCTGCTCAATTAACATCCCTAAACCATCAACGGCCTCACGTCCTACCGACCGTGCATAGGCTACAAATGGAGTCACCCCCTCCATTTGGTAGCTCAAGTCATAACATAATTCTGCGCTTGCTATGACTGCTCTCGGCAATTCGACTGTTTCGCCATGCCGGCTTGCTGAAGAAGCATTAATAATCAAATCAAAACGACCTCGTAGTGATTTCAAACCAGAAACCACTGGCTTGTACATAAAATCAGCCTGTAATTCAAATGCAGTGGCTATGGTACGATTTGCAATCGTCAATTGAGCTGGATTTTCATCAAGTAATGGACCGAGTACACCGCGCGCAGCGCCGCCCGCTCCAATCAATAAAACGCGTTTAGCTGCTACTTTAGTGTAACGCTGTAAATCGCGTAATAAGCCAATGCCGTCCGTATTATCCGCATATAACACCCCCGCTTTAGACCAGAGCGTATTTGCCGACCGCGCTCGCAAACAGCGCGTACTGACTTCATCACTCATCGCAAATGCTTGTTGTTTACAAGGCAAGGTAATGTTAAGCCCACCGCCTCCTGCATTAAAAAAATCACGGACTTGTTGTTCAAATCGCGTCGATTCAATCTGAGTTTTATTATAGCGCAGTTGGATTCCTGTTTGCTCAGCAAAACATTGGTGAATCATGGGTGATAAACTATGCTGGATTGGATCTCCCATCACCGCATAGCAACGCAACATCGTATTCAATATCAAAACCTCAAAAATTCTGGGATATAAATTGCACGCAGGCCTATTTTTTTCTTTGTATAATACACAAAAATTAAGTTGATAGTGAACATGGTCAATGATGTCGCAACTGCAGTGCCAGTAATGCCAAACCAAACAGTGGCAGGAATAGCGGCGATCAACAACAAAATAAGTTGCGCTGCACTAACCCTCAAAACAAGTCCTTCAAAATCAGCAAAAATTAAAATGATACCGCTGACCTGAATCAATGCAGATAATGCGCTACCTATGGTCAAACAAATTAAAGCGGGTTGCGCCTGAACATAATTTTCGCCAAATAGCTGTAGTATTGGTCGGGAAAAAACAATAATAATTATTGTGACCATACTCAAAATAGTAAAGACAACTTTGTTGGTTTGATCGAGTCTAGCTTGTAACACCAATCGTCCTTCAGGGGTGGTTAATGCATTTGACATCATCGGCCTGACTTTTTGATACAAGTTATTGGGTATCAACCAGATGAATGACATAATTGTTAAAATGGCCGCATATTGTCCGGCATGATGACCTGTCGCAGAACATGTTTTGACAATAAACAAATCTAATGAAGAGGTTATCATAAAAACCAAACTATTGACGATCAATTTGCTGGACTGCGCAAACCAAATGGGACTGGTAATGGATATTTTAGTCCAATGATTCAATCCCTGCCAAATCATGTGTGTCACGTTTTTATTCAAACAAGAATACGTCAGTAACGTCAGTAAAAAATAAGAAACACCTAATACCGCAATAATCATCAGATAATTAAGCTGGTATTTAAAGACACTGATCACCATAAAATACAGTGTGAATTCAACCAAATACACTACCACATCGTATAAGAACATCATTCGCAACACAAAATCTGTACACAATAAAAAACGTGCCAATAACTTAAACGCTGCTGCCAATGGCGTAATCCACAGCACATAAAACAAGATATAGTATTTGTGTATCTCGCGAATGCCAAAAAAATGCAACCCGAACATGATGACAATAGAAGCCAACGCCACGAGTCGTGCGATTAAAGAAGACGTGCTAATCAGCTTTAGATTCCAAGCAATATAATGTAAAGCATTAGACTTTTGATGCGCACATAAATATTTAGCTAAAAAACACTGTGAACTAACATCCGTACCAAATAGCACTAAGCTCGATAACACAGATAATACGCTTATGGCAATGCTGTAATCACCATAAATACTCACACTTAAATGATGGGCAAGGTAGGTATTTAAAGCAAATTTCGAAAAGAATCCTGTCGTACTGATAGCAAATAATACACTAATGTATTTAGTGTCTTTGTTCATTATAATCCCTTGGTTACTAGCTCCGATAAATCGCTTGATAAACCCATAGCAGCTAATCGTTTAAGCTCGTGTTTCATCAGTACTTGGCGTGCCTTATCTAATCGCTGCCAACGAGTAAATGGAATCGCAAGGCGTGCACTCAGCTGGGAGTTGACCGGATCCAATTCGATTAACATAGTCGTTAAAAATTGATACCCACTCCCGTCAATCGCATGGAAATATCGTGGATTCATTTGGCAAAATGCCGCGATTAATGAACGAACTCGGTTTGGATTTTTCATCGTAAATGCTGGATGTAGTAATAACGCTTTTACTCGTTCCAAACTGTCCGGGATATCTGCCGCCGCTTGTACGGTGAACCATTTATCCAACACCAGATCATCTTGTGCCCACTGCTGATAAAATGCCATCAAAGATTGTTCTCGAATTGTATCATCAGAACAACCGGCCAACAATGTCAAACTGGCAATTTGATCGGTCATCGTTTTTGACTTCGTAAATTGCTCCTGACAAATAGCCAACGTTTCATGCTCATTTGCGCTCATCATAAAACGCAAACAAACGTGACGTAATTTCCGTGCACCATAGGCATCTCCATGCATGGTATGCTCTTCTTGTTGCCATAGTCTGTCATACATTTCACGTGCTTTAGTGTACAAAGCACATCCTAATTCTTTTTTAAATAAATCCCGTGCATCCTCCACGCGCGTGACATCGACGTCTGTCAGAGCATTCGCCATATCTTCAAAACTGGGAGGGGTTAATAATTCGGCACGCAATGCCGGATCTAATGAGTCATCCATGAGCACGTGTTCATAAGCAGCAAGTAATGCCTTGGGGATATACCATGCCTTATTTTTTTTCTGATAGCAATCCAATAATGCGGTCAAAGCAAGATTTTGCGCTGCATTCCATTTGGCAAAACCATCTGTTTCGTAACGCAAGAGGGTCAGCAACGTGCTCTGATCAGCATCCATTCGCAATGTAATCGGCGCTGAAAAATCACGTAATAGTGACACAACGGGCTCTTCCGTTAGACCATCAAAATGAAATGTCTGTGCAGATTCGCGCAACTCCAATAAATCGTTAGCCAACGGCAGCATCTGCCCTTTCGACGTAAATAATGCGATTTTAATGGGAATATGAAACGGTTTTTTCACACTGCATTCGGGCGTGGGCGGACAATCCTGTGTCATATGTAATGTAAGCCGCCCATTTTGGAAGCTCGACTTAACTTCAACCACTGGCGTTCCAGCCTGACTATACCAACGCTTAAATTGGCTAAAATCAACCCCATTCGCATCTTCCATTGCCGCAACAAAATCATCAATCGTCACCGCCTCACCGTCATGTCGTTCAAAATATAAATCCATACCTAAGCGAAACCCTTTTTTACCGACTAACGTGTGTTGCATACGGATAACTTCAGCGCCTTTCTCATAGATCGTGGCCGTATAAAAATTATTAATCTCTTGATACGACTCAGGACGCACAGGGTGAGCCATACGACCTGCATCTTCAGGGAATTGCACACTACGCAATGTTTTCACATCCATAATACGATTTACATCACGCGAATTCATATCACGCGAAAACTCTTGATCTCGAAATACGGTTAAGCCTTCTTTTAAACTCAGTTGAAACCAATCGCGACAGGTCACGCGATTCCCGGTCCAATTATGAAAATACTCATGAGCCACAACTCCTTCAATCCCCGCATAATCAAAATCAGTTGCCGTATCAGGACGAGCCAGGATGTACTTTGAATTGAAAATATTTAATCCTTTATTTTCCATCGCCCCCATATTGAAATCACTCACAGCAACAATCATAAAGATGGACAAATCATACTCGCGACCATATTCCTCTTCATCCCAACGCATGGCTTTTTTCAGTGAGACCATGGCATGTGCACATTTATCGCGTTCACCCGGTTCAACAAAAATACGTAAATCAACTCGCTTCCCTGAGCATGTGATAAATTCATCTTGAACGCAGTCCAAACGTCCAGCAACCAAGGCGAATAAATAAGATGGTTTTTTGAATGGATCTTGCCAAACAACCCAATGCCGCCCATCATCTGTTTCACCAAAATCGACTAAATTTCCATTAGATAATAAGACAGGGTAACGTGCTTTATTCGCACTGATTCGTGTGGTGTATTTAGCTAATACGTCGGGTCTATCATAAAAATAGGTCATACGCCGAAATCCCTCCGCCTCACACTGGGTACAAAACAAATTATTTGAGCGATACAATCCAGATAGTTGCGTATTATCTTGTGGGCGCAATCGAGTCACAATGGTAAGTTGCATTTCGTCAGCGCAATCATCCATCACGAAATCATCGCCTTCTAATCGATATGCTGGCGAAATCATTGGACTATCATCTTGATGAACGCTGATCAGCTCCAATCCATCCCCGCTCAACCGTAACTCCCCTGCGTGACGACGTTGCAATAACATTTGATTGCTCACCAAGACATGATCGTCATGCAATTCAAAATCCAAATGAACGGTAATTAACGCAAAATTAGTGGGTTTATAATCACGTAAATAGGTCGTGGTATTGGTCATACACTACTCCGAAAATAAAAATATAGGCTCAGCTATGCAGTATATTTAATTTCATTCTATACTGACACTATTAAAGGACGTTTTTTTTCCCGATCACGGGGGGGAATCATTATGAGTACTCAGGATTTTTTATCAAACTATACGCATCGCTTTGAAGCAAATAAAGAAGAAGAGTTAAGTTTAGATGAGTACCTTGAGTTATGTAAAACAGACCCTTCTGTATACGCCAATCCTGCTCAACGATTGTTGATGGCTATTGGTGAACCTGAAGAAATTGATACTCGACATGATCCGGTGCTATCACGTATTTTTTCCAACAAAGTCATTCAGCATTATCGTGTATTCGATGATTTTTATGGTATGGAAGATCCCATTGAGCAGATTGTTGGCTTTTTGAAACATGCGGCGCAAGGTTTAGAAGAAACCAAACAAGTTCTCTACTTACTTGGCCCTGTGGGTGGTGGTAAATCATCCTTGGCCGAAAAATTGAAAGATTTAATGGAAAAAACTCCAATTTATGCCATTAAAGACTCTCCCGTTCATGAATCGCCACTATGCTTGTTCAATCCTGAAGAGGATGCTGCCATTTTGCAAGAACGTTATGGAATTCCTAAACGCTATTTACGTTATATTATGTCGCCTTGGGCTGTTAAACGGTTACAAGAATTTAATGGCGATATCAGCCAATTTCGCGTGATCAAAGTCAAACCATCGCGAATGAAACAGATTGCTATCGCTAAAACAGAACCAGGAGATGAAAATAACCAAGACATTTCATCACTAGTTGGGAAAGTCGATATTCGTAAATTGGAAGATTACTCTCAAGATGATCCCGATGCCTATAGTTATTCCGGTGGACTTTGTCGTGCAAACCGCGGATTGCTTGAGTTTGTTGAAATGTTTAAAGCGCCGATTAAGGTATTGCATCCTTTACTCACCGCGACGCAAGAGGGAAACTATAACCCAACTGAAGGGCTATCATCTATTCCATTTGAGGGCATCATTCTGGCCCACTCCAACGAATCAGAGTGGCAAACATTTCGCAATAATAAAAATAATGAAGCCTTCATCGATAGGATTAATATTGTCAAAGTACCATACTGTTTGCGTGTCTCAGAAGAGCTCAAAATTTACCAGAAACTACTCGATACCAGCTCATTGATTAAGGCACCTTGCGCTCCTGGAACACTCAACATGTTGGCGCAATTTTCAGTATTAACACGCTTAAAAGAGCCACAAAATTCCAGTATCTATTCCAAGTTGCGCGTCTATAATGGCGAAAGCTTGAAGGATACGGATCCTAAAGCAAAATCATATCAAGAATATCGCGATTTTGCTGGGGTTGATGAGGGGATGAGCGGGATATCCACCCGCTTTGCATTTAAAATTCTTTCGAAAGTGTTTAATTTTGATCATACTGAAGTTGCCGCTAATCCGGTGCACTTACTCTATGTGTTGGAGCGACAAATCGAGCAAGAACAGCTGCCACAAGAAGTACATGAAAAATACTTATCATTCATTAAAGAATTTCTATCGCCTAAGTATGTGGAATTTATTGGTAAAGAAATTCAGACAGCGTATTTAGAATCGTATTCAGAATATGGGCAAAATATTTTTGACCGATATATCACTTATGCTGACTTCTGGATTCAAGATCAGGATTACCGTGATCCAGATACAGGAGAAATTTTTGATAGGGCCGCGTTGAATGCTGATTTAGAAAAAATTGAAAAACCTGCTGGCATATCAAATCCTAAGGATTTTCGTAATGAAGTGGTCAACTTTGTTTTGCGTGCTAGGGCAAATAATCAAGGCCATAATCCAAAATGGAATAGTTATGAAAAACTTCGTTCTGTTATCGAGAAAAAAATGTTTTCAAATACCGAGGATTTACTCCCTGTTATTTCATTCAATGCCAAAGCATCCGAAGATGATAAGAAAAAACATGAAGAATTTATCGCAAGAATGATCGATAAAGGTTACACGCGCAAACAAGTTAGATTACTTTGTGAATGGTACTTACGAGTACGTAAATCACAATAAAGGTGGCAGAAATGACACAACTCATTGATCGACGAAAAGCGCGAAACAAAAGCACCGTCAATCGGCGTCGATTTCTGTTGCGCTATAAACAACAGATCAAACGCGCCGTGTTTGATGCCATTGGTAAACGCAGTATTACCGGCATTGATCAGGGTGAAAATATTGTGATTCCCGCCAAAGACATTGCTGAACCTCGATTTCAACATGGTCAGGGCGGTCAAATTGATCGCGTACTTCCAGGAAATGATCAGTATTTAACAGGCGACAAAGTCAAACGGCCCAGCCAAAATAGTGGTGATGGAACTGGTTCTGAAGCCAGTAATACCGGTGAGGGCAGCGATGATTTTGTTTTTCAGTTATCGCGTGAAGAATTTTTGGAAATGTATTTCGAAGATCTCGAACTACCTGATCTCGTCAAAAAAGAGTTAGCACAGATTAACACATTTAAACAGGTACGCGCAGGCGTCACCACCAGCGGTGTACCAACCAATATCAACGTCCTGCGATCCATGCGTCAAGCAACAGGTCGCCGTATGGCACTTGCATCAACCTATAAAAAACAACTGCACGATGCAGAAAAAGAACTGGCACTTTTATCAGAGAAATCAACATCTCCAACAAAAAAATACCAGGCATTATTGGATGAAATTGCCACACTTCATAAAAAAATAAAAGCAGTCCCGTTCATTGATTCGATCGACCTGCGTTATAACAATCGCGTGCGTATTCCTGCACCAACCACACAGGCCGTCATGTTTTGCGTCATGGATGTTTCTGGCTCTATGGATGAACCTAAGAAGGACATTGCAAAACGATTTTTTATCTTGCTGTATCTATTTTTAAAGCGAAATTATTCAAAAATTGAACTAGTCTTTATTCGCCATCACACCTCAGCCAAAGAAGTAGACGAAAATGATTTCTTTTATTCTCGCGAAACGGGTGGTACCGTTGTATCCAGTGCATTAGAATTGCTGCAACAAACCATCGAAAAACGCTACAACCCTGCCGCTTGGAATATTTATGTCGCCCAAGCATCGGATGGTGATAATTGGAATGCGGATTCACCTTATTGTCTGGAGTTATTGCGCGACAAAATCATGCCATTAGTACAATATTTTGCATACATTGAAATCATGCCGCGCCATCATCAAAGTTTGTGGGAAGTCTATGAACGCCTGCAAGCGGAATATCCTAATTTTTCAATGGAAAACATTGATAATGTTACGAATATCTACCCTGTTTTTCGCGAATTATTTAAAAGGAAAACAGTATGAAAAAAAAACCATTGTCGACCGGTGCAGAATGGACATTTGATTTGTTACAGGCCTACGATCGTGAAATCGGACGCATTGCTAAAGATTTCAAATTAGATACCTATCCCAATCAAATCGAAATGATTTCCGCCGAACAAATGATTGATGCTTATGCGTCTGTTGGTATGCCCATTAATTACAGTCATTGGTCTTTTGGAAAGCATTTCGTGTCGGTTGAAAAAAATTATCAACGAGGTGCCATGGGATTGGCTTACGAATTGGTAATCAATTCCAATCCATGCGTGTCTTATTTGATGGAAGAAAATACCATGGCGGTGCAGGCATTAGTCATTGCCCATGCTTGCTATGGTCATAATTCTTTTTTCAAAAATAATTATTTATTCAAAATGTGGACTTCCGCTGATGCCATCATTGATTATTTAGTGTTTGCAAAAAACTACATTAGCGAGTGCGAAGAGCGGTACGGTATCGAAGAAGTTGAAACCATCTTAGATGCATGCCATGCACTCATGAATTACGGCGTTGACCGTTATAAACATCCCACGCCGTTGTCGATTCAAGAGGAAAAAATTCGTCAACAAAATCGAGCGATCTATTTGCAATCCGAAGTGAATGAATTGTGGCGTACGATTCCCAAAGGACCCGATGTTGGCCCGCTAAAAAAGAAACAATTTCCCAGTGAGCCGCAAGAAAACATACTGTATTTCATTGAAAAGCACGCGCCATTATTACAACCATGGCAACGTGAAATCGTACGTATCGTTCGAAAAATTGCCCAGTATTTTTATCCTCAACAACAAACTAAAGTCATGAATGAGGGATGGGCTTGTTTCTGGCATTACACCTTATTACACGCTCTATACGATGAACAACTGGTCACAGATGAATTCATGCTGGAAGTCTTACAAACCCACACGAATGTCATCATGCAGCCGCCATACAATAGCCCTTATTATCAAACCATTAATCCATATACGCTAGGCTATCATATGATGCAAGATATTCGCCGGATTTGTGAACGGCCAACGGATGAGGATAAACATTGGTTTCCTGATTTAGCCAATACCGATTGGTTAAGCAGTTTAGATACAGCGATGCGTTATTATAAAGATGAAAGCTTTATCGCTCAGTATTTATCACCCCATATTATTCGCGAACTCAAACTATTTCATATTATTGATGATGATCGCCATGCAGAATACTCAATTGGCGCCATTCATAACGAATTGGGATATCAGCAAATTCGTGATGTTTTATCCAGTCAATACAATCTTGGTAACCAAGAGCCGGATATTCAAGTATTTTCTGTGAATTTAGAAGGCGATCGGGCATTGACTCTGCATTATACGCAACGTAATCGCATCCCACTAGGAAAAACCACCGCCGATGTATTAAAACATCTCCATGTCCTTTGGAAATTCCCAGTTATCCTAAAAGCTGTCAATGAAGCGGGAGAAACAACGGCAGAATTCCAATGTCCTCCTGTGGAAAACAAGGCATGATCTGTATTTAACTAATAAAAGAAGATCGAAGTCTTCTCTGAATTCTGTTAAAATTCTTTTCGTATGTTGAATCAGAGAGTCAAACGATGCCGTTGATTAAAACACCCGAGCAAATTGAAAAAATGCGTATCGCAGGTCAATTAACCGCCAAAGTACTGGAAGCAGTCAGTGATTTTATTCAACCTGGAATAACCACAATGGCGATTGATACATTTTGTGAAGATTATATTCGCCATACACTAAAAGCTATTCCAGGCAGTAAAGGACAGTATGGTTATCCCTATTCCGTCAATACCTCATTGAATCATGTGATCTGTCATGGTATGCCCTCTGATAAACAAATCCTCAAAAAAGGGGATATCATCAATGTTGACATTACGGTGATTCACGATGGCTATTATGGCGATAGTAGTAAAATGTTTTGCATTGGCGAAGTGCCTGCGCATGCCCAGCGTTTAGTGGATGTCACACAGCAATGCTTGTACAAAGGTATCGCAGTAGTTAAGCCGGGTGCAAGACTAGGCGATATCGGTCATGCGATTCAATCTCATGCGGCACAAAATAATTATACGGTTGTTCGCGAATATTGCGGACATGGCATCGGCCAACAAATGCATGAAGATCCTCAAGTGATGCACTACGGGACGGCAGGCACCGGACTCGTTTTGGAAGAGGGCATGATTTTCACCATTGAACCCATGATTAATCAAGGCCGTGCTGATGTGAAACATCTCACCAAAGATGGCTGGAATATTGCTCTGACTAAAGATAGAAAATTATCTGCGCAATGGGAACATACTATTTTGGTAACTAAAACAGGATTTGATGTGTTAACCTTACGCGAAGAAGAAAAACATTCTCTCATTGCCCCACATTAAACTCGAGGTGACTGACAAAATATAAACAAGGTTTAAGTCGTACCAAGAGAAATAGCATGACAAATGCGTTTTGTTTTAACCGTCAACAAGACACCTGCCCCAATCACAAAAAACAGTAAAATCGCCGCCATACCGACACGCTGACTATGAAATTTCAATGTCATGAAACCTAAGATCAATGGCCCAATAAACGTACTGACTTTCCCCGATAAAACATAAAAGCCAAACATAGTCGCCGCTTTTTCTTTAGGGACCAACTGCGCCATCAACGAGCGGCTAGATGATTGAGTAGAACCAACAAATAGACTCAATAATGAAGCGAATACCCAAAATTGGATTTGGTTTTGTGCTAACACAATCGCTAACCCAAATAGGATTAATGCCACTAATGAAATTAAAATGGTCGCCTTAGAACCAATCCAATCATTCACCCAGGACAAAATGGTGGATCCTAATCCAGCACAGGCATTCAGTGTAATCCCCAATATCAACACTTGGCCAATATCCATCTGAAACGTACCTGCCGCATAAATCCCACCAAATGCAAATAATGTGTTTAATCCATCGATATAAATCATTTGTGCAATCAGAAAAATACAAATATTTTTTTCTAACCATAACAATTTGATGGATAACAAAAATCGTTGCGCAATTTGGTTAAACATTAATTTTGGTGCGATTGCACCAACCTGCGTTTTTAATATTTGCTCAGGAACAAATCGAAATAAAGGCCAGGCAAAAGCAATGATCCATACGGCAACCAACGGACCACAAATTCGCACATGTTCATAGGTTGCTACATTCAGCCAACTTGGTTTACCGTTCACAAAGCCGTAAAACGCAATCATTAAGATGCTCAAACCACCAAAATATCCCATGCCCCACCCCCAACCCGAGACACGTCCTAGGTATTCATCTGAGGTTAACGTGAGTAAAAGTGCATTATAAAAAACGGACCCCACATTAAGCGCTACGGTACCAATCATCATACACAATAGAGCATAATAAACCGATGATACTTGAGGATACGCAAACCATAATAACGCCGAACTCATCGCAACCAATACGGTACAAATGCATAACCAAATTTTTCGCCCGTGGCCTAGGTCTGCCAGCGTGCCCAATAGAGGGCTAAGAATGGCAATAAGAACACCGGATACCGCCATGGTATTCGCCCATTGTTCCGTTCCTATAATCGTATTTTGCGCAACTTTGCTGGTAAAATAACTTGCAAATACAAACGTGATCATCACCACGGGGTATGAAGCAATACCCCAGTCGTATAAGCACCAAGCAAAAATCGCACGTTTATTATGTGTATGCATTTTTTCGTTCAAACCCAGCAATTAAAGATAAACGTTAAGATTATTCGACATTAACCGATACCTTAAGTAAAGGCAAGGTAGGCAGGGGACATGAATGGATATGGAACTTACTGCAAAAAGATCTAAATTTAATATTGGTGATCTAGTCGTACACCAACGTCAAGGTTACCGCGCAGTGATTATCGATATTGATCCGCTATTTCAAGCTTCGGGCCGATATAACCCACAGGCGTATAAACGTCCATTCTCTAATCAAAATCCTTGGTATCGGTTGCTCGTTGATGACAGCAGTCAAGAAACCTACGTGGAAGAACCGTTATTAATATTAGACACCAGTCAACAAGCAATCATTAATAACCCATACGTTTCGCACTACTTGGTGCATATCAACAACAGCTATAGACCCATGCAACATCGGCACTGAACGTTAGGTATGTCGCACAATCATAATTAGCAACGCTACAAAACCAATCAAGATCAATGCCAGTATACCCATACTAGAAAAACTTTTACTCAAATTAGCACGACTAAACTGATCAGGCCGTCCTTTAATGGTTCGATATAATAGCCAAACAATAACACCAGCCGCAACAAGTCCTAAAATTTGATATAACGTTTCCATACCTTGGATCTCCTCTATTCGAAGCTAAATGCATCAGAAAACAATTGCTCGCGTCTAACCCCTTGAGCAAGCAAGGTATCCCGCATACTATACATTAGATCAAATGGCCCACTCATCACAACCTGATAATCAAGTAGGTCATCATCATGCTGCTCCAAAGCAACCGTGACTAGATTTTTTTCACTCGATTTTGATAAATGCGATACATAAGACAGCTGATGTATATGAACCTGCCATTGTTTAATTTTTTCATCCATATACAAGTCGTGCTGCGTTTGCACTCCCCAATACAAGGCAATACGCCGTGAATCACCATCCGCAAACAATTGCTCAATCATCGCCTTAATGGGCGCAAAACCGGAACCAGCTGCCAAAAATAAAATGGGCTTTTGTGAATCCAGGCGTTGCAAATAACAATCACCATGGGGTAGTTCTAAGACAACTTGCCCTTGTTGCTTCATCGCTGTCAAAAAGGCCTGGTTTGTCGCATGATCTCGGCTATGGCGAATATGCAGCTCATAACGATGAGATCCTAAGGGGGCATTTGCAATTGAATAACTGTAAGCATCGTGATCGGTCATGATTTGTAAATATTGGCCGGCGTGATAATCAACATATGTTTCTGGCTTGAGCATGACTTGCAACACCGTATCTGTCAGCGGAGTCACGAACTCGACATCAGCTATGATCCGTCTTTTTTGCTGATTCACAGTGTTAAACCCAGTTCTGACCAAAATCCATCGACGCGTTTTAACACATCCTCATCCATGGTTATTGCTCGTCCCCACTCACGTTGTGTTTCACCAGGCCATTTGCTGGTTGCGTCCATACCCATTTTTGAGCCCAATCCTGATATGGGTGATGCAAAATCCAAGTAATCAATGGGCGTGTTATCCATCATCACGGTATCTCGCATCGGATCCATGCGCGTGGTCATTGCCCACACAACATCTGGCCAATGCCTAGCATTCACATCCTCATCACAAACAATGACAAATTTCGTGTACATAAATTGTCTTAAAAAAGACCAGACAGCCATCATCACACGCTTAGCATGTCCAGGATACTGCTTTTTGATGGTCACAACCGCTAAACGATAAGAACAACCTTCCGGTGGCAAATAAAAATCAACAATTTCAGGAAATTGTTTTTGTAGTAAAGGAATAAACACTTCATTGAGTGCGAGTCCCAACATCGCAGGCTCATCCGGTGGTCGCCCGGTATAGGTGCTATGATAAATGGGATTGTCGCGATGTGTCACTCGCTCAACGGTAAATACCGGAAAAGACTGCACTTCATTATAATAGCCCGTATGATCGCCGAATGGCCCTTCAGGTGCTTCTAAACCGGGTTGTAAATAGCCCTCTAAAATAATTTCAGCGCTAGCTGACACATGCAAATCATGACCAATACATCGCACTAGCTGCGAACGTTGGCCTCTTAACAAGCCTGCAAATGCATATTCAGATAATGAATCAGGAACTGGCGTCACAGCAGCAAGAATGGTTGCTGGATCAGCGCCTAGAGTTACTGCGATCGGGAATCGCTCACCTGGATACGCTTGTTGCCAGGCCTGATAGTCCAACGCCCCACCACGATGCGAAAGCCATCGCATGATCAATTGATTTTTACTAATCACCTGCTGACGGTAAACGCCCATGTTCTCACGTGCTTGCGAAGGACCTTTCGTCGTTACTAATCCCCATGTAATTAACGGGGCAACATCGCCAGGCCAACAGGTCTGAATGGGTAATGATGTTAAATCCACGTCATCATGTTCCCAAACATGGGTTTGACAAAGCGCTCGATTGACATATTTAGGCGCCATATTGAGCGCTTGTTTCAGCAGAGGTAATTTATTAAATGCGTCTTTAAACCCACGTGGCGGTTCAGGTTCTTTTAAAGCGGCTAACAACACTCCCACATCACGCAATGCTTGGATAGATTCCTCTCCCATGCCCAATGCCACACGCTCTACCGTACCAAACAGGTTCGTGAGCACGGGCATAGCATGGTGTTTGGGGTTCGTGAAAAGCAGTGCAGGCCCCCCTGCACGCAACACACGATCACTCACAGCCGTCATCTCAAGATAGGGCGAGACAGGATAATCAACTCGCTTTAGTAGATCACGCGATTCTAATTGTTCAATAAAATCACGAAGGTCACTGTATTTCATGACCGTTATTCTTGACGTTTCATCGCATCAAAAAACTCAGCATTGGTCTTATGATTTTTCATGCGCTCAAGCAGAAATTCAATGGCATCACATTCATCCATGGATTGAAGAATTTTACGTAATATCCATGTACGCTGTAACTCTTCTGGACTCAATAGCAAGTCTTCGCGACGAGTACCTGAACGATTAATATTAATGGCCGGGAATACGCGCCGCTCTGCAATGTTACGACTTAAATGGATTTCCATATTACCCGTACCTTTGAACTCTTCGTAAATTACTTCATCCATTTTCGAGCCGGTATCAACCATCGCCGTCGCAATAATCGTTAAACTACCACCTTCTTCTATATTACGCGCCGCACCATAGAGGCGCTTAGGACGTTGCAATGCGTTGGCATCCACACCCCCGGTCAATACCTTACCAGAGGAAGGAATAACAGTATTATAAGCACGCGCCAAGCGTGTAATCGAGTCCAGCAAAATAACCACGTCGCGTTTATGTTCAACTAAACGTTTGGCCTTTTCAATAACCATCTCAGCCACCTGAACATGACGTGTTGCAGGCTCATCAAAGGTACTGGCAACCACCTCACCTTTCACTGAACGTTGCATTTCCGTCACTTCTTCTGGCCGTTCATCAATTAACAAAACAATTAAATAGCAATCGGGATAATTTTTTTCAATTGAATGTGCAATATTTTGCAACATCAACGTCTTACCTGCTTTGGGTGGCGCGACAATTAGTCCGCGCTGACCACGACCAAACGGTGCACATAAATCCACGACACGTGCGGTTAAATCCTCTGTACTACCATTACCCTGCTCCATGACTAACCGTTCTGAAGCGAAGAGTGGTGTTAGGTTTTCAAATAAGATCTTACGTTTAGCATTTTCTGGTGAATCATAATTAATTTCATCCACTTTCAGTAGAGCAAAATAACGCTCACTGTCTTTAGGCGGCCTAATTTTACCAGAAATTGTATCGCCCGTGCGCAAACCAAACCGTCTAATCTGGCTAGGAGAAACATAAATGTCATCCGGACCCGCCAAATAAGAGCCATCCGATGAACGTAAGAAAGCGAATCCACCTTCAGCAATGATTTGTACAACACCACCGCCATAAATATCCTCGCCTTTTAACGCGTGGGTTTTAAGGATAGCAAAAATAATGTCTTGTTTACGCATATGAGAAATATTCTCTATGCTCATTTCTTGTGCAATATTAACGAGATCAGCAATAGGTAACTGCTTTAGTTCACTCAGATTCATACGTCTCACTTGATGTGTTGGTTATAATGATGAATATCCAGGAAATTGTTCATGGGAATGGCAGCTGCTGCCTTTAACTCAGTACAGGTTCAAGCGAACCTTACCACCGTGCATACCCGTGTGTTCACACGTTCTATGGACACGATTCACACAGGTTAACATACCACAACAATAATGTCTATCGTTGTTCCATTAAATTTAAAGATAACCTTGTATGAACAAAATCAAGCTCTATTGTAACCGCGCTTTAAGAGCGAGCATGTGATCACGTACATGAGCGGCTTGTTCAAATTCCATGTTTTTTGCATGCAGTAGCATTTGTTTTTCTAATGCAACCATTTTTTTCAGCAACTCATCGGATGATAAATAATCATCTTCGCTGAATGCATCCTTCGGTTTTTTCTCAGCGACCGATGTTTTACGAGTCCCAATATAAGCACCTTCCATAATATCAGCAACAGATTTCGTGATACCTACTGGCGTAATGCCATGCTCTTGATTAAATGCTAATTGTTTCATTCGTCTACGCGAAGTTTCATCCAACGCACGTTGCATTGAGCCTGTGATGCGATCCGCATATAATATGGCACGACCTTTCAGATTACGCGCTGCACGACCAATGGTTTGAATCAGCGAACGATCTGAGCGCAAAAACCCCTCTTTATCCGCATCTAAAATAGCAACCAATGACACTTCAGGCATATCCAAGCCCTCGCGCAATAAATTAATCCCAACTAACACATCAAATGCACCTAATCGCAAATCTCGAATAATTTCCACTCGTTCAACCGTATCAATATCTGCATGTAAATAGCGTACACGAACACCCGCCTCATGCAAATAATCGGTCAAATCTTCCGCCATACGCTTGGTTAGTGTTGTCACTAAAACACGCTCTCCCGCAGCAGCAACAATACGTATTTCGGATAGCAAATCATCCACCTGATGTGTCACAGGCCGAATTTCCACAACCGGATCAATTAATCCGGTAGGCCGTACTACCTGTTCAGCCACATTATCCGCATGTTCAGTCTCGTAGGGTCCTGGCGTTGCCGAAACATAGATGGTTTGTGGAGATCGCTCACTAAACTCTTCAAACCGCATTGGACGATTATCCAGCGCAGAAGGTAACCGAAACCCGTAATTGACTAAATTTTCTTTACGAGCACGGTCGCCTCGATACATACCACCGATTTGCGGCACAGTCACATGTGACTCATCAATGATCAATAAGGCATTACTCGGTAAATAATCAAACAACGTTGGTGGAGCTTCCCCAGCATTGCGTCGCGATAAATATCGGGAGTAATTTTCAATACCGGAGCAATAACCTAACTCCAACATCATTTCGATATCAAATCGAGTCCGCTCTTGTAATCGCTGCGCTTCTAGCAATTTATGTTCCGCTTGAAATTCAAGTAACCGCTCTTGTAATTCAACCTTAATTAAATCAACTGTTTCCAAAATCCGCTCTCGCGGTGTCACATAATGTGTTTTTGGAAAAATCGTCACTCGCGGCAAGCGCTGCAGAACTTCCCCCGTTAATGGATCAAAACAGGCAATATTCACGACTTCATCATCAAACAATTCAATACGAAACGCCTGCTTTTCCTCATCTGCAGGGAAAATATCGATCACATCACCATGTACTCGAAATTGTCCACGCGCGAGTGCTTGTGTGCTACGAATGTACTGCATTTCCGCCAATCGTCTTAAAATCTTACGTTGCTCAATTTGCTCACCACGTGACAGGTGAAGTAGCATATGTAGGTAGGAGTCAGGATCGCCAAGCCCATATATTGCCGAAACAGTGGCGACAATAATGGCGTCCTTGCGTTCAATGAGTGCCTTCGTTGCAGAAAGACGCATTTGTTCAATGTGCTCATTGATCGATGCATCTTTTTCAATGAACGTATCAGAAGCAGGCACATAAGCTTCAGGTTGATAATAATCATAGTATGAAACAAAATACTCCACGGCATTATCAGGAAAAAATGCTTTAAATTCACCATACAATTGCGCAGCAAGTGTTTTATTCGGAGCCATGATTAACGTAGGGCGTTTTACTGCTTGAATGACATGCGCAATCGTAAATGTCTTGCCAGAACCCGTCACTCCCAATAAAATCTGTCGAGCCAATCCTGACTCAATACCTTGGACTAATGAATCGATAGCGGTCGGCTGATCACCTGCGGGTGAAAAGTCTGAGTAAATTTTAAATACATTTTTCATAATATGAACCATAATACCATTAGGAGTACCAACATGGAAATCACCTTCGCAAATCGCGTCTTGCAAGTCAAACCATCTCCGACGCTGGTTGTTGCAGAAAAAGCGGCCAAATTACGCGCTCAAGGATTAGATATTATTGGCTTAGGGACTGGCGAACCTGATTTTGATACACCCGAGCATATAAAAAAGGCTGCCATCGCTGCAATCGAATCAGGCTTTACTAAATACACGGCAGTGGATGGTATCCCAGAACTCAAACAAGCCATTCGCGACAAACTGAAACGCGATAATCAACTCGATTATCAACCGAATCAAATTCTTGTCTCCGTCGGAGGAAAGCAAAGCTGCTTTAATTTATGCCTGGCCTTTTTAGATGAAGGAGATGAGGTCATAATTCCAGCACCATATTGGGTTTCTTATCCCGACATGGTCCTATTAGCCGGTGGACAACCGGTCTTTATCCCAACCACACCGGCGGTGCATTATAAAATGTCACCCGAACAACTCGCAAACGCGATCACACCCCGAACAAAACTCTTATTTATTAATAGCCCATCCAATCCATCCGGCATTGCCTATACAAAAGATGAATTAAAAGCCCTAGGCGAGGTATTAAAACAGCATCCCCGCGTTTTAATTGCAACAGACGATATGTACGAACATATTTTATGGTCTCACCCGTTTGCAAATATCATTAATGCTTGTCCAGAGTTATACGATCGGACTATCGTTCTGAACGGCGTTTCTAAAGCCTATGCAATGACCGGTTGGCGGATTGGTTATGCAGCGGGCCCTGCTCCTTTAATGAATGCAATGAAAACCATTCAATCGCAATCAACCAGCAATCCTTGTTCAATTGCTCAAAAAGCAGCCGTTGCGGCACTTAATGGCGGCGATGAAAGCATCAAAACCATGGTCAAATCATTTCATGAGCGTCATAATTACGTCGTCGATCGTTTGCGACAAATGCCAGGCGTTGATGTCATTCCGGCAAACGGTACGTTCTACATCTTTCCAAGCGTTCAATCTATCATCAAACGCCGAGGATTTGCCAACGACATCGAATTTGCTGAACGATTGTTACAAGATGTAGGCGTAGCACTTGTCCCAGGCTCAGCCTTCGGAACCGAAGGATGCATCCGTATTTCATTTGCAGTCAGCATGGAGACTCTAAAAGATGCTATGGATAGACTGCAACGATTTGTAAAAATGTAATTCGTTTAAAAAATCGCTATTTTTATAAACAAGTCACTTGACCAAACAGCAGAATCCATTTAAGATTCCGCCTTATTCCCCGGTAGCTCAGTCGGTAGAGCGGATGACTGTTAATCATTAGGTCGGCGGTTCGAGTCCGTCCCGGGGAGCCATATATAGTATGGCTTCTAGAAAAAATACCCTTCTTAAGAAAATAAATTTGGTACCGATCTTGGTACCTGTTTGCAAATGTAATCGATTGTTATTGGTTGTACTTAGCTGTATCAGAATCCGAATCCTTGTCTTTTTTCTGTTGAGCGGAATTCTGCTCGGGTAATAATTTGATAGCATCCATCATACTATCGCCCTTTTTAATCAAATCTCTACCTTCTTTGTTGTACTGAAAAAATCGATAATTCATTATATCAATACCTTTTTCCGTAACATTAATGTATATCAAATAAAGTGCCGGAAAAACAAACAAAAAAGACATTAAGTTGTCGATGAGATTGTCCCACTTTTCATTTTCTTTAATTCTATTTTTTTGCTCATCCGTATAAAAAACAGGCATGCTATTGTAATGTTTATTCCAGTCAGCCACAAGCACTTGAATCTTATCTTTACTTGTACTGGATTCATACTCTTCCAGCAGGTCTAAAAGTCCACTCTGCCACTGCAGTCCTTTACTATACATCTTGCTCTCTTGCTGAGTACTCCACTTAACATCATTACCAAGTATCCTTGCAGCTTCGTGCGATGAATTTAATTCATTTAGATTTACAGAAAGAATCATCAAAGATATATTGGCAACTGAAAGCACATCTTGTTCTGATGGATTTTTTTTATTTAATAGAAGATTAATAATTTCATTTCCGTACTGACATATTGTTTCCGAACAAAATTCGTTTGGTGGTGTCTTCTGTATTGAAAACGCTCTAATTTGACGTAGCACTTCACTTGGTATTTGACTATTAATATCACCGTGTAATTCAACGAGAATGTTTTTTAACGCCCCGTTTATATATTCGCCACTAATTTTAACATCTGTTTCCATTGCACGTTTTTGACGCACAATAGGTTTATAGTTTTCACTTGTAGTCAGTTTATCATCTTTCATTTTACCTCTCCTAACTAGTTTATAACTTATAATTACAATTATATACCATAATGCATTATATTAAAGCAATAAACTGGCAATGAAGTAAAAAAACAGACCTAGCTATGGCTTTACCCTATAACTTATAGCCTTGATTTCGAGGAACATTTCAGACTACTCAACTTTGCACTGGAAAACAGATTGCGCCTCTGTTGCGTCAATCGTTATTTTTTTAATCACATTAAGCGACAGCGACTAAATAAATCGTCAATCGTGCTTTTCGCCGGCCACAATCTGAAAAACCTGTGCTTAAACCAAGCTTCAATAAACTTTAGGGACGTTGCCTAATTGATAGCAATTTAAATAGCAATATGGCACAATGTCCATGTGGGGCAAGGGCTTTTAGAGTTAATTGATATTATTTTATATTCATTGAAATCGAATAAAAAATGACTGTTAATCATTAGGTCACAAGTTCGAGTCTTGTCCGGGGAGCCATATCCTGCTTGAGTTGTAGCGAATCCCATCGAAATCCTGAAATTCTTGTGTAGAAGCTATGTAGAAAGTATAGGCTCTTTCGGCGGCTCTTTCCCATTTGCGGGGCACTTTCTCAAGCACATAAGACTTTAACCCTGATTCTGTAATTTTCAAAATTTCTAAAGCCATAAGCTCTTCGTTGAATCAATTTCATCTTTCGATGAAACCCTTATTATCCAAATGATTCACAAACGCACACAAGTACAAATTTAGATTCAGTATGTTATAATGAAAACATATACTGATTAAAGCGAATACGATTATGCGAGGTATAGAAGTACAATTTTTGGAATCATTCTCAACAGAAAGATGGAAGGCTCTAAAGCTACTGCTTTCTCAGCCGTTAGGATTGGCTACAACTGAATTTTTAACCTCTGTGCAACAACAGAAAATATTTGAATACAATGATGCGGGGAAATTGTGGCTTCAATTAGAAGCTTATTTTAAGGAGTCTTCAGAAAATCAAAAACAAATGCTTCAATCTATAGATCAAATATTAAAAGAATCACTTGATGGAAGTAATACTAGATACCTAAAAACTAAAAAAACAGGAACATATATCATGGATGTGTCTCCTGAGATTATTCAGCAAGTTTATTTATCAAATAACCACGCACTCATTGATTTATTTGAAAGGTATGTTCCAACTCCTCCTGCAAGCTTTTTTGAAGAAAAATCAGTACCCGAAAAAATTAAGCTTTACGAACAAGAAGCCCAGGAAACGATTAAAAAAGTCGCGTTAAAAACGTTGGAGCCATTTATCGTAAAAGCGCAACGTTATATTCGTGGAAAAAGACGCCAAAGAGAAGAGCTTCATCGCATTGAAGAAGTGCATGGTAGAGCATTAAATTGGCGTAAAATGACCGCCGAAGAGCTCATGCAGGATGCAAATACCCCCTATGTACCAAAATGCGAATCAAATTTATCAAAGCGAATTATGGATGCTGCACAAAAAGTGTCTGCATTTTCTACCATAAAACATATCACATCTCATCGTACAATACAGAGCGTTCTCGACGACGCATTGTATGGCCGTCGAACCTTGTTAGATTTTTATATGACATTTAATCCGGCAGCTTTGATGACATGTGATATTTTAAATGGAGATGGCAATGTGGTTTGTCTAGGGCCACAAGATATTGACCCTAGAGCGTCTGGCGCGATTATTATTGAATTTGATCTGCCTAAGTTATTACAAACAAAGCCTTCTGCATTTTATAAACAAAAAGATCTCGAGTATTCTTCTGTAGATAATAAAATCAGACATGTCTCGTTAGGAAATACGGAATTGTATTTTGACCATACTGGATTTGTTCGATGCGCTGATACAGGAAGCGCCTATTTAAAAATAATTAATGGAAAATGGGGCGGTTTAACACAAATTGCTCATTCTCTAAAATCAACCTTTATTGCTTATGACCTTGAGCGAATGCATGAAATTCTCACGCTTAATTTTTTTAGATTTATGGATACAATGACTGACGCTGCAACCGAAAAAACTGATCAAGCTTATATTGATGCATTTTATCAAAAAGTAAGTCAATTAGATGATGCAGCATTAGTCCGTTTTTTAACTGATATTGAAAAAAACCTAACTGATACGGCTGAATTTAATTTTTATGGCGCACACCAAATCAATTTTTCTACAGTAACCAGCATAAGTAATCGCCATAGAGGTTATACGTTACAACTTCCAAAATTTCTGCACGCCTTAAATTCAGGTGAGCTAAACACATTACGACAAGCCCGCCAATCATTACCTGAGGTATTTCAAAGTTATCGTTTTCTAGATTACTTGCTAACACACATCAAGCACCCAGAGGCTCGTTATTACTTAGATGATTTAAGAAAGCAATGTAAAACACCAAATTGGATACAATATATCCCCATAGACATCACAGATGAATTCGAGATTCATTGGGATATTTCGGATGAAAGACCTCCCCAGAGCCATTCTGTCGATTCAAAAAAAGGAGATTTATCAACAGATCCTACCGAAGTAATAGTCTCTGCTTCTATTGCTGAGCACTCAATCTCTTCAATTGAACATCATCAAAGCAATGATATCTCCACCGATGAATTACCAAACTCAAACGAAGTTGATATTGACGGTTCCCAACCAATTGATACATCTTCAACTATGGTCACAGGGCGTTTGAGATTATTCACTGTACAACCGCAAGAATCAGAAATAGATGAAGCTAAAACGATGAGTCAAAAGCTGCAATAAGGACAATCTCGCAAACAAGGAGTTATAGATCAGATTCTGCGAGACGTTACACATTGTATAACTTTTTTCCGATAAAATCGGTAGATGGCGAATTATTCTTTACTATGCTAAATTGTTTATGCTGTATTAATCAGTTGTCATTCTAGAAGGAACTAACATTATGAAAAAACTAGCTACCATGGTTACTGTAGTTGCTTTGTGTGGTTTTCCAATGCTTGGATTAAGTGCAACTACTAAAGCGCAAACTTTTAACTGTAAAGGATTAGATTCAAACAGTACCGTGATTAATTCTGTGCTGACCATTACGCCATCCGATAAACCTGGTACCTACAAATCTGTTTGGGTATACGACAATACATCATTAGGTACTGATAAAGGTGTATTGAATACGATTGGAAAAAATAGAATGGAAGAAGAATATAAAAGCCACGATGGCGTTCATGTAGGAAAATCTATGTTATATCAAATAGATGATAATCAAATTGTTGTTAGTTTTGATAATTTAAATACTAAAACTAACGTTAAAATCACAGGCTTAGGAATCTGTCAGCCAGCTTAAGTAACACATGCGTCAAGGGCAGCCAACTCGCATGCGATATAACATTGCCTCTACTATCATACGTAGATTGGCTTGTCATAAATTCTATACTGTAGCATGATCTCTCTCAGCTTTGACCAAAGCTCATTATTGAGCATAAGTCTAAGCATTGCAAACTCGTTTTATACTTGGTGTCAGAACCGTTATATTACGAGTTTACCCTCATTAATCAATGAATTGGATAATGCTGATCTTAATAGACACCTATTGATGTTAAATCCATGAAAAGGTCACACTCAGTCACCCTAAAAGCCCCGCATAACTGACTTTTAAATGATTTCTATGTAAAAATACAAATCTATAAGGTACAATGTGGCCCATAATTTTATCTTTCGGAGTTTGACATGCGAAGCCTATGGGAAACGAACCTTATTGCAAAAGTATATGCCCCCCATTTCACGGAAAAACAACGTAACCAAATTGAGAAAATGTGGCTACGCAAGGCCGTTACTGAAAATCATCTGATAGATGAAGCATTGATTGCCAAGCTTTATGCCAGCTATAAAATGTATGCGCAGTCAGATGAAGAGAGAATGGCTGCCGCATCAGGCTCAACCGAGCGAGAACCCCTGCGTAAAGCAGCCGAAGATGGATTAATTGAGGAATCCATCCGTGCTCAATTGCAGGATATCTTAAATCAACCTAGAACGATTGATTCTATGGCTGATTTAGATCGATTGTATAATGAGATGGAGGCATGTTGTCCCGATCAGTCTATGCTTATCCGTGAAGCGATTATCAATCAATATTTGGATGAGATTCAGTGGCTGCAGCAGGTTGATGAATCGACTCGCTCCACAGAAAAATTCAACGCCTCAGAATCATCAGCATCTCATTGCTCAATTATAGACACGTTTATTCAATCTGGATTTGATCAAGATATATTGGAAGCATATCTTGAGTTTATATTAGATCCAAGAGCTGTAAAAGAAGAATGTCTTATCCGTTTTGTATTGCATCAATTGAGAGCCGTTGGGACAGTCCTTTACGATCAACTCCACGCAGAGGTACAGATTGAAGCTCTGAGCAAATTAAATTTAATGTCTTTAGAGGATAAAAAGCGAGCATTAATGGAAATGTGGGAAGAGGGTATGCTTGTTCGGTATTACAAAAACCACAAAGGGCTTAGCAGCTTAACACCTGATGAATTTTTCCAACAGTTTACCTTTGAAGAATTTGTTGACTTTTATACACCCTCACGTTCTTGCCTGTTTGACAGACCGACTACAAAAGAGAGTTATGATGCATGTATCACAACTCATCGTCGAATTGCTGATTTTCTCATGCACAGTATTCAACAACTCGGTCAACAAGAAAATCCTTTATCAGCAAGGGCTTATGAGGCCAATCGCACGATTGACCCACTGATACGAAAATATCTCGCAAAATATCGCTCCACATCAGTCGAGATCCCTGGACGTGGTCCTGCGCGACGCGAATTGATTGAGTGTGCTTTCAGAAACGCAGCCAATCAAGATAACCTCGACGATTTGCAAGCATTATATCCCTATATGATCAATATCAATGCACAAGGCCCTCAGACCGGTATGACAGCATTACATTACACGGTGTCGTTTACTGAACGGACTGGACAACCTAGTCGATGCCGTGAATTTTTAATGGAACAAGATGAGATTGATCTTGATGTTCGAGATAAGAATGGGAAACTGGCTGTTGAATTTGTTGTTGCGGAAGATACGTCCGCAATGGCAGCAGAAGCGTTCTTGCGAGAATCTCGTGTGCTTGAGAGAGATCCTCAACATGATGGTCAAATACAACAGCGTATTCGAGCTGCTGTAAATTCCTCAAATCACGTTACACCATTGGCAATGGCGCGATTGTTGTTGGAAACACAAAATTCGCTGATCCACATTGACAAGATCTATGATCAATCAAATAAACGTCATTCTTTTTCTCATTTTGGTCATACTTATCGCTGTGAAGTGGCTAAAAAGGGTCGAGTGATTAGTTCAAGAGAGTGCCATGTACCTGCCGACGACAGCGATCTAGATCCTTGGCCTATGATTAAAGCGCAACAACACAAAGAATACGTCATTGCTCGCATTGCGGAGTCAGGCAATCCTCAATTAATGGCGAAAATTATACATCATTTGTACCGACCAGGGTTTGTCGATAATCTTGAATTAATGGAAGCCATGAACAGTAAATTGCTATGGGAGGAAGATGTTTGTCATGAACTACAGCATTTATTACAGTGCAGCAAGCATGAATTGGAAAACGCTTTGTCAACTTTGACACAAGAGGCATTATCAAATTGGCTAACACCATCAGCAGCTCGTGCAGTGCCTTAAATAGGCCAATCACATCTAATCTAAGTTAGGCTCGAGTGTGACCGGCGCAGTCTGGTCACACTCCTCATCGATCACGTGGAAGGAATAAGCTATTCGCTGTTTTAATGAGAGAACTGCCATGAAAGAGTACCCGGATTGCCGTGAGTACACCCACGACTTCGCGTTTCCTTTTTTTGATGCGTCTCAAACACACCAACAGCCTTTAACATTTTTGCATCAATCGTCGTATGGACATGTTTTGGTTTAGTATATTGTCCCATGCGCACCGTGAACTTTTTATACTCGCCACACTGGTATGTTAAAAGGGCATCGGTTTTGCCACCAGTTAATGTGAAAAAATATCTCTCCCCAGTGGCTGCCAGAATACTCGGAAAACTGCTTAAGTACAACGACCCATTAAATAATGTGCTTTGAACTAGATGACAATTATCTGCACCATAATTTCTCAGTTCGACTCGAAGATCACTATAAGATTCACAATCACCATACGAATCACAAGAAGATGCAAATACCATGTTTGACGATACTAAAAGGCAAAAGATTGCTGAACTGATGCTTTTTTTCATGAGGACCTCAACGAATTGTGTGATAATAACAAGGCGTCAACTGACCAACAATAACACACTGTGCCCTTTTGTCAACAGATTCATTTTGTAATGTCAAACCAATTTTAAAATTGGTTTGACACTCTGGAGAAATTGCATTGCTTTTATGAAACACGCATGGGAAACTAGGCCGCAAATAATGAACCTGACCAAGGAGGGATGCAACATGCGATTAAATCCACGTAAAGCCTGAGAGCGCTTCTAGTTAAATTCTATTCCAATCTAAAAAAAATGTCACTCGTCACGTTCTGAGCACAGCGGGGGCTCTCCAGCAAACGACAACTAGAAAACGACCAGAGGACATGGTAAATTCTGAGAAGACCATTCATGTGTGAACGCTGCACCTGGGAGCTTATGTTCGTGCAAATCCATAATCGACTCATATTCGACAAACATGCAACCCATCATGATAACGCGCTTATATTCGCTTGATGCATTTCGAGGAATAACCATCGCCGCGATGATCCTCGTCAACAGTCCAGGAAACCAGACTGCTTATCCTTGGTTACTTCATTCTGCCTGGAATGGTTGTACGTTGGCCGATTTAGTGTTTCCCTTTTTTATCGTTATTGTTGGGATTTCAGCTACATTGGCATTAACGAATTTACAACAAGCCGGCATCCCTAAGCGCTCGTTGTTCACTCTGATCATGAAACGCAGTATCTATCTCTTTGGCCTGGGATTACTTCTGAATGTCTTACCAAATCATTTTGATGTGACACATCTTAGAATTTTAGGTGTATTACAACGCATTGCCATCTGTTATTTTTTCTCAGCCACGTTGTTTTTAACCACAACACGACGCACACAAATAATCATTATTATTGTTTTGCTTGTCGGATATTGGTACCTAATGAATGGGTTTGCTACGATAAACTCGTTATCAATCCATCATAATTTGGTCGGGTATGTAGATCAGCTCATTCTCTTACCTCAGCATTTATATACTCCAATGTTTGATCCCGAAGGATTACTCAGTACGTTACCGGCGATTGCTTCGGTATTGATTGGGAATAAACTTGGTATGGTCTTGATCTCTTTTCGCACCAAAACGCAGCAGCTGCAATGGATCATTGTCGTTGGAATAATGCTATCAACACTTGGATTGATTTGGAGTTATAGTTTTCCGTTTAATAAACCACTGTGGTCGAGCTCATATGCATTATGGACTAGCGGTTTATGTTTTTTAATATTCGCGATTTGTTTTACACTTATCGAAATCATGCACCGCATAGGTTGGTCTAAGCCATTTTTGCTTTTAGGAAAACATGCTCTGCTGGTCTACATGCTCCATGCTTTATTCTTAAAAATTCAAGCCATCGTGTTAATTCACAACGCCAATGGCGAACTTGTGAATCTACGTTTATACATCACCGACCGGCTGTTCCATCATTTTAGCGCAAAAAATGCATCACTCTGCTACGCAATAGGATATACGCTATTTTGGCTATTGATGTTGTATTTATTACGATATGCAAAAAATAATCCTGTTGCCCCATCCCATGCGAAAACGAAATAGAAGACATCCTTTAAAAATTTCCTCTCCATAACGGTCAATGTTAGGATGGCTCGATTGCTTATTGCATCATTAAGATACGTTTGTCCTGCAGTGACCCCTCATCAATTGCAAATAAAATTTTTTACTGATAGAGTATTCAACGTACGGGGCTTGTTATCAAAAGTGATCATTAAGGAAGTCGTCGTGAATCAGATTATAAAACCAATAATGAGTTTGGATTATTGGGAGAAGCAGCTGGTTCGGCTCTCATCGACTCATTAAATGGCTCGACACATTTCTTGTCAGCAGCTGCTCAATTATTGCAACTTTATCATCAGGCAAGCAACTCACAATTCCTCAACACTCAAAAAGTCTATACAGTCATCCCTGGCTTTGATACTAAACTGGGCCTGACTTATCAGCACGAATTTACCCGAGGTTTATTTAAACTAAGCGCGGGCTATCAAGCAGCCATTTATTTTAATGCAATCACGCAGTATTTACCTCAAACATTGGTGAATAATAATCCACTAGAATCTGGGGGAATTTTTGTCGCAACGGTCAAACACAATATCAGTAATTACAGTGTGCAAGGGCCATTTTTGAATCTAAGTTTTCAGGCCTAAAGTCATCTCTGAATAACACTCTGTGTCTTCATCGACCATACGGAAAGGGCAAACTATCGATGGACTCTACATTTTAGACTGATGCGCAAGGATATGCACATCGATCGCTTAGTCTCTCTCAGCCAGGACACGAAGGCCAGAACTGACCGCAAGTGGTCTCATCAGACCGCCCCGATGCATAACACTCCAAATCAGGCGTCGTCGTACAAATTCCTTTTAGTCGGTGCTCTAAAACACATACACCCCCAGTACGTGAACAGTTGCCTGTTGGCCTTGCTTGGATTGAGGAAGAACACATCCACAATGAGACAGCCATCATACCGATGATTAGCCATGAAGTATTTTTATGATGCATAATGTCCAACTTATTTTCAGATAGCATGAAAAAACCAGCAATAGTGTAAAAAATAATACAATCATTATTTACTTGTCAATATGAATTTTGTACATGAAAAAAATAAATTCGCCTAATTTTTGTCGTCCCCGCGAAGGCGGGGATCCATGCTGACGGTGGTATTATGCTTCATCATAGATGGATTCCCGCCTTCGCGGGAAAGACAACATCGTTTTTGTCGTGTACAGAGCAATATGAAATAAAATATCACAAAAGATAGGGTAACCTCAAATCCTCATAAAAAGCTATGATTGACAATCAAAATGCATTATAATTGTACTAAATAATGACTTAATTCGTTGAGGAATGCATAATGGCTGACGATAAAACTGATACTCCGAACACTCCTAATCTGGGCTCCGATACAACAAACACAGGTAACACCGCGAGTGCAACACCTGCATCCTCAACGCCTGATCTGAATCCGGTAGCAAATAGTCCCGCACCAGGGCCAAATAAGTCAACGAAATCCCCCTCCAAAAAGACCAAAGTTCAGGAATTTAAAGACCTTTGGAAAGCAAAAGATGAAAAAAAAGAAAAAAAGAAACCTTCTGGGGGAGGTAATGCGCATGTTCAAGCTCTAGAAGAGGGATCGCAACAATTTGAAGCCACGATGGAAGCCTACAAAAAATTAATCACTAATCCTGCGTTTATTAAAATGTTAAAAGACGCCATACAAGAACTGACGGGCATCAAACTTCCCGAAAAATGCTCTCTTTCCGATCTCATCAAACAAGCAACACCAAAGCTGTCGGAACAGCCTGAACATAAGAACACATCTCAACCTGCACCAGCCAGTGGTGTTGCGCCTGTAATGGACGAGGCGGCAATGCCTGATCCAACATTAAAGCAATTACTTCATATTGCAGAAAAATGTGTTGAAGCAGATGAGGGCATAGAATTAACATCGATATCCAATACTCGTCCAACATCGACTGCTACGATTCATTTAGAAAAAGAGGAAAAGGTGAAAGAAGAGAAAAAATCTGAAGCAAATGAATCACCACTTAGTGTCATGCCTGATCAGAATCCAACAAACGCCGATGATGATGGGCTTGCCCCATAATCATGAGCGATATCATCTTAGCAACAAGTAATCCTGGAAAAATAAACGAATTACAGGTGATCCTATCGCCCTTAAAGTGTATTGCCCAACATATGCTGGGGATTGTAAGCGCCGATGAAACAGGATCAAGCTTTATTGAAAATGCGATTTTAAAAGCACGACATGCCAGTCGTCTTGGACAAAAACCTGCACTAGCAGATGACTCGGGGCTTGTGGTGCCTGCTTTAGACGGCCAACCGGGTATTTATTCAGCACGTTTTGCTGGAGTCGATGCCTCTGATCAGGATAATATTGAGTTGTTATTGGAAAAATTAAGTTCCGTACCCCATGATGAGCGACATGCTTATTTTTATTGTGCATTGGCATTCGTACAACATGCCAATGATCCCACTCCCTTTGTTGCCACAGGTTCATGCCTGGGCGTCATTGCTGACCAGCCGGAAGGTACGCAAGGATTCGGCTATGATCCAATTTTTTATTTCCCTAAGCAACAATGCACGTTTGCGCAATTACCCACGGCGATTAAAAATACAGTCAGCCATCGCGCCAAAGCATTAGCACAATTACGGACATCGATGACAATCGATGCACAGGGCATCTCGTTCGCATAATGCACAAAATAGTTCGAGGTAAACACAGCAGAAACAAAGAAGACAAAAAGTTTACATAAATGATAAATGTCATCTATGCTTAAAGTATCTCATCTCGTTTACAAACAGATGATCACGAAACGGAGACCATGATCAATGGTTCATAACTAATAAGGAGTAACATCATGAATACTGCGCGAAAAACTAAACCTGCCCTACATGCTAGAGAAGCCTCTAACTCTAAACATCATCATGCTCACCATTCTCATCTCAGTGAAGCAGCAAGTGATTTAATCACTGAAGGCAAAAAATTTGCGAACGAATTGTATCACGATGGTTTAGACAAAATCGGCACCACTGAACGTGATATTGAAAAATATACCGATGAGTTAATGACGACCGTACGCAAAAACCCATTAAAATCAGTGCTTATTGCTGGCGGTGTCGGTTTTATACTATCTGCCTTGTTTAGAAAATAATGGGTGTATTAGACGAATTTGAAGGTCTAATTACCAGTCAATGGGACTCAATGAAAACATTGATTTCCATGATTAAATTTGAAATGAAATTGGCACGATTAAGTATCGTGCCATTGATTTTTAGTATATGCATGATGTTGGTTGTGTTAATGACATTATGGGGAACGGTAATGTCCATGGTGGGATATGGCATTTGGTTGACTTATCACAGCATCATGGCCGCTTTGAGTGGTGTCGTGTTGGTAAATTTATTATTGTTTGGGCTATTAAAATGGTATTTATCGTTTAATATCCACAACATGTGTTTTGAGCATTCACGCCACTATTTAAAATCACGATCAACCACGAGTAATGATTATGCTAATGAGCAAACGCAAGCAAGTGCTGAAAAAAATCTTGATACTGGAAAGGCGATTACAGAATCAACAACGCCAGATTAATCGGCATAAACGTTACCTGGCTGCATGGTTTTACGATCATATGATTTTTATTACAACCGGATGTTTAACTGGATTTCTCGGTGTCAGTTACATGGCCTGGAAAACAGGTAAACTCAAACTATCTCCTATTTTTTTAATCCAGATCGGTCGATTATTGATAAGTTATTTGGCACAATATGGCCATAAGATGAAATCAATAGCACCCTGATCACAACCATTTGCGATATTTAAAATACTTATAAGGTATCCACGCAGCAACTCCCATCACTGCTATAGCAATAAGATAGCCATATTTCCATGTTAATTCGGGCATAAAATTAAAGTTCATTCCATAAACGCTAGCAATGAGTGTGGGCGGTAGGAAAATAACGGCAGCAACAGAAAATATCTTAATGATATTATTTTGCTCGATGCTCACCATGCCCAATGTCGCGTCCAATAAAAAGTTAACTTTGGTGGCTAAAAAATAAGCGTGATCACTCAAGGATGAAATATCTTTACCTAAAGCCGTTAACCGCGTCTCTTTTAATTTATCAAGCTTGAGACCTGGCGACTGCATCAAATACGCAACTAAACGGTTGAAAGTCACTAAACTTTCTTGAGCTTTGGTCGTTAAATCTCCATTAATACCCAATTGCTGCATCAATGTTTGATAATCACGCCGTTCATCAGAATGCTGTAATGGTTTAAAGATTTTTTTTGAATAATCATCCACACGATGAACAACTAGCTCCAAAATATCGGCAAGGCGATCAACTGTGGCATCAAGAAGCTCGATTAGTAATATCAGAGGATCGTAATGAATATGGTTATGTTTGGGTAATTGCGAGGTGAATAATTTAAATGATTGAGGTTCAATATAACGAATCGTGATGAGCCGCTCTTTTGTTAAAATAAATGTCACGGGATCTAATAAGGGATCGGATGAGCTGGATTGAGCAATCATGGCGCCCGTCATGAAAAGTGCATTCTCTTCTGCATACAATCGGCTCGAGAGTTCAATTTCTACCATTTCTGCGCGTGTTGGAATACAAAAGCCAAGTAATGTTTCAACTAAAACTTCTTCTTCCTTCGTCGGGAACAATAAATCTAGCCACAAGGAGTCATCCAAAAGAGCTCGATTTTCAGCCGTTGCTAACTCGAGTGTTAGTTTATCCTTATCCAAGTAGGTTAACATTATCCACTCCCTTTAATGTATGTTTTACATCTGATTCAACACACTGTGTCGACGACTATATACAAAATAAAAAATCATACCCAGACTAAACCAAATAATAAAGCGCACGATGGTAAATCCGTGTAAATTAATAATTAAATAAAGACAACTTAATATACCCAATATGGGAACAAACGGCATGAAAGGTGTTTTAAAGGGGCGAGGTAAATTAGGTTTTCTATAACGTAACATCATCACACCACTGCATGCCATCATAAATGCAAACAGCGTGCCGATATTAACTAATTCAACCAATGTATCGATTTGCATAAACCCTGCAGCTAACCCAATAAATATCGCACAAAACACAATAATGCGTACAGGAGTTTGAGTTTTTTGATTTAAACGAGAGAAGTAAGTGGGTAATAACCCATCACGTGCCATTGCAAAAAAAACACGACTTAGGCCATAAAGTAAGACCAACATCACCGTCGTTAATCCAGCAATAGCCCCTACACCCACCAAACCTGCTGCTGCGTGATAACCAATCATGATTAAAGCATGACTAATCGGTGACGCTACATTCAGGGTGGTATAGGGAACAATACTGGTTAACAACCCCGATACCGCCATATAAAGTATGGTTGCAATCAACAATGAGCCAATAATACCAATGGGTAGATCTCGTTGAGGATTAACCACCTCTTCTGCGGTTGTCGAGAGTGCATCAAATCCAATGTAAGCGAAAAAAATGAGCGAGGCACCAGATGCCACGCCATGCCATCCAAAAGGCATAAACGGCACCCAATTGGCTGGATTCACATGCATCGACGCAATGGCAATAAACAATAAAATCACCGCAAGTTTAATACTCACGATCAGTGTATTAAATCGCGAACTGGTTTTAACACCTCGCATTAACAATAGACTCAATACTATGAGGATGACTACTGCAAATAAATTGATAAGACCGCCTGCTGCTGGAGGCTGGTGCAATATAACAGGCAGATGAATGTCACAAGCCAACAATAAGTCGTTGAAATAACTGCTCCACCCAACTGCTACTGCGGCGACTGAAACCGCATATTCCAATAATAAATCCCACCCAATAATCCAGGCTATCAACTCACCGAATCCAACATAAGCATAGCCATAGGAACTACCGCATCCGCCAATGGACGAAGCTAATTCAGCGTATGACAGTGCTGAAAATAAGCAGGCAAAACCGGCAAGCACATAAGACAAAATAATCGCAGGACCAGTTTGTGTTGCAGCGACAACGCCAGTAATCACAAAAATACCAGCACCAATGATGGCTCCTACTCCCAAAAACACCAGATCAAATGCGGATAAACAACGAAGCAAACCAGTGGACTGCTCAGCAATCATTTTTATATTTTTTTTGCGTAGAAAATTCATAGTCATAATCCTTTGACAATCGCGGGATAAAAAAACGTGGCTTCGTGTTTGTTGTGAAATAGATTAATAAAACTGGAGTTTGGTATTGATTGAAATAATCGAATTGTGGCCAATTCTGTCTCACCTTGCAGCTTAATGGTAAAAATCAATTGCTTCGCTTTCTTCGACGCTATCCATTTCATAATTAAGGTATAAGCTCGCTCAGGATAACAGGCAATATCAGATAACACCCAGTCATATGGCTTATCAATAGTCTCAGGATTCAATGCAAAACCACTTTCTTTTATAAATGTCACTCCCGGTAAGGTCATGATTCGAGGATCAAGTAGGGCTTTGTCGACCGCAGTTACCTGGGTCCCAAAAGACTGCATGACGTAGGTCCACCCTCCTGGGGACGCACCTAAGTCCAATGCTCGTTCGCCTGGTTTTGGGTAGCTTTTTAATAGCGTCAAAGCCTCCCATAATTTAAGGTAGGCTCGATTGGGGGGATTCACTTTATCTTCAATAAAAAAACAACGACCATGCGGCCATAATTTAGCACGCTGACTACTGTAAACTAAGGTATGCTGATCCAGTAAACTGAAACCACCGATCGGTGGAATAGCGGTGGTTAACGGAAAATGACAAGTCAGTACCGGACATTTGCGTAATTGTTGTTCGATCAATCGAGCTCGTCTGATATGGCTAATCGGATGAAGATACCAGTATTTCCCTGCCCGACGAAGTCGCCTAACCGCATCCGAAATGGATTCAAAATGAATGACCTGAGGATTTAACCAAATATCTTGTGCAAAACACACGTTGATCGGGAGGTTTTTGGAAAAAACCAGATCACCAATTACCTGTGTTACATCACCTACTTCACCGCAAAGTTCAGATAAAAACTCGGGTTTTGCAATATAAATAGTTGTTGTTCCCAGATCGTCATTAAATGTTTTATCGTTTATGTTGATGCTCATGACATCGAATGCTAGAAATAAACTAACATAACACAATTGATCGTATTCGAATACCAAAGTAATCGAACGACTGTACTTTTTAGATCAGGTGTGCCATTCTCAGTTTTCATTATGCACTCAACGACTCTGTAAAGAGCCAACGAGCCACACGTAAGTATGTTGAATATGGCATTTTCATTATCCGAATGGATTATCGAGAAGATTGGCAATTGGTTGTTAAAAAATGAGTGTCCTCAACGCAAGTATTTATGCGATTTTAAAAAAATAACACAGACGGTTCATCGTGCAGATGTATTATTAATCGAAGGACGCAGTCGCGTCAGTCGGATCATTAAACATGTGACTCAAAATCCATGGTCCCATGCCGCGTTATATATTGGACGTTTGCGCGATATTAAAGATAAAGAGCTTCGAGACCGGATTAAAGCCTCTTATCCTTGCAGCCTTGATCAGCAATTAATCATTGAAAGTGAAATCGGCAAAGGCACGATTATTGCCCCCATTGAAAAATATAAAGATGATCACATTCGGATTGTAAGACCACAATGGTTGGTTCCTAGCGATGTCGATAAAGTTATTGATTTTGCTATCAATCGTTTAGGCAGAAAATATGATATACGCCACGTTTTGGATTTGGCACGATTTCTCATGCCTTGGGGAATTTTTCCTCGACGTTGGCGATCAAGTTTATTTCAACACAACGCCCTGCAACCAACAGAAGATATCTGCTCCTCAATGATTGCAGATGCCTTTCAGTCCGTGCATTATCCAATTTTTCCTCTCATTCAAATCGATGACAAAAATCCCTCCGAATTACGACGACGCAATCCGCGTTTGTTTACGCCCAGTGATTTTGATTATTCGCCTTATTTTTTTGTGATCAAATATCCTATATTTTCAGTTGATAAAATGAGAGGATATGCGCATTTACCATGGTCTGAAGAAACATATGATTTGTAATTGGAGCATTGATGAAAAAAATATGGATAGCCGCAACCTTCGATACTAAAGCTGCTGAAATTGATTATTTATGTGAGCAGTTTAATCATTTGAATCTGCCAATCATCACCGTCGATCTTTCAACAGTAGCTCATACAAAAACTACCGCAACAATCACCGCTCAAGACGTCGCCGCCTGTCATCCCCAGGGCACAAAAGCAGTCTTTACTCACGATAGAGGGCAATCAGTCAGTGCAATGGCCGATGCCTTCACTTGTTTTGTATTAGCACGCCAAAACGACATCGGTGCAATCCTTGGCATTGGTGGCTCAGGTGGCACCGCTATGATTACCCCCGCGATGCAGGCGTTACCCATCGGTATTCCCAAATTGATGTTATCAACCATGGCTTCCGGTGATGTGAGCAGCTATATTGGCAATAGTGACATTGCCATGATGTATTCAGTCACCGATTTAGCCGGGATCAATCGTATCTCCAAACGCATTTTGACCAATGCCGCTGGATCAATTGCCGGTGCATATTCAATAACACGTCAACTCACACCCGTAGCAGATGAGCGTCTGGCACTGGGTATCACCATGTTTGGCGTAACAACGCCTTGCGTTCAACAAGTCAAACATGAATTAGACAGTCTGTATGATTGTTTGGTTTTTCACGCCACAGGCAGCGGTGGTCAGGCCATGGAGAAATTGCTGGATGATGGCTTGCTGGACGGTATCTTGGACATCACCACGACCGAAGTATGTGATTTTATGTTTGGCGGAGTATTACCTTGCACGGCAGATCGCTTCGGTGCAATTGCTCGCACTCAAAAACCAGCCGTTATTTCATGTGGTGCACTTGATATGATCAACTTTGGTGCATTTGCTTCAGTGCCGGACCAATATAAAACGCGAACATTATATCAACACAATCCTCAAGTCACACTCATGCGCACTACACCCGATGAAAATGCCAAAATGGGTGCATGGATTGCTGAGCGGCTCAATTGCTGCCAGGGCCCTATCCGCTTATTGATCCCCGAAGGCGGTCTATCGGCACTTGACAGTCAAAATCAGCCCTTTTGGGATCCCGAGGCAGATTCGGTCTTATTTACGGCACTAGAACAAAACCTACACCAAACGGCGAAGCGCGTCATCATTCGCACGCCATATCACATCAACTCCAGCGAATTTTCTAATTTGCTTCTTCAGCATTTTCTTGAGATAGTACGTGCTGTATAGGGAGCGAGCATATGTCTAAATGTAATCGTAGTGAGTTAATGCAACAGTTTCAGCAGATGGTGCGCGAACGACGTCCCATCATCGGCGGCGGCGCAGGGACTGGATTATCTGCCAAATGTGAAGAAACAGGCGGCATTGATTTAATCATTATTTACAATTCAGGGCGGTATCGCATGGCAGGGCGTGGCTCACTGGCTGGCTTATTAGCCTATGGCAATGCCAATGAGGTGGTGATGGATATGGCACATGAAGTGTTACCTCTAATACATAATACGCCTGTTTTAGCCGGTGTAAATGGTACCGATCCCTTCTGTTTATTCGATTCATTTTTAGATGACTTACTGCGACTGGGTTTTGCAGGAGTACAAAATTTTCCCACGGTTGGCCTGATTGATGGCGTCTTTCGTGCCAATTTAGAAGAAACTGGCATGGGCTATGCCCTTGAAGTAGAGATGATTCGTTTGGCGCATCAAAAAGGATTACTGACCACACCTTATGTATTTGATGAGCAACAGGCCGTTGCTATGGTTGAAGCCGGTGCAGATATGATTGTGGCTCACATGGGTTTGACCACCGGCGGTACGATTGGTGCCAATACAGCACTTACCATACAAGATTGTGTGCAACGAATCAATCGCATTACAAGTGCGGCGTTGAATGTACGCTCAGATATTATCGTGCTTTGTCATGGCGGCCCAATTGCGACGCCAGACGATGCACTGTATATTCTGCAGTCATGTCAACATTGTCACGGTTTTTTTGGAGCGAGCTCGATGGAACGCATGCCAACTGAGCAAGCCATTGTTGCGCAGACGAACGCATTTAAAGCAATTCGAATGTGATATTAAGTTTTTATAGTCATTCCAATCATTAACCAGAGGAGTCTTTACATGGATAAGCCAACAGAACATACCGTACATATCACTGAAGTCATTGATGCGCCCATCGAAAAAATATGGGAAATCATGCGTGATTTTAATGGATTACCTTCTTATCATCCTGCCATCCAAGCAAGCCGGATTGAACACGGTGATGGAGAGTCCGTTGGAAGCATTCGTCATTTAACATTAGCAAACAATGGTGGTTATGTCCGTGAAGAACTGCTGATGATCAATGATGCCGAGCATGCATTTGATTATTCAATTATTGAAGGAACATTGCCCGTTAATGATTACATCGCTAGCGTGCGTTTAACTTATGATGAGGCTAATCAGCAAACAATATGTGAATGGTGGGCTGATTTTAAAGCGGTCAACCCGAGTGAACAAGCACAACTGGTTGATTTGGTCGGACAACACGTGTTTAAAGTGGGTTTGCAAGCAATTGCCGAGCGCTGCGCGCATCACTGTCATGTTTGTGCATAGTATATATAGTGCTCGACTTTAGCCATCTTTCTCCAAAGGCCGTTCACCTTGTGGAGGATGCGCAGCGAAAGGATCTCCTGAAATTAACTTCGAATGTTGATCAGGTGAGATGCGTTGCTGCGCTCTAAATGACTTACTTGGATAGTTACCAGTAGACCGTATTGGTCACATTAAGGATAGCCGTATGATAGGAAAACAAAAAAAAGTGGTCGTGGCTGGTGCAATCGGAAATGCGCTGGAATGGTATGATTTTACTATTTATGCCTTTTTTGTTCCTATCATCGCCGTGCAATTTTTCCCAAACAAAAACCATTTTATTTCATTATTAGCAACCTTTGGTGTCTTTGCAGTTGGCTTTCTGGCCAGACCTTTTGGTGCGATTTTATTTGGCTATATTGGTGATCATGCCGGGCGAAAGAAAGGACTCGTGGTATCAATGATCATGATGTCCTTCCCAACTTTTTTAATTGGTATACTGCCAAACTATGATCACATTGGTTTGTTGGCCCCCCTATTATTAATTACCTTACGTATTATCCAAGGATTGGCCGTCAGTGGTGAGCTGACCACAGCGACCGTTTTCTTAATCGAGCACGCTGATTTGAATCGGCGCGGGATTGCAGGCAGTCTGGCCATGGCGGGTGCACTTTTTGGTATGGTGATTAGCTCTGTGCTAGCCACTACAATGAGCGGGTTAGTCACGGATACCCAACTGGCCGAATGGGGGTGGCGCGTTCCTTTCCTCATTGGAGGATTGATAGGTATTATCGGACTAGTCGTACGGTTACGCTCGGTTGATCCGGCCATTTATGAAGAGGCACGAGCAAATAAAGCGGAAAAAACTCGGCGTGCCTCGGTTCGTGGACATATCTCGAGTTTAAATTATCGTATCTTAACAGCTGGGATTTTTCTGACATCTGTTATGGCCGTTGCAAATTACTTTCTCATCGCTTATTTCAATACATTTTTGATAGAAACCCAACACCTACCCTTGCGGCCAGTGATGGTGGTCAATGCAATCAGTATTACAGTCCAAGTGATTGTAACGCTGGTGATGGGGCGCCTATCCGATTATGCGGGACGTAAACAAGTATTAGCGGGTGGTATGATAAGTTTAGCTGTCTTGGCCATACCTATATTTTGGTTGTTAACTCAACACAATATCTATTTAGCCTTGCTAGGAGAAATTTTATTTGCACTCAGTGCTGGTGTTCTAACCGGGGTGATACCGACCACCCTTGCCGAACTATTTGATACATACCATCGCAATATGGGAATTTCAATCAGTTACAATATTGCACTCGCGATATTTGGTGGTACAGCACCTATTGTTGCCATGACATTGGTTGCCTATACTCATCATGAATTTGCTCCTGCGTGGTATTTAATGGGCTGTGCTGCAATAGCCTTTTTTACTTTATTGAAATTAAAACTCAAGGATCGGTGAATATGTCCTATTGCAAAACGGTATGTGATACATCCGATGAGAAAAAGGTTGATTAATCATGAAAAAGCTTATTGATAAAACTAAACAGATCTTGGATTACCATTATTTTAAAAGTAAATTAAATCAATTATACGCCCGATATATTGGGCACGAACAACGTCCTACTTTTTTCCCTATAAACCAAAACTTCGACGCATTAAATACGATTACGGAACATTTCGAGATCATTAAAACAGAATTTACACAAGCACTGGCTAAAACACCTCATTTGCCTCGTTATCACGAGGTTGACCCAGGTGAAACAGAAATCTCAGACGCTTGTGAAAAAAATTGGAATGTCTTTATGCTGTATTTACTCGGCTACCAAGTGGACGAAGCGCGAGCCTTATGCCCGACGACATTTCGCCTACTTAAGCAAACACCGGGCTTGATTCAAGCATTTTTTTCAATCTTAGATCCAGGTAAATCAATTCCATTACACGAAGGCCCTTATTTAGGGTATTTACGTTATCATTTGGGCATACATATTCCTAAAAATAATCCACCACATATTATTGTCAATCAGCAACCCTATACTTGGCGTGAAGGAGAGGCGGTTTTATTTGATGATTCATGGCCACATGAGGTCAAGAACCAAAGTGATGAGTACCGAGCGGTCTTAATCGTTGACATCCTAAGACCCATGCCGTTTTTACCCGACTTCATTAATCGGTTTGTCACATTCGTGATCGCGCGTTATTTTTATGGCAAACCAGTCCTCAAGCGGGCAAGACAATTTGGTCAGAGCATCAAGCCTTTATTACAGTAACGTATGTTAGGACTGATAAAAAAACCAAGATCAAATCAAGGTTGGCTTAGAAGCTGTTGACATTTCATCCTTATATCTACGCCCCTTAGGCTTTGGAAGTAATTTTTCTAAACGAGACCACCTCTCGTCATCAATGAGACATTCCCTCTCCCAACGTAATTGTAATAAAACCACGGTTTTTATCTGAAATAGGATCCTTGGTTTGCATACTCTCTAATAGCAGCTGCTCGGGCACCCAATACGGCTCAAAATATTCCCGATCAGGATCCATAATTAATACTCGTTTTTCGGCCGCATTGTAGGCACCTACTGGGGCGAAGTGTCCTGCATCTTCCTGTGCACCACTCATAAATTTTTGATCGAAATTAACCAAGATAAATGTTTGTCCTGTTATTCCACTCTCAACCAATGCCTGTCGAAATTGATTGATACTTTTATTATGAGTTAGATGTACAACCTCGATCTTGAATGGCGATAGATCATAAACATGCATCAATTGAGTTAAAAAAGCACCCAGTTGATCTAATGTGACTCCTGGTCCATTTTCTTGAACACTATTTTTCCAATCAGGATGACTATTTTGTAGAATTTGTTGCGCCGTCACCAAAGATTGATTTGAACATTGTATTTCCTGACTACGCAAAGCATTTAGAATCATTGTGGCGGAGGCGAGAGAACACGAGGCATTGGTAAGCTGAGGTAGGTAATATGGACTCATTTTCCAATACATAGACGACTCATGATGACGAAAATACTGATGCTCTTGAATAATTGAAACGACACCTGGTACATGCCGTGACGAATGATGACAGGCTTGTACTTCGAAACCATAGCTTTCATTTAAACACATACTGAATAATATCAGATTAATCCAGTTTATCTTGTTAAACATTATTCGGAATTTACCACACATGACTTCACCTCTAAAAATCTACCCCGAACTCGTGACTTATTTTAATTTATTCGATATGATAGTGCCATCGTTAGAAGAAAGGCATGAAGGAACTCTGCCTCTAACTCACTGCATCCAACAACGTAAAGGAATATCATGAAATCTTGTTCACACTATACACATTTATTTTTAATTCACGTTTTTTCCATTATTCAATTAATTGTCCATTAGTACACTCCGGTCGTCGTTGTCGTTTAACGTACGGTGGGTGATGTATTCGATGCGATTACTCTCGGACTTATGGGGAATCCTCGTGAAACAACACATTATTGATGCAATCATCGATTTGGCGATTGATGCATTCATGAAGAAATCAACGCCCGGTGAATTTGCTCGTATTGCTGCACACAAAGCAGCGCTGATGTCTGCATCATCACATAATACCGAGTTAGCCGACTTTGCAACCTTAACAGCCGTATCGGTATTCTCAACTGAAATTGTGGACGCCATGAATTTTACAGCTCGCGTTACCGATGCGGCAAGCGCCAAGCTTTTGGCAAGCAGTAACTATGATGCGGAGTGGGATGATTATCCTACTGCGATTATGCCAAAACATGTCAGCACAAAACGATTTTTCACATCCCTTGCGGAATGCCCGGACAAGGTTGTGCACGCGTTTTCCAAGGTTGTCGCTCCAGCCTATAACACAACCCAAGTATTAGATGTCACGACACGAAATAAAGCAAAGCGCGCAGCACTGTATGTTTATGCCGATACTTACAGTACCTGCCGATCAGCCTATATCCGCGCATTATTTTCTGCAAATCAGCTCGAAATCGCTCTTCAATTGGATCAATTTAAATTCATCATCACGACGAGACTTCGAAACGATTTGTCTTATGACATGATTGACCCCAGTTTTTTTCTGCGAGTCATGAGCAATAAGATCGTACTCATCATCGCAGGATTGATCTTTCTAGCTGGGATTGGAGCCATTTTATTAGCGGCCTTTCACTTGACTCCGCTACCTTTTATGCCTTTAGTCATTGCAGGTAGCACGGCGGTGGTGATTGGAACGACAACATTATGGGGTGGATTTTTTGCAAGGAACAAATGCAAAACAATGCATGAAGCAAATGAAAATCGAGCGGAGATGAGCATCATGCCATGAAATACACATCATGTTTTGTCACTAAGAACCTGTCTTCACAGTCGCTAGTCTGAGTCGAAATGTGTTGATTTTAGAGGACCGCAGCGCAGCATATATCAATATGTGAGCAGTGGACCGCAGAAAATCAATGCATTTCGACCAGAATAGTAGACTGTGAAGACAGGTTCTAAGAACTGTTGACATGTCATCTCTCTATCTACGCCATACAGCTTGTCTGCAGGGTCCATAGATTCCGCAGACAAGCCGCGGAACGTAGGCTGGAGCTGAATCGAGAATGAAATGTCAACAGACCCTAATCAGATGCCCCATTCCATTTTTTATTTATTACAAGGAAAATATCATGCCATTACCATTAATAGGATTAGCTGTTGGTGCAGCTGCCGTCGCCACGGTCAGTTATCTTGGCCCCTTAATTATCGCGTGTGTTGTTGGATTTGTCTCAACGGTGAGCAGTTTTTTCGTGGCCAAAAAAATCTATACCACTCAAGAATCCGACGAACTAACTGCGTTGTATAAAGAACAGATGCAACGAGAGCGTGAGACTAGAGCTGAAGCTGAAAAAACCGCTGAGTATGCTGCGTGTAATGTCGAACTCATTCTCAATCGAGTTCAAAAACAACACCAGTTATTGGATGAGTCCATTTTTAATTTTAATCAAAATATCGACGATACAAATCATGCAAACGAAGATTTAGAGCGGGTCGCTGAATCAATCCAACACGCCGCCACCGCAGCAACGGTAACAGTGGAAACCATTGCGACTGAATTAGAGCAATTAAAAACAGAACTCACGCTCGTCAATATGACACTTCATAACACGCAAAATGCGTTGGCCGAAAAGGAAAATGAGCTCCAGCAAACCGTGGAAAAATTGGCCAAGCTTGAGGTTAAAATCACGGCGGATGCGCATGAAAATGTGATCCAGATGTCTCACTTTAACGAAATGATGTCAGATGCCCGCAACGTTTTATCTCAGGCCCCGCATGATATCTCAATCAAAGACGCTGAAATTTCGTCTCTGAGAATGAAAAATACCAAATTGACCTCAACCATCCAAACACTAGAAAATACCGTAACGCAATTAACCACTAAATTGATTGGCGCCTCAGATGCCAACAAAACTCAACTTAACGAAATTCGATCGTTATTAAGCGAAAACAAGCGACTCACCCATTTAATTGATGCGTTATCCAAGGCATTGGAAGATCAAAGTCCTTTGTCAACCAAGCTACACACCACCCCTACCCATTCCGTGCGAATATTTAAATGATGAGGAAATGAACATGATTGATCATACTGAATATTTAACCCTTTTTTCTACGGAAAATGGGGTTATCCACGCAACTGAATCCCAAAGCAGCCAAACCACACAACACATCATTAGCCAACTCAAGCAAACCGCAGAAGATCAATTAAATCGCCTACTTCAGCAAGAGCGAACCATGAGTTCGCTACACTCCAATTTAGATTTGCTGATGAAACGTTATGAGCTTGAAAAAAGTTATTTCAGTCATGCAGCGGATTGGTACGGGACGAAACCTTGGTGGGGAAAAATCTTATTGGGTCTCATTTTAATTGGTGTAGGAGCTGGAATTGGGGCTATTTTTCACATCCCCATTGCGATTGGTTGCTTAATGGCGTGTCTATATCTTATTAGTGGTTATTTTTTAATGAATCATTACACGCTATCTGAAAAACGAAATAAACGAATCTGCGAAGACATCGTGGAAATGGAGAAATCATTGGCTGAATCCATTGAACATCTCAGTGCTCTTGAAGCGAGCTTGAAAAAAGTGATGATTTCTCTTTGTAAAATGAACAGTCAAATGGCAGATAATCTTCAACATCTCGAAAAGCAACTCCACATCATGAAAATACAACTTGATAAATACACGCAAGCCATTCAAGCGCTTTCTGACACAAAAGACCTGATCATGACAAATGCCAACACGATTAACACCGAACTCGCCAATGCCGATCATCATTACAAAACATGCCATGATACACTGTCTCATGAAACAAGTGCCATCAATCACCTGCAATCAGCGATCACAGGTACAAACCAAGCATTACTCGCTGATCATGAAAAACTAAATCAAGTGTGCGACCAGTTTCATCAGACTGCCATTAATTTATCTAGAGTCACAACTCTGATGCAAGATGCCATGACTACTTTAAAAACGCACCTCAACCACGATCATACGACATCGGGCAATCATACTGGGACAGCTCTTATAGATGACATTACAGATCCCATATTTTCTCACGCTGATGCAACACTGATGAGAGCATTGGCGCAAGTAAATGAATATAATGAAATACAGAAAATACATGATCACCACATCAAACAATTAAATGTGGAAGCAAAAGAAGCTGCGAGTGCCAATAAACTTCGCTTCAAACGAGCAGAATCTCTTTTGGAAGACAAACGAATAAAATCGTCAAAATCAACTCGGACCTATCTCTCATAAGTCCCGTGATTTTTTAGTTTTCTCACTCACCTTGACAACGACCAAGACAAACTATAAGGTACCGAGATGTTTTTTGCCTAAGGACATGGGTCATGTTTGGTGCGTTAAAACCCGTCTTGGGTCATGTTCCAAAAGAATGTAAACAACTGTATACCAGCACCTACTGCAATTTGTGTGCGGCACTTTCTGCCAGTGGTGCTGGCGCATGGAATCGCTTTTTTTTGGTTAATGATGTCGTGACAATTGATTGGCTTTTAGCGGAAGCAAATACCTGCGAAGATCATGCTTTTGCCTGTTATAACTGTGTAAAAGGTGGTGTACTTGGCAGAAAAAACAAAGTATCTGAACGACAAGCCTTTTTAGCTGCCGTATCTAGTTATGTCTGTGGCGTCAAAATTAAAGATAATGCCATCGACGATCCCAAATTAAAAAATAAATCGTTAGCGATGGTTTATCGCCCCATCATGAAAAAGGCGGAATCCACACTACAACGCTTAGGCTTATTGGATAAATTAAAAACGTATCAAGTAATGGATCGTGAGAATGAAATCAACCATGTTAGTCGTCTTGATCAAGCATGCGAACCCACTGAGCGATGTTATCAGCTCTTAACGATGGAAAATGCCAAACAAATTTCGAGTCTGCCATCTTCGATAGTCGCTCTTTTAGGTCAATATCTGGGACGATGTGTTTACTTGTTAGATGCAATTGAAGACATGGACGAAGATAAGAAAAAAAATCAATACAATGTTTTAAATCAACTCAGTACTTCGCAACCCCTCACTAATACCAAAGAGCTCGTCATTGGCCAATGTCTTGATTTTATAAAACCATTGCGAATTGAACTCACAGAAAAATTAGCCTTACTACCCGACAGCAGCACCGTGCAGACCATTCGAAAAAAATGGGAAAGTGTGTTCATCAGCATTGAACGCCAATTATTTAAACTGGTTAAACCACTCAATTGCACGGCATTGCTATCCAATTTAGCAAGTTTTTCAACATTAACTCAAGGCTGTCCTCAATGCTCATCATGGTCATCGATTATGGCTTGCTGTCCCTGTTGTCCGTGCTGTGTCATTTGTGAATGTTGCCCCTGCATTGGCTGCTGCAGCAGCTGTTGTGTCACTTGCTGCCCATGCTGCAGTTGCTGTGGTTGTGATAGCGAAGGCTAACATAACGCTGCAATACCCAGGAGTATGATGGCAATCGCGCCCATGAGCAATAAACTGAGTTCCCCACCAGGAATGACGGTAATATGACCTGTAGCAGCGGGTATTTTCCGCCCGCGCCACGTCATGAAAATAGGTAATAGTAATAAAAAGACGACGCAGCAAATACCGGCATAACTGAGTGCATGCAAATATATCCCCGGATTCAATAGCACCACGCCTAACGGCGGCAAAAATGTTAGCGCAAGAACGCCAATCCCTTGATGTCCTTTTTTCTGTAATTTTAACCCATCGGCCAAAAAGTCAAATAATCCAAGTGAGACCCCCAGAAAAGCGGTAACAATACAAATGGAGGTAAAAAAGGAAAAGAATCCGTCAATCCAACGACTATGAACCGCATGGCCCAAGGCTGCAGTCAATCCACTGGTTGCATGGTCACTATTCATAAGTGCCATCAGGCCATGACTACCATCACGCTCGACAACCCCCATAATCACAACCATCCACACAATATAACAAACCAAGGGAATCAATGACCCAAAGATAATCACACGCCGCAATAAGGGAATATCATCGTCAAAATATTCCCGTAAACTTGGAACGATGGACGCAAAACTAAACGACGTAATTAAGATCATGAGACTGCCCGTGATCGCAGGTAATGAACCGGTACTCAAATTAGCAGCATGCACATGCGGGCTGATGATTAGAACCAGGATCAAATACACGCCTAACTTACCAAACATCAATCCACGATTGACATAATCAACTATATTAATGCCATTATAAATCACAAAACCAAATAATCCTGTGAAGACCACAGATGTCACCCACGTCGGCAATTGACAATGTGCTTGCTGTAACAAACTATTCAGCACGTCGCTACCACCAGAAATATATGCAGATAATAAGGTATATAACAAAAATAAACAGGTCACCCAAGCTAAGATCTGCCCCGGTAAACCCAGCGTTGATTTGGCCATCGTCACCATATTACTACCTGCAGGCAATCGCAAATTAACTTCCAGGATCAACAAGGCTCCCGCCGTCATCACTAACCAACAGAAAAATAAAAAGAAAATTGAATTCGTCATGCCAACCGCTGCCATGGATACCGGTAAGGCAAGCATGCCCCCACCAATGGATGTCCCAACAATGAGTAATACCCCACCCATGAGCTTAGAGTTTAACATGTTTATTTTCCGTAAAAATGGGCAATATTAAACCAAAATGTTACCATCATTGACATATAAAAGTCAATCGTACCCACTCAACTGTGACAACTCAACTTTGGCTATTTTTCCCAAATGGCCGTTCGCCACGGGTTCTTCGAGAGTCTCCGGACGAACGGAGCAGAAAAATGACTAAAATCGAATAACAACCCGAATAATTAAATCGTCATTGCAGCAAAAGATAAATAATGACAGAATAAAATGTCATCGTTTTATTCAATATACGGACATGCATAAAAAAACATACGAATGGGCCATCATTGGTGCTGGACCAGCTGGCATTGCTGCCGTTGGCAAGCTACTGGATCACGGGGTTAATCCAACGGATATACTGTGGTTAGATACGCATTTCACGGTCGGTGATCTAGGACGACTATGGCAGAATGTATCGAGTAACACGAAGGTTAAATTATTTTTAGATTTTTTAAATGCATCACCCGCGTTTGGCTATAAAACCTGCCCCATTGATTTTGCGTTAAATCACCTGCAAGCAGACCAAACGTGTACTCTGAGTTATGTCGTTGAACCCCTACAATGGGTTACTGAACAGTTGGCACGACAAGTTCATACAGAAGCAACCACCATCCACAGTATGATCCTTGCCGAACGCACGTGGGCATTACAAAGCTCATCGCATACTTATCATGCTAAAAATACGATATTAGCAACTGGTGCACTACCTCTGAATCTAAATTATCCCGCGATGAAAACCATTGCCTTTGAAGATGCCATCGACAAAGAACGTTTACGTGCGCAAATTAATTTAAACGATACGTATGCGGTCTTTGGTTCATCACATTCGGCCATTATCATTATCAATTATTTAGTGGATTTGGGCGCTAAAAAGATCATTAATTTTTACCGCTCGCCGTGCCGTTATGCAGTCGACATGGGTGATTGGATTTTGTTCGATAACTCAGGCTTGAAGGGACACACCGCAACATGGGCCCGAGAACATATTGACGGTAAATGGCCTCCCAATTTAGTCCGCTACACCAGTATCGAACCGAATCTTGTTCGCTATCTGTCTGAATGTGACAAAGTCATTTACGCCGTAGGATTTGAACAACGAAAGACCATTATCTTGGGCCATTACGAACACATGCACTACAATCCTCACGTTGGTATTATAGGCCCTGGTTTATTTGGTTTAGGGATTGGCTATCCTGAGAAAAAATTGGATCCATTAGGTAGTGTAGAGATGCAAGTAGGGCTGTGGAAATTCATGGTCTATCTTAACAAAGTGCTACCCATTTGGCTTAAATATCATACGTAGTCCATCTCGACTTGCAACCACTGTAGTGTCCAGAGTTCACACAGAAAATCTCGGTTTTGAGATTGATTTAAAAAGGGTTGTAACTCATCGATCATCAATACTCGATTGTTGGCCACATATCTCACCAAGCTGGGCGATACCCCGGTGATATCCCATTCACGTCCGTTGATAAATAATTGCAGCGTACCCTGATCAGCATAGGCTATGCGACAGGTTGCATCACGCTGAATAGCTTTTTTTGCATGCAGGACCTCATGAAACGACTGTAAAATGGTCGATTCATCATTTTCTAATGGTAATGGCATTTGCTGTTCCGCTTCTCGATCCAAACGGGTTGCAAAACACCCAAACCAAGTTTGCATCAATTGATCATCATGTAACATTTGCTGCATTAGTGTTCGAGCCTGCTGCCACGATCCGGACGTTATGGCTGAGGGTGCTGATAATGTCGCCCACGATGGATCTTGGTATAACGATGTAAATAACGCTTTTTCAGATAGAAAATCGCCCAAGCTATCCCACAACTCTTGGCCCTGATAACTTCGGTAACCAAATGAATAAGTCATGCAATCGTCCGTCAACGACACACCATGATGCCCAACATGTGGTGGTATATATAACATGTCACCTGCTTCCAAGATGTATTCATCTTCTACTAAAAATTCGGCCATGATTCGCAATTCGACGTCACTTAAATAGTTATCTGGCGTGCATTGTTTCGTAGTTAATGACCATTTCCTTCGGCCACTGGCTTGGTATAAAAAAACATCATAATTATCATAATGCGGTCCCACGCTTCCATGCATCACAGCATAACTGATCATAATATCATCCACTCGCCATTGCGGTAGAAAATCAAAATGATTCAGTAGTATACCAACTTCAGGTATCAGCCGATCCACTCCCTGCACCAGTAACGTCCAATTGGTTTTCGGTAATTTAGCAAAATCGGACTCGAGAAAAGGGCCTCGCTTTAAATGCCACGCGGGATTTTGATATGGTGTCTCGATCACCAAACGGCTTTCGACTTCGTCCTCCATTGCCAATCCAGCAAGCTCGTTAGCCGTCAGGGGGTTCATAAAATCCGGTAAAGCTTGTCGAATTAACAGAGGCTTTTTTTGCCAATAATGAGTTAAGAATGTTGCCTTATCAATGGGTTGAAAATTTAACATCATATTCCTGTTTCGAGTTTGCCTAATAATCGGCATATCGTCCTTTAAAATCGTCTATGCCGCTGTGTTCTGAGAAATATAAAATGCGCGTTGCAACCTTTTCAACAAAATAGCGGTTGTGGCTCACCACGATGAGCGTTCCCGTATAATTTGCCAAAGCAGTCGCCAAAACATCGATCGTTTCCAGATCCATATGATTGGTTGGCTCGTCAAGAATCAATAGATTCGGTGATTCTAAGATGACCTTTGCCAATAATAAGCGTGCTGATTCACCACCACTCAATGACAAAATATCTTTGTCCACATCATCTTTCGTAAACAACATTTGTCCCAATACTTTTCGTACTTGCTGTTCCGTACAACCGGTGACCGCTTCATAGAGCCAATGCAATACACTCACTGAGTGATTTAACAAGTCATGGTGATCTTGTGAAAAATAACTGATACGGACCTCACTGCCCCATTCCAATATCCCTTCATCATGAGCGACAAGACCCATTAATATTTTAAGCAGTGTGGATTTTCCTCGGCCATTAACCCCCATAATTGCGATTTTATCATGACGGTTAATTTCACAATTAAACTGCTTAAACAATTGCTTATCCTGAAACGCTTTACTGATGCCTTTAAGCCGACACACAAGTTTTCCGGACAGGCGTTTGGGAACAAATTGAAAATTAGGTGCGACACGCGATGAATTAATAATATCCGGTACTTCTATTTTTTCGATCATTTTCATGCGCGAGCGTGCCAGAGTAGCCTTGGATGCTTTCGCTCCAAAACGATCAACAAATTTTTGTAAATGGGCAATTTTTTCTTCAGCGCTTTTCTTTTCAATCATTTTTTGTTCCTGCAGTAATTGCTTTTCTGCTAGAAATTGCCGGTAATGGCCAGAATATTTTCTGATTTCACCATAATCAATATCCAAAATGTGATCGGCAAGATTGTCAATAAATTCAACGTCATGTGAAATAAAAATGGTCAATCCAGTGAACGTTGTTTTCAGAAATTGCTCTAGCCATTGAATCGAAACAATGTCTAGATGGTTGGTCGGTTCATCTAACAACAAGATAGAAGGACGCTGAAATAATGTTTGCGCTAGCAACACACGTAATTTATAACCGCCAGACAATGCTTTCAGTGGTTTTTGATGATACTCTACGGCAATACCAAGACCTATTAAAATGCTTTCAACCTCAATCAAGGCATTATAGCCATCGTGCTGAAAAATAATTTCCTCTAACTCACCAAAACGAAATCCTTTTTCATCGTCCCACGTGTCAGAGGAAAGCAACGCTTCTTTCTCTTGTAATGCAGCCCATAACACCTGTTTTCCTTGCAACACGATATCCTGAATGGGCGTGTCTTCATAACGAAACTGGTCTTGTTTTAGCCAGCCAATGGTTGCATCTTTAGGAATAATGATTTCACCGAGACTGAGCTCTTCCTCACCTGTGATCAGTTTGAAAAAAGTTGATTTACCACAACCATTTGCGCCCACCAATGCGTAAGCCTGACCACTATTGAGATTTAAATTCACATCAAAAAACAATAGCTTAGGGCCAAAGGTCATACCGACTTCATTTAAGGTAATCATGCTACATCAACTTTTATGTAAAAATTTGGAACAAATTATACCACAACGAGTTCATCCAAAATAGTTGATTCTACAAGATGAGGTAACGTGACGACCAAATTAGGCTCTTGTTGCATCGCTCGTTTTATTGCAAACAAAGCCCCCTTATTTCGGGCCCATCCCCGACGAGCAATACCATTGTTCACGTCCCAAAATAACATGGATTGTAAGCGCCGCTCCGCTTCCGATGAGCCGTCCAACACTAAACCAAACCCCCCATTCATGACTTCCCCCCAACCCACACCACCACCATTATGCAATGAAACCCAGGTCGCTCCCCGGCAAGCATCACCGATGACATTTTGGACCGACATATCTGCTGTAAATTGTGATCCATCATAGATGTTGGAGGTTTCACGATAAGGTGAGTCTGTGCCAGAAACATCATGATGATCTCGGCCGAGAACGATAGGACATGAAATTTTTCCTGTTTTAATCGCGTCATTAAAAGCTTGTGCGATCCTAATTCGGCCCTCGGCATCAGCATATAAGATTCGCGCTTGTGACCCAACGACCATTTGGTTGGCACGTGCCGCCTTAATCCAACGTATATTGTCGGTCATTTGTTGTTGAATTTCATTCGGTGCTTGGCTAGCCAATAATTCCAAGACCTCGGCGGCCAATGCGTCCGTGACAGCTAAATCGCTATCAAGACCTGACGTACAAACCCAGCGAAACGGTCCGAATCCATAATCAAAACACATCGGCCCCATAATATCCTGAACATAAGACGGATACTTGAAAGTACCATCTTGGTTTAAAATATCAGCACCCGCACGACTAGATTCCAACAAAAAAGCATTGCCGTAATCAAAAAAATACATCCCTTTCTTAGTCAATTGATTAATCGCTTGCACATGCCGAATTAATGATTTTTGAACGGCTTGTTTGAACTGATCGGGATGATTTGTCATCAATTGTTGCGCAGCGTCAAATGACATGCCTACGGGATAATACCCACCTGCCCACGGATTGTGTAACGATGTCTGATCTGAACCAAGCTCAATTTGAATGTCGTCCTTAACCAGTGCTTCCCATAAATCGACTATATTTCCTTGATAAGCTAGGGATACCGCTTCATTTTGATTCCGTGCTTGTTGTAAACGAGCCAACAACTGGTTGAGATCTGTAAATACCTCATCCACCCATCCTTGGCTGTGGCGTTTACTCACAGCCGCAGGATTGATTTCGGCAATCACCGCAATGGCCCCGGCAATCACTGCTGCTTTGGCCTGGGCACCCGACATGCCTCCTAATCCTGCCGAAACAAAGACCTTACCTGTCAGATCTTCGCCATGCCGTGCAATTTTTCGGCCTGCATTTAAGAGTGTGATGGTTGTGCCATGCACAATTCCTTGCGGTCCGATATACATGAAAGAGCCCGCAGTCATTTGTCCATACTGCGTAACACCCAAGGCATTAAATCGTTCCCAATCATCAGGCTTAGAATAATTTGGAATCATCAATCCATTCGTAATGACCACTCGAGGAGCATCGGGATGAGAGGGAAACAACCCCAGGGGATGTCCTGAGTACAACACCAGTGTTTGTTCATCAGTCATCGTCGCAAGATACTGCATCGTCAACAGATACTGGGCCCAATTTTGAAAAACAGCACCATTACCCCCGTACGTGATCAATTCATGCGGATGTTGCGCGACACGAGGATCCAAATTATTTTGCAACATCAGCATGATTGCCGCCGCTTGTTGTGATCGATGAGGATACTCACTTATTGATCGAGCATGCATCGGATAAACAGGGCGAAAACGATACATATAAATGCGTCCATATTGGCGTAATTCATCAGCAAATTCGCCGGCTAATTCCGCATGCCATTCTGGCCTGAAATAACGTAGCGCATTTTGAATTGCGAGCTTTTTTTCAGGCAGCGATAAACTGTCTTTGCGTTTAGGCGCATGGTTGGCTGTGGGATCATAAACTTGGCGGGATGGCAGTTCACTTGGAATACCCTCTAAAACAATTTTTTTGAAATCCAACATCGTATTATCCCTCAATAATTAGTATTCATAATGGCACTCAGTGAACCGCTCCTGTAGCTAAATAATGCTAGGCTCAACCTTCGCCATTTTTTCTGCACTGTTCGTGAATAATGGCTAAAGTCAAGAATACGATAAGTGTCATTTGAATTAAACACCCGTCTCTGATATTGTTTACACAATTGAAAAAAACCACATTGATCGACAAAGGATGTCATGAGCTACTCGAAGCGCCTAATTGGCCTAATATCACTCCTGTTTTTATCCTCTTGTTTGAATTATGGCCCTAAGCAACTGATCTCGAATCGCGAGGGCTATAACGTGTCATTACAACATAGTGATACGCAACAGCAATTGCTCAATATTGTGCGTCTTAGATACAATGATTCACCTTATTTTCTAAGTGTTAGCAACATCATTTCACAATTTAGCTACCAAAGTGCATTAAATGTAGGAGTAACAAATAGCTACTTATCACCGACCGCTTTTGATTCATCAGTCTCTGAGGGCATCACGTTAAGCGAATCACCAACCATCACCTTCACCCCATTACAAGGTGAGGACTTTATTAAAAAATTGTTAACTCCCATCGATATGCGTCTGCTTTTAGCTTTACTCAATGAAGAAGGGCCCGATACGATAAATTACCTGTTTCGTTTACTTATCCAATCGATGGGACCTTTTGAAAATTCAACTGTGGCTGAAAAACAAGATGAATTTCGTCATGCTGCATTTAGAGAATTTCAAGCGCTGTGCGCGCTGTTGCAGGCGTTACGCTTGCAATCCAATTTACTCATCAATTATGGTTCAGTCAATGGACATTTTGCCATCAAACTTTCGGTTCCTCATTTGGAGCAATTAACCGAAAAACAACGTTCATTGTTAGCTAAACTCGGTATCACGAAAGCTCATCCTGCCGTTTGGCTTGGTGCGACAGATGTTCCTCAGACGAACCCCGAGGAAAATAATCCACTTAAAGATACTCCACCAGCAACAAGGGCGCCCGCTAAAAAAACTGACGAATCCTCAACGACAAAAGAGGAAGAAAGTGATCCTAATGAAGCTATAACACGCATATCTACTATTAATGGTCGCACTCCCATTGTACGCTTAAAAATGCGTACCTTATTGGGTGTGTTTAATTATTTATCTAAATCGGTTCAAATACCACCGAATGAGATCGCGCAAAATCGCGTTGTCATCACGCGTTTACCCAATGGTCAATATTTTGATTGGCGAAGCTTCACGTTTGGAGTGATGGACATCCGCTACAGCATTAAACCACCCAAAAATGCTTATACGTGTGTGCGTTATAACGGGTATTGGTTTTATGTGTCAGAAAGCGATCATCATTCAAAAAGTTGTTTGGCCATACTGACCGTTCTGATGGGAATCTACGAAGGCGATATTAAAGGCGGCTTACAGCCTATTTTCGCAGTCTAACTTTAATGCTGAGTAAGCCCAGATGCCTGCCAGAGAGGGTAGACACACAAAACGAAAATCGCCAACGTTCCATGCTTTATGCTCAGAATCCAGTTTCGATCTTGATTCAAAAATCCTCTGGATGTCAACTCGCCCTACTTAAATGCGAATCTAAAGATTAGGCAACGTCCCTGAAGTTTTTTAGACAAGATTTAATTTTGAATTGAGCACAGATTTTCAATTTCACTTCGATCTGCCCCCTCTCCCGCGCAATGCGCTTTGATAGTATGATGATGCCTTTCGC
>Ga0255338_1000513_pt1 | contig 119333 bp, 100 predicted proteins | sample MeOH1_35cm_T4_19_FD_203715 | JGI IMG/M metagenome (GOLD analysis project Ga0255338, IMG submission 203715) | Sandy soil microbial communities from University of British Columbia, Vancouver, Canada - MeOH1_35cm_T4_195 | ecosystem: Engineered > Artificial ecosystem > Sand microcosm >... | reverse complement strand
CAGAAGCTTGGGGTCCGTACGCGCCTGCAGGCCGTGATCCGGGCACGAAGCCTCGGACTCATCGGCGACCGACCCCGCATGGCCGCCAGGCTCACCTAGTCGTCCTCATCATCCTCGTCGTCGGCGCCGAGACCCTCGTCGAACATCCATTGCTCAAGATCCGCATCGTATTTCTCGAACCGCCGATCCAGCAGATCGAAGCCCCGCGTGTAGGTGAGAATCAGGGAGCGAGGATCGAGGCCCCGGAATGGCTGCGGCGACTTTCGGTAGGCTCGACGGAGCGCGACGAGCAGGAAAGAAGCGGCATTGTTCCGAGACGCGTCGAGCGCAAAATCCACCGATCCAAACTCCACGGCGAATATGATCGCCCATGGATCTGCCTGCACAATCTCGGCGAAGCGGTAGATGGGGTCGAGCTGGACGCCGTAGTGGCCGGACTCCCATCGCTGGTAGGTCCGGTGGCCCTTGTTCATGAGCTTCGCGACTTCGACGGATTTTAGTCCGGATCGCTTTCGGAAGACTTTCAGGATGCGGGAAAGGGTCGCCCGCCGTGTGGCTACATCCTGATCACGCAACACATCCATGACGCCAATCTAACAACCTGAACTTGTCGTATGTTGTCGATGCACTCTGCGTCTGTGTCAAAGCGGCGCTTGAAGAGGGGCGCCAGTTGATCCCTCAATCGGGCAGGCGCTGCCATTGGTCCGTCCGCAAGTTTCAATGCAGATTGATGGCGTCGCGCCTTGGCAGTGATCGGCACGTGGGCTTAGCGTCCAAGAGTCACCCCGCCGCGTCCAGGTCACACTGGACCTGCCTCGTGGGTCATGGACATGACGATGGCGCCGCGATGAACAATGACGACGAATTCGAGCGCGAAAGGCGCGCGGCCGCCGCCGAATGGGTGGCGAAGCTCAGCCGCACGAGCATCGGGACCGACGAACTGGAGGCGTTCTTCACCTGGCGCCGCGATCCCGCAAACCGCCGAGTTTGGGACGCCATGGAGGCGGGCCGAAAGCGCGTGGACCGCTTCGTGGTTCGGCCCGAGACCGAGCGTTTCAAGGTGATCGACATCTGGACCGGCGAGACAGCCGTCATCGCCATGGCCCCGCAGCAGCATATGTCGGAAGAGGACGCTCTGCACACAGCGCGCCTGCTCAACCGAAACGCCAAAGGGGGGGGGATCGGTCCATTCCCCGGTAGCGGAGGGGAAGAGGGCCGATTTCTCGTTTCAAAAGGCGCCTCCGCGCCGCTGTTTGTGGAGTCGCCGAGGCACCCCCGACCCAAGGTCTCCAGCGGTAAAGCTTGGGCGACGTTTCCCCGAAAATCGGGGCATCATGGAAAGGTTTTGCCCGAATTCTGCGCTGCGACTTACACACCGACTTACACACTTTTCGTAAGTTGCAGAAAAATATAAAGAAAATATTGGGTTGAACCCACTTAAAATCCGCTTCCGTAAGGAGTGCCGGTTCGAGTCCGGCCGCCCGCACCAGATTGAAACAAATCAATAGGTTATGGATTTCTTGGCACTTTGCGCCAGGCGCGGCGACTGCCTACAGGTCCGCATCGGGTGAAAAAGCCCTCTAAAATCAACTTTCACGGTGCTCGCACAAAGTCTGATGTGCCTAAGGGCGGCAGGCTCCCGACTGTTCGGCGCGCAGGAAGGCGCCCGCGGCGGCCAACGGAAATCAGGCGAACGACGTAGGTTCGCCGGCCCGGCGCTGCCGCCGCGGATCGGCGGCGGCGTCGTGGGTCTGGCCGCACTGGGCGCAGACGGGGCCCTGGTCGAGGCGCTCCCGCAGGCCGCTCACCTGGCGCGACAGGGCGACGACCGCGATGAACAGCAGCGCGGCGGCCACCCACAGCAGGAATTGCGAGGCGATCAACATCTCAGCGAGGGCTGCTGGCGCCCGAGCTCGGGAGAGTCGGTCCAAGCACCGTCGGTCGGCCGGGTCGTCGAAGAACGATCAAGAGGGGGGGATCCTTCGCAACGGCTCGGGGGCTCAGGCGCCAGCGTCCTCATCGTGGGGGAGGGGGCGGTCCAAAGGCCATCCGCCATTTGACGTAGGTCGCTCCGTTCGGCGAGCGGGCATGATAGGACGTGTCCAGGGTGCTCGACCTGTCGTGGAGAACGCGATCCATGCGCGCCAGGGTCGCGGTGTCGACCCGTCCCGGCGATGCATCCGCCGTCACAAGTGACCGGAAAGAGGGCGCCTGCCCCGCTGACCGTCCCATGCCGTCGGTCGTTTGGGCCCGCGGCGCGGCGTGCGCCCATGCTCGCGCCATGAGATCGACCATCGCGATCCCCGTCCCAGCGAGGCGTGCGCCGTGACGGGCGTTCGCGCGCCGCAGAGTGTGCTGAGGGAACGGCGGCAGTACAACAAGCTGGCCGCCAGCCAGACGCTGGAAGACTTCGCCCTGCGCTACACCCCGACGACGGCGCGGCGTTGGTCCGTGTTCCGCGTGGCCAGTACGGCGGTGGGCGCCACCTCGTTCCTGGCGTGCGAGGCGATCGGCGGCGGCATCACCCTGGCCTACGGGGCGTCGAACGCCTGGGCCGCCATCGGCGCGGCCACGGTGCTGATGTTCCTGGTCGGCCTGCCGATCGCCTACTACGCCGCGCGCGACGGCCTGGACGTGGACCTGCTGACCCGGGGCGCCGGGTTCGGCTATCTCGGCTCCACGATCACCTCGCTGATCTATGCGTCCTTTACCTTCCTGCTGTTCGCGATCGAGGCGAGCATCATGTCGGTGGCGCTGGAACTGGTGCTGGGCGTGCCGCTGTGGATCGCCCACATGATCAGCTCGCTGGTGGTGATCCCCATCGCGATCTACGGCATGCGCCTGATCAGCCGCATGCAGATGGTCACCCAGCCGGTCTGGATCGTCCTGCAGCTCGCGCCGATCGCGTTCATGCTGCTCTATGGCCATGACGATCTCCGCTCGTGGAGCCGCTTCACCGGCAAGACCGGGGCGCCCGACGGGTCGGTGGACCTGGTGCTGTTCGGCCTGGCCCTGTCGACCCTGCTGTCGCTGTTGCCCCAGATCGGCGAGCAGGCGGACTATCTGCGGTTCATGCCCGCCAAGCGGCCAGGGCGGGCCCTGGGCTGGTGGGCCGCCGTGCTGGCCAGCGGGCCCGGCTGGGTCCTGATCGGCGCCGTCAAGCTCATGCTCGGGTCGTTCCTCGTCGTCTTCGCGATGAACGCGGGCGTCAACGCCGAGGACGCGGTCAATCCGGCCCACATGTTCCTGGTGGTGTTCCGCGAGATGCTGGGATCGCCGGCTGGCGCGCTGGCGGCGACGGGCATCCTGGTGGTGATCTGCCAGCTCAAGATCAACGTCACCAACGCCTACGCCGGCTCGATCGCCTGGTCGAACTTCTTCTCGCGCCTCACCCACGCGCATCCGGGGCGGGTGGTGTGGCTGGTGTTCAACGTCCTGCTCGCGCTGCTGCTGATGCAGCTGGGTGTCTTCCGGGTGATCGAGGGCATCCTGATCCTCTTCGCGAACCTGGCGGCGGGCTGGATCGGTGCGCTCTCGGCGGATCTGATCATCTCCAAGCCCCTGGCGCTCAGCCCGGCCCGGGTGGAGTTCAAGCGGGCTCACCTCTACGACATCAACCCGGTCGGCGTCGGCGCCATGGGGCTCTCCATCGTCACGTCCACCCTGTGCCTCGTCGGCGCCTTCGGGCCGGTGATGCAGGCGTTCGCGCCGTTGCTGGGGCTGACCGTCGCCTTCGTGGCCGCGCCGGCGCTCGCCCTGGCCAGCCGCAGCCGCTTCTACATCGCCCGCGAGCCGGGCGGTCCGCCCGGCCAGGGCGTCCATATGTGCGTCGTCTGCGAGAACACCTTCGAGCACGCCGACATGTCGTCCTGCCCGGTCTACGCGGGGCCGATCTGCTCGCTCTGCTGCACGCTCGAGACCCGGTGCCACGACGTGTGCAAGACCGAGAGCCGGGTGGACGAGCAACTGGTCGGACTGCTGCGCAAGGTCCTGCCGCCGCCGGTGGCCGCGCTGATGCAGACCACCATGGCCCGGTTCCTGGGCGTGATGCTGCTCTTCAACCTGATCATCGGCGCGATCCTCTACAGCATCTACCTGCAGTACGGCTTCAGCGGACGGCTGGTGGCCGAGGAGGTGAAGCTGACGCTGTGGAGCGTCTTCTTCTGCCTGCTGCTGGCGTCCGGCGTGGCGGCCTGGCTGCTGGTCCTGGCGAATGAGAGCCGGCGCGCCGCCGAGGACGAGATGCTCCGCCAGAACGTCCTCCTCACCGAGGAGATCGAGGCCCACGAGCGCACCGACGCGCAGCTCCAGCGGGCCAAGGAGGCCGCCGAAGCCGCCAACGCCGCCAAGAGCCGCTACCTGCAGGGCGTCAGCCACGAGATCCGCTCGCCGCTCAACGCCATCTATGGCTACGCCCAGCTCCTGGACCGCGACCGGGGGGTCTCCTCGCAAGACGCCGCGCGGGTGATCCGTCGCAGTTCCGAGCACTTGATGAACCTGGTGGAGGGGCTGCTCGACATCGCGCGCATCGAGAACGGCGTGCTGAGGCTCAGCCGCGACAAGGTGCCGTTCGCCGAATTCCTGAACCAGATCGTCGACATGTTCCGCGTCCAGGCCGAGGCCAAGGGCCTGGAGTTCCGGTTCGACTACGTCGGGCGGGTGCCGGCCTTCGTCTACGCCGACCAGAAGCGCCTGCGGCAGGTGCTGATCAACCTGCTCTCGAACGCGGTCAAATATACCGAGCATGGCTACGCCCGCCTGACCGTGCGCTACCGCGGGCCATCCGTGGAGTTCGAGGTGGCGGACTCGGGGATCGGGATCCCGGACGAGGACCGCGAGCGGATCTTCGAGCCGTTCGAACGCGGTGGTTCGGCCGACGGCCGGATCGCGCCGGGCACCGGTCTCGGCCTGGCCATCAGCCGGGTGCTGGCCCAGATCATGGGCGGGGAGCTTTCGGTGGTCAGCAAGGTCGGCGAGGGCTCCTGCTTCACGCTGCGCATGGCCTTGCCCGAGCCAATGGGCGTCAGCGTCGAAGCGGTGCAGCCGATGCGGATCGGCGGGTACAAGGGCGCGCGGAAGACGGTGCTGCTGGTCGACGACGACCCGTCGCACCTCGAGATCCTGCAGCGGCTCCTGAAGCCCCTCGGCTTTCGGACCTTCACCGCGTCGGACGCCGACACCGCGGTGAACCTGGCCCAGGCGGTGGAGCCGGACCTGGCCATGCTGGACATCCAGATGCCCGGCCAGAACGGCTGGCAGGTCGCCGGGCGCCTGCGGGCGCTGCCATTCGGCGGGCGCCTGCGGATCATGATGGTCTCCGCCAACGCTCATGAGCACAGCCCCGGCGGCGACGGGCGCGCGCCGCACGACGCCTTCGTGATGAAGCCCTGGGAAATGCACATCCTGCTGGAGCGGGTGCGCGAACTCCTGAACCTCACATGGATCGAGGCGGCCGCGCCGGCGCCGGAGCCCGTGGACACGGCCATGTCCGCGCCGCCATCGGCCGAGCCCTTCATCGAGAGCCTCAGCCAGCTGGCCTCCATCGGCCACGTGCGCGCCATCGAGGCGCGGTTGCTCGACATGGAGGAGGCCGACGCCGCCAACCGCCCCTTCGCCGAAGGCCTCCGCCAGCTCGTCAAACGGCTGGACCTGAAATCGTTCCAGAAAGCCCTCCGACCAAGAGAGACCCATGGGTGAGCATCCTGACCGCCGCGCGACCCTCGTCGTCGTCGACGACGAGCCGGACTCGCTGAACTTCCTGCTGGACACGCTGGACCGGGCCGGAATGACCGTCCTGGTGGCCAGCGACGGCCAGGGCGCGCTCGACCTCCTGCAGCGGATCACGCCCGACCTGGTTCTGATGGACGCCATGATGCCGGTGATGAACGGCTTCGAGGCCTGTCGGCGGCTCAAGCGGGACAAGCGCTTCGAGCACCTGCCGGTGATCTTCATGACCGGGCTCAGCGAGACGGAGCACGTGGTGGAGGGCCTGACGGCGGGCGGTGTGGACTACCTCGCCAAGCCGATCGTGGTGGAGGAGCTGCTCGCCCGCATCCGCGTCCACCTGGCGAATGCGCGCATCACCCACCGGAGCCAGGCCGCGCTGGATTCCTCGGGACGGTTCCTGCTCTCGACGGACGACACCGGCCGGATGATCTGGTGCACGCCCCGGGTCGACGAGCTGTTGCGCGAGCTGTTCCCCGGCTGGCAGGGCGACCAGCCGCCGGCCGCGGTGGAACAGCGCCTGTCCCGCCTGCGTAAGGCCGGCCCGCAGGATCCGCAGTCCGCGCCGGTGGAGGTGGGGGAGCGGCGCTTGGAGTTCACGCTCATCAGCCGGCTGGAGCCAGGCGAATTCCTGTTCCGGATGACCGAGACCCAGTCCGGCGCCGACGCCGGCCTGCTGCAGAAGCGCCACGGCCTGACTCTGCGCGAGGCCGAGGTGCTGCTGTGGCTGAGCCGCGGCAAGCCGAACCGCGAGATCAGCGAAATCCTCGGCATCTCGCCGCGCACGGTGAACAAGCACCTGGAGCAGGTCTTCCAGAAGCTGGGCATCGAGAACCGCGCCTCGGCGGCGGTGCTGGCGGTCCGCACGCTGTCGCAGTGGGGCTAGGCACGACGACGCACGGCCGGAGCGGGCTCCGTCCGTGGGGCGAGGGTCAGGTCGTCGGGCGGGCCCGGTCAGCCGGAGTTTCGCCAGGGCGGGGGACGAGCGCCGTTTCCCTCGCCGTGGTCATCGCGGTTTCGCGGGACGCGAAGTCCGGGACCCCGATGCGACGCGGTGGAGCCGAGGAGCGCGGCGACGCTTGAGGCCGATCGTGGGCTCAGCAGATCGAGGTTCCGGTCCCCCGCCTTCGCGAGGGCAGGATTGGCTGCGCCCAAGCCGGGACGACGGCCGTGGGGTTGATGGCGGTCGAGAACGCATTCGGCGTGAGCCAGGCCGCCGCGGATGCGGGCGATGCTGGCGTCCACCGCTTCGTTGATGGCGTCGCGGTCGCCGGCGCTCAACACGGCGTCCAGGGACTCGTCCCAGTCGGCGCGCTCGTACTCATGCCAGTCGGTGCGTTCAGGCCGGTCGCCGCGCTCGGCCGGCGGTGAGGCCGCGGGCTTCGGCTCCGGCTTCGGCGGGGCGGGCTCGCGCGGCGCGTGCGTCAGCTTGAACTCGAGGGCGATGGTCTGGCGGACGGAGCGGGAGACCTTGTGGAAGGCCTCGCCGAGCAGGACGAGGTCCTGTGTGTTGTCGGCATGGTGCAAGGCGTCGCTCAGCCGGCGGACCGCGCCCATCCCGGCCTCGGCGAGCTCCGCCAGCATGCGGCCGTGCCGCGCGTCCATGTCGTCGTTCGAGGACATGGGAGAGAGTAGAACAGGCGGGTACGACAGAAGCGGTCGTAGGGCGGCGGGAGACTCGCGAGATTCCGCTTAGCTCTTCCTTTCCCACGCAGTGGGAGAGGGGGACCATCGGCCGAAGAGCCGATGGGGGAGAGGGCCGGCGACAAGCGCGGCGGATGGACCGGTCGCTCATCGCGCGGTGGATGTCGCTCGCCCTCTCCACCACCCGCTCTTCGCCTGCGGCTCGGCGTGCGGTCCCCCTCTCCCACTGCGTGGGAAAGGAAGGGTCACCGCCCGCGCCCCCTACAGTGAGACCAGGCCCGCGACGTCCTCGGCGCGCTCGGTTCGGGTGTCGCCCTCGCGGATCACCCGGCCCCGCTGGATCACGCAGTAGCGGTCCGCGAAGCTCCAGGCGAAGTCGAGGTACTGCTCGACGATGATGATGGTGACGCCGAGGTCCCGGCGGACGCGCTGCAGCGCCTCCTCGATCTGCTGCACCACGTTGGGCTGGATGCCCTCGGTCGGCTCGTCCAGCAGCAGCAGCCGCGGCATGCCGGCCAGTGCGCGGGCGATGGCGAGCTGCTGCTGCTCGCCGCCGCTGAGCACGCCCGCCTTGCGCTGGCGGATCTGGGCCAGCTTGGGGAACATCTCGAAGACGTAGCCTGGCACGGCGCCGTCGCCGCGGCCGCCGGCGGCGGAGAGGCCGGTGGCCAGGTTCTCGTCGACCGTGAGGTGGGGGAAGGCGTGGCGGCCCTGGGGCACGTAGCCGATGCCCGCCCGCGCCCGATGGTGCGAGGCGTGGCGACTGACGTCCCAACCGTCGAACAGCATCCGGCCGCCGGTCAGCGGCTGGGCGCCGACAATGGTGCGCAGAAGGGTGGTCTTGCCCACCCCGTTCCGGCCGATGATGGCCGTGACGCCGCCGGCCGGGATGTCGAGGTCGATGTCCCAGAGCACCTGGCTCTGCCCATAGCCGGCGCAGGCGCCGTTCAGCCTAAGCAGCGGCGTCATGCTTTGTCCGTCCCAGGTAGACCGCGGCCACCTCGGCGTCGGCGCGGATCTCCGCGACGCTGCCTTCCTTCAGGAGCTTGCCCTGGTGCATTACGGTCACCGGGGCGGCGAGCTGCTCGACGAAGGCCATGTCGTGGTCGATCACCATCACCGTGTGCCGGCCGGCCAGGGAGCGCACGAGCTCGGCGGTGCGGGCGGTCTCGGCCGGGCCCATGCCCGCGGTGGGCTCGTCCAGCAGCAGCAACTCGGCGTCGGTTGAGACCACCATGCCGATCTCGAGCCACTGCTTCTCGCCATGCGCCAGTTCGCCGGCGACCACCTCGCGGCGGTCGGCGAGGCCGATGCGCTCGAGGATCTCGTCCACCCGCTCGCGCTCGGCCGAGGGGATAGCCACGCCGAGGTTGCGCCACCAGCGGCGATCGCCGCACGCCGCGATGGCGAGGTTCTCCGCCACCGTCAGCGAGGGCAGCACGCCCGGCGCCTGGAACTTGCGGCAGATCCCACGGCCCACGATCGCGTGCTCGGACAGGCGGGTGATGTCCTGGCCCTTGAAGGCGATGCGGCCCGACGCGACGCGAACCCGGCCGATGATGGCGTCGCAGAACGTGGACTTGCCGGCGCCGTTGGGGCCGATCAGCACACGGATCTCGCCGGATTGCAGCGACAGGCTCATGCCGTCGATGGCCCGGAAGCCGCTGAAGCTGACGACGAGGTCGTCCACCCGCAGGAGAGGCGCGGTCATTGGGCGGCGCCCTTGCGCTTCAACCGGGACATCAGGGTCCCGCAGACGCCGGCCAGGCCGCGCGGCATCAGGGTGACCACCACGATGAAGAGGGCGCCCAGGGCGTAGAGCCAGAGCTCGGGCAGGGCCGAGGAGATGCGGTCGCGGGCCAGGTTGACCAGCAGGGCGGCCACGATCGCGCCGACCAGGCTGTGGCGACCGCCGATGGCCACCCAGATGACCATCTCGATCGACGGGACGACGCCGACCAGGGCTGGAGAGACCACGCCGGCATGCAGGGTGAAAAGCGCGCCCGAGAGGCCCGCCAGCATGGCCGCAACGGTGAAGGCGGCCACCTTGTAGGGCGTCGGGTCGTAGCCCAGGAACCGCATCCGGTTCTCGCCGTCCCGCACCGCCCGGAGCAGCGTGCCGAAGCGCGAGCCGCGGACCAGGGCGAGCAGCAGGCCGGCGGCGACCAGGGCCGCCAGGGTGATCCAGTAGAGGCCACGAACGGCGCCCAGGGTGTTGAGGTCGATCCCGAACAGGGTGGGGAATTCCGTCAGGCCATTGAAGCCGCCGGTGGTGGCCTGCTGGCTGACGAGCAGGGTCGCGAAGGCCAGCGCCAGGGCCTGGGTGATCAGGGCGAAATAGGTGCCGCCCACCCGGCGGTGGAAGACCATCCACGAGAACAGGGCCGCCACGATCCCGGGGATGGCCACGACGCCGACCAGCGCCACGAGGGGATGCTCGAACGGCGCCCACCACCAGGGCAGGGTCTTCACGCCGCTCCAGACCATGAAGTCGGGGATCTCGCCGGGCTGGAGGGCCGAAAGCTTCAGGTGCATGGCCAGGGCGTAGCCGCCGAGGCCGAAGTAGACGCCCTGGCCCAGGCTGAGGATGCCGGTCTCGCCCCACAGCAGCACGATCCCCAGCGCCAGGATGCCCAGGGCCATGAAGCGGGCGATCAGGTTCAGGTCGTAGGAGCCGATCAGGAACGGCAGGACCGCGGCGGCCGCGACGGCGATGGTCAGGGCGGGGGTCTTGGGGGATTTCATCTCGGGCGGCTCAGGCGTCGAGCGCGCGGGTGCGGGGCGCAAGGACCCCCTGCGGCCGGACCTGGATGAAGGCGATGACCAGCACCAGCATCAGGACCTGGGAGACGCTGACGTCGACGAAGATCTGCGCCATCGCCGAGAAGAGGCCGAGGATGATCGCGGCCACCGTGGAGCCGGTGATGCTGCCCAGGCCGCCCATCACCACCACGAGGAAGGCCGGCACGATGTAGCTCTGGCCCACGGTCGGCGTCACGGGACCCAGCAGCCCCAGGGCCACGCCGGCCAGGCCGGCGACGCCCGACCCCAGGGCGAACATCACCATGTCGACGCGACGGACGTCGATGCCCACGGCGGCGGCCATCATGCGGTCCTGGTTCACGGCGCGGACCAAGAGGCCGATCCGCGTGCGGGTCAGCAGCAGCGCCAGGCCGCCCAGCAACGCGACGCTGAGCGCCAGGATCAGGATGCGGGTGGTGGGCAGCGACAGCGGGCCCAGGGTCACGGCGGTGTTCATCCAGTCGGGCGCGCGCACCTCCACGCCGATCGGCCCGAAGATGTTGCGGGCCGCCTGCTGCAGGATGAGGCTGAGGCCCCAGGTGGCCAGCAGGGTGTCCAGCGGCCGGGCCGCCAGGCGGCGGATCAGCGCAGCTTCGATCACGGCGCCCAGCAGGGCCGACCCGGCGAAGGCCGCGGGGAGCGCCAGCAGGAGGCCCACAGTGCCGGGCACGGCCTTCATCACCAGATAGGCGATGTAGCCGCCCAGCATCAGCAGCTCGCCGTGGGCCATGTTGATGACCCGCATCAGGCCGAACGAGAGGGCCAGGCCCAGCGCCGCCAGCAGATAGAGCGAGGCGACGCTCAGGCCGTTGAATCCCTGGCCCAGGGCCAGAACCACGCCGTCCATCGGCTTACCGCACTTTCAGTCGCGAGGCGGGGATCAGGCCGGCGCGCAGGTCTTTCCCGGGAAGGCGAGCTTGTCGTAGGGCTCGGGCTGGATCGGCGCCGGCGACTTGGAGATGATCTTGAACTGGCCGGCGGCGTCGAGCTGGCCCACGTAGGCGGTCTGCGCCAGGCTCTGGTTCGCTGCGAACTTCACGCCGCCCATGGCCGAGGGACTGTCGGCCAGGGTGACGGCCGCCTTGCGGACCGCCGTCGGGTCGAAGGTCCCGGCCTTCTCCACCGCCGCCTTCCACTGGTAGACGTTGACGTAGCCGTGGACCATCGGGTCGGTGACGACCGCGTCGGGGCCGTACTTCTTCTTGTAGGCGGCGACGAAGGTCTTGTTCTCCGGCGTGTCGAGGCTCTGGAAGTAGTTCCAGGCCGCGTAGCTGCCCTGCACCAGCTGCGGGCCCATGGCCTGGGCCTCCTGCTCGCCGATCGAGAAGGACATCACCGGCAGGGTCGTGGTGGAGAGGCCCGCCGCGGCGAGTTGCTTGAAGAAGGCGACATTGGAGTCGCCGTTCAGGGTCGAGAAGATGATGTCCGGCTTGGCCGCCTGGATCTTCGAGACCACGGTCGAGAAGTCGGCGCCGCCGAGCGGCACATATTCCTCGCCGGCGGTGGCCAGCTTGCGGTCGGCGATGTGGGTCTTGAGGATGAGGTTGGCCGTGCGCGGGAACACATAGTCCGAGCCGACCAGGAAGTAGTTCTTGAAACCCTTCGCCACGGCCCAATCCAGGGCCGGCAGGATCTGCTGGTTGGGCTGGGCGCCCGAGTACATGATGTTCGGCGAGCACTCGTTGCCCTCGAACTGCACCGGGTACCAGAGCAGGTTGTTGGTGCGTTGGAAGACCGGCAGCATCGACTTGCGGCTGGCCGAGGTCCAGCCGCCGAAGACGGTGACCACCTTGTTGCTCTCGATCAGTTTGGCCGCCTTCTGGGAGAAGGTGACTGGGTCGGATGCGCCATCCTCGACCACGGCTTCGATCTGCCGGCCCAGGACGCCGCCCGCGGCGTTGATCTCCTCGATGGCCAGCAGCTCGGCGTTCTTCACCGTCACTTCGCTGATCGCCATGGTGCCGGTGAGCGACTGGAGCACGCCCACCTTCACGGGGCCGGCGTCCTTGCTGCAGCTGACCAGCGCGACGCCTACGAGAAGCACGGCCATCCGGCGCGACACGCCCTTGCCAAACAGATCCATCGAAGTCTCCAGGGGACCGCCAACACACAAAGAGCGGGCGCGCCCCATCCGCCCCATCGCCACGTCTCGCCAGCGTATGAAGCGGCCATGTGGGGCGGTATGGGGCGTTTGACGTAGGCAGTTGCGGGTGAAATCGGCGCCTACGTCATTTGCCCCATACGGCCGCCGACGGCCCCTGCCTACGGTTCGGAGAGGGGGCGTCTGCCGGACGCCGCCCGCAGTTCAGAGCGGCGAGTGGTCCATGCGATTGCCATCCATCCTGCGCGAGCCGCTGGTCGCCTTCGCCGGCCTGGGGGGCGCGTTCTTCCTGCTCTACCACCTGTCCACCGCCGACCAGCGGGTGATCGAGGTGAGCAGGGCGGACCAGACCAGTCTGGTCGCGGACTATGAGATGCTGACCGGCCGAAAGGTCGATGCGGCGCAGAAGAAGGTGCTGGTCGACGACTACATCGCCAATGAGGTGCTGTTCCGCGAGGCGATCGCCCGGGGCATGCACCTGACCGACAAGGAGACGCGGCAGAAGCTCACCGACAAGATGCGGTTCCTGATCGCGGGCGCCCCGGCCGAGCCGACGGAAGAGCAGCTGATCGACTTCTACTCCGACAACCTGGACCTCTACCGCTCCGAGCCGAAGGTCTCGTTCGACCACGTCTTCTACCAGGCCCAGCCGGACGACGCGCCGAAGCTGCTGAAGGTCCTGAACGCGGGCGGCGCGGTTCAGGGGGACGAGTTCTGGATGGGCCAGCAGATGGTCAACTACGGCCAGAGCATGGTCCGCGGCATGTTCGGCCAGGCGTTCCTGACCCAGATCGACCGGGCCCCCAAGGGCGCCTGGATCGGCCCGATCGCCTCGATCCGCGGCGTCCACTTCGTGCGCGTGAACGACGTGGGGGCGCCCGAGATGATGCCCTACCTCCAGGTCCGCGACCAGGTTCGCCAGGACTGGACCAACCGCCAGATCGAAGGCGCGATCGCCGGTCAGATGAAGGTCCTGAAGCCGAAGTACGCGATCCATGTCGAGCGTTAAGCGCCTCGCCCTCCTGGTCGCCGCGCTGTGGCTGATGGCCGGCGCCGCCCAGGCCGACGTGTTCCGGGCGATCCGGTTCGACTTCGCCATGGGCGAGAAGCCCGGCGACTACGAGCTGAGCGTCGCCCTGCCGCAGACCGCCGCCAACCTGGCGCCGCTGAGGTACCCGGACCACTGCCGCGAGACCGGCTCCGACCGGCGGCTGGCGGGCGGCCAGCTGCTGCTGGTGTTCGAGATGCAGTGCGACGGGCCGCTAAGGCCGTCGGACAAGATCGTCGTACCCTGGACGCTGGACGGGGCGCTGTTCGCGTCCGGCCTGACGGGCACGAGCGCGGCCGCGGCGGTCGAGACGACCGAGGCCGGCGCCGAGCTGCCGGTCGGTCGCACGGGCATCGTCGAGCGCAGCCTGGGCGAGGTGGCGGGCGACTACCTCTGGCAGGGCTTCATCCACATCCTGATGGGCTGGGACCACCTAGCCTTCGTTCTGTGCCTGTGCCTGCTCACCCGCGGCCGGACCCTCCTGCTGCTCGTGACCACCTTCACCCTGGGCCATTCCCTGTCGCTGGCGCTGGCCTTCTTCGAGGTGGTGAAGATCCCCGTGCCGCCGGTCGAGGCGGTGATCGCGCTCTCGATCGCCTTCATGGCCCGCGAGGCGCTGGTGCGGGACGCGAGCGTCGCGGAGACCGCGGCGATGCGCGTCCGCTACATGGCGGTGGTGGCCGGCTTCGGCCTGCTGCACGGCCTGGGTTTCGCGAGCGTGCTCGGCGACCTGGGCCTGGTGCAGTCCGAGCGTGTGCCGGGCCTGATCTTCTTCAACCTCGGGGTGGAAGCGGGGCAACTCGTTTTCGTGGCGTTTGTCACGGCCGTGATGTGGGCCGCGACGCGGGTGCGCGTGGCCGAGCCCGCGCGGGTGGCGGCGCTGCACGGGGCGGGCGTGCTGGGATGCTTCTGGGTGTTCGAGCGCGTCGCGGGCTTCACGCCGGGACTGAGCTGAGCCGCCGATGACATCCGACTTCGCCGCCCTGCGCGCCGCCGCCGCCGCGGCGTTGAACGGGGGCGACATGCTGCAGGTCGGCCGCCTGGCCCAGGCGATGGTCAAGGCCCAGCCGCAGGCGGCCGACGGACACTTCTTCTTCGGCCTGGCGGCGGAGGCGATCGGACGGGTAGCCCTCGCCGTCGAGGCGCTGGACGAGGCCGTCCGCATCGAGCCGAACCCCGAATACCTGGCCCAGCAGGCGCGGCTGCTGCTGGCCGCCCGCCAGGACGGCCCGGCCCGGCAGGCGGCCGAGGCGGCCCTTGCCAAGGGCCCGGCGGAGCCATCGACGCTGGACACCATCGGCTGCGTCTTCACCCGCCTGGGCGACCACGCCGCGGCCTTGCCGCTGTTCGAGGCCGCGGCCGCCAAGACACCCCGCGACACGCACGTGCGCTTCAACCTGGCGAGCACGCTGGGCTTCCTCGGCCGCTTCGACGACGCCAAGGGGCACTACGAGGCCATCCTGGCGGCCGAGCCTGCCCACGGCCGCGCGCACCTGGCGCTGTCTACGGCCGGACGCGCGCGGCCCGAGGCCAACCACATCGCGCGTCTGGACGCGGCGCTGACGACGGCGCCCGCGCCGGACGACGAGCTGCAGATCCGCCATGCCCTGGCCAAGGAGCATGAGGAGTTGGGCCAGTACGCCGAGGCCTTCGCTCAGCTGCACGCGGCCAACAGCCAGCGGCGGACGGAGCTGGCGTACGATCCGGACTTCGATCGCCGGATCTTCGAAGCGCTGGAGCGCAGCTTTGCCGACCCCGGCTATTTCCAGGGCGAGGGCCTGGATTCCGTCGCACCGATCTTCGTGGTGGGTCTGCCCCGGACCGGGACGACGCTCATCGATCGCATCCTGTCGTCGCACCCTGAGGTCCGCTCGGCCGGCGAGCTGCAGGCGATGCCGCTGGCGGTGAAGCTGGAGGGGCGTTCGGGCACGCCGTTCGTCATCGACCCCGAGACGGTCGCGGCGGCCGGCGCGCTTTCGCCGAAGCAGGTCGGGGCCGTCTACCTGGCGCGCGCCACGGCGCACCACGGGGCCGGCGGGCGGTTCGTCGACAAGCTGCCGCTGAACTTCCTGTACGTGGGCCATATCGCCCGGGCGCTGCCGAACGCCTCCATCGTCTGCCTGCGGCGCAACCCGATGGACAGCGTCTGGAGCAACTACAAGAACCTCTTCTCGACCGAGTTCTCCTACTACAACTACTCGTACGACCTGCTCGATGCGGCGGCCTACTACGTGCTGTTCGACCGGCTGATGGCCTTCTGGGAACGGCAGTTCCCGGGGCGGGTGCTGCAGGTGAGCTACGAGGGCGTGGTTGAGGACCAGGAGGGCTGGACCCGCCGGCTGCTGGCGCATTGCGGCCTGGACTGGGACGACGCCTGCCTGCGCTTCCACGAGAACACCGCTGCGGTCTCGACGCCCAGCGCCACCCAGGTGCGCCGGCCGCTTTATCGCGACGCCATGGCGCGCTGGCGCGCCTACGAGGCCGAGCTTGAGCCTGTGCGGAGGTACTTCGACGCGGCCGGGATCGCGGTCGCGTAGGGCGGGGCGCAGAGCGCCAGCAGCCTTCTCGCGGTTCGTGGCCTCCGCTGTCAGGCAGGCCATGTAAGGTCCGGTTTGGGGCGCCGCGCCGATGACCTGGTTCGACCCTTAGGCGACGTTCGTTGGCACCCAGTCGTCAGGGAGCTGGTGCCATGGCTGGTCTGGAAAACGACGAGCCAATTCTTCCCTGATCCGGCGTTCGCGACGAATGGGGCCACCAACATCCCACTCAGCCTCTTCGACGCCGAAGTCGGCGGTCAGTCGCTTCGGAATGTGTTGTTGGGCGTCCCAAACAGCCATGAGCTCGGCGTCTTGGATGGCTGGGTCATCTACCCGTGTGTCGTAAAGCTGCTCGTCCCCAGAACTCGACCAGACGGTCACAGTGAGGGTGCCCACGGGCCATTGCACGATGAGCGGGGAAGTGGATGTCGGCGCGAAGGGCAACCGACCAAGCTTCTTCCAGCGGCCCGCCCGCAACGCCCTCGTGATCGAGGGGTATGCCACCATCACGGCGCTCATCAGCGGATGGGCCAGCGCTACGCCGGGCGGTTCAAGCTGCTTTCCGCGATAGCGGAAGAAGGCAAGGTGTTTCCCCGGCGCGACTTGCCCATAGTACAGCCAACCGTTCTCCCCCGCGACGGCGTAGGTGGTCCCCGGCTTCAGGTCGGCGCGGGCATGTGGGTCGGGCTCAAACATTGAGGAAGCCTGAGATGTGCGCCTTGCGCGGTCAACGACCGCTTTCCACCCCTCGCTGACATTCGCGAGGCCCGGTCACTGACTTCGTGCCGGATGTCCGCTGTCAGGACCGAGTCCGGTCTCCGGTTTCGACCCTAGTCGGACAGTGGCGCTCAGAGTTGCGACGGTTGGGTTTTCGTCCATTCTGCATCTATGATCGCGCGCACCAATCTTCGCCGCACTACCAATCGCCGTGTGGCGGCCGGCGTGTTGGTTGCCGTGTTCGCACCTGGTTTCCTGCTTGGCCTCCTTGCTCTGCTGCGGTTACCCGCTGACTGGCACGAACTGTTCCCAACCGCGAGCTCTGTGAATGAAGCTGTGAGCGGCATCCCGTTCTTGCTTCTCATCACGACCCTTTCTGGGGCGAGCTTCGGCTTGTTGTTTGTCCTTCCAGCGCTTGCGCTCTGGGCGCTTCTTCACCGTCTAGGGATCACGCACTGGCTAGTATTTAGTTGTACCGGTTTGATCGTCGGCATCTGCGCTGCCCTATCCTTCGGATCCGGGCTGCCACCTCATTGGTTTGAAGAGTTGGCCGCTGCAGGGGCGGTAACCGGCCTTCTCGTGTGGCTTGCCGCCTATGCCGGGCGGCCCATTGCAGTCTGAGCGTCCGATCTCCACCCCGTGCTGTCATTCGTGGCGTCCGCTGCCGGGCAACCGCCGGATGTCCGGTTCGTGGCGCCGAGCCGATGACGGAGTCCGACCCTCAGGGGACCATCAATGTACCTATCTCATCGTCGCCGGATGAGGTTTTCACTCGCGATGAGCATCTGGTCGTCCCCAACATGGCCGTGGGGGGACGCGCATGGAACGATTGAACTGCGACGCCCGCCGAAGGTCGGCGACCTCATCGATATGGAAGCGTTTTGCCCGGAACTGGCTGCAGTCGATTTTCCAAGCGCGCTGGAGGTCGAAGGGGTGGTGCCTGTGAAGAACGAACTGCAGGACGTGACTCTGATCTGCTTGGCTCCAGCGGTGCTTGATGGTGCGCAAGCAGTCGACCGGGTCGTCGCCATTCTGGAAGCTCACACAGACCTGGTCTGCATGGCTTATCCACCGCTGTCGGAGCAGGACTTTCGGCGCTGAGGCGAAGGTCCTCTTCCCACCCCTTCGCTGACTTTGAAGATGCCCCTCTGTGGGGCAGGGGGCGCGAACAACGAAAAAGGGCGCTCCTCGCGGAGCGCCCTTCGTCGTCGCCAGAGGTAGACCCGATCAGTACTTGTAGCGCAGCTCGACCCCCATCGTCCGGGGCCGCAGCACGCCGTAGGCGTAGTAGCGCTTGGTCACGCCATCGACCTTGCCGATGGTCGAGAAGTCGTTGGCCACCGAGATGATGGCGTACTCGTTGAAGATGTTGTCGGCGAACAGCGAGGCCTGCCAGTTGTCCTTCGACACGCCGATCGAGGCCTTGTTCAGCCAGTAGTCGGGGATCACCTCGCCGCTGCCGCGCAGGCCGATCTTGGAATAGATCTCGCCCGTGTAGATCACCGTCCAGCCGGCGTTGAGGTCCATGCCGTTGGCCAGCGGGCGGTTGTAGTTCACGGACGCGGCGCCGGCGTGCTTCGGGGTGCCCGGCAGGCGGTCGCCCGAGAAGACGTCGAAGGTCCCGTCCACCACCTTGGGGGCGTTCGAGGTCAGCTTGACGTCGTTGTAGGCGTAGTTGCCCGAGACGGTGATGTTCTCGTTGACCCGGCCATTGAACGAGAACTCGAAGCCCTGCGACCTGGCCTTGGCGGCGTTGGCGGTGATACCGACCGCGCCGTTGACGGTGCGGCTGGAGACCTGAACGTCCTTCCAGTCGATGTGATAGATCGACCCGGTCAGCGCCAGGCGCCCGTCGAGGACCCGGGCGCGGACGCCAAGTTCCTTGTTGAGGGTCTTGTCGGGGCCGAAGACCAGCTCGTTGGGCAGGGCGCAGACGTTCTGGCCGGCCGGCAGCGGCTGAGGGCAGGGGGCGACGCGGTTCACGCCGCCGATCCGGTAGCCGTTGCTGAGGGTCGCGTAGACCATCAGGTCGTCGCTGAACTTGTACGAGGTGTTGGCCTTGTAGACCGCGCCGTCGTCGGCCGTGTCGCCGCTGCGGACCCGGTAGTTGATCGCCGGATAAACGGTGCGGATCAGCGGCGTCGCCGTGCCCCCGGTGATGCGCGCGGCATATTCGAAATAGCGGGCGCCGCCGGTGATCTGCCAGGCGTCGGTGATCTTGTAGGTGACCTCGCCGAACACCGCCTTCTCCTCGGTGGTGGAGGCGGTGAAGGAGGCGTACTCGATCGCGTCGGGCCGGTTTTTGCCAAGGAACTGGGGCAGCCCCGGCACGATCTCGAACGAGAAGTTCTCGGCCTTGAAGCGGTTGTAGAAGGCGCCGACGACCCAGCTGAGCGGACCCTCGTGGCGCGAGACCAGGCGGACCTCCTGGTTGAACTGCTCATAGTCCGCGCCGCCCACGGTGTACGAGGCGAAGGCCGGGAACAGCTGGTAGCCGTAGTCGAGGTCGAGCAGCAGGTCGGTCTGGTCGTTGCTGCTGCGCACCTTCTGGCGCGAGAACGCAGTGGCGGACACGATGTCGGCGAAGTCGAAGAGGTTGGCCTCGATCTCGGCGCTGTACAGCGTCGACATCCGCTTGCTGGGCTCCTCGAAGCGCCAGGGACCCTCGTACTTGCCGGTGCCCAGCACGCCCGCGCCATTGGCCTGGCGGCCATGCGTCTTGGTGTCCTGGTAGACGTAGGAGAGGGTCGCCTTGAAATCGTCGTTGGGCGTGATCAGCAGGCTCTCGCGGATGGCCAGCGTCTCTTCGTCATTGAGGTCCTTCTTCTTCTTCAGGTTCGCGGCCACGTCGGCCGGATTGGAGAAGTTCGGCTCGGGGCGCGACACGCCGGGCGTGCGCACCAGGTACGGATAGTCGATGAAGCCGGGATCGTCGTAGTAGCCGATCACGCTGCGCAGGGCGACGTGGTCCTTGAGGATCGGGATGTTGATGGCCGCGTCGCCGTTCCAGCCCAGCGAACTGCTCTTGGAGAGGGCGTAGCTGCGGGCGTGCAGGTCGACGCTGAAGTCGCCGGTGTCGGGTCGCCTGGGCATATAGCGCGCCGCGCCCGCCATGGTGCCGAGGCCGTACAGCGTGCCCTGCGGGCCGAGCAGCACCTCGACGCGGTCGATGTCGAGCAGCTTCAGGTCCAGGTACAGCGGCACTTCGCCGAGGTAGGTCGCCACCGCGCCGCCCGAGGTGTTGCCGCCGGTGACGCCGGTGTTGTTGGCGGTAAGGCCGCGAACCACGAGGTTGCCCGTGCCGCGCGGGCCGGTGTCGATCATGGTGACGCCGGGGGTGAAAGCCGCCAGGTCCTTGATGTCGTCGAGGCGCTGGGTCTCCAGGGTCTCGGACGAGACCGCCGAGATGTTGATCGGAACATCCTGAAGGTTCACGGCCCGGCGCGTGCCGGTGACGATGAGTTCTTCCAGGGTCCCCGCGTCGCCGCCGTCGGCGGCGGCGTCCGCCGCGAAGCTCGGCGTGGCGAGGCACAATCCCGAAAGTATCGTCGCCGAAAGCAGGTAGTGCTTAAGCCTCATAGTCTATCCCCCATGGCTCGAGCAGATCTCCGAGCACTGCAGCCGAATGGAGGCTCCTGGAGGCGTAGCGATCCGGACGCTGAGATCTTTCCCGTGCGCATCCCGACAGCTGACTTACTACGCCCCTGGCCGCTCATTTCCTGAGACTGACCAGCAGAGCCTCCCGATGCTGCGGACCTTAAGGACGGGCTTCCAGGCCTTGTATGGGGCGTTTGACGTAGGCGCCGGCCGCGCCCGCGGCCTACGTCAAACGGCGCATACGCCGGAGCCGCAGGCCCGCTTAGCTTCCCTGCTCGTCCGCCCCAGTGTGAGGCGGTGGGGTGCGTGTCCAGACCCGCAGCCCGAGGGGATGACGGGGACATGGCCTTGCGTAAGAAAACTCTCGCCGGTGTTCTCCTGGCGTCGGCCGCCGTGCTGCTGGCCGGGGTCGCCGCCCAGGGTCAGGGGCTGCCGCCGATCTCGGGGCGTGACGTCACTAATGCGCTCGAGCCGGTGACCATTCCCGACGATCTGCAGGCCAAGCTGAGCGTCCTGCCGAAGGAGAAGCTGGACATCATCAAGAGCGGACGCGCCTCGCGCTACGTCCGGCCCGAGCGGATGTTCGCCAAGCTGCGTACGATCAGCGGGCCGCAGATGATCGCCTACATCGACGCCATCCTCTCGGTGACCGACGCCGGCGAGTACAAGGCGGGGCGCGACAAGCCGACCATCTCGCTCAACACCAAGTCGCCGCAGTTCAACGCGTGGAAGGCGCAGCGCCCGCAGACCATGAACCCCAAGCGCGAGGCGGGGCCGCTGGAACTGGGCAAATATATCGGCGGGTTCGGCGGCGGTGGGGGCGGCGGCATCCCGACCTTCGCCAATGCGCCGCCGGCGCTGACGTATGCCGACCTCGTCGCGGGCAAGGTCGACGTCGCCATCGTGGGCGCCCCGCTCGACATGGGCTCGGGCTGGCGCGACGCCCTGCACGGCCCGGTCCTGCTGCGCGCCACGGGTGGGGCGGGCGGCAACGACATGTACTCGATGATCAACCCGAACTCGGAGCTGAAGATCGTCGACTTCGGCGACATCGCCATGGACAACCTCTCCACCGAGCGGAGCGTCCATCACGTCCGCGAAGTGGTCCGCGACATCGCCAAGACCGGGGCCATCCCCATCGTCATCGGCGGCGACCACTCGCTGGAGTACCCGAACCTCGCGGGCATCACCGACGTCCACGGCAAGGGCAATGTCGGGGTCGTCCACTTCGACTCCCACTACGATATCGGCCGCGACCGGCCGCACCTGATCGACCACGGCCAGCCGGTCTACCGCGTGATCAGCGAGGGTCACGTCCCGGGCAAGAACTACGTCCAGGTCGGGCTGCGCGCCCGCGGACCGGACGCCAAGACCTTCCAGTGGATGCGCGACCAGGGCATGCGCTACCACACCATGGTCGACGTCGAGCGCCGCGGCTGGGACGCGGTGATGAAGGACGCCGTCGCCGAGGCGAGGGTGAGCGCGAAGAAGCTCTGGATCTCCTTCGACATCGACGTCCTGGACCCGGCCTTCATGCCCGCCACCGGCACGCCCGTGCCCGGAGGCCTGACCATGCGCGAGGCCCAGCCGATCATGCGCCGGCTGTGCGCCGAGAACGACATCGCCGGCATCGATATCGTCGAGTACGCGCCGTACCTGGACACCAGCTACAAGACCGCGCTCAACACCAACTTCCTGCTGAACGCCTGCCTGAGCGGCATCGCCATGCGCAAGAAGGGGCTGACCCAGGAGCACTACCTCAGCCCGATCTCCTCGATGGATCGCCCGGCGGCGACCGCGCCGCCACCGCCACCGCCGCCAAAAACGCCGCCGCCCAAGGCCCTTCCGGCCGCGAAAGGAGCCCGTCGATGAGCGTTTCGTCCCGTCGCATGGGGGCCCGCCTCGCGGTCTGCGCCGCCGCTCTGATGCTGGGCCTGGGCGCTCAGGCGGCCCCGAAGGCTTTCGAGTATCCGGCCTCCCTGGCCCCCAAGCTCTCCGGCCTCAGCCCCGACGAGCGGGCCTTCATCAACGACTCCGCAAAGCTGGAGCCGTTCGGCCTCACGCCCGAGCGCCTGAGCGTCGAACTGGAGGCGCGCGACGCCGCGGCGGCCAAGGCCTACGTCGCAAGCCTGCTGACCGTGGTCGAGGAGTCCCGCTTCCACGAGGGGGACATGGGCGAACTGCCGCTCAATCCCGAGGCCAGCTCGTTCAACGGCGGGACGATACTGCGGCCGGTGATCCTGGACGAGCGGACGCGCGACCCGGGACCGATCAGCCTGCAGCGCTACCTGCGGCAGCGGACGGGCATCCCGACCTTCGCCAACGCGCCGGTGGCCGTGCGGAGGGAAGACCTGGTCGCCGGCAAGGTGGAGATCGCCTTCGTCGGCGTGCCGCTGGACATGAGCTCCGGCTACCGCGACGCCAAGCACGCGCCCACCACGCTGCGGATCACCGACGGACTCGTCGGCTCGGACGTGGACGCCCAGGTCGATCCGACCCTGGTCCTGCGGATCGCGGACTTCGGGAACCTCGCGGTCGACAACATGAGCATCGAGCGCACGATCGGTCACGTGCGCTTCATGATCGCCGACATGGTCTCGGCCGGCGTCGTGCCGTTCATCGTCGGCGGCGACCGGGCGCTGACCTATCCGGACGTGGCGGGGGTGGTGGACACGCTGGGCAAGGGCAAGGTGGGCCTGGTGTCGTTCAGTCCCCATCCGGATGCGATCGCCGACTTCGACCACGAGCTGGTGGACGCCATCGCGGTCGGCCGGGTGCTGACCGAAGGGCTGGTGGACGGCAAGAACCTGGTCCAGATCGGCCTGCGCGGGCCGCAGGCGAAGGCCGCCGACCTGCAGCGCCTGGGCGCCCAGGGTGTCCGTTATCACACCATGGCCGAGGTCGAGAAATCCGGCTGGGACGCGGTGATGACCAAGGCGCTGAAGGAGGTGGCGGGCGGTCCGGAAGGCCTCTTCATCTCCTTCGACATGAGTGTGCTGGATCCCGGCGACGCGCCGGGTGTGGGCCGGCCCGTCCCCGGCGGCCTGACGATGCGCGAGGTGACGCCTTTGGTCCGCCGGCTGTGCGCCGAGACCAAGGTGGTGGGCTTCGAGATGCTGGACGTCGCCCCGATCATGGACCCAACCTACAAGACCGCCATGAACGCCAACCGCATCATGAACGCGTGCCTGAGCGGCATCGCGATGCGCAAGGAGGGCCTGACGAAGCCGGGCTACCTCAGCCCCGTCAGCCTCGGGGCGAAGCGCTGAGCAGGTCGACGGCGGCGGGCCTCCCGTCGCCGGCCTCGCCGAGCAGGGCGGCCAGGCAGCCGGTCACGTTGCCGACCGCGAAGCTGATGCCGCTCAGGTTCCGCTGGGCGGGGACGCCCGGCACGGGGCGCGGATAACCCGAAGCGTAGCAGACGGCCGCGCCGTCCACCGTCCGCAGCGCCCAGCGATCGCGCGGGATGTCCCAGTCGAGGCCGACGCCCAGCACGCCGGGCAGTGCGCCGGGGAAGCAGGCGGCCTCACCGTTCTGCCGCGCCGCCACCAGCGTCACCCCCGCCGCCGCGGCCTGTGCCGCGGCCTGTGCGAACAGGTCCCGATGCGCCGGATTGGTGGAGCCGAGGCTGAGGTTCACCACATCCATCCGGTGGGCTACGCACCACTCGATGGCGCGCACCAGCGTCGCCCCCGAAGTCTTCAGCGCGCCGTGGAAGACCTTCACCGCATACACCTCGGCCGCCGGCGCCTTCTCCTGGATCGCAGCGGTGACGGCGGTGCCGTGGCCGATCCGGTCGAGCCAGGCCTCCGGCGCCTCCGACACCTCGCCTTCCGGCAAGATGGCCACGCCGCCGGCGATGGGGCCGATGTGCGGGTGGCGGGGGAAGACGCCGCTGTCGATCACGCCGATACGGACGCCTCGGCCCGCGGTGGGCGCGACCATCACTTCGGCCTGCGCGACGGCGACGGGCATCAGGCCACCAGCTCCGGGGCCGCGGCTCGGCGTGAGACCTCCGCCCGGCCGCCATCGATGGTGATGACGGTGTCGGCGATCTGCGCCAGGGCCGGCTTGTGGGTGATCACGATGATGGTGGCGTCGGGCAGGCTTGCGCGCAGGTTGGCGGCGATCAGCGCCTCGATCTTCACGTCGAGCGCCGACGTGGGCTCGTCGAGGATGAGGATGCTGGGCCGCCGCAGCAGGGCCCGCGCCAGGGCGATCCGCTGCCGCTCGCCGGCGGAGAGGGCCAGGCCGCGCTCACCGGTCCGGGTGTCGTAGCCGTCGGGCAGGCGCTGGATCAGCTCGTCCAGCCCCGCCTGCCGGCCGGCGGCCTCGACCTCGGCCCGGCTCGCCTCGGGCAGGGCGAAGGCGATGTTGGCGGCGATCGTGTCGTTGAAGAGGTAGGGCGACTGGTCGATCAGCAGCACCTCGCGCCGCAGGTCCTTCAGCGCGATGTCGCGCAGGTCCACGCCGTCCACGAGGACCCGGCCCTGGTCGGGATCGAGCTGGCGGACCATCAGGTCGGCCAGGGTCGACTTGCCGGCGCCGCTGGCGCCCAGGATCGCGCAGAAGGCGCCTTGCGGGATTTCGAGGGAGATGTCCTCGAGGATGGGCTCGCGGTCATAGCGCAGGTGGACGTGCTCGAAGCGGATCGACCTGCGGACACGGTCCAGCGGCCGTGGGTTCGCCCTGTCGGTGACCTCTGCCTTGGTGTCGAGCAGTTCGAAGATCCGGGCCAGCGAGACCCGGGCGGTGGCGAGGCCGGAGGCCAGCCCCATCAGGACCTGCACCGGTGAGAGCAGGCGCATGTGATAGGCCATGAAGGCGACGAGGGCGCCAATGCTCATCTCGTCGTGCATGATCATCCAGCCGCCGTAGAGGATCACCGAGCCGGTGGCCGCCGTCAGGATCGTCCCGGGCAGGGCGCCGGCCATGAACGAGGTGATCTGCATCCGCAGCATCGCGCGGACGAAGGCCTCGTTGCGGGTCCGGAACCGCTCGGTTTCATGCTCCCCGGCCTGCAGGGAACTGACGACCCGCATGCCCAGAATGGTATCGACGAACAGGCTGCCCAGGTCGGCGCTGCGCTCGCGCATCTCGCCGGTGAGCGCCGTCAGTCTGCGCTGGAAGTAGGTGAAGGTCAGCAGGCAGGCGGGCACCAGGATCACGCTGACCAGGAACAGCTTCCAGCTCAGCATCAGCATCAGCGCCACACTGCCGACGAAGAAGACCAGGTTGCTGAGGACGGAGAGCAGGGAATCGGCGGCGACGCGCTGCACCTCGCCCACGTCCGTGTTCAGGCGGGACATCAGGTCGCCGAGCCGGAAACGGGCGTAGAAGCGCGGCGACAGCGTCTGCAGATGCCGGAAGACCGCCACCCGCATGTCGAACAGCATCGCCGCCGAGACCGAGACGTAGCGGTAGCTGGCGACGATATTCAGCACGAAGCCCAGCACAGTGGCCGCGAACATCAGCCCGGCCACCTGGACCAGGACCGTCATGTTGCGCTCCAGCAGGGCGTCGTCGATCAGCAGCTTGGTGATGTAGGGCTGGATGAGTCCGAGGCCGGTCGAGAGCAGGCTGACGACCAGGACCAGCACAAGCTTCGGCCAATAGGGCCGCAGGAAGACCCAGAGCCGGGCGTAGGACTTCCACTCGGCGACAGGCCGGGGCGTGGCCTCCTCGGCGGGCGGGGTGGGACGCATCGGAAGTTTCATGCCGTCAGCTCCCGGCGCCGGAGCCGGAAGCCCCGTAGTTCGAAAGCGGGATCGCCCGCGTGGGCCAGACGATCGGTGCACCAGCGGTGGCCGACCTGGAGATCGTCCAGCGCCGTGCGCCACCAGGCGCCGTCCCCACCCGAGCGATAGAAGTCGGCGCAGAGCACCAGGTGGCGTCGCAGCGAGGCGGTCAGCGCCAGGTCGTAGTGCTTCAGCAGCGCGGCGCGGTCGCCGCCCTCAGCGATGGCCACGATGACGGCCGAAGCGAGGATGGCGGCGCGGGCCGCCTGCGCGGTTCCGTCGCCGCAAATCGGATCGAAGCCGATGGCCGTGGCGCCACAGGCGAGCCAGCCGTCACCGGCCGAGGGCGCCACGAGACGCGGCGCCGCGTCGAACCCCCGCGCGCCGGCGCTCAACAGCTCCACCCGCGGGCCGATCAGCCGGCTGCGCGCCAGGAGGGGCTCGCACGGGCCGCCCACCGCCAGGAGCCAGGCCGTGTCCTCCGCGCCCGGCACAACGAACAGCCAGCCGTCGGCGACCGCCTCGATCCAGCAGGCGTCGCTGTCCGCGGGATCCAGGAGCCGCACCCGGGCGGACGAGGCGGTGCGGCCGCCGAAGCGATGCCGCGTGGCGCTCCGCGGCGGCGCGCCGGCGGCATGGATGACGAAGTCGGGCGGCAGGTCGGCGCCGTCGTCGACCTTCAGCCTGTCGAGGAGGTCGGCCTCGGAGATCGCCACCGCGCCGTGCGGCAGGGCGGTTGGCGGCGCGTCGCCCCAGGCCACGATCCGCCGCCGCACGCGCGGCCTGTCGGCGAGCAATTCGGGTCGGCCGAGCACGTCGCGGATCAGGGCCAGCGCCGGATCGCTGACCAGGAGGGCCGGGACCTTCGGCCGTTCCGACCGCTCGATGTGGACCGCGATCCCGGCGTCGCGCAGCAGGTGGGCGCAACAGGCCGCCGCGACGCCGTCTCCACGTATCAGGACGGATCGCAGCCCTACCATGGCGTCAGGGGGTGACGATCATGCCGGCGCCGGTGATGTCGTTCTGAAGGTCCCAGGTGCGCTCGAACTTCAGCGACTTGGCGTCGTACACGTCGATCTCGAAGCTGGCGCCGTACATGTAGAGCTTGCGGCCATCGCCCGACATGCCGAACGTGAAGCGCGACTTGCAGGGGAATTCCGACTTCTGCTGCAGGGTGTTGGCCGACATGCTGAAGCGCCAGATCTCGCAGCGCTTGTTGCCCGTCACGCCGTTGGTGACGACGGTGTAGGCCTGCCTGCCGTCGGGGGTGACCTGAAGGCCGGCCATCTGGCCGGGGGCCGGGCCGATCGGCGTGTACTGGAACTCGCGCGTGGCGAGGTCGAACCGGGCGACGCCGAAGACGCGGTTGTGGACGTGCGGGTCCGAGCCGTTGAACAGCGACACATGCCGCCCGCGCTCGCTGATCGCATCCAGCGGCGCGCCGAAGCTGACGCCCTCCAGGCCGGGCGCCTCGGGCTTGGCCAGGTCGATCCGCTCGACGACCTTGAAGGTCGTGGTGTCGAGGACGATGACCTTGTCGCGGAACTGATAGAGGTACTTGCCGTCATCCGAGACCAGCATGCTGCTGCGGAAGCCGCGCGCGCCCTCCTCGTCCTCCTTCGCCACGTCGTACGTGGCGATGACCTTCTGCTGGGCCAGGTCGATGACCGCGTACTTCGGCTTGCTGACCTCGAAGCGGTCGACGCCCTTATCGATCTGGGTGATCACCGTGTAGAACAGCTTGCCGGTCGGATCGGGCGCGCCGCCGTTGAACCTGTAGCGCTGCGTCGGCGTGTTCAGGCTGAACTTGTTGGTGACCTTGCGGGTCGCCACGTCGAGGACCTCGATCCCGCTGTTGGTGATCGTGGTGACGTAGATCGTCTTCTTGTCGGCCGAGGCCCGCAGGCTGGTGGGCAGGCCCGTCGCCAGCGGGATGCGCTGGACCACCGCCCCCTTCGACTCGTCGAAGACGATCAGGGAGTTCGGATAGGCGCCCATGAACAGCAGCGAAGCCTGGGCCGGGGCCCAGGCGGCGCAGGCGGCGAGCGTGGTCAGGCCCAGCGGAAGAGGTCTCATCAGGGGCGACTTTCGAGTGCGGGTGGCAAGGCGGCTGCGCGTCAGGGGAAGACGAGGTCGAGTTTGCGCCAGTCCTTGGTGGCGGTGGCGCACTCGCTGGCCCAATCGGGCGAGGTGTTCACGTGGTCGGGCACCTGGACGGGCCAGAAGCAGGTGACGTAGCAGTCGTAGATGTCGCGCTCGACCGGCTGGCAGAGGCCGGCGGTGCCGCCGGTGGCGTCCACCTCCCAGCCGGGCGAGAACGCCAGCGAGCAGCCCATGGGCACGTGAGGCGGCTTGGGCGGCGCAGGCTGCTGCTGCAGCGCGACCACGTCCTCGTCCTCCGTCTGGGAGGCGGGGGTCGCATCGACGATCTGTTCGATGCGGCGGGCTTTGTTGTTGAGCGCGCGGAGATGTTTCATGCCAGCGCCTTTCGTTCGGCGAAGCGTTCGAGGAATTCAGGATTGTGGGCGCTGACGGCGCCGTAGATCCGCAGGCACGTGTCGGTCCACTGGCGGATCCAGTCGCAGTAGTGAAGGTTCGCGTGGCCGGTGTCGCCGTAGCGCACGAAGGCCTCATGGTGGCAGCCGCCGGCGCACAGCGGCCGGGCCCAGCAAGCCTGGCAGTCGTACTTGGCGCCCACGTGGCCGCGCGCCAGGAAGTCCTGCTGCTTGGCCTTGTCGATCCCCGTGGAGATGTGGCCGAGCGAATGGCTGTCGGCGTCGGTGAAGCGGTGACAGGGCGCGATATCGCCGGCCGGCCCGACGCCCACCAGGCCCAGGGCCGCGCCGCAGGGATGGGACTTGTTCACCCCCTTGATCAGTTCGCCGATGGTCTCGCTGACGTTGGAGAACCCGTGCATGCGGCCCTGGATGGCGTAGTCGAGCCATTCCCGGGCCAGCGTCTGGAACTGGTCGAGGACGCCTTCCATGTCGGCGTCGTTGATCGAGTAGTCCTGGTCCGACGAACTCGTCACCGGCGCGAAGCCCACCTCGTGAAAGCCGAGGTCGTCCTTCAGGTGGCGATAGATGCGCAGCACGTCGGTGACGCCGTCGGTCAAGGTGACCCGGGCGGTGATGGCGCGGGTGCGGTGGCCCGCCAGCAGGGCGCGCAGGCGCGGCTCGATCCGCGCGTAGCTGCCCTTGCCGTTCTTGTAGACCCGGCGCTTGTCCTGGAGGTCGGCCGGGCCGTCCATGCTGACGGTGACGCCGATGGCGTTGTCGGACAGGAAGGCGATGATCTCCGCCGTCAGCAGGGTGGCGTTGGTGGTGAGGCTGAAGTCGACCGTGCGGCCCTCGAGGGCGACCTGCTCGCGGGCATAGGTCACCACCTCCCGCAGCAGCTTGAAGTTCATCAGCGTCTCGCCGCCGAAGAAGGTGATGTGCACCGCCTGGCGACCCTGGGACTCCCGCAGCAGGAAGTCGACCGAGGCGCGCGCGGTGTCCAGGTCCATGTACTTGGGCTTGCCCTGGGGCGTCGCGATCTTGTCCGCGCCGAACTCGTAGCAATAGGTGCAGGAGAGGTTGCACTGGTTGGTGATGTTCATCACCAGTGACGACAGCGGAAAGTCCGCCGGTGGCGCGGCCACGGGCGCGGGAACCGCCTCGCCGGCGACGATCACCTGGGCCAGGTACAGCTCGCGGACCAGCTCCTCGGCCTCTTCGCTGCTGTAGCCCTTGGACGTCAGGTTCTCGATCAGTTCGTGCCGGCGCATCCGCCGCTCCAGGAGCGTTTCCAGGAGCGTGCGCGCCGCCTCGTCGAGTTCGAACACCGCCCCGGAGGACACCAGATAGATGAACTTCCGCCCGGCGGACTCGAAGGCGTGGAACTCGCCGGGCCCGTAGGCGTGTGTCGTCATCGCGGTCATTGGGTGACCTCAGGTTGGTCCCAGCGCTGGTACAGGGGGACGGTTACGACGAGATACGATCGGCCGGTGAGCAGCTTGCCGAACTTGTCCTTGTCGGTCTTGGCCGTGGCCTCGACCCACACTTCGCCGTAGTTGTTACGGCTGAACTTGCGGGCCGGGTTGGGGCCTTCGACGGCCGGCGTGAATAGCGCCGTCGGGCTCAGGGCGCCGATGAACTTCTTGTCGTCGTCATAGGTGACCGAGGCGAACTCCTCGATGTTCCAGGTGACGTCGGCCGGACCGATCCGGATGTCGTCGGCGGTGTTCGGCTTGCCGTCGCGGCCGTTGGTGAAGCCAATGGCCTCGAACTGCTGGTAGCCCTTGGCGAACTTGATGCCGCCGAGGCGCGAGAGAGCGGTTTCCGGCGTCACCTTCAGGTAGTCGAGCTTCTGGAACACCGGGAAGGCGTTCTCCAGGATGGCGCCGGCCACCTGGACGTCGCGGGCCCCCACGGCGGCGTCCGGCGCCACATCGGCCTCGACCAAGATCTGGTCGGCGGTGTGCGAGACGATCCGCTTCAGGGTGACGCCCGCGCCGAGGCTGAGGTCGCCGGGCGCGAGCTGCGCGGGCAGGTTGCCGCCATAGAGGGTGATGCGGGCGTCCTTGGCGCCGGCCTTGAGCGCGTGCGGCGCGACCGCAATGAGGGCAGGGGCGGGCGTGGCGCGGGTGAGCTTCACGTCGAAGCCGAACTCCTGGTACTCGCCCCAGAACCAGCGGCCCTCTGCGGTCTGCTGGCCCGGCGCGATCCACAGCGCCTCGCGCGCTTCGCCGCGGGGATCGTCCGGCGCCTGCGCCTTGGCGCCGGCTCCGCTGGAGCGGCCGCGCCAGGAATAGCCGGCGTAGACCAGGCCGGAACCCGAGCGCGTCAGGGTCGTGCCGTCGCGCAGCGACGTCAGCGTCACGGTGGTGGTGAACTCGTCCTTGGCCTTGCCGGGGCTGATGACCATGGCGCCGACGTACTTGCCCTTGCCTAGCATCGTGGCCGAGACGAGCCACTCGCCGGAGATGCGGGGGTCGCGAATCCGAGACTGCCAGGTGGACCATTCCGCCGTGTGGAGCGGCGCGGCCTTGGTGAGGTATTCGATGGCGACCTGGCCCGAAGTCACCTTCGGCGCGGGCGGGTCTCCCGCCGGCGGCGGCGTGCTGCCGGGCGGGGGGTCGATCGGCCGCCGGAACTGGGCGTCCGCCTGGGAGAACATGGCCACGTGCAGGTTCTGCAGGTGCTGCCACTCGGCCTTGGACCGGCGCCACGACAGCGGCTGGCCGAAGCCATGGCAGGCGGCGCAGGCCTGGCGGACGTTGTCGTTGGGGATCGCCTCGTCGACGATCCGCTTCTCGACGATGTACATCACCGGCTTGGCCTCCTCGGGCGCCAGGCCGTGGCGGGTGCCGAGGTATTTCACGATCAGCCGCGCGTCCTCGCCGGACAGCTGCATCCCGTTCAGCCGCACCATCCGCTTGATCGCCTGCGACCAGCCCTCCGGCGTCGTGCGTGACCAGGAGATGCGTGACAGGTTGCCCTTCGCGTCCCGGGCGTGACAGCCGCCGCACTTCTCGATGGTGAGCGGGTCGGTGACGGGAATGCCTTCCTCGGTCTCCTCCACGGCGTTTCCGCCGCCCTGGCCCGAAGCCTGGGCCAGCACCACCGGCCCGGAGCAGAGGACGAGCAACGCCGCCCAAGCCGCCGCCACTCTTCTCACTGCATGACCCCCATGTGCCGGCGCGGATCGAGCCATGCCGCGCTCCCGGCGGCTCGTCTCTCCAGGTGTGAGGATAGGCAGAGGTTCCGAGGTCGGCGTATGGGGCGTTTGACGTATTTTCCCTCGGCTGTGGCCTGCGCCGGACCCTGTCGGACGACGTTCTTGGCGTGTACGCGACCATGCACAAAGGGCCCCACGGATTTCCGTGGGGCCCCAGGTCGCACCTCGCATGACGAAGGTTGTCAGGAGGTCAGAATTGCTGTCCCCAGCGGACGCCGAAGAACTGCGGCCTGATGGGGAAGGCGCGCGACGATCCCGAGCAGAAGGTGATCGAGCAGAAGGTGTTTCGCGTAAGAACGCCGCGCTTGTCGAAGGCGTTCTGGATAAAGGCGTCGAGAGTCCAGTTGTCCTTCTTCACGCCGGCCGAGAAGTCGAACGAGGTGAACCCCGACGTATTGCCCAGCAGCGCGTTGTTGAAGACGTTCAGGTCCTGGGTCGCCCCGGTCTGGTAGAGCGCGGCGCCCTGGGCGTAGGCGGTGTAGTCGCCGAACTCGGTGTCGTACCGGATCGAGGTCGTGCCCTTGAACTTCGGCTGGCGGGGCAGGCGCGTGCCGTCGGCCGCCGCCACCTGTGGAGTCGGCGGGCTCGAGCCGGGCACGGTCGCGCCGAGCGTGCAGCTGCTCAGCTGTGAGATGGACATGCTGGTGGGGTTGAACGCGAAGTTGCAGAAGTTCCCGTCCAGCGCCGCGTCGTTGTAGGCGCCCGACGACGAGATGGTGAACTTGTCCAGCCTCAGGTCGGCGTCGTACTCGGCGCCATAGACCCGGGCCTTGCCGGCGTTGCCGGTCATGCCCGCGCCCTGGGCCCCGGACACCACCACCGAGTATTGGATGTTGTCCCAGGTCTCGTAATAGACCGCCGCGTTGAAGCGGAAGATGCCGGCCCAGAGCGTCTTGATGCCCAGCTCGTAGTTGGTGAGTTCCTCAGATTTGAAGGACGGGACCGTGGCGACGCCGATATTTCGGATCCGCAGGGGCCGGTTGAAGCCGCCGGGACGGAAGCCGGTCGAGTAGTTGGCGTAGACCATCTTCGTCGGCGTGACCTGCCAGTCGAGCGCGACCTTGTGCGTCTCGCCCTTCTCATCGTAGCGGCCAGTCTGGTCGGCCGCGGCGAAGTTGGAGTTCAGGCACTGCAAGCGCTCGGCCGGCAGGGGCGTCGGGCAACCGAAGGTTCCGGTCGGAACATAGAATGACGTCACGGTGTTCTTGGCAGAGCCCATCACGCCGGCGAAGCCCTTCACCCTGTAGTCGGTCCAGAAGTAGCGGATGCCGGCCGTCAGCTTCAGGGTGGGCGTGATGTTGTAGTGGCCTTCGGCGAACAGCGCCTTGTCGTGATAGATCTGGTTGGTCTCGGTGATGTAGAAACCGTCCGCCTTCACGGCCGGCGTGCCGACGACCATGGTGCCGCCACTGGTGGTGGGGACCCCGAAACCTGCCGGATTACTGTCGCCGCCGCCGGATTGTGTATATCCCGCGATGTTGTCCAGGCCGCGGGTGGCGTAGTAGGTGTTATTCTCCTGCTTCTGCCAGTGGTAGAAGCCGCCGGCGGTGACGTCGAACGGCCAGCTCTCCGGCGTGGACACACGGAATTCCTGGGTGAACTTGTCCCGGTACGTGTCGCCGTGGAAGTACTGGATCGGATTGATCAGCGTGCTGCAGCGCAGGCTCGCGCCTGAGCCCGTGCAGCCGGCCTTGTCGAAGAACTGCAGGTAGTTCTCGTACCCCGGCCCGAACCCGTCGTAGGTGACCGTGTAATAGGTATAGTCGTTGAGAAGCTTGGTCCGGCGCTTGTGATAGCCCGTCGCCGAGACGATCTCCCAGTCGCCGATGTGGCCGTGGACGGACAGCGCCGCCTGGACCCAGCGGTCGTCGTTCTCGGTCTTGTCGTAGTCGTGGACCTCCAGGTCGCCGACCCGCGGGTCGAAGCCGAAATAGCCCTTCGAGATCTGCCGCTGCGCGGTGATCTGCGGCGTCACTTCCCAGCCGGGAGCCACCTCCCACACCGCCTGCAGCCGGCCGCCGTACTCACGCACGGTGTTGTAGTCGTCCTTGGCGATCGCCGCGTTGTCGAGCAGGAACGAGGTGGCCGGATTGTTATCGCCCAGCGTCAGCGTCGCCGAGCTGCCGTCGTTCAACCGGCCGTTATTGGGCGTGTTGTCGACATAGCCGCCGTCGCGGCGGTAGTAGGCCATGGCGCGGACGGCGATGGTCTCGTTCACCGGAGCGTTCACATAGGTCTGGAGCTGGCCGCCGATGTCGCCGGAGCCGTATTTGTTGGCCTCGACGTCATAGCCGGCCTCGAACACGCCGAGCTTCGGCTTCTTGGTGATGAACCGGATGGTGCCCGCCAGGGAGCCCGCGCCGTAGAGCGTTCCCTGCGGGCCGGAGAGGGCTTCGACCCGCTCCAGGTCGTAGACGTGGATGTCCGGGACGCCGGTGCCGGTGATCGGAATGTCGTCCAGGTAGTAGCCGACGGAGGCATAGTTGCCGCCCGCGGGGACGATGCCCCGGAAGTAGGCGGTCTGCCGGCCCGGCCCGATCCCCGCGAACGAGACCGAAGGCAGCAGCGTCACGAGGTCCGACAGGCCCGTCACATGCCGCTCGGCCAGCGTCTCCGTGCTGAGCGCCTGAATGGAGATCGGCACCTTCTGCACGTTCTCCGACTTGCGCGTCGCCGTCACGATGATCTCGCCCAGCAGGGGCTGTTCGGCGGCCTCGCCGGCGGCGCCGCCGGCGTCGGCCGAGGTCTCTGCCAGCGCCGGTGCGGCCAGGGCCAGAGGCGTCAAGACAGTGGTGGCCGCGAGCAAGCAAAGGAGGCTCGTTCTCCGCAAATGAGATTGAACAATCATACGTTGAATATCCCCCAAGTCCCGATCCTAAGTGTTCGCCTTCCTCCGCTTGCTGCATTCGCTTCTGGGCGACGCTTGCTGTTGCGTCGCTACGCCCATGTTTGGGTCTAGTGGATGCGCAGGTTCTCAGTCCCGAAGATGGAATCTTCGGGAAAGTCAAAAATTCACGCCGACGGCAGAAATCTGTTCTGATTCAGTGAGACGTATTGTGGACGCAGCACTCCACGAACACGTCACGATGCTGATTGGTTGAGCGCTGATCAGCACTGTCAACGTGTTACATTGTGAAACGTGAGTTCCGGCCGCGGACCTGCTCCAGAAACCAGAACAGCTGTTCCAAATTTGTGCGTGGGCGCCCAAGGGGGGACCATGGACGGGGCGGCGGCGGTCCCGGCGACGGGAACGGTTGATCGAGACTCGCGCAGCCCGCCCGATGGCGTGAGCGGCCGTCTCGACGCCCCGCGCCGCCGGAGAACAAGGACGTCACCATGCCGATCTCGCCGCCCACGGCCTCGCACCCGGCCGCACAGGCTGAGATTGCCGCGCTGCTGGAGACGGAACCGGAAACGGCGCTGGCGCGGGCCGAAGCGATGCTGAAGCAGTCTCCCGGGCTGCCGCCGGCGGAGTTGCTCGCATGCCAGGCCCTGCGGCGGCTGGGCGAGGCGAAGGCCGCGCGATCGCGTCTCGCGGTGCTGGCGGGCGATCATCCGCGCGTCCCTGCGGTGATGTGGGAGCTTGCACAGGCCGCGAGCGAGGCCGGCGACGTGACGCAGGCCATCGCCGCGCTGGAGAGCCTGACCCGCCAACAGCCGGCCGTGCCGAGCGGCTGGTTCCTCCTGGCGAAGGAACTGCGGAAGGCCGGTCGCACGGCGGCGGCCTGGCGCGCCGACCTGTCCGGCGTTCATGCCTCCTCCCACGATCCCGACCTGCTCAGGGCGGCCGTCGCGATGAAGGAAGGCCGCTTCGACGACGGCGAGGCGATCTTGAACGGGCGGCTCCAGCGGCTGCCCGACGATCCGTCGGCCATTCGTCTCCTCGGCGAGATCAACTGGCGACGGGGCGACATGACCGAGGCGCTGGCCCTGGTCGAGCGCGCCGTGCAGGTCGCCCCCGGCTTCGACCTGGCGCGCGATTTCCTGGTCCGGCTGCTGCTTCAGACCAATCGACTGCCCGAGGCGCTGGAGCATGCCGAGGCGCTGGCCTCCTCCCCGGTCAAGAACCGCGGCCATGACCTGCTCAGGGCCTCAGTGCTGGTGCGCCTGGGCCATCAGGAGGAAGCCGGGGAGATCTACGAACGGTTGTTGGCGCTAGATCCGGACCAGCCGCGCGTCTGGCAGAACCTCGGACATGCCCTGAAGACGCTGGGCAGGCAGGCCGACGCCGTCCGGGCCTATCGCCAGGCGGTGACGCGCCAGCCGACGATGGGTGAAGCGTGGTGGAGCCTCGCCAACCTCAAGACGGTGAAGCTGGGCGCCGAGGACGTCGCCGCGATGGACGCGGCGCTCGAGTCCCTGAAGCCGGAAGCGGAGGAGAAGCAGGAGGACGTGTTCCACCTCCACTTCTCGCTGGGCAAGGCCCTGGAGGACGCGAAGGACTACGCGGCCGCCTTCTCTCACTACGACCTGGGTAATCGCCTGCGCCGCACCATGGTGCAGCACGACGCCGACGCCTTTTCCGCCGAGGTGGCGGCGACGGCGCAGACCTTCACCACCGACTTCATCGCAGCGATGGGCGCCGGCGGCTGCCCGGCGGCGGACCCCATCTTCATTGTCGGCCTGCCGCGCTCTGGCTCGACGTTGGTGGAGCAGATCCTCGCCAGCCACAGTCACGTGGAGGGGACGATGGAGCTGCCGGAGATGATGGTGATCGCCAGTCGCCTGCAGTCGCGGGTGGACCAGGGCGAGTTCCCGGATTTCCGCGCGATGATCGCGTCCCTGACGCCCGCCGACCGGCAGCGGCTCGGCGAGGAGTATATCGAGCGCACACGCGTCCATCGCCAGACAGCCAGGCCGCTGTTCATCGACAAGATGCCCAACAACTGGCAGCACGTTGGCCTCATCAGGCTGATCCTGCCGAACGCGAAGATCGTCGACGCACGGCGCCATCCCCTGGGCTGCTGTGTCTCGGGCTGGAAGCAGCACTTCGCGCGGGGCCAGGCCTTCTCCTACGATCTCGCGGACATCGGCCGCTACTATCGTGACTACGTGGCTCTGATGGCCGCCTACGACGAGGCCGCGCCCGGCGCCGTGCACCGGGTGGTCTACGAGCACATGGTCGAGAACACGCCGGATGAAGTCCGCCGGCTGCTGGACCATCTCGGCCTGCCGTTCGAACAGGCCTGCCTCGAATTCTACAACAACGACCGCGCGGTGCGCACGGCCAGCTCCGAACAGGTCCGCCGGCCAATCTTCACCGACGGGGTCGAGCACTGGAGGCACTACGAGCCATCGCTCGGGCCCCTGGTCGAGGCGCTGGGGCCCGTCGTGAGCGCCTACCCGAATCCGCCGCCCGACTGGAAGGCCTGGCTGGCGGGTCATGCTGCGCCCACGTCCTGATCCCCAGGCCTGTGGCGCCGGCCGTCGCACGGTCCCCCGAGGAGCCTGACCCAGGACATGGGACCGCCCGCGCCAGCTCAAGCCGTGTCGAAGGTGATCGCGTAGGCGAAGGCGCCCGGCGTGGGGGCCGTGGGCAGCGGCCCGGAGTTCGGCGGGACGTGCACCGCGTCGAGAGGACCCAGCTTCAGCGCGCCGACGCGCACCGCGCCGCCGATGGCGACCACCAGGCGGTCGGCTCGCGTGGCGGCCAGCATGGCCGGGGCGTCGAGGCGGGCCAGCGTGGGGCGGATGCGGCCCCGGCGCGCCATGACGTTGAGGTCGAGCACGGGGCCGGCTTCGACCTTCGCGGTGGTCGCCGTGTCGCCGGGGAACGCCGCGTGCGGCGTGCGGTGCGACAGCAGGACGGGCGCCTGGCCTTCGACGCAGAGCCGGAGGCGGCCCTGCAGCACGGCCATGATCCGGTCCACGTCGGGGAACACCGAGAAGGGCCCGTCGCTGCGGACCTCGGCCATGCTCACCCGCCAGTCGAAGGTGTCGAAGTCCGCGCCTGGCGGCCAGGCGGCGACTTCGTAGGTGATCCCGCCGCCGTTCTTCCACGGGACAGCGACCCGGTCCGCCGCGCTGAGCAGGGGGAAGGTCACCCGAGGATCCCCGGCAGGTCGAGCTGCTTCTCGCGCGCCACCTTCAGCGCGATGTCGTAGCCGGCGTCGGCGTGGCGCATGACCCCGGTGGCCGGGTCGTTCCAGAGCACGCGCGTGATCCGCTTGGCGGCGGCCTCGGTGCCGTCGCAGACGATGACCATGCCGGCGTGCTGGGAGAAGCCCATGCCGACCCCGCCGCCGTGGTGCAGCGACACCCAGGTGGCGCCCGACGCGGTGTTCAGCAGCGCGTTCAGCAGCGGCCAGTCGGAGACGGCGTCCGAGCCGTCGCGCATGGCCTCGGTCTCGCGGTTGGGGGAGGCGACGGAGCCTGAATCCAGGTGGTCGCGGCCGATGACCACCGGGGCCTTCAGCTCGCCGGACGCGACCATCTCATTGAAGGCCAGGCCCAGCCGGTCGCGGTCGCCCAGGCCCACCCAGCAGATGCGCGCCGGCAGGCCTTGGAACTTGATCTTCTTCGCCGCCATGTCGAGCCAGTTGTGGAGGTGCGGATTGTCCGGGATCAGCTCCTTCACCTTGGCGTCGGTCCTGGCGATGTCCTCCGGGTCGCCGGAGAGCGCGGCCCAGCGGAACGGGCCGACGCCGCGGCAGAACAGCGGGCGGATATAGGCTGGCACGAAACCCGGGAAGTCGAAGGCGTTAGCCACGCCAGCTTCCTTGGCCATCTGGCGGATATTGTTGCCATAATCGACGGTGGGAACGCCCGCGGCCTGGAAGTCCAGCATGGCCTGGACGTGCTCGGCCATCGAGGCCCTGGCGGCCTCCTCGACCTGCTTGGGATCCTGGTCGCGCATGGCGGCCCAGCGTTCCAGGGTCCAGCCCTTGGGCAGGTAGCCGTTGATGGGATCGTGCGCCGAGGTCTGGTCGGTGAGCAGGTCGGGCCGCACGCCGCGCCGGAACAGCTCCGGCAGCAGCTCGGCGGCGTTGCCCAGCAGGCCCACCGAGACCGGTGTCTTGTCGTGGCAGGATCGCTCGATCCAGGCCAGCGCCTCGTCGACGTCGGTGGTCGAGCGATCGAGGTAGCCCGTGCGCAGGCGCATATCGATGCTGGACTGCTGGCACTCAATCGCGAGGCAAGAGGCGCCTGCCATCACCGCCGCCAGCGGCTGGGCGCCGCCCATCCCGCCCAGGCCGGCGGTCAGCAGCCAGCGGCCGGAGAGGTCGCCCGCATAGTGCTGGCGGCCCATCTCGACGAAGGTCTCGTAGGTGCCCTGCACGATCCCCTGGGCGCCGATGTAGATCCACGAGCCGGCGGTCATCTGGCCGTACATGGCCAGACCCTTGCGGTCGAGCTCGTTGAAGTGGTCCCAGGTGGCCCAGCGGGGCACCAGGTTGGAGTTGGCGATCAGCACCCGCGGGGCGTCGGCGTGGGTCTTGAACACGCCCACCGGCTTGCCGGACTGCACCAGCAGGGTCTCGTCGTCCTCCAGCCGGCGCAGGGTCTCGACGATCTTGTCGAAGCTCTCCCAGTCGCGGGCGGCGCGGCCGATGCCGCCATAGACCACCAGCTCCTCCGGCCGCTCGGCCACGTCGGGATGCAGGTTGTTCATCAGCATCCTGAGCGGCGCCTCGGTGAGCCAGCTCTTGCAGGAGAGCTCGGAGCCGGTGGCGGGGCGGATCACGCGGGTCTTGTCGAGGCGGGTCATGTCTTGGCGAAGTCCAGGCAGGCGGTGAGGACGGTGGTGAGGGTTGCCCGCATCGGCGCAGCGCGGGTTTCGACGTAGGGCGTGGGCCAGATGGCCGAGGTGAGCAGGCCGGGTGGCTCGTCCATGTAGCCGCGGCAGGCCAGCTCCATCTGGATGGCGTGGACGCCGTCGGCGGGGCGGCCGTAGTGGCGGGTGGTCCAGCCGCCCTTGAACCGTCCGTTGGTGACGCGGCTGAACTCACTGGCGTCGCAGGCGGCCTCGACGGCGGCGGTCAGCGCGGAGTCGCAGGTCGCGCCGTCGTTCGTGCCGACGTTGAAGTTCGGCAGCAGGTCGTCGAACAGCCGCGGGATCGCCGAGCGGATCGAGTGGGCCTCGTACAGCACCACCTTGCCGTGGACGGCCCGCAGGCGATCCAGTTCGGCCTGGAGGGCGGCATGGTACGGGTCGAAGTACTCCGCCCGGCGCTTGTCGATCTCGGCTTGGTCAGGCTCGCCCGCGCGGTAGATCGGCTCGCCGTCGAAGGTGGTGGTCGGGCAGAGGCCGGTGGTCGCCTGGCCCGGATAGAGCGAGACGCCCGACGGGTCGCGGTTCACGTCGATGACCGTGCGGCTCATCGTCGTCCGGATGGTGGTCGCGCCCAGGGACGGGGCGAAATCGTAGAGCTGCTCGATCCACCAGTCGGCGTCCTTGCGCGCCAGCCACGGCGAGATCAGCCGCGCGGCGATCCCAGTCGGCAGGTCGGTCCCGGTGTGGGGGAAGCTGACGACCAGCGGCGCGTCGCCGCGGTGGATCTCAAGCCAGTCGTTCACGCGACCCCCGGCAGGCTCAGGCCCTGCGTCAGCGCGCCGGAGCGGACCAGCGCGATCGCGGCGGCCATGTCGGGGTGGAAGTGGCGGTCGTCGTCCAGGTGCGGGACTTCGGCGCGGACCAGTTTCCGCGCGGCCTCCAGCGGCGGGCTGGAGGTGAGGGGGCGATGGAAGTCGCAGCCCTGGGCGGCGGCCAGCAGCTCGATCCCCACCACCGAGGCGGCGTTCTGAGCCATGGGCATCAGGCGGCGCGCGCCGTGGGCGGCCATGGAGACGTGGTCCTCCTGGTTGGCCGAAGTGGGGATCGAGTCCACGCTGGCCGGGTAGGCCATCTGCTTGTTCTCGGAGACCAGCGCGGCGGCGGTAACCTGCGGGATCATGAAGCCCGAGTTCAGGCCGGGCTTCGGCGTCAGGAAGGCCGGCAGGCCGCTGAGCGCCGGGTCCACCAGCATCGCCACCCGCCGCTCGGCCAGCGAGCCGATTTCGCAGATCGCCAGTGCGATCATATCGGCTGCGAAAGCAACGGGTTCGGCGTGGAAGTTGCCGCCGGACAGGGCCTCGTCGGTGTCGGAGAAGATCAGCGGGTTGTCCGAGACGCCGTTGGCCTCGTAGCCCAGCGTCGTGGCCGCCTGGCGCAGGACATCCAGGGCCGCGCCCATCACCTGCGGCTGGCAGCGCAGGCAGTAGGGGTCCTGGACCCGCTCGTCGTCCTTCAGGTGCGAGGCGCGGATCGCCGAGCCGGCCATCAGCCTGCGCAGCGCGTCGCCGGTCTCGATCTGGCCGAGCTGGCGGCGCAGGACGTGGATGCGGTGGTCGAACGGCGTGTCCGAGCCCTTGGCCGCCTCGGTCGAGAGCGCGCCCGTGACCAGCGCCGCCTGAAACACCCGCTCGGCCTCGAACAGCGCCGCCAGGGCGTTGGCGGTCGAGAACTGCGTGCCGTTGAGCAGAGCCAGGCCTTCCTTGGGGCCGAGCTCCAGGAGCGCCAGGCCGGCCTCCGCCAGGGCCTCGGCCGCCGGGCGCCGTTCGTCGCCGACGAAGACGTCGCCTACGCCAATCAGCACGGCGGCCATGTGCGCCAGCGGCGCCAGGTCGCCCGAGGCTCCGACCGAGCCCTGGCAGGGAATCACGGGCGTCAGGCCCTTTGCGAGCAGGGCTTCCAGCAGGGCGATGGTGGCCGGCGCGACGCCCGAGGCGCCTTGGGCCAGGCTGGCCAGCTTCAGCGCCAGCATCAGCCGCGCGACCGGGATGGGCGAGGGCTCGCCGACGCCGGCGGCGTGCGACAGCACGATGTTGCGCTGGAGGGTCGCCAGATCGCCGGCCTCGATCCGCACCGAAGCGAGCTTTCCGAAGCCCGTGTTGATGCCATAGGCCGGTTCGCCCTTGGCGACGATGCGGCCCACCGAGGCGGCGCTGGCGGCGATCGCTGGCGCTGAGGCCGGGTCCAGGCGCACGTCGGCGCCGCGGTAGATCGCGCGCCATTCCCCCAGGGCGACGTCGCCGGGGCGCAGGGTCACCGCGTCCATGTTGTCTTACCTCCGAATACGCGGGCATGGAGCGGGTTGAAGCCCATGCGGTAGACCAGCTCGGCCGGTCGCTCGATGTCCCAGATCGCCAGGTCGCAGCGCTTGCCGACCTCCAGCGTGCCGGCGTCGTTCAGCAGGCCCAGCGCGCGCGCCGCATCGCGGGTGACGCCGGCCAGGCACTCGTCGACGGTCAGGCGGAACAGCGTCGCCGCCATGTTCATCACCAGCAGCGGCGAGGTGAGCGGCGAGGTGCCCGGATTGCAGTCGGTGGCCAGGGCCATCGGCACGCCCGCGGCCCGCAGCGCGGCGATCGGTGGGGCCTTGGTTTCGCGCACGAAGTAGTAGGCGCCCGGCAGCAGCGTCGCGACCGTACCGGCCTTGGCCATGGCCGCGATCCCGGCTTCGTCCAGGTGCTCCAGGTGGTCGGCGGAGAGCGCGCCGAACTCGGCGGCCAGGGCCGCGCCGTGCAGGTTGGAGAGCTGTTCGGCGTGCAGCTTCACCGGCAGGCCGTGGGCGGCGGCGGCCTCGAACACCCGGCGGGTCTGGGCCGCCGTGAAGCCGATGCCTTCGCAGAACGCATCCACGGCGTCGGCCAGGCCCTCGGCGGCGACGGCGGGGATCATCTCGCGACAGACCAGGTCGATGTAGCCGTCCGCGTCGTCGGCGAACTCGGGCGGCAAGGCATGGGCGCCGAGAAAGGTCGCGCGGATCGTCACCGGTCGCTGGCCGGCCAGGGCGCGGGCGGCGCGCAGGGCCTTCAACTCGTCGGCGGTGGAAAGACCGTAGCCGGACTTGATCTCGACGGTGGTCACACCCTCGGCGAGCAAGGCGTCCAGGCGGGGCAGGGCGGCGTGGACCAGCCCGGCCTCGGACGCCGCGCGGGTGGCCTTCATGGTCGAGACGATGCCGCCGCCTGCGCGGGCGATCTCCTCGTAGGAGGCGCCGGCCAGGCGCAGCTCGAACTCGTGGGCGCGGTCGCCGCCATAGACCAGGTGGGTGTGGGGGTCGATCATGCCGGGGGTGATCCAGCGGCCTTCGCAATCCACGGTCTCGCCGACTTCGAAGGCGGGCGCGCTGGCTTCGGCGCCCACCCAGGCGATGCGGCCGTCCAGAGACGCGACGACGCCAGGCTCCACCACGCCCAGGCCAGGCGCGTCTTGGGCTAGGGTGGCAAGGCGGGCGTTCCGCCAGACCCGGTCGCAGCGCACGCAGCCCTCCGTCGAAATCTGGCGGCAACCTAGCGTCGGCGTTCCTTATTGTATAGACATAATGAGCGCTTGCAGGCGTTGGCGGCGCGGTCGAGGAAGGCTCATGGGACTCTGGTTCGAACATGCGCTGCTGGCCGACGGTTGGGCCGACCGCGTGCGCGTCGAGGTCGAGGACGGCGTGACGCGCACGATCCGAGCCGGGGCGGATCCTGGGCCCGAGGACGAGCGCGGGGGCGTCGCGATCGCGGGCCTGCCCAACCTGCACAGCCACGCCTTCCAACGCGCCATGGCCGGCCTGGCCGAGGTGCGGGGTCCGTCGGGCGACAGCTTCTGGACCTGGCGCGAACTGATGTACCGCTTCGTCGGCGACCTGGGCCCCGAGGACGTCGAGGCCATCGCGGCGCAAGCGTTTCTGGAGATGCTGGAGGCTGGGTTCACCCGGGTCGGAGAGTTCCATTACCTCCACCACGCCCCGGATGGCGGCGCCTATGCCGACGTGGGCGAGATGGCGGGGCGGATCGCGGCGGCGGCGGCGGAGACCGGCATCGGCCTCACCCTGCTGCCGGTGTTCTACGCCCACTCCGGCTTCGGCGGCGCGGCGCCGCTGGTGGATCAGCGCCGGTTCGTGAACAGCCTGGACGGCTACGGACGGTTGCAGGAGGCCTCGCGCGCCGCGGTCCGCGGCCTGCCCGACGCCGTCGTGGGCGCGGCCCCGCATAGCCTGCGCGCCGTGACCGAGGACGAACTCAAGGTCGTGAGCGAAGTCGCCGGGCCGATCCACATCCACGTCGCCGAGCAGGTCAAGGAAGTGGACGACTGCCTGGCCTGGAGTGGCGCGCGGCCCGTCGAGTGGCTGCAGGGTCGGTTCGCCGTGGACGACCGCTGGTGCCTGGTCCACGCCACCCACATAAACGAGGCCGAGCGGCGCCGGCTGGCGGCCAGCGGCGCGGTCGTCGGCCTGTGCCCGATCACCGAGGCCAACCTGGGCGACGGCGTCTTCCCGGCGGCCCGGTACCTCCTGGAAGGCGGCGCGTTCGGCGTGGGGTCGGACTCCAACGTCCGGATCGACGCGGCGGAGGAACTGCGCGTGCTGGAGTACGGCCAGCGGCTGGCGAAGCGTTCCCGCAATGTCTTGGCGAGCCGCGAGGGCGAGGCGACCGGGGGCGTCCTCTATCGCCGCGCCCTGGCTGGCGGCGCCCAGGCGCTGGGCATGCCCCAGGCTTCCGGCCTGGCCGTCGGCGGGGCGGCCGATATCGTCAGTTTCCCGAGCGACCACGAAGCGCTCGCCGCCCGCGCCGGCGACGCCTGGTTGGACAGCTGGATCTTCGCCGCCGCGCCGGTGCAGCACGTCTGGCGCCGGGGCCGCCGGGTCGTCGCCGACGGCCGTCACCACGCCCGCGAGACGATCACGACGCGCTACCGGTGGGTGCTGGAGCGCCTGCTCCGCAAATGAGCGAAGGGGCCCTGCACAAGCGGATCCGCGCCGACATCTCGGACCGCATCCTGTCGGGCGCCTGGCCGCCGGGCCATCGCGTGCCCTCCGAGCACGAGCTGATGGTCGAGTATGGCTGCTCGCGGATGACGGTGAACAAGGCGCTGGGGCCCCTGGCTGAGGCCGGCCTGATCGTGCGGCGGCGCAAGGCGGGCTCGTTCGTCTCGCGACCCAGGATCCACTCCGTCGTGCTGGACATCCCCGACATCGCCGCCGAGGTTACCGCCCGGGGCGAGCCCTACGGCTATGACCTGCTGTCCCGGGAGACGCGGATGGCGACGCCGCGCGACGTCGCCGAGCTGGGACTGGAGGGACGCGCCGAGGTGCTGGCGCTGCGCTGCCTGCACCGGGCCAGTGGCAGGCCGTTCGCCCTGGAGGATCGGCTGATCAACCTGGCCGCCGCCCCCGAAGCGCGAGGGGTGGACTTCGCCCGGGCGCCGCCGGGCAGCTGGCTGCTGGGCCACGTGCCCTGGACCGAGGCCGAGCACCGGATCAGCGCCGCGAACGTCCCCAAGGCGACGGCGGCGATCCTGGGCATCGAGCCCACGGCCGCCTGTCTGGTGCTGGAACGGCGGACCTGGCGGGGCGAGGACCGGATCACCCATGTCCGGCTGATCTTCCCGGGCGAGGCCTACGACCTGGTCGCCCGGTTCTCGCCGCAGGGCGCGGCGGCCTAGGCTCGGCGACATTCAGATTTCGTGGTGGTTTCGCGTCCTTCCTCCTCGATGGAGGAAGGGTAGGGATGGTGGTGGGCGCACGGCGATGAGGTGAAGACCGAGGTCGGCGCCGCCCTGGGGGTTCTGCGTCAGCTCACCAGCTACACCACCACCCAACCCTCCTCCATCGAGGAGGAGGGCGAGCGATCTCAAGGCCCTGCAGCATCTCCAACGCCGCTCACTGGACGCTCAATGTCGATCGAGCCGAGGGCTGGCGAATTGAGGGGTTCCGAGCCTGTCGGCGCTCACCCTATGATGCCGCTGACGCCGTTCGAAGCTCGCCCCATGAGATGGCGGGCGTGGGCCGCGAGAGGATATGCGCCTGAAACGTCTGTTGATCGCCAACCGGGGCGAGATCGCCATCCGGATCGCCCGTGCGGCCGCCGACCTCGGCGTCGAGACGGTCGCCGTCTATTCGCAGGACGACGCCACCTCGCTGCATGTGCGGCTGGCCGATCAGGCGGTGGCGCTGAACGGCGTGGGGCCGCGGGCCTATCTGGATGTCGCGGCGCTGGTCGAGGCGGCGGTCGGCGCCGGGTGCGACGCCGTCCATCCGGGCTATGGCTTCCTGTCGGAGAGCGCGGGCTTTTCGAAAGCGTGCGCGGCGGCGGGCCTGACCTTCGTCGGCGGCAGCCCGGACGCCCTGGACCTGTTCGGCGACAAGGCGCGGGCGCGGGTGTTCGCGGCGGAGCATGGCGTGCCGCTCGCCCAGGGGACCGAGGCGGCGGCCAGTCTCGACGATGTCCGGGCGCTACAGGCCGCGGTCGGCGGCCCGATCATGATCAAGGCGCTGGCCGGCGGCGGCGGGCGCGGCATGCGGGTCGTTGCGGCGGGCGAAGACCCGGCGGCGGCCTACGAGACCTGCGCGCGAGAGGCCGAAGGCGCGTTCGGCGACGGGCGGCTCTATGCCGAGGCGGTGATCCCTCGCGCGCGGCACATCGAGGTGCAGATCGCGGCCGATGGGACCGACGCCGTCGCGATCCACGACCGCGAATGCTCGATCCAGCGCCGGCGGCAGAAGTTGATCGAGGTGGCTCCGGCGATCGGCCTGGCGCCCGAGGTGCGCGCGGTCCTGCAGGACGCTTCGGTGCGGATGGCGCGGGCGGCGAAGCTGCGCGGGCTGGCGACTTTCGAATACCTCCTCGATGCGGGCGACGGTCGGACGGCGGCGTTCATCGAGACCAACCCCCGCCTGCAGGTGGAACACACCGTCACCGAGGCCGTGACGGGCCTGGACCTGGTGCAGATCCAGCTGCGTCTGGCCGACGGCGACAGCCTGATCGCCTGTGGCCTGGGCGACGGCCCGCCGCCAATCGTAGGCGCGGCGATCCAGCTGCGGGTGAACCTGGAAAACCTCAGTGCGGATGGCCGGGTCAGCAGCGGCGCCGGCGGGGTGCTCAGCCGCTACGAAGCGCCTAGCGGGCCGGGCGTTCGGGTCGATGGCTTCGGCTACGGCGGCTATCGCACCAACCCGGCGTTCGACTCGCTGATCGCCAAGCTCGTCGTTCAGGGTCCGACGCTCGCCGTCGCCGCCGCGCGCGCCGGGCGCGCCGCCGCCGAGTTCCGCATCGAGGGCGCGCCCAGCACGCTGCCCCTGCTGCGGGCGGTGCTGGAACGGCCGGAGTTCGTCGACGGGCTGGCGGACACAAACTTCCTGGAAGCGAACCTGCCGGAACTGCTCGCCCGGGCCGCTGAGCTGTCGCCCGCGCCAGTCGTCGAAGCCGTGGCGGCGGACGCGCGCGTGCGGATCGCCACGCCGATGGGGACGCATCCCGCCACCGCGCCGCTGCGCGGCACCATCGTCAGCCTGGACGCGGCGGCGGGCGACGCCGTCGCCGCCGGCCAGCCGCTGGCGGTGCTGGAGGCCATGAAGATGCAGCACGTGGTGGCCGCCCCGGTGGCCGGCATGCTGCACAGCTTCGCCGCCGCGGTCGGCGAGACCATGGACGAGGGCGCGCCGCTGGCCTTCATCGAGCCGGGCGAGGCCTCGGACCACGCCTTCGCCGCCGAAGAGATCGATCTGGAGCTGGTCCGGCCCGACTTGGCCGAGGTGCGGGCCCGCATCGCCCTGACCCTGGACGAGAACCGTCCCGACGCCGTCGCACGACGCCGTCGCACCCACCAGCGCACGGCGCGGGAGAACCTGGACGACCTGTTCGACGAGGGCACCTTCAAGGAGTTCGGCGGCCTGGCCATCGCCGCCCAGAAGCGCCGGCGGTCGATCGAGGACCTGCAGGTCAATACGCCCGCCGATGGCATCGTCACCGGCGTGGGCGAGGTGGGCGGCGGTCGCTGCGTGGCGCTGGCCTACGACTTCACGGTGCTGGCGGGCACCCAGGGGCATTTCAGCCACAAGAAGACCGACCGCATCCTGGAGTTCGCGGAGCACTGGAAGCTGCCGGTGGTCTGGTACACCGAGGGCGGCGGCGGGCGGCCGGGCGACGTGGACGTGGGCGGGCTGTCGGCCTCGTCCCTGGACACCACCAGCTTCACCACCTTCGCGCGGCTGTCGGGCAACGCGCCCCGCATCGCCATCAATTCGGGCCGGTGCTTCGCGGGCAATGCGGTGTTCTTCGGCTGCGCCGACATCACCATCGCCACGGAATATTCGAACATCGGCCTGGGCGGTCCGGCGATGATCGAGGGTGGTGGGCTGGGCCTGTTCACACCCGACGAGATCGGCCCCTCGGCCGTGCAGTACGCCAACGGCGCCCTGGACCTGCTGGTGGCGGATGAGGCCGCGGCGACGGCGGCCGCCCGGCAGCTGCTGGGGATTTTCCAGGGTGCGACCGACGACTGGACCTGCGCCGACCAGCGGACGCTGCGCCACCTGATCCCCGAGAACCGGGTGCGGGCCTACGACGTGCGCCGGGTGATCGACACCCTGGCCGATACGGGCTCATGGATCGAGCTGCGCGGCGGCTACGGCAAGGGGATGATCACCGGCTTCCTGCGGGTCGAGGGCCGGCCCCTGGGCCTGATCGCCAACGACCCACGCCACCTGGGCGGCGCCATCGACAGCGAGGGCGCGGAGAAGGGCGGCCGGTTCCTGCAGCTCTGCGACGCCTTCGGCGTGCCGGTGGTGTCGCTGTGCGACACGCCCGGGTTCATGGTCGGGCCCGACAGCGAGGCCACCGGGGCGATCCGCCGGGGCTCGCGGCTGTTCGTGGTGGCGGCCGGCATGAGCGTTCCGCTGTTCGCGGTGGTGCTGCGCAAGGGCTACGGCCTGGGCGCCCAGGCGATGACCGGCGGCGACTTCTCCGCCACGGCCTTCACCATCGCCTGGCCCACCGCCGAGTTCGGGCCCATGGGCCTGGAGGGCGCCGTGCGCCTGGGCTACCGCAAGGAGCTGGAGGCCGAGACCGACCTCGTGGTCCGCGAAGCCCTGTTCCAGAAGCTGGTCGGCCGGATGTACCAGAACGGCAAGGCCATCTCGGTGGCCCAGGTCGGCGAGATCGACGCGGTGATCGACCCGGCCGAGACCCGCGACTGGCTGGTCCGGGGCATGAAATCCTGCCCGGCCCGCACCCCCGGGGTGAGGCCGCGATCCTTCATCGACGTCTGGTGATTGCCTGACGTTGGGTGCGGCGTGGGAAGGGTCGGCTAAAGCCGATCCTGGGAGCGACCATGAAACTCGACCACACCATCTCCGCCGTGATCACCGGCGGCGCCTCGGGCCTGGGCGCGGCCACCGCGCGGCGGCTGGCCGGTCATGGCGTGAAGGTGGCGCTGTTCGACCTCAACGCGGACCTAGGCGAGGCGCTGGCCAAGGAGATCGGCGGCGTCTTCTGCCAGGCCAACGTCACCTCCACCGAGGAGATCGACGCGGCCTTCGCCAAGGCGCGCGCGGCCCACGGCCAGGAGCGGATCCTGGTGAACTGCGCCGGCGTCGGCGGCGGAGCCAAGACCGTCAGCCGCGACAAGCAGACCGGCGAGGTGAAGGAGTACCCGCTCGAGAACTTCGAGCGCATCGTCCAGGTCAACCTGATCGGCACCTTCCGCTGCATCACCAAGAGCGCGGCGGGCATGCTGAGCCTGCCGGTGCTGGAGGACGGCGACCGCGGCGCCATCGTCAACACCGCCTCGGTGGCGGCCGAGGACGGCCAGATCGGCCAGGTGGCCTACACCGCCTCGAAGGCCGGCATCGTCGGCATGACGCTGACCATCGCCCGCGACCTGTCGAGCGAGGCGATCCGGATCAACACCATCCTGCCCGGCATCTTCGACACCCCGCTACTGGCGCGAGCGGCCGAGCATGTGAAGGCGGGACTCTCCGCCTCGGTGCCGTTCCCCAAGCGCCTGGGGATGGCCGAGGAATACGCTCAGCTCGCCGAGACGATGATCACCAACGGCTACTTCAACGGCGAGGACGTGCGCCTGGACGGCGCGATCCGCATGCAACCGCGCTAGAGCGCGTCAGGCGAAAGTGGGTACCGGTTTCGCCGCCCGACGCGCTCTAAAGCTATGAAGATCGAGCCTTTTTATCTGGTTCAGGTGATCCCATCTGAACCAGAAAGGCTCTAGCGAAGACGGCAATCTCCGCGCCGCGCAGCTTGGGCGCTTGCCTTGGGCCTGTGACATGCTAATGCGAGGCATTCTTATCTAGCGCCGCGTCACCGAGGCGCGCCAGTCCCGTCGTGAGCATGCCGCCGCCGTCCGAAGCCGCCGTCCAAGCGCCAGCGCCAGACCTTGCGACGGCCGAACGCGCCAAGGCCAAGAAGCGGGCGGTCGCGCGTGCCGGCTTCCTGCGCCAGACCCTGCGCTGGCACTGGATCAGCGCCGCCGTCTGCCTGGTGGGCATGCTGCTGTTCGCGATCACCGGCATCACGCTGAACCACGCCGGCGCGATCATGGCCAAGCCGCGGACCATCGAGCGGGAGGGCGAGCTGCCGGCTGCGCTGCGCGTCGAGCTGCGGGCCGCGGAGACCGCCAAGGGCCAGCTTCCGCCCGCCACGCGCGCCTGGCTCGGCCGGGAGATGAAGATCAAGGCGCCGGCCGGGCCGGTCGAGTGGTCGACCGGCGAAGCCTATGTGGCGCTGCCCGGTCCCGGCGCGGACGGCTGGGTCACAGTCGACACCGAGAGCGGCGCGGTGGCCTACGAGCGGACCGAGCGCGGCTGGATCGCCTACGTCAACGACCTGCACAAGGGCCGCAACACGGGGCCGGCCTGGAGCTGGTTCATCGACGTCTTCGCCGTGGCCTGCGTCGTCTTCTGCGTCACCGGCCTCCTGCTGCTCCAGCTCCATGCCAAGGCGCGGCCCTCCACCTGGCCGCTGGTGGGGGTCGGATTTCTGATCCCGCTGCTGCTGGCCCTGTTCCTGATCCATTGAGGAGATCGCGATGCGCGCGATGAAGCACCCGACCCTGTTCGCCGCCTTCACCGGGGTCGCGACCCTGCCGGCGGCGGCCAGCGCGGCCGAACTCGCGGTCAGCATCGAGATCCCGCGCCTGACGGTCGCGGAATACCATCGCCCCTATGTCGCGCTGTGGATCGAGGGCCCGGACGAGACCGCCGTGAAGACCCTGGCGGTCTGGTACGACACCAAGCTGGCCAAGAAGGAAGGCAATACCTGGTTGAAGGACATGCGCACCTGGTGGCGCAAGGCCGGACGCAGCATGACCCTGCCGGCCGACGGCGTCAGCGGACCCACCAAGGCTCCCGGCAAGCACCAGCTGGTTTTCACCGCCCAGCAGATGGCCGGCCTCGCGCCGGGGCAATACACCCTGGCCGTGGAGGCCGCCCGCGAAGTGGGGGGCCGCGAAGTGGTCCGCGTTCCCTTCGGCTGGCCGGCCAAGGCGGGCGCCAGGCCTGCGTCGGCGGCGGGAACCACCGAACTCGGCGCGATCAGCGTCACCCCCAAGCCCTGAACCCCCTGGAGCCCCGCATCATGTCGATCGCTATCCGCACTGTCGTCGCCGCGGTCATCACCCTGGCCACCGCCCCCGCGGCGCAGGCCCACCGCTCCTGGCTGGCCCCGTCGGCCACCGTGCTGTCCGGCGCCGAACCCTGGGTCACGGTCGACGGCGCTATCTCCAACACCCTGTTCTATCCCGACCACGTCGCCATGCGCCTGGATGGGCTGAAGGCGATCGGGCCGGACGGCGCGCCGGTTCAGATCCAGAACGGCTCGACCGGCAAGTACCGTTCGACCTTCGACCTGCAGCTGAAGGCGCCGGGCACCTACAAGATCTCCAATGCCTCCGACGGCATGAGCGCGTCCTACAAGTTGGGCGGCGAGGCCAAGCGCTGGCGCGGTTCGGCGGCGGACTTCGCCACCGCGATCCCGAAGGACGCCACCGAGGTCCAGGCATCCAGCAACACCCGCCGCGTCGAGACCTTCGTCACCTCCGGCGCGCCCAGCACCGGCGCGCTGAAGGTCACGGGCAAGGGCCTGGAACTGGAGCCGATCACCCACCCGAACGACCTGGTGGTCAGCGAGAGGGCCAAATTCAGGCTGCTGGCCGACGGCAAACCCGCCTCGGACGTCGAGGTGGAGGTGGTGCTGGGCGCGACCCGCTATCGGGCCAAGGGCCAGGAATTCAAGGTGAAGACCGGAGCGGACGGCGTCTTCGAGGTGACGTGGCCGGAGGCGGGCATGTACTGGATCGAAGCTTCGACGCGCGGCAAGGACGCGTCGGGCATGGCTCGCAACTCGGGCTATGCGGCGACCTTCGAGGTGCTGCCGGACTAGGCCGGATGCGCCGCGTCGCAGTCCCTCTCTCGCTGACTCCCGAGGCGGCGAGGCCCAGGGCGGGACGGCCCGTGTCCCTCGGCGGCCCGACCATGGGCGTGACCTGGAGCCTTCGGGCCTGGGCGCCTCACGAGCTGGCCGACGCGACGCTGGCGGCCGCCGTTCAGACCGCCTGCGACACCGTGGTGGCGCAGATGAGCACCTGGGAGCCGGACAGCGATCTCAGCCGCTGCAACGCCGCCGCGCCTGGGACCTGGGCGCCGGCCCCGGCGCACCTGCTGACCGTCCTGAGCGTGGCCCTGGATGTGGCTCGACTGAGCGGTGGGGCGTTCGATCCCACGGTGGGGTCGCTCGTCGACCTCTGGGGGTTCGGGCCGGCTGGCCCGGTCACCACCGAGCCCGCGGCGTCCCGCCTTCGGGCGGCCAGCCTGGGCTGGCGCGGCGTCCGCATCGACGCGGAGAGGCGCGCGATCCTCCAGCCGGGCGGCCTGCGCCTGGACCTGTCGGGCATCGCCAAGGGCTTCGGCGTCGACCTCGCGGCCGAGGCGCTGGAGGCGCTGGGCGTGCGCGACTATCTCCTCGAGATCGGCGGCGAATTGCGGGGCGGCGGGGTCAAGGGCGATGGCGAGCCCTGGTGGGTGGAAATCGAACCGCCGCCGGAGGCGGACTTCGCCGAACCGCCGATCCTGGTCGCCCTGCACGGCCTCTCGATCGCCACCTCCGGCGACTGGCGGCGGACCTGGTCGGTCGGCGGGATGTGCTACAGCCACACGCTGGATTCGGCGACCCGGGCGCCCGTGGACGGATCGGTGGCGGCGGTCAGCGTCCTGCATGCGCAGTGCATGCAGGCCGACGCCCTCTGCACGGCCCTGACCGTCCTCGGCCCCGCCGCGGAGGCGTTCGCCATCCGCCACGGCATCGCCGCCCACATCGTCTCACGGAACGCGAGCCGGCTCCGCGAGTGGGTGTCTCCCGCCTTGGCGCGTCTGATCGACTGAGACCTAGTGGACCGTCCGGCGGGCCGCGCCGGGCTCCGGCGGCGCGCCCAGTCGCGCGGGCAGGGGCCAGCCCGCCTGCGCCAGCGCCGCATTCAGCGAGCGGGCCAGGACCATCACGGCCTGCGGATCCGAGACCAATGGCGCGACCAGCCTCTTGCCCAGGTCAAAGGCGACGGGCGCGACGCCGCAAGCCACCACCAGCCGCTGGACATCGGGCGCCGCGCCTCGGCAATGGCCGCACTCGGCCTGGATCGGCCGCAGGATCGAGGCCTCCACCGCCTGGATCCAGGCCAGGAACAGCGCCGCCACGCGCGGATTGGTCCGTTGGGTCAGCGCCTGTGAGACCGGCCGATGAGGCGTCTCGCCCGCGCACCGCGCCGCCGCCCATGCCCGCAGGCTGCAGATCAACAGGTTCTCGCCGGGCGTGAGGTCGGTCCTCTGGCGCGGTTGGGATTCAGGCTTCACGATGCGCTCCATCGCCTCGGGGACGTGTCGCGACTGTGATGCAAGTGCGAATTATTCGCAATACGGATCGCCGCTCGTCGCAGGGCTCGCGCGACCGTCGCGATCAATCTAGGTGTCGCGCAGCCGTCGGTGTACGGCAGCACCGCTGGAGTGGTGGTGGGTTCGAGCTTTCATGACGTCTGACGCGGCGACGCGGAGCGAGGCCGCGACGAGCGGTCATCTGTCGCGCGATGTTGGGTATCGCCCCGACATCGACGGCCTGAGGGCCTTGGCTGTGATGCTGGTGGTCCTGAACCACGCCGGCGCCGGCTGGCTGCCGGGCGGCTTCATCGGCGTCGACGTGTTCTTCGTGATTTCGGGTTTCCTGATCACCGGGCTCATCGTCGAACACCGCGAGCGGGGGGACTTCCGCTTCGGCGACTTCTATCTCCGGCGGGCGCGGCGCCTGCTGCCGGCGCTTTACGTCCTGCTGCTGACGGTCACCGCCGCCGGCTACGCCATCCTGATCCCGAGCGACTACAGCCTGGTGGCGCAGGGCGCCCTGAGCGCCGTGGCGCTGGTCTCCAACATCTTCTTCGCCGGGACGTCGGGAGGCTATTTCGCGCCGGAGGCCAGCGCCCAGCCGCTGCTGCACATCTGGTCGCTGTCGGTGGAGGAGCAGTTCTACCTGATCTGGCCAGCGGCGATCCTGGCGCTGCTGAAGCTCGGGTCCCGCAAGACCATGGGCCTCGCCATCGCCGCGATGGCGGTCGCCTCGTTCGCTTATGGCCAGTACGGGGCCGAGCAGCGCTCAGCGGAAGCCTATTTCCACCTCGCGCCGCGCGCCGGGGAGTTCATCATCGGCGCGCTCGCCTGGCTCTCGTGGCGGCCGCGGCGAGCGCCCAACGCCTGGCTCGCCAACGCCGTCTCCGGCGGCGGTCTGCTGCTGGTGGCGGCTAGCGCCGTGACCTTGACCGCGGCGACGCCGTTCCCCGGTCTCGCGGCGCTGGCGCCCTGCCTGGGAGCGGCGGCCCTGATCGCCGCGCCACAGTTCGGGCCCAGCCTGGCGACCCGCGCCCTGTCTCTGCGGCCCGTCGTTTTCGTGGGCCTGATCTCGTACTCGGTCTACCTCTGGCATTGGCCGATCGTGAGCTTCCTGCGGTACTCGGACATCCCGATCACTCGGGCCGTCGCCGCCGGGATCGTCGTTGGATCTCTGGTCCTCGGCTATGTCTCATGGCGCCTGCTTGAGAAGGGCTTCCGGAGCTTTCTCGAGCGCTACCCGGTCCAGGCGTTGCCGCTGGCGGCGGCCGGTCTGGCCGCGGTCGTGGCCGGGCCGCTCTACATCCATCAGAAGGACGGCCTGCCGGAGCGCTTTCCCTACGCACTGCTGACCCAGGACCAGCTCACGGCCGAGCGCAACCGCTACTGGCAGGGTTTCCCGGCCCGGCCCTTCGACCGGCCCGCGGTCGACCCGACGCGCGTGCTGATCATCGGCAACTCGCACGGATTCGACCTGGGCTACGCCTTGATCGAGAACGGCTTCCAGGGCCGGATCGAGGTCGTGGAGACCGACCACCACTGCTTCAACTTCGGTCACGATCCCGTCGTGCCCGCCAACGCCCAGATCTGCGCCGAGCGCCTGCGGGCCGTGCTGGGCAGCCCACAGCTCCAGGCCGCGGACGTGGTCCTGCTGCACGACAACTGGGGCGGCTACGATGCCGGCGGCCTGGCGGCGATGGTCGGCGAGGTGCGGGCGGTCTCGAAGGCGCCGCTCTATGTGGTCGGGCCGAAGATGATGTTCACGGAGGATGTCCTGCCCATCTCCAAGAAGGCGCAGGATCGGCATCGGACGGGCGTTGCCGCGGTCAACGCCTTCGCCGCGAACTATCAGAACCCCGAGAAGGCCGAGCGGGACCTGGCGCTGAAGGCCTTCTTCGCGGCCCGCCACTGGCCGGACGTCCACTATGTCTCGATGCTGGACCTGCAGTGCGGCCGGCCGCGCCGATGCGAGATCCTCGCCCCGGATGGCCGCTATCTCTATTTCGACGCCGGCCATTTCACCCTGGAGGGTTCACGTCGCGTCGGCGTGCGCCTTAGGCAGGCCCACCCGGAGCTGTTCGGCCCCGCGGTCTAGCCGTCCGCGGCGATGACCACGAAGGGGGCCCAGTAGGCCGGATGGCCCCATTCGGGCCGCCACCCGGGCAGGGCGGCGCCGTTGGGGCGGCGGCCGGTGCGGACCGTGCGCATGGCCCGCTGGAGGGCCTGGGCCTTGGAGAGCCTGGGGTTGGCCTTCTGGATGGCCAGGGTCTGCACGGTCAGGGCGGCGGTGGCGTCGTCGAACACCCGCCAGTGGCTGACCAGCAGCGCCCGGGCTCCGGCGTAGAGGAAGGCCCGGGCCAGGCCCGAGAGGCTGTCCGCCCCCGGCGTGCCGTCGGTCCCGGCGGTGTTGCAGGCCGAGAGGATCACCCAGTCGGCGGAGAGGTCCAGGGCGGCGGCTTCGGAGGCCGTGAGCACACCGTCGTCCTGAGCGCTGAACTTGCCGGGCGGGGTCAGCACCAGCCCGGGTTCGTCGAGGCCGGCGATCTCGTGGGAAAGCAGACCGTGAGTGGCGATGGCCACGACGCCGGCCTTGGCGATGTCGGGCGAGGTGCGGATCGCCGTCTCGGTGGCCTTGTTCCCGAGCCGCACGGTGGTCTGCGGCGCGCCCAGGGTGCGGGCCATGGCGCGCAGCTCGCTGGCGGTGCCGGGCAGGGGCGTGAAGATCGAGGCCTGCGCCTTGGCGTCACCCAGACCGCGAAGCTGGGCGACATTGCTGATGGCGGGGTCGCCATAGCCGACGAAGGTCCAGCGCTGGGCCGCGGGCCGCTTCGACGGTGCGGTGGTTCGCAGGCTGGCGACCGAGGGCAAGGTGGTCAGGGCGTAGCGGTCGGCCAGCCAAACCGTGGCGGCCAGCGCCTGGGGGCCGGTCCGGCCGGCCTGGGGCGCGGCGGTGGGCAGCAGACCCAGCGGCAGACCGGCGAACGCGCCGGAGGTGGTGACGAACAGCCGGTCGACGCCGCCCAGCGCGCCCTCTACCGGTGCGATCAGGTCGCGGTAGAGGCCGTAGGCTGCCTGCAGGTCGTAGGGCGCGACGTGGCCATCGGCGATCGGCCGGCCCTTGCCGCCACAGGCTCCGTCGTCGACCTGGCAGCGCAGGGCGCGGATCCGAGGCTCCAGCTTGGCCTGACCGCCTTCGATGCGGTTCCAGACCACCCTGGCGCGGGACAACGCGAAGACGTGCACGTCCTCACCCGTCGGCACGATGAACAGCATGCCCTCGCCGGGCTTCAGGCGCTTCTGGGCCTGGGCGACGGTCAGGGCGGGCGGGGAGATGGTCTCGGCGTACTTCGGATTGTCCCTCTGCAGCCGGGCGTCGAGGTCGGCCAGTTCGCGGCCGACGGCGTCGAGAGCGGCGCCGACACGGGCGGCCTTGGCGGGGTCGTCCTGGGGCAGGGCGCGGGCCAGTTGACCCTCGATCTGGCGTACCTCGCCGGCCAGGGCCTGGCGCACGCGGGCGTCGCCGGCGGCGGCCTTGCGCGTGAAGGCGGCGCGGGCAGCGGTCTGGGCCAGGGCGCGCGCGGCGGGCGAGACCTCAAGGTCCTGGGCGGCGGTAAAGGCTTGGTCCCGCAGGCGGGAGAGTTCGGCCGGCCGCTCGATGGAGGCCAGCCAGGCCAGGTGCAGGTAGCGGCGGAATACCGGCTCGGCGGCGCGGCCGCTCTCGGCGTCGGCGCGGGCGCGGCGGATCGCGGTGTCGGGATTGGAGCCCACGGCGCCCAGGTCGGCGGAGCGGCGGGCGCGGACGATGGCTACGGCGCGCGACGACAACTCCTCCGCCCGGGTGTTGGCGGCGAGCCGGTGCTGGTTCTCGGCCAGGGCGTCGTAGGTGGCCGCCGTGTTCGGGTGGCGTTCGCCCAGCGCGCTGCGGCGGACATCCAGGGCCTTGCGCAGCATGGGCGCGGCCTCGGCGTACTTGCCCCGGGCGGTGAAGTCGGCGGCCAGGGCGGCATAGGCCTGGGCGGTCGCCGGATGGTCGTCGCCCTTGGCGGCGCGGACGATGGCCAGCGCGCGCCGGTGCAGCCGTTCGGCGTCCGAGCGCCGGCCGCGGGCGGCCAGGCTGTCGCCCAGCGCGCCGTAACTGGCCGCGGTGTCGGCGTGCTTCTCCCCCAGCGCCTTGCGGCGGATCTCGAGAGCCCGGCGCAACAGGGCCTCGGCCTCGGCGGACTTCTTCTGGGCGGCGAGATTGGCCCCCAGCGCGGCGGCGTCGGCCGCGGTGGCCGGGTGGCGCTTGCCGCGCACGTCCATGTCGGTTGCGAGCGCCAGGCGCAGCAAGGGCTCCGCCTCGGCGTGGCGGCCCTGGGCGTCCAGATTCAATCCTATCCGGGCATAGGCCTGGGCCGTGGCCGCGTCCCGCTCGCCGAAGACCTCGCGGCGGACCGCCAGCGAGCGGCGGTGCAGGGGCTCAGCCTCCACATGGCGGCCCAGCTCGTCGAGAGTGGCGGCCAGGGCGCCGAGGTCCGCTGCGAGCTGTGGATCCTTTTCCCCCACCAGGCGGGCGTCCGTCTCGGCCGCCAGGCGGTAGAGCGGTTCGGCCAGGGCGGGCTTGGACTGGGCCCGCAGCACGTCGGCCAGCGCCACGGTGGCGGCGGCGGCCTCGGCGCTCTTCTCGCCGAACATCGCCACGCTGGCGGCCAGCATGTCGCGGCGCAGGGGCTCGGCGTCGCCGAACCTGCCGCGACGCTCCAATACGCCGGCCAGGTTCGAGATCGCCAGCAGGGTCTGCGGGTCGCGAGGACCCAGCACCTTGAGGTCGATCTCCAGGGCGCGGCGATAGAAGGGCTCGGCCTCGGCCTCGCGACCCTGGCGCACCAGAGCCTGGCCGATCCAGGACCAGGAGACGGCGGTCGCGGCGGCGTCCGGCCCGTAGGCTCGCTGTTCGATCACGACGCGCTTGCGGGTGACCTCTTCGAGGGTGTTCCACTGCCCGGCCGCGCGGGCGGCCTCGGCCTGGACGACCAGGGCCTGCCAGTCGGTGGTTTCCTTGGCCGTCAGCGCACGGGGAATCGGCGGCGAACCGGCGGCGAAAGCCGACGCGCCCGGGTGAGCAATGCAGAGCAGCGCGGCAGCCGTCAGGCCCGCGCGCAGAACTCGGGGACGCATGGTCCCGTCCTCTCACGAATCTCCCAAGGGGTAACCTTACTCGCTCGCCGCGCGAGTCCGCACGGGGCGTGACGCCGCACCGGCCCCTCCGGAGCCGATATAGCCCAGCGTCGCCGCGCGCTGGATCGCTTGGGAGCGACCCCCGGCGCGGAGCTTGCGGGCGGCGTTGGTGACATGGAACCGGACCGTGGGGAGCGAGATGGCCACAAGCTCGCCGATCTCTGCGTCAGTTTTGCCGGCAGCGGCCCATTTCAGGCACTGGATTTCGCGTCGCGTCAGCCGGGCGGGCGTTTTGTCGGAGCCGGCGATCGCCTCCTCGTAGGTCGCGACGAAACGGAGGGCCAGGACATGCATTTCGCCGGCATGCGCCGCGAACGCGCAGGCGGCGTCGAACCCGGGATCGGCCGTGGCCCAGACGACCGCGCCGATCACCCCGCCCGGCAGATAGGCCGGCGCCACGATCGACGCGCCCACACCATAGGTCTCGATCGATCCTTCGGCCGTGATGGCGTCCAGCGCGCGATTCGGTCGCCAGGACGCGAAGCGGCCGCCGGCGAAGTAGAACGGCTCCGAGCAGGCGCGCGAGGCATGGATGAAGGCCGCCTTGAGCGCGAAGCCATGGTCCTCCCAATAGCGCAGGTCCGGGTCCACCCAGCGGAAGGTGGTCTCCGCCAGGGGCCGTCCGTCTGCGCCCGCGGGCGGGAGGGTGGAGGAGATGTCGGTGGCCGCCGCGACGAAGGGCAGGCCGATGCGCGACCCGACCCCCACGATCTCGCGGGCCAATGCCTCGGCGTCGGTAAGCAAGGTCGAAGCGGCGACCATCGGCGTCGGCGCGCCCCCTATCACTTCCGCTAGCTTGTTCGCTTGCGCTACCACCCGCAAGGTCCGAGCCTCGCTCGGCTACAAGATGCGATGATAACGAACGCCCGTGGGGCGAAGGGGAGACATGATGAAGTTGCGTAAGTGGGCGCCGTCGGCAGCCGTGCTGTCGTTGGTGTGTGTTGCGGGCCAGGCTCAAGCGGCCGAGCCCGAGCCGGCGGAAGTCGAGGCGGTGATCGTCACCGCCCAGAAGCGTGAACAGAACCTCCAGGACGTTCCGATCGTCGTGAACGTCGTCTCGGGCCAGCAGCTCCAGGACGCGGGCGTCCGCGACGTGAAGGACCTCCAGGTCCTGACGCCCGGCCTCAGCGTCACCTCCTCCACCGGCAGCGCCCAGACCTCCATCCGCATCCGCGGCGTCGGCACGATCGGCGACAATCCCGGCCTCGAATCCTCCGTCGGCACCGTGATCGACGGCGTCTATCGCGCCCGCAGCGGCGTGGCGTTCGGCGACCTGGGCGAACTGGAGCGGATCGAGGTCCTCAAGGGCCCGCAGGGCACGGTGTTCGGCAAGAACACCTCGGCCGGGGTCATCAACGTCATCACCAAGGCGCCCGAGTTCGATTTCGGGGCCAACGCCGAGCTCACCTACGGCAACCACGACGCCCGTGGCGCAGCCGGCAGCATCACCGGTCCGATCGGCGAGACCCTGGCCGGCCGCCTGTTCGTCGCCGTCCGCAAGCGCGACGGCTTCAACGACGTCCGGAACGGCGCGGGTCCCAGCACCCAGAACGACAACGAGGACCAGGACGTCTTCACGGTCCGGGGCCAGCTGCTCTGGCTGCCGACCGACACCCTGACGATCCGCGCGATGGCCGACTACACCGAGCGCAACGAGCACTGCTGCCTGACCATGACCACCGTCGTCGGTCCGACGGGCGCGCTGATCGACGCCGTGGCCGCTGACGCTGGCACAGTTCGACCCGGCAATCCCTTCGGCCGCCTGACCTACGCCAACCGGGAGTCCGACCAGGACCTCAAGGACAAGGGCGTCTCGCTGCAGGCGGATTGGGAGATCAACCCGGACGTCACCCTGACCTCCATCACCGCGTGGCGCGATTGGCAGAACTTGCAGGGCGCCGACATCGACTTCTCGTCGGCCGACATCTGGTACCGCCCGTCCGACGGCCGCACCTTCGGCAAGTTCGAGACCTTCTCCCAGGAAATGCGCCTGGCCGGCCGTTCCGGGCCGATCGACTGGATGGTCGGCGGCTACTATTCGGACGAGCAGCTCGACACCAGCGCGTTCACGCCCTTCGGCACGGCCTACGAGACCTACTTCGGCCTGCTGCTGTCCGGCGGCGCGAACCCCAACACGGTTTCGGCCCTGACGGGCATCCCGGTCGGCCAGAACTTCATCCCCGGCCAGGGCGCGCTCGACACCTTCGACCACTCGACCAAGGGCTTCGCGGTCTTCACCAACAACACCTGGCACGTGACCGACGCCCTCGAGCTCACCGTCGGCCTCCGCTACACCGACGAGACCAAGAAGGTCTTCGCCCAGTACCGCAACACGGCGCCGGGGCTGGCCTGCGCCGCGGCCATCGCCCGGCCGATCCCGGCCGCGGCCCGCGCCGCCCTCTGCGCGCCGGGCGCCGACCCCGCGTTCAACCACGTCGACACCCGCCAGAAGCGCAGCGAGGACCGGATCGGCGGCACGGTGAAGGCCAGCTATCGGTTCAGCCCGCAACTGATGACCTATGTCTCCTACGCCAACAGCCACAAGAGCGGCGGCTTCAACCTGGACCGCGCGCGCATGAGCGCCGGCGTCATCAATCCCGACACCAGCTTCGCGGCTGAAACCGTCGAGAGCTACGAGGCGGGCTTCAAGAGCAACCTGTTCGAGAACCGGCTGATCCTGAACGCCGCGGCCTTCGACCAGACGTTCGAGGACTTCCAGCTCAACACCTTCACCGGCATCAGCTTCGTGGTCGCCTCGATCCCCAAGGTGACGTCGAAGGGCGTCGACGTGGACGCGGTCTGGCGCACGCCGGTCCCTGGCCTCACGGCCACCGGCGGCGTGACCTATGCGGTCACCCAGTTCGGCGCCTTCGCACCGACCGCCGGCGTCGGACCACGCCTGCCCACCTCGCGGCTGTCGTACGCGCCGCTTTGGTCGGCGTCGTGGTCGGCGGCCTATGCGCGCGACCTCGGTTCGGACCTGCGCCTGCGGGCCAGCCTGTCGGGCCGCTACACCTCGTCCTACAACACCGGCTCCAACCTCGATCCGCAGAAGCTCCAGAAGGAGCTGACCCTCTGGAATGGCCGCATCGGGGTCGGTTCGGCGGACGAGCGCTGGACGGTCGAGCTCTTCGCGCAGAACCTGACCGACGAGGACTACTTCCAGGTCGTGGTGGACCAGCCTTTGCAGTCGGGCACCTACGCCGCGTTCCTCGGCGCGCCTCGCACCTGGGGCGTCACGCTCCGGTCGAAGTTCTAGGGGAGCCTGCTTCCGTGGACCTGGAGCTCACCGACGCTGACCTGGCCTTCCGCGACGAGGTGCGCGCCTTCATCGACGCCAACCTCACGCCGGAACTCAGGCGCGCCGGTGAGCGCCTCACCAGCGTCTTCTGCGAGCCGCGCTACAGCCTGCCCTGGCAGCGGATCCTGCACGCCAAGGGGTGGGCGGCGCCCAGCTGGCCGAAGGAATACGGCGGGCCGGGCTGGACCGAGGTGCAGCGGGCGATCTTTGCCGCGGAATGCGCCCGGGCCGGCGCACCCAGCCTGGCGCCCATGGGGCTGAAGATGGTCGGGCCCGTGATCATGGGCTACGGCACGCCCGAGCAGAAGGCGCACTACCTGCCGCGCCTGCTGTCGGGCGAGGACTACTGGTGCCAGGGCTATTCCGAACCGGGCTCCGGCTCGGATCTCGCATCGCTTCAGCTTCGGGCGGTAAGCGACGGAGATTATTACGTTCTGGACGGTTCGAAGATCTGGACGACACACGCCCAGTTCGCCAATCGCATGTTCTGCCTGGTCCGCACCTCGACCGAGGGCAAGCCGCAGCAGGGGATCACCTTCCTGCTGCTGGACATGGCCACGCCGGGCATTTCGGTGAAGCCGATCATCACCCTGGCGGGTGAGCATGAGGTGAACCAGGTGTTCTTTGACGGCGTCCGCGTGCCCAAGTCGGGGCGGGTGGGGCCGGAGAACCAGGGCTGGACGGTGGCCAAGTACCTGCTGGAGTTCGAGCGGGGCGGCGGCTCGGCGCCGGGGCTGAAGGTGGGGCTGGAGCGCGGCCAACGGATCGCGGCCGCGGCCTGCGGCGACGATCCCGCGCACCGCCGGCGGCTGGCCGAGGCCGAGATCGCGGTCACGGCCATCGACATGACCGAGCGGATGATCCTGGCGGCCCTGGCCGGCGGCAAGAACCCCGGGCCGGCCTCGTCGATGCTGAAGATCAACGGCACGGAAGCGATGCAGCGGATCGACGAGATCTCGGTGGCGACCCTGGGCGCCTACGCCGGCGTCGACCAGCCGGCGGCGCGGGAACCGGGCTCGAACGTCGCGGCCGTGGGGCCCGACGAAGGCCTCGTGGCCATGCCGCGCTACCTGAACAACCGGGCCGCCTCGATCTATGGTGGCTCCAACGAGATCCAAAGGGACATCATCGCCCGGCTCGTGCTGGGGCTGTGAGGGAGGAAGACGAATGTCGATGCTCTTGAACCTGCGGCGTCCGCCGTACCGCACCTATTCGATCACCCAGCTCTGCCGCGAGTTCGGGGCCACGCCCCGGGCGCTGCGCTTCTACGAGGAGCAGGGCCTGCTCTCGCCTGGGCGGCGGGACACATCGCGGGTCTATTCCTACAAGGACCGCGCCCGCCTGCAGTTGATCCTGCAGGGACGCCGGGTGGGCCTGTCGATCGCCGAGATCCGCGACATCCTCGACACCTACGACGAGGAGGGCTCGGCGGCCCAGGACGCCGAGGCGCTGCGCATCCATCACCGTCGGGTTGAGCAGCTGGAACAGCAACGCCGCCACGTGGACGAGGCCATCGCCGAGTTGAAGATGGCCGCTGACCATCTGAAATCGAAGTTCCCGAGCCTCGCGACCGAGCTGGATTCCTAAGCGCGATCGAGGGCGAACCTAGAGCGCGTCAGGCGAAAGTGGATACCGGTTTCGCCGCCCGACGCGCTCTAACGCTTTGAAGAGCGAGCCTTTTTATCTGGTTCAGGTGATTCCACCTGAACCAGAAAGGCTCTAGCGCCAGCCGGCGTCGCGGGCCGCCGTCTCCTGCCGGCGATCGAGCGCTTCGCCGGCGAGCGCGCGATCGACCGCGGCCAGCACCTCGGGCGGCGTGGCGCTGGCGGCGGTGCGGTACTCGGGCTCGGCGGTGGGGCTCCAGGCTGTCGCGGTCACGACCCGCCAGCGCTCCGGACCGCGGCAGGCGAGGCCAGCCAGCCGGTCCGCCGGGCTCTGGAAGGTGCGGCAATAGCGGCCCTGGGTGTCGCGGAAGGTCAGGCCGATCCGAACCACGCCCGGCTCGGCGGCGAGCTGCCGATCCAGCGCCCTGGCAAGTTCAGTCCGGGCCGGCAGGTCGGCGCCGACCGCGACCGGCGGTTCCGGCGCCAGGGCGAACCGGCCGGCCAGCACGCCGACCACCAGCGAGGCAGCCATCGCCGCCCAGACGGCGGCGCGGGGCGATCGCGCACGATCGTTCGCGGCGCGGGCGGACAGCTCCAGCCGCATCGGGACGGCTTCCTCGAGCACCGGACGATAGGCGGCCGACAGTCGGGTCCTGAGCGTGCGATGAGCCGCCACCTGGGCGGCCAGGCCAGGGTCCGCGGCCAACTCGGCCTCGAAGGCGCGCCGGGCGTCGGCGTCCAGTTCGCCGTCCACATAGGCCGTCAGGCGATCGGTCATGCCGTCGTCTCCTGCAGGTCGGCCAGCAGGGCCGCGCGGCCGCGTCCGAGCCGGCTGGTCAGGGTGCCCTGCGGCACCTCCAGGACCTCGGCCGCCTCCTTGTAGGAGAGCCCCTCGACCAGCACGAGCGCCACAGCCAGGCGCTGGTCCTCGGGCAGGCGGGCCATGGCGTCCTCGACGGCGCGGGCCTCCAGGCGTTCTTCCATCGCCGCCGCGCCGTCGGAGCCTATGTGCTGGGCCTCCTCTTCGGGTGACAGAATGGCGGCGCGGCGGCTGCGGGCGCGGGCCTCGTCGATCCAGGCGTTCTTCATGATGCGGAACATCCAGCTGTGCAGGCGCGTCCCGGGCCGCCACTGGCCGCGGCGGAGCAGGGCCCGCTCCACGGTCAGTTGGACGAGGTCGTCGGCATCCGCGACGTCGCGCGCCAGCACCCGGGCAAGCCGGCGCAGCCGCGGCAGCAGGTCGACGATCTCGCGCTCGAGGCGATCCAAGAAACAACCTTCTTCAGGGATGAAACGAACCGGACAGGCCGTTTCATCCGTTGAGCGTCATGGAAACGCCAAAGCGCCAGCGTTGGAAACGCGCGTGGGGCGCAAGAGGAGCCGATGACGATGCGATCCGCCATGGTGATCCCGCTGGCCGCCGCCCTGGTGCTGTCCGCCGGCGCGTCGAGGGCCCAGTTGGGGCTGAACCTTCCGTCGGTCGGCCTTCCGTCGGCGCTGCCCACCATGCCGGCCCCCGTGGCGAGGCCGCCAAGCATCCCGAGGACCCGCATCCCCAAGGCTCCGGCCGCGACCTCGCCCTCGGACCAGCCGGTCGTTCAGGCGCCCGGCGTCGCCGCCCTTCCACTGGCGCAGGGCGAAGGCGCAGAGGGGCTGGAGGCCATCACGAGCGACGTCACAGCGGCGGTCTCCGCCGTGGCGGTGGCCGGCGCGAACGGAACCACCGACATCGTGCTCAGGGCGGCCGCCGCGCCCGGCGCCGTGGCGCGGGCGGTCGGCGTCGAAGCCGGCTCCTACGCCGGGCGGGCGGCGGAACTGCTGCGTCGTCACGGCGATGTGGTCGAGGCTGACGAACAGGGGCGGCCGGTCGTGCGGGGCGAGGTGACGGGTCTGGGCGTTTCGGCGCGCGGAGTGGCGGCGGCGCGTGCGGCGGGGTTCCAGGTCCGGTCGGAGGAGCGCGTGGCGGGGCTCGATCTCGTGGCCGCCGTGCTGGTCCCGCCGCGCGGGATGTCGGCGCGGGAAGCCCTGCGGCGGCTTCGCGCCCTGGATCCGGCGGGGCGCTACGACTTCAACCATATCTATTTCGAGAGCGGCGGCGTCGCGATGGGCCCCGGCCTCGCCCGGGTGTCTGCAACGGCTTCCGGACGGGGCCTGCGGATCGGCCTCGTGGACGGAACCGCGCTGGCCGGCCAGCCGCAGCTCTCGCGGACGCCCTTGGTCCAGAGGGCTTTCGCGCCGGGGGGCGCTCGCGTCACGGCCCACGCCACGGCTGTCGCCTCGCTGCTGGCGGGGGCGGGTCCGAGGTTCCAAGGGGCCGCGCCGGGCGCGACGCTGTATGTGGCGGACGTCTACGGACCGACCCCGGCCGGCGGCTCGGCCGTTTCGGTGGTCCGCGCCCTGGGCTGGCTGGCGCAGGCGCGCACGCCGGTGATCAACATCAGCCTCGTGGGGCCGTCGAACGCGCTGCTGGAGGCCGGCGTCGCGGCGCTGGTGTCCAAGGGCCATCTGGTCGTGGCGGCGGTCGGCAACGACGGGCCGGGCGCCGCGCCGCTCTATCCCGCCGCCTACCCGGGCGTGGTGGCCGTCACCGGTGTGGATGCGCGGCGCCGCGTGCTGCCCGAGGCGGGGCGAGGGGCTTACGTCGAGTTCGCCGCACCCGGCGCGGACATGGCCGCCGCTGGCCTCGACGGCGGGGTGGTGGGCGTGCGGGGGACCTCCTTCGCCGCGCCGTTGGCCGCGGGCCGCCTCGCGCGCCTGCTGCCGACGGCGGATCCGGCCGCCGCCCGCCGCGCGGTGGCGACGCTGGCCGCCGAAGCCGCCGACCTCGGCGCGCGGGGTCGCGACCCGGTCTACGGCCGGGGCCTCGTGGCCTTCGACCTCGCCGTCCGCCCGCCGGCTCTGGCCGGCCGCTGATTTTTCTGACCGTCCGCCGGGATGAAACCTGCAGGACGGGTCGTTGGACCTCTCGATCGTGAGCTTTCGTAGAGAGGAAGACGACCATGATGACGCTGAAACACATCGCCCTCGCCACCGCCCTGGCGGCCGCCGCCGCGACGCCGGCCAGCGCGCAGCTGCTTGGTGGAGGGCTGACCGGGGGCGGCGGCCTGACGGGCGGCCTGAGCGGGGGGCTGACCGGCGGACTGCTGGGCGGTCAGACGGCCGGCTCGTTGATCGGATCGACCAGCGGTTCCGCGAGCGGCGCGGGCCGTCTCACGGCCAACCCGGGCGCGCTCACCTCCAGGGCCGCCTCCACGGCCTCGACGGCGTCGACCAGGGCTCGCGGTGCGGCCCAGGGCGCGGCGGAGACCGGTATCGGGACGGCGCGTTCGGCGGCGGGCGAGGCCCGCAACGCCGCGGCTCAGGCGGCCGGCCAGGCCCAGGGTCTCACTCCGGACGACCAGGTCTTGCCCAGCATCGACCGCAGCGTGATTCCGGCCGGCGGCTCGGCGAACGGCTCGGCCAGCGGTTCGGCCGCCACCTCGGCGCAGGCGGACGACAACGGCGGCGTGACGCTCAGCGCCTCGGGCGGCGCGTCGGCGAACGCCTCGGGGTCGGCCAGCGCCAGGCCGCGTTAGCGCTGGGCGCCAGGGTCCGGTCACGGAGAGGCCGCGAGGCGCCGGAACCGTCCAGTGCGAGGGGCCGTCGGAGGGATCCGGCGGCCCTGTCGTTGTGTGAATCTAGTCGGCCCAGGCCTGGAACGAGCGGTCGATGACCGGGGCCGGGGCGCGGAGCGGCGCGCGGATCGTGAAGGCGGCCCCACGGTCGCTCTGGACGGTCAACGTGCCCTTTAGCTCGCGGACGATGGCGGCGACGATCGACATGCCCAGTCCGCCCTTGCGACCGATGCCGTCGGTCAGGCCCTTGCCCTGGTCCGCCACGGTCAGCACCAGCTCGGGGCCGTCGCGGCGGCAGGTCACCACCAGGCGTCCGCCGGGCTTGCCGTCATAGGCGTGCTTGGCGGCGTTGATGGCGAACTCGTTGATCGCGATGGCCAGCTGCTGGGCCATGTCGCCTGGCACGCTGGTGAGGTCGGCCTGGATCGAGCAACTGAGGCCCGTGGTCGCCGAGATCGCCTGGCAGAGGTCGGCCAGGAACGGGCTGAGCTCCACCGACGCGCGGCCGCCATGGTCGTAGAGGTAGCGATGCAGCTCGCCGACCGCCACGAGCCGGGCCCGGCTGGCCTCCAGCGCGGCCGAAGCCAGCGGGTCGCGCGAGCGGAGCTGCTCGAAGACCAGCATGTCGGCCGCCAGCTGCAGGCTGTTGGCGATGCGGTGATTGAGTTCCTGGATCTGGCGCTCCTGGCTTGCGAGCTGCGCGCGGGCGGAGGAGAGCTCTCGGGCCAGTCCGTTGTCTCGGGTCATGGCGGTGGCGAACATGGGTTGGTCCCAACAAATCTACAGCAAAGCTTATTCCAGTTCGGGACGTCGCCTTTTGCGCCGCGTAGTTGTTCAACAACTGGTTGCGGTCGTCAGTTCCGCAGATTGAAGACTAAATTGGGCGAAAGAACGGCGCGGCCTCAATACAGTGGCTCAAAGTGCGTGTTAATGTTTTGGTAATACTCTCGGGGCGCCGTCAGGTGCAGACGACGCCGGATCTGGCCTCGGTATAGGCGCCATCCGCGTAGGCCACTTCACCGTTGACCAGCACGGTGTCGATCCCTCGGGCGGCGCGGACGTAGCGCATGCCGTCGCCCGGCATGTCGAAGCTCGGCAGCTCGGCCTCGCGATCGATGGTGTCGGGATCGAAGACCACGATGTCGGCGGCAAGACCCGGCATGAGGCGTCCGCGGTCCTTCAGGCCCCAGATGTCGGCGGTCTCGCCGGTGATCTTGGCCACCGCCTGCTCCAGGCTCATGTGGCCGCCCTTGCGGACGAACTCGCTGAACAGGTAGCCGGTGTCGCCGTAGGTGGAGAACGAGGCGAGGTGCGCGCCGCCGTCGCTGGCGCCGATGTGGACCAGGGGATGGGCCAGCATCGGGCCGATGCGGTCGGTGGATTGGTGGCCCTGGCTGGCGGAGAGGAAGGCCACGTCCAGGCCGTGCTCCAGGCTGAGCTCGATCAAGGCCAGGGCCGGCGCCTCGCCGCGCGCCTTGGCGATCTCGGACAGGGTCTTGCCCGCCAGTGCGGCGGGAGCCGCGTCGCCGCCGCGCAGGACCAGGCGGCCCATCATGGCCTCGCCGCCGTCGGGGCCGGTGTCGGCCACCATCTTGGCGACGGTGTCGGGGTCGCGCAGGGACTCCAGCCGCTGGGCCACCGGCTGGCGCAGGACCCGGACCCAGCGGGGCAGGCGGGCGAAGAACAGGCTGGGCCGCAGCAGGCTGAAGCTGATGTCGATGGGCCGGGTCTGCATCTGCGGCCAGACGCGGGCGCCGCGGGCGAACTGCTCCTCGACCCGGGCGATGGCGCGGGGCGCGTTGTCCGGCACGGCCGAGGTGTCGAACAGCGGCGAGAAGGTGGTGGGGATGTTGTGCTTCAGGCTGAGCTCGGCCAGCTGGTCGATGCGCGCGATGGTGATGTCGGTGGCGTAGAACTCGGGCACGCACTGCAGCATGCGGCCGTATTCGCCGAGCACGGCCGACAGCGCGTCCAGCTCCTCGAACTGGGCGAAGCGGCTGGGGACCGGGCGACCGGTCTCGTCGACGTCCACGAAGCTGGTGGAGAGGCCGACGGCGCCGGCGTCCAGGCACTCGCGCAGCAGGCACTGCATCGAGGCGATCTCGGCGGGCGTGGCGGCGCGCTCCTGGGCGGCCGGGCCCATGACCCAGAGGCGGATGACGCTGTGGCCCACCAGCGGCGCGACATTGATCGACAGGGCCTTCTCGATGGCCTCGCGGTAGCCGGCGAAATCTTCCCAGGTCCACTCGAAGGCGGTGGTGAAGGCCTCGGGCGGCATCTCCTCGATCTGTTGGAACATGCCGATCAGCCGCGGCCGATCGGCGGCCTTCAGCGGCGCCAGCGACAGCGAGCAGTTGCCAGGCACCACGCAGGTGACCCCGTGCTCCAGGGCCGGGCGCGCGGCCCCGTCCCAGAGGAGCTGGACGTCGAAATGAGTGTGCGGGTCGATGAAGCCGGGGGCGATCACGCGGCCGCCAGCGTCCACCACGTGGCGCGCCTCGCCCTCGAACCGACCGACGGCGGCGATCTTGCCGTCCTTTACCGCCACGTCGCCGTGGAAACCGGGCTGGCCGGACCCATCGACCACGAGGCCGTTCCGCACGATCACGTCGAACATCAGCTTCCCTCCAGGATCCGCCGCCAGGACTGACCGGCGAGGTCGTCGACGTGCGTCGCCCCGCAGTTCTGCATCAGCCTGAGGCCCGTCTCTTCATCCAGCACCACCGGTCCCTCGGCGCCGTTCGGATGGCGCAGCCGGACCAGCAGTTCGAGCGTGCCGTCGTGGCCGGCGACCATCTCGGCCCCGACGATGACGGCCTCATCCAACCGGCGGCTCCACGAAGACCACGTCGGAGCCCAGCAGCAGTCCGGCCGGCCTGCGCATGGCGAAGATGTGCAGGTTCCAGCTGCGGATCGCGTCCACCGCCGTCTCGACGGGCTGGTCGGGGAGGGCCCGCAGGGCGAGCGCCTCCAACGTCTCGTCCGGCCCCGGTGTCACGAACCGGCGCTGGCGGGAGAGCATTAGACCCGCTCGACGATGATCGCCGGCGCCATACCGCCCGCGGCGCACATGGTGACCAGACCGCGCTTGAGGTCGCGGCGCTCCAGCTCGTCGATGATGGTGCCGATCAGGATCGCGCCGGTGGCGCCGATCGGGTGGCCGAGCGCCATGGCGCCACCGTTCACATTGACCTTCTCGCGGTCCAGCTTGAGGTCGCGGATGAACTTCTCGGCGACGACGGCGAAGGCCTCGTTGATCTCCCACAGGTCGATGTCGTCGACGGTCAGGCCGGCCTTCTTGAGCACCTTCAGCGCCGCCGGGACGGGGGCGTTGAGCATCAGGGTCGGGCTGTCGCCGATGTTGGCCATGGCGACCACGCGGGCGCGGGCCTTCAGGCCGTTCTTCCGAGCGTACTCCGGCGAGGCCAGCAGCACGGCGCCCGAGCCGTCGACCACGCCCGAGGAGTTCCCGGCGTGATGGAAGTGCTGGATCTTCAGGTCGGGATAGACCTGGTTGATCAGGCCGGCGAAGGTCGTGCCGCTGGCGTCGAGCGGCACGTTCGCCATGGCCTCGAACGACGGCTTCAGGCTGGCCAGACCCTCGCGCGTCGTCTGCGGGCGCGGGAACTCCTCACGGTCCAGGGCGAGGGAGCCGTCCTCGTGGTGGACCGGCACCAGCGAGCGGTTGAAGTGGCCGTTTCGGATGGCGTGGTCGGCGCGCTGCTGGCTGAGCAGGGCCAGGTCGTCCAGCGCCTCGCGGCTGATGCCTTCCATGGTGGCGATCGCGTCGGCGCAGATGCCCTGGTGGGACTGTGGGTGCAGCTTGCGCAGGTGGGCGTTGCCGGCGTCCATCAGGGCCGGGCCCTCGAAGAACGCCGCGTGCTGGGGCGCGCTGGCGGCGGTGTAGGACATCATCTCGCAGCCGCCGGCGATCACCAGGTCTTCCATGCCGGACATGATCTGCGCCGCGGCCAGGTTCACGGCGGTGATGCCCGAGCCGCAGAAGCGGTCGAGGGTGACGCCGCTGGCCTTGATGTCGTAGCCGGCGTCGAGGGCGGCCATGCGCCCCATGTCGTTGCCCTGCTTCCCACGCTGGGACGAGGTGCCCCAGATCACGTCGTCGACGTCGGCCGTATTGAGGTCGTTGCGCTTGGCGAGCGCAGCCAGGACCGTGGCGGCCAGGTGCTGCGGATGCTCGTCGGCGAGCGCGCCCTTGCCGACCTTGCCGATGCCGCGGGGCGTGCGGGTGGTGTCGATGATCAGGGCTTCGGGCATGGTCTTTCCTCGCGAGCTTTATTCGTCGCCCGCAGGTTGATCCCCCGTCCGTAAGGGCAGTCTAGAGCCTTCTCAGCGCCAGGCCGTCCAGCATGGCGGCCAGCCCCAGTTCGAAGTCGGCGGTGGAGTGGTCGGTGGCGCCGCGGCCGGCCTGTTCGGCGAGCGCGAAGCCCATGGCGAAGCGGGCCAGGACCATGAAGCAGGCCCGGGCGTCGTTCTCGCTGAAGCCCTCGCGCTGGAGCCGCGCGATGTTGGGGGCGAAGCGGTTGGCGCGCCGCGCCTCGGTGGGGCGGCCGCCAGCCAGGATGCGGGCGCCGTCACGGCGGGAGAGGGCGGCCCGGCGCGTGCTGCGCGCGCCCTCGGCCAGCCAGGTGCGCCAGTCGTCGAAGGCGTCGGGGGCGGGCAGGGCGTCGGTGAGCAGCTTGTCGGCCATCAGGTCGCGCAGCTCGGCCATGTTCTTGAAGTGCCAGTAGAGCGACGGCCCCTTCACCCCCAACTCGGCGGCCAGCCGGCGGGTGGAGAGCTGGTCCAGGCCCACCTCGTCCAGCAGCTTCAGCGCCGCCTCGACGATAGCGGTGCGGTCCAGGGCGGGGCGGATCTCGGCGGCGGTCACGCCTCCGCATAACACGCCCTGAAATATGCCTGCAAAGTTTCCCTATCAGTGCTAGGGACGAAGCGAGCGCGGCGGTAGATCGCGCCAGAGGGTGGAGGATGCGATGGGACGGGGCTTGATCCTGGGCTTGGCGATGGGCGCCGCGGCGGCGCTGGGCCAGCCGGCGGCGGCGAAGGACCTGCTGGGCGTGACCTGTTCGACGCCCGCGCTCGCGCATTGCGCCGACAGCGGCTGCACGAACGCCGACCTGGCCAACCTGGGCAATGCGGTCGAGACCAGGAGCGGTCGGACGTTCTTCCTCGACTATCCGTGCGACCTGAAGCCCGGCGAAAAGGTCACCTTCATACTGTCGCTGCACGGCGGCGGTTCGATCGGCAACTGGCAGCGCCACTATTTCCCGCTGGTCGACCTGAAGGAAAAGTACCGCCTGGTGATCGCCACGCCGTCGGGCACGCGCAACGCCTGGATCGCGGACCAGGACGACCAGTACCTGCGCGATGTCGTCGAGCAGGTGGAGGGTGCGGTCGGCAAGGCCAACATCAAGGCCTTCTGGCTGGTCGGCCACTCCCTGGGCGGCCAGACCTCGAACCGCCTGCTGACCACCGACTTCTTCCGCTCGCGGCTGACGGGGTGGGCCAGCCTGTCGGGCGGCCGGCTGGGCTCGAAGCGCGAGGACGTGCGGGCGGTGATCCCGAACGCGCCGGCGCCCCCGACGGTCGGCGGCGGACCGATGCGGCTGGCCGCGGATGCTTCCATCCTGCCGGATTTCGCCTTCAGCCACATCTACGAGACCGGCGAGCACGAGCTGACAGCCGCTGGCCTGCCGGGCGGTTCCAAGTGGGCTGAGAAGCTGGGCTGCCAGGCCCAGGCCAGGCCGCGCGAAGTCGTGGATACGAAGGCTGGCTACGTCCAGGACACCCGCCAGCAGGCCAATCCCAACAAGGTGTGGGGCCTGGCCGCACGTTCGGGAACGGCCAAGGTCTATGCCTATCCCAAGTGCCAGGGCGGCAAGGTCGTCGCCGACGTGGTGCGGATCGACAAGGGCCACACAGAGGGCCTGGAGCCGCACGTCACCGAAGAGATCGTCAAGATGATGCTGGCCGCCAAATAGGCCGGGAGGGGGAACCATGAAGACCAGATTGTCAGCTCTGGCGGCGGTCGCCGCCCTGGGGCTGCTGGCCGCCACGCCGGCGGCGGCGGCGGCGGCGGATGTGGCCGGCGTGGCCTGCCAGAGCCCGCCGCCGCTGCACTGCTCGGGCGCCGACTGCGCCGGCCCGCTGATCGTCGAGCCCGGCAACGCGGTGGACGCCAAGACGGGACGGAAGTTCTTCCTGGACTATCCGTGCGACCTGAAGCCGGGCGAGAAGGTGGTGTTCATCCTGAACATCCACGGCGGCGGCTCGATCGGGAACTGGCAGCGCCACTACTTCCCGGCCATGGACTACAAGGACAGGTACAGGCTGGTGGTCGCCACGCCGACCGCCGCCACCGCGACGCCGGTGCGGATGTGGGTCGGGGCGGCCGACGACCAGCACCTGCGGAACATCGTCGAGATGGTCTACGGCCAGTTCGGCGCCAGGAACATCAAGGCCTTCTGGCTGGCCGGGCACAGCCAGGGCGGGATGACCTCCAACCGCATCGTCTGCACCGACGTCTTCCGGGACAAGGTGGACGGCTGGCTCAGCCTGTCGGGCGGGCGGATCGGACCTGCTCAGCTGTCGCCGAAGTTCGGCGTGCCCGGCACGCGGGGCGGGACGGCGTCCAGCGCGCCGGCCAACGTCTCCGCCGCCGCGGGGGGAACGGGCGCCAGGCCCGGCGCGGCGGCGACGCCGACCTGCGACATGAGCTACATCTTCACCACGGGCGACCTGGAGATCGCCGGACTGCCGGAGAGTTCGCCCTGGGCCGAGAAGTACGGCTGCGCGGCGCGGGTGCGGCGGGCGGACATCGTCGACGATCGGCCGGGCTGGGTCTACGACACCACCCGCCAGGGCGAGCCCAATCCGGCCTGGGGGCGCACCGCGCGGCCCGGAACGGCGCAGGTGTTCGTCTATCCCAACTGCCAGGGCGGCAAGGTCGTGGCCGACGTCCTGCGGCTGGACAAGGGCCACACCGAGGGCCTCGAGCCCCGGGTGACCGAAGAGATCATCAAGATGATGTTGGCCGCCAAGTGAGCCGGCGGGGGAGAACGTCCATGAAGATGCAGCTGTTCGCGCTGGCGGCTTTCGGCGCGCTGATCGCCGGGCCCGCCCTGGCCAGGGACGTGGGCGGGGTGGTCTGTACGACGCCGCAACCGGTCCGTTGCGAGGGCGAGGCCTGCAACGGCGCCCCGTTGGCCGACCTCGGCAATGCGACCGACGCCAAGAGCGGCCGGAAGTTCTGGCTGGACTACCCGTGCGACCTCAAGCCCGGCGAGAAGGTCACCTTCATCCTGAACATCCACGGCGCCGGCTCGATCGGGAACTGGCAGCGCCACTACTTCCCGGCCGCGGACTACGTCCAGAAATACCGGCTGGTGGTGGCGACCCCCACGGCGGCGACGCTCGGCGCGATCGGCGCCGGGGGCGGTCCGGGCGTGCGGCGCTGGGACGCCGCGGCCGACGACGCGCACCTGCAGAACATCACCGACTTCGTGTTCGACTCTTTCGGCAAGACCAACGTCCGCTCGATGTGGCTGGCCGGGCATAGCCAGGGCGGGTTCACCTCGCGCCGCATCGTCTGCAGCGACTATTTCAAGGGCAAGGTCGATGGCTGGCTCAGCCTGTCGGGCGGCCGTATCGGCCAGGCGCCGTTCGTGAGGCAGTTCGGCCCGCCGAAGGCCGACGGCTCGCCGCCCGATCCGCGGCCGGCCGGCGCGGGCCCGATGGCCGCGGACACGCCGCCCGCCTGCGATTTCTCGCACATCTTCGCGGTCGGCCAGTGGGAGATCGACAGCCTGCCGGAGACCTCGACCTGGGCCACGAAATACGGCTGCGGCCCGCGCATCCGGGAGAAGGACATCGTCGATACGAAGCCTGGCCACGTCTGGGACTACGCCCGGGCCGGCTACAAGGTCTGGGGCATGAAGGCCCAGCCCGGGACCGCCGATGTCTACGACTATCCGAAGTGCCAGGGCGGCCGCGTGGTCGCCGACGTGGTGCGGATGGACAAGGGCCACACCGAGGGTCTGGAGCCCAACGTCACCGAGGCGCTGGTCAAGAAGATCGTCGCCGCGCCCGGCGGAAAGGCCCAGTTCTCGGGTCGTTAGGTTGGTGACTCAATCCCCTCTTCCTTGATCGTCATGGCCGGGCTTGTCCCGGCCACCCAGACGCACCGATGGTCGAGAACAGCCGGGGTCGGGCCGCTGCGAATCTTTCGGCGCCGCCAGCGTTTCTGGGTGGCCGGGACAAGCCCGGCCATGACGAGAACTATTCTATTTTCAATCGTTTGATTGGGTTTTCACCCTACCGGCGGCAAGTGAGGCTGGCGGGGGCGGTGCGCCCCGGTTTAGCATCGCTCCATGCTGCGCCATGTGAAGTTCGCCAACCTGCCGGTGACGGACCAGGATCGGGCCCTGGCCTTCTGGCGCGACAGACTGGGCGTTTCCATCGCCGCGGACGAGGCCTACGGCCAGGGCTTCCGCTGGATCGAGCTGGAGCTGCCGGACGGCCAGACCAGGATCCTTTTCGTGCGCCGGCCCGGCGAGACGCCGTCGGAACAGCCCGACCTGATCCTGATCTGCGACGACGTCGATGAGAGCTTCGCCGAGCTGACGGCGAAAGGCGTGGCGTTCACCCAAGGCCCGACCACGGCGCCCTGGCGGCCGGGCGAGCGCTACGCCCTGTTCCGCGACAGCGAGGGCAATCTGATCATGCTGGGCGCTGGCTGAGCGCCTCCGGCAGGATGCGCGCCAGGCGTTCGGCCACGGCCTGTCGCCCGGCGGCGTCGGCCAGCAGGTCCTGGCGAACCTCCAGCTCCACATAGTCCAGGCCGCGCCCGATGGCGTGATGCGGGATGGTGAAATCCACCTCGTCCATCCGGTAGGGCTCGTTGTCGCCGATCGCCGCCGCGTCCTCGCCGGTGCGCAACGCCGCCAGCATGGCCGACGAAAAGGCGCTGTCGCCCAGGTGCAGCACGCCGAAGCGCCAGGGCCGCTCGAACGCCCGCATCACCGGGGTGAAGGAGTGCAGGGCGACGACGACGGTCGGCAAGCCGCGCACGGCGCGGGCGTCGAGCTCCTCGGCGATGCGGGCGTGGTAAGGGGTGAACACCTCGGCGACCCGGGCCGCGCGATCTTCGGCGGTGAGGTCCCGGTTCCCGGGGATCGCCGTGGCGTCGCTCTCGGCGGGGATGGAATCCGCCCGGGCGGGATCGCGATTGCAGTCGATCACCAGGCGCGAATAACGCTGGGCGATGAAGGTGGCGTCCAGCATCGCGCTCAGCCGCTCGCCCAGCCCGGCGACGCCGATGTCCCAGGCGATGTGTCGGCTCAGGTCGGCTTCCGAGAGCCCCAGATCGCCCAGGCGCGTCGGGATGCCGCGGCCCGCATGGTCTCCCAGCAGCAGAAAGGGCGATTTGGCGCCCGGATTGGTAACAACGACAGCTTCACCATCCGACCCGTCGAGGAGCCGCGTGGACCGCGCTTCGGAATCGACGGAGCTATTCTGCAATGCCGCTTGTCTCCATCCGCCATCGGACGACCTACCGCTACCGCAACCCGGTGGCCTTCGGCGAGCACCGGGTGATGTACCGGCCGCTGGAAAGCTTCGACCAGCGGATCGTCGCAGCCTCGCTGGAGGTCGGGCCCGAGCCGGCCATGCTCCGCCATGTCCAGGAAGCGAGCGGGGCCACGGTGGCGGTCGCCCGCTTCGACGCCCGCGCCGATCGCCTCTGCTTCGAAAGCGACGTGACGCTGGAGCACGCGCCCGGAACCGCCTTCGAGCTGGAAGGCGAGGCGGCCACCGTGGGAGTCTCCGCCTTCACCTACGATCACGAGGAGGCAGCCGACCTGGCCCGCGCTATGATCCGCCAGCACCCGGACGCCGGCGAGGTCGAGGCCTGGGCGCGGCGGTTCGTGCGGCCGGTCGGACGGACCCGGCTGTCGACCCTGCTGTCGGACATGACCCACGGGATGCGCGGCGAGCTGTCCTACGCGTCGCGCCTGGAAGGGGCGCCGCAGAGCCCGACCGAAACCCTGGCGCGCCGCGCCGGGAGTTGCCGGGACTTCGCGGTCCTGATGGCCGAGGCGGCCCGCAGCCTGGGCCTGGCCGCGCGCTTCACCTCCGGCTACGTCTACAGCGGGTCTCCCAAGGCTGCGCGGACCGGCGGCGGCCACACCCACGCCTGGGTCAGGGTCTACCTTCCGGGCTGCGGCTGGACGGACTTCGATCCCACGAACGGCATTGTCGGCGGCCACGATCTGGTGCGGGTTGCGGAGGTGGTCAATCCGCGCGCGGCCCTGCCTCTCCACGGCGCATGGTCTGGCCTGAAGTCGGATTTCCTGGGCATGGATGTGGAAGTCGACGTCAAGGTCTGCGACGCGGCGCAACCCGCCGCCGAGTTGAGGGTTGCGCACGGGCGATAGTCCCAGGGAGTACGAATGCGCATCCGGTGCGGTTACGAGATCACGTACGATTGCCCCGCCCCGACTCCGATGCTGCTGATGCTCAACGTCAGGCCGGAGCGATTGTCCGACCTTGAAAGCCCGGACCTGATCCGCACGTCTCCGCCGATCGACCTCAGCCAGTATCGGGACCAGTTCGGCAACCTCTGCAGCCGGATCCTCGCGCCGGCCGGACGCCTCACGCTCTCGGCGGATTTCGTGATCCGGGACTCAGGTCGGCCCGATGAAATTTTCCCCGACGCGGAGCAGACGCCGGTCGAGCGGCTGCCGGACGAGGTGATCGTCTTCCTCCTCGGCTCCCGCTACGTGGAGACCCAGGAACTCAACGACCTGGCCTGGAAGCTGTTCGGCGACACCGAACCCGGATGGGCGCGGGCGCAGGCCATCGTGAAATACGCCCACGAGCGCATCACCTTCGGCTACCAGCACGCCCGGCCGACCAAGACCGCGACCCAGGCGCACGACGAGCAGCTGGGCGTCTGCCGGGACTATGCCCACCTGGCGATCGCGCTCTGCCGCTGCATGAACATCCCGGCGCGCTACTGCACCGGCTACCTCGGCGACATCGGGATTCCCGTCGAAGGCGTGATGGATTTCAGCGCCTGGATGGAGGTCTATCTCGGCGGCGCGTGGCGCACCCTGGACGCGCGGCACAACAAGCCGCGGATCGGCCGGGTGATGATGGCCATGGGCCGTGACGCGACGGACGTTGCGATCATCACCCATTTCGGCCCCGCAACCCTGGCGGGATTCAAGGTCGTCAGCGACGAGCTGCCCTAGAGCCTTTCCGGTTCAGGTGGAATCACCTGGACCGGACAAAAAGGCTCTAAATCAAAAGTTTAGAGCGTGACGAGCGCCTGAACCGGTATCCACTTCAGGCTGTCACGCTCTAGCCCCGGCGCCTCGGGCGGCTTTCGAAATATTGGTGTAATGTAGGTCGGTCAAAAGGGTGACGCTGCGTTCACCTTCGTCCGTGAAGGCTGCCAAACAAGACTTTTGGGGAAGCCGCCATGAACACCCGCCTCAGCCTCCTGGCCCTGCTGGCCTCCAGCGCCCTCGTCTCCAGCTGCGCCACCGACACGGCGGCCCCCAGCGCGATGGCGCAGGGCTCGGCGGTCAACGCGTCCGCGACCACGCCGGCCAGCGTCGACAACTTCATGCTGGTGGACGCCAACCTCGAGGCGCACGAGCTGTACCGCATGGCCGCGGCCCCCGCGGTGGTGATCGTGACCCAGGCCAACGGCGACGCGGCGATCCGCGGCCTGGCGCCCCAGCTCAAGACCCTGGACGCGACCTATGGCGCCAAGGGCGTCGAGTTCCTGCTGCTGAACTCCAGCCTGAAGGACAGCCGCGAGGCGATCCTGGCCGAGGCGGCCAAGGCCGGCTTCGTCATGCCCGTCCTGATGGACGCCAACCAGCTGATCGGCGAGAGCCTGGGCGTGACCCGCTCGGCCGAGGCGTTCGTGGTCAATCCGAAGACCTGGACCATCGCCTATCGCGGCCCGGTCGCTGGTGTCGGCCCAGCGCTGGATGCCCTGGCCGCGGGCCAGCCTATTCCGGCCTCGACCGTGGCCTTGAACGGCGCGGCCATCGCCTTCCCCGAGCGCGGGGCGGGCGCGAAGATCTCCTACGTGAAGGACGTCGCCCCGATCCTCGAGGCCAAGTGCGTGGCCTGCCACCAGGAAGGCGGCATCGGCCCCTTCGCCATGACCAACTACGACATGGTCAAGGGCTTCTCGCCCATGATCCGCGAGGTGATCCGCACCGACCGGATGCCGCCGTACAACGCCGACCCGCACGTGGGGAAATTCTCGGACGACAAGAACCTGTCGCCGGCCGAGATCAAGACCCTGGTCCACTGGATCGAGGCCGGGGCGCAACGGGGCGAGGGCAAGGACCCCCTGGGCGCCGTGCAGCGCGTGGCCGCCGAATGGCCGCTGGGCAAGCCGGACCTGGTCCTGACCATCCCGGCCTACAAGGTGCCGGCCTCGGGCGTCGTCGACTACCAGCGCCCCGCGATCGTCAATCCGGCGACCGAGGGCAAGTGGATCCGCGCCACCACCGTGAAGCCCGGCGACCGCCAGTCGGTGCACCACATCCTGACCGGCTGGATGTCGGAAATGCCGGCCAACGGCCAGTCGTCCGAGACCCGCTGGCGCGGATCGGTGGGCGGCTATGCAGTGGGCGCGGAGTCCAACATCTATGCCCCGAACGTCGGCAGCTACCTGCCCAAGGGCGGCGCCATCGGCTTCCAGATGCACTACACGCCCTACGGCAAGGAGGCGGTCGATAACTCCCAGATCGGCGTCTACTTCTACGACAAGCCGCCGGAGCTGATGATGCGCAACGTGGTGGTCATCGACCCCACCATCACCATCGCGGCGAACACGGCCCGCCACAAGGAAGTGGCCTACGTCGAGTTCCCGAATGACGCGCTGCTGTACTCGGCCTTCCCGCACGCCCACTACCGCGCCTACGCCAACGACCTGTGGCTGGAGACGCCGGACGGCAAGAAGACCCTGCTGCTCAGCATGCCGCGCTACGATTTCAACTGGCAGCGGGCCTACACCTTCGACAAGCCGGTCAAGATCCCGGCGGGCTCGCGGATCATCGCGAACTACGTCTACGACAACTCCAAGGCCAACCCGTCGAACCCCGACCCGACCATCAAGGTCACCTGGGGCGAACAGAGCCACGAGGAGATGCTGTTCACCTCGCTCGCGTTCCGCTGGCTGGACGAGACGGCGGCCAAGCAGGTCGACAGCGACGCCCGGTTCGCCAAAACCCGCCTGATGGGGATGATGGACGACAACCTGGACGGCAAACTGCAGAAGGCCGAGGCCAAGGGCCAGATGGGCACGATGATCGCCGGGTACTTCGACCGCATCGACGGCAACAAGGACGGCGCCCTGGACAAGGCCGAACTGGCCGCGGCCCAGGCCATGCTGCCCGGCCGCCGCCGGGGCTCCGACACCGCCGAAGCCCCGAAGCCCGCCGTCGGCGGCCGCTAGGTGTTCGGCCCGAAGGTGAGGGTCAGCATGGCCCTCACCGTCCTGGGCGCGATCGGCCACAGAAGGCCGGACGGCGAGGCCCAGTAGCCCTCCGCGCCGGTGAGGTTCGACGCGAGCACCCGGAACTGCGCCGGCCGGCCCGCGAGCTCGAACCTGCGCCGGGCGCCCAGGCTGATCGTGGTCACCGCCGGCGTCTTGAAGGTGTTGGCGGTGTCGGCCCAGCGCGCGCCCGAGTGACTGATCTGGGCGTCCATCGACCAGCCGGCCGCGATCTGCCGCTCGACGCTGGCGTTGGCCACGAAGCTCGAGACGCCCGCCGCCCGCGAGCCCACGAGGCCGGCGTCCACCAGGGGCCCGGTGACTTTCGGGGTGAACGCCACCGCGCCCAGCACCACGCTGGTCTTCGGGTCGAGCTGGCCGGCCAGGGAGCCCTCGACGCCGCGATGCTTCACCCGGCCCACATGGCCGAAGGAGCCGTCCGCGCGGAAGCCGGTGGTGGGTTTGGAGACGTCGAACAGGGCGCCGATGAAGACGAGGCCTGGCGTCAGGTTGCGCCGCACGCCGAGCTCGAACTGCTCGGCCTCCACGGGCGGCAGCACATCGTCGCGGTTGGTGGCGGACGTCGGCGCGGTCCCGCTCTCCTCCAGGCCGGTCACCCAGCTGCCGAACACCGCCGTGCGCTCGGTCAGGCTCAGGATCGCCGAGGCGTTGTAGAGCGTCGTCCGGCTGACCCCTTCGCTGCGGACGCCCGCCTTGCTCAGCACCTCCTTGTCGTAGCGGGTGCGATGGGCGGCGAGGCGCACCTGCAGCCGGTCCGCCCAGGCCAGGCCATAGCCCACCGAGCCTGTGACCTGCTCCACCTCGTCCTCGCCCCGGGTTCCGCGCCAAGGCTGCTCGACGCCGTTCGGCTCGTCACCGCCGATGTTGAACGCTCCCAGCGGGATGGCGACGCTTGAGGCCAGCTCCACACGGCTCCGGCGGCCCCGCACCGAGGCGGTGAGGAGATGGCTGAGGGCGCCGGTCTCGAAGCGCCGGCCGAGCCGGACTTCGGCGGAGTCCGACACGTTCCGTTTGCCGGGGCTGCGATAGGTGGTGGCGGAGGCGTCGCCGTTCGCCCGCGTCTCGATGATCGTGAAGTCGCCGCCGTCGTTGTCGAACTGCGAGCGGAACGCGGCCAGGTCGACCGTCCAGTCGCCGAAACGGCCGTCGTAGAGGAGGCCCAGGTTGGAGTTCATGGCCTCCACCCGCGCCCATTCGGGCGAGTACTGGTGCAGCTTGCGCGGTTCGGGCGGCACGGCGCCGTCCACGGGCAGGAAGGCGTAGTCGCCGTCGTACCGCCGGCGGTAGAGCGAGGCGAAGCCCCGCACCCGCTGTCCGGGCGCGACGTTCCAGGATCCCACCGCGCCGACGTCGATGGCCTTGCCCTCGCTGCCTGCCGCCCAGCGGGACAGCGGTCTCCAGATGAAGCCGCCCGCCAGGCCGAAGCGCTCATCGCCGCTCTTCCACGACCCATCGCCCTGAACCACGCGCGTGCCGAAATCGCGGAACCCCGCGCCCAGGCGGATCTCGTTCGTGGCGCCGGGCGAACGTAGCCGATAGTTCACCGCGCCGGACGGGGCGGGATAGGCGAGGCGGGCGGCGTTGACCCCCACGCGGACCCCCACGCCCGCCAGCACCGGATCGTTCAGGGGCGCGGCGCGGCTGAAATAGGCGTCGTCGATCCGGTAGGCGCCGGAGTCGTTCAGATCGAAGCCGCGGACCTCGCCCTCGTTGTAGAGGCCCGACTGCTCGGTCCCGACGCGTTCGCCGAAAGCGTCGGCGGCGGCCCGTACAGCGCTGTCCTGGGCGGCGGCCGGCGTGGCGACCGCAAGGCCCAGGAGGAGCGTACCCACGATACGTGACATGATTGTAATCCCGGCGAACATGGCTGTTCAGACCGGGCGATCTGTCCGATGTTGCGGCGGGGACGGCGCGCCGGCGGGCGTGATTTCTACGTGATGGTTTCGCGATGAATGAACATGTCGCGCTCTGGCCGAAGCTCACCCTGGGGCGAGAGCTGCCGTTCGCCCTGGCCGGAACCCTGGTGCGCCCGTCGGCCCTGGAGGTCGAGTTCGACGGCAAGGTCACCGCCCTCGAACCTCGGGTGATGAAGGTGCTGGTGGCGCTGCACCGCGCCAAGGGCCATCCGGTCAGCCGCGACGAGATGATCGACCTGTGCTGGGACGGCCGCATCGTCACCGAGGGCGCCCTGAACCGCTGCATCGCCCAGCTGCGCAAGGCGCTGGGCGATAACCCCTGCATCCGCCTCGATACCATCGCTACGGTCGGCTACCGGCTGCAGGCCGGGGCGGAGATCCAGGCGCTGCCCACGGCCGCCAACGCCGACACGCCGCCGGGCCAGGCGACGCCCAAGCCCGGAGCGGTCTCCTCGCTCCCGCGCCGCTGGCGGCTCGCAGGCGGCGTGGCCGCCGCCGTGGCGGCCCTCGCCGGCGGGGCGGCCTTCCTCTTCATGCCGCAGCCGGTGGTCTGGACGGCGCAGTCGTACACCCAGCTCACCGCCGAGCCGGGGATGGAGACGCATCCGGCGCTGTCGCCCAACGGCCAGCAGCTGGTCTACGCCCAGCGGCCGACGTCCGCCGTCTATCGCGATCTCTTCATCCGCAGCGTCGACCAGGGCACGCCGGTGCGCATCACCAGCGACCCGGCCGATGACCACAGCGCCGCCTGGTCGCCCGGCGGCGACCGCATCGCCTTCGTGCGCACCACGCCCGGCGGGCGCTGCACGATCCTGGTGGTCCCGATGCCGGTCGGGGCCGAGCGGACGGCGGCGCGCTGCCAGCAGGCGGTCTACGCGCGGGTCAGCTGGCTCGACGCCGACACCCTGGTCTTCTCCGACCGGCCCACGCCGGACGTCCCGTGGCGCCTCCGTTCCGTCGATCTGACCGGCGGGGCGGTGCGCGACCTGACCGCCCCGTCGCCCGACACGCTGGGCGACAGCGATCCCATGGTCTCGCCGAACGGCAGGTCGGTGGTCTTCCGCCGCACGCTGCTGCACGGCGCCGACGACCTGTTCCTGAAGGACCTCAAGACCGGCCGCGAGCGGGCGCTGACCACGGACGGCTGGAAGGCGGCGGGCTATGTCTGGTCGCACGACAGTCGCCACATCTTCTATTCCTCGAACCGCGGCGGCGAGTTCGGCCTCTGGACCATCGACACGGCCCGGCGCGAGCCGCCCCGGCGCATCAGCCTGGGCGCCGGCCAGTTCACCTTCAGCCGCATGTCCAGCGACCGGCGCGACCGCCTGGCGGTCGAGGCGCCTCACACCCGGACGAACATCGTGGCCATGGGCCCCGACGGCGCCATGACCCAGGTGACCAACCACTCCAGCGCCGACTGGGAGCCCGAGGGCGCCGCGGACGGGACGGTGGCCTATGTCTCCAACCGCACGGGCGCGTCCGAGCTCTGGATCACCCGGCCCGACGGCCAATCGGTCCGGCTGACCGACATCATGGGCAGCTATACGCACTCGCCCGCCTGGTCGCCCGACGGCCAGACCATCGCCTTCGTGGCGGTGAAGGGGCGCAAGGCCGAGATCTACACGGTGGGCCGCGACGGCTCGCGCCTGCGCGCGGTCACGGCCGACGGCCTGGACAAGCTGGATCCGGTCTTCACGCCCACCGGCGACCACCTGCGCTATCTGCAGCGCACGGCGGACGGCTATCGGCTGATGCAGATCCCGCTGACCGGCGCGGCGCGGCCGCAGGAGGTGGCGGGCGGCCGCGGCCTGACCGGCCTGCGCCGGGCCCCCGATGGGCGCTACTTCGGTCAGACCCTGATGGATAGCCGCGTCGTCCCGCTCGACGGTGGCGCTGCGCCGAACGTCACCGTCGGCCCCTACGACACCTGGGCCGTAGGCCGCGACGGCGTCTATGTGTTCGTCGTCCGGGGCGCGGACCCGCCGGCGGTGTGGCTGCACCCGTGGTCCGGCCCCGCCCGCAAGCTGCGCGAAGTGGGCGGCGGCGGCGACATCGGCGTGGCCGCGGACGGCCGCGCCCTGTTCTCCCAGCACGACAACGAGCAGGTCGACCTGGGGCTGTTCGAATTGTCGAAGAACTGAACCCCTTCCTTTCCCGCGGAGCGGGAGAGGGGGACCGCCCGCCGAAGAGCGGGTGGTGGAGAGGGAAAGCCTCCTCCACGGCCAGCGCACCGACCTGCTGAGCCGTCGGGCGGACGGTCGATCCGCTCTGCCGCCCGCTTGCCCTTCCCACCACCCGCTCTCCAGCCGGCCTGCGCCGGCTTCGGCGTGCGGTCCCCCCTTCCCGCGGAGCGGGAAGGGAAGCTACTGCGCGGCCTGTTCCTGGGCGTAGCCGAGCTGTTCGTTGAGGCGCTCCAGGACGGTGATCGCCGCCTCGGGGATCACCGTGCCCGGCGCGAAGACCGCGGCCACGCCCATCGCCTCCAGCGCCTTGAAGTCCTCCGGCGGGATCACTCCGCCCACGAACACCAGGATGTCGGGCCGGCCCAGCTTCTTCAGCTCGGCCTTCAGCTCCGGCACCAGGGTCAGGTGGCCGGCCGCCAGCGAGCTCGCGCCCACCGCATGGACGCCGGTCTCCACGGCCTCGGCGGCGGCCTCTGCGGGCGTCTGGAACAGGTCGCCGATCTCGACCTCGAAGCCCAGGTCGGCGAAGCCGGAGGCGATCACCTTCTGGCCGCGGTCGTGACCGTCCTGACCCATCTTGGCGACCATGATCCGCGGCTTCTTGCCGTCGGCCTGGGCGAAGGCCTCGGTCATGGCCCGGGCGCGGTCCGAGGCGGCGGTGGCGCCGGCCTCGCGCAGGTAGACGCCCTTCACCGCGTCGGCGTGGGCCTTGTGGCGGTTGAACACCTTCTCCAGGGCGAAGCTGATCTCCCCCACCGTGGCCTTGGCCCGGGCGGCGTTGACGGCCAGCTCCAGCAGGTTGGCTTTGCCCGAGGCGCCGGCGGTCAGCGCATCGAGGGCGGCGGCCACAGCGGCCGGGTCGCGCTCGGCCTTCAGGCGGCGCAGCTTCTCGAGCTGGGCCGCGCGCACCGCGCTGTTGTCGACCTTCAGCATCGGGATCACGTCGGGGACGTCGGGGCGGTAGCGGTTCACGCCCACCACGCTCTGCTTGCCTGAGTCGATGCGTGCCTGGATGCGGGCCGAGGCCTCCTCGATCCGGCGCTTGGGCAGGCCTTCCTCGATGGCCTTGGCCATGCCGCCCAGGGCTTCCACCTCGGCGATGTGGGTCAGCGCCCGCTCGGCCAGGTCGGCGGTCAGGCGCTCGACGTAATAGCTGCCGCCCCAGGGGTCGACGACGCGGTTCTGCCCGCTCTCGATCTGCAGGAAGAGCTGGGTGTTGCGCGCGATCCGGGCCGAGAAATCGGTCGGCAGGGCCAGGGCCTCGTCCAGGGAATTGGTGTGCAGGCTCTGGGTCTGGCCCCCCGTGGCGCCCATCGCTTCGATGGCCGTGCGCGGCACGTTGTTGAAGACGTCCTGGGCGGCGAGGGACCAGCCGCTGGTCTGGGTGTGGGCGCGAAGGGCCAGCGAGCGGGCGTCCTTCGGGTCGAACTCGGCCTTCATCAGCTTGGCCCACAGCAGGCGGCTGGCCCGCTGCTTGGCGACCTCCATGAACATGTTCATGCCGGCGCACCAGAAGAACGACAGGCGCGGCGCGAACTGGTCCACCGTCATGCCGGCGGCGACGCCCGCGCGGACGTATTCGATGCCGTCGGCCAGGGTGTAGGCCAGCTCCAGGTCCAGCGTCGCTCCGGCTTCCTGCATGTGGTAGCCGCTGATCGAGATCGAGTTGAACCGCGGCATTTCCTTCGACGTGTAGGCGAAGATGTCCGCGATGATCCGCATCGAGGGGCCGGGCGGATAGATGTAGGTGTTCCGGGTCAGGAACTCCTTCAGGATGTCGTTCTGGATCGTGCCGGCCAGCTTCTCGTGCGGCACGCCCTGTTCTTCCGCCGCCACGATGTAGAGCGCCAGGATCGGCAGCACCGCGCCGTTCATGGTCATCGACACGGTCATCTTGTCGAGCGGGATGCCGTCGAACAGCGTCCGCATGTCGTAGATGCTGTCGATGGCCACGCCCGCCATGCCGACGTCGCCCGTCACCCGCGGGTGGTCGCTGTCGTAGCCGCGGTGGGTGGCCAGGTCGAAGGCGATGGAGAGGCCCATCTGACCGGCCGCCAGGTTGCGGCGGTAGAAGGCGTTGGAGTCCTCGGCCGTGGAGAAGCCCGCGTACTGGCGGATCGTCCACGGGTTCGTCGCGTACATGGTCGGGTAGGGGCCACGCACGAACGGAGCCAGGCCGGGGAAGCCGCCCAGGGCGACCAGCCCCTCGATGTCGGCCGCGTCATAGGCCGGACGGATGGCGATGCCTTCCGGCGTGGCCCAGGGTTCGGCCTTGGGGGGCTCGATATCAAGCGCCGGACCTTCGAAGGGCAGAGCGGAGAAGTCTGGGAAGGCGGTCATGCGAGCACTCCCCTTCTCCCCTTGCGGGAGAAGGTGTCAGCCGCAGGCTGACGGATGAGGGGTTGCGCTCCGCTCGCCGCGCGACGGCGGGGCCGGCGATCGTCGAGGGCGGTGCGACCCCTCATCCGACCTGCTACGCAGGCCACCTTCTCCCGCAGGGGGAGAAGGTCGATCCAGCCGATGTTCATTGCGAAGCCTCGTAACGTTCCGACAGCCGCATCGGTCTCAATGCGACGCAGCGGCTGTCGGGTCCTGGCAGGCGGGCTCCCGCCGGATCGAGCTGGGCGGGCGCACCGGCTTCCACCTCCACCGGCGCCTTGGCCGTGGGCGGGAAGGCGGTGACGCCCAGGATCTTCGGATCGCCGCGGGCGGCGACGGCGGCGTCCACGTCGCGGGCGATAAGGCCCGTCTCCAGCGCCGCGATGATGCCGCCGGCCGCCTCGATGGCCTGCAGGCGATCCCAGGCCGCGCGGGCGATCTGGTCGGTCAGCGTCTCGATGTAGCCGGACCCGGCGGCCGGGTCGGCGACGCGGCCCACGGCGGCCTCTTCCATCAGCACCAGCTGGGTGTTGCGGCTCTGGCGGCGGGCGAACGCCGTGGGCAGGCCGATGGCGTCGGTGAAGGCGCCCAGCACCAGGGCGTCCGCGCCCCCGGCCGCGGCGCCGAAGCCGGCGGCCGTCAGCCGGATCATGTTGGTCCAGGGGTCCTGGGCGGTCAGCATGCGCCGCGAGGTGCGCGCCTCGATCCGGGCCAGGGCCGCCGCGCCCGAGGCCGCAGCGATCCGGGCGAAGACCGCGCGGGCGGCCCGCAGCTTGGCCAGCGTCAGGAAGTAGTCGGCGTCGGCGCTGAGCCCGAGCGTGATGCGGGCGAAGGCCTCGGCGACGGGCAGGCCGGCGCGGACCAGGGCCTTGGCGTAGGCGATGGCCGAGGCGGCGGCCACCGCGACCTCCAGGGCCTCGCCGCCGCCGGCCTCATGGGCGACGCGGCCGGACGCCAGGAAGAGCTGAGCGTGCGGATAGGTCTGCGCCAGGCGAAGGCCGACCGTGGCCCCGCTGATCAGGTGGCTCTCGATCGGGCCGGGGCTCGCGCCGCCTTCGGTGAAGGCGCCCAGCGGGTCGAGGTGAAGGTTCAGCTTCGCGCCCGGCGAGGCCTTGGCCACCGCGTGCAGCGCGTCGGCGGCCTTGGGGCCCAGGAAGCCGGCGTCGAGGGCCACCGGCGCCAGTTCGACGATGACGTCCTTCAGCGCCCGGCTCAGCGCCTCGGGCGTGGCGTGGCCCTTCACGATCACCGAGGCCGCGCCGCCCTCCAGGTCGGCCAGCAGTTCGGCGTTCACGCGCGCCGGATCGGCGTGGGCCGACAGCACCCGGATATCCCACGGCCGCTCGCCGTCGAACGGCCGGCTCGGGAACGCCGCCGGCCTTTCCGCCGCCGCGTACAGGGGCGCGATCGGCAGGCCTTCGACGGTGGAGTTCGTCAGGCTTTCGAAGGGCTTGTCGCCGAGCGTCTTGGCCACGAGGGTGCGCCAGGCGTCCTCGCCGGCGGGGGGCATTCCTGGGTCGAGAAGCGCGGTGTCGGCCATGCGGCGAATTGCGCCCCGGCGCGCCCGGGCGTCAAGATCACGCAGGGGTATCGGCGGGACCGGCGGCGGTCAGTTCGCCGACCGCGGTGATGCGCCAGACGCGCTTGGCCTCGACGTACTCCCGGCCCAACGCCTCGGTGTCCAGGTCGGCCAGCACCCGGCCGATGTCGTCGGTCATGGCGGTGTTGTTGATGTAGTAGCTGTGGCCCGCGACCTTGTCGCCTCGCATGGCCACGTTGCGGCAGTCGACCAGCACCACCTTCTTGGGGATCAGGTCGATCAGCCTCGGCCCGTCGGAGCCCAGCCGGTCGGGATTGGACTTGGTCTTGTCGGAGATCAGGAGCGCCCGGTCGTTGCGGTTGAAATAGACGGTCACCCGGCGTCCCAGACGCGGCAGCAGCCGGAACTTCTGGTCGGTCTCGAAGGTGTCGTCGTCCTCGTCCGGGGCGGCGAGCAGGATCTGGTCGAACAGGCGCGTCAGCTTGTTCGGGTCCTTGGCCAGGATCGCCTGCAGGCCGTTGCGCAGCACATAGGCGCCCATGCTGTGGGCGAGCAGGTGCAGGTTGCGCTGGCAGTGCTCCTTCTCGCCCAGCTTGGCGACGAACTCCTGCAGCATCAGGTAGGCGCGGGCGAGTGCGGGACCGGAGGCCCGGCCGTCCTCGCGGTCGCTGTAATACGACATCCACGGGACCTTCTTCCCATCCGAAGGCCAGCTGAAAAGCACCATGTTCAGCTGGCGCCCCTGGCCCACCTGCACCTGCGCCACGAGCGTTGCGGCGGCGTCCAGGGCCTCCCGGAAGCTCACGTTGAACCCATGGATGAAGACCATGGTGTCGTTCTTCTCGCCGGCCATGACCTTGTGCAGGTCGCCCAGCAGGTTCTGGGACCCCGGCGTCTTGTCTTCGGCGCCCTTCTTGTCCTCGTACACCGTGACGCCGGTCAGGGTCGGGTTCGGGCCGTCGGCCTCATAGTCGGCGTAGCCGAAGCGCAGGCCCGCGACGCCGTCAGGATTGAAGTGCGAGCCGAAGACCGCGAGCTTGTTGTCCGGCTGGTAGTCCCGGTTGGTGACGAAGAAGACGCGGATCGCGGCCATGGTTGCCCTCTGTCTGGCTCCTGGGGGAGTTTGCCCAACTCAGGCGCGATTGAGCAACGTTGTTCCACCGGAACGGGCTAGCCGGCCACACAGACCGCTCCGTCGACGATCATCGCCTGGGCGTGGCTCACGAGAGGGCCGGGGTCGAACAGGACCCCGCCCGCCACCAGGATCGCCAGGGCGAGGGGGCGGCCGACGGCGACCGTGAGGCTCGCCGCCAGCGCCAGGGTTCCGCAGCACAACATCGGATCAGGGCGCGGCGCAGGCCGCGCAGTCCGATGCGTCGGCGGGCACGAACCGGCCGGTGGCGGCCACCTCGCCTGCCGCGCCATAGCGGTCGTGGTGGCGGACCCAGTCGGAAAGGTTGCCGCGGCCGGCCTCCTCCTGTCGGCCCAGCGGCGTCATATCCAGCAGGCCGTAGGTGATCAGCAGCTCTTCGCCGCCCCGGCCGTACTGCGAGTAGGTGTGGAAGATCTGGCCGTCGTCGCCCTTGATGAAGACGCTGAGGCCCGAAAGGTCCTTGATCGGCGGGGTCATCTCCTCGAAATTGTGGACGGCCTTGCCGCGCGCCATCTGCTCCGGCGTGAATGAGACCTGGAAGTCGTAGTTGAACGGGCCTTCGCCCGCCGAGACCCAGCAGATGTCCCACCCCATCCGGCGGCGGAAGGCCTCCAGCTCGGCAAACGGCGCGCGGGAGATGGCGACGTAGGCCACATCCTTCTGCGCCAGATGCGGCAGGATGGCGTTCACCCCGTCGATCATGAACGAGCAGCCGACGCAGCCTTCCGCCCAGCCGGGCCCGAACATGAAGTGGTAGACGATGAGCTGGCTCTTGCCGTCGAACAGGTCCGCCAGGCTCATCGGACCATCCGGCCCTTCGAACATATAGTCCGTCTCGATCTTCACCCAGGGGAGGGCGCGGCGCCGGGCGGCCAAGGCGTCGTTGGCGCGGGTCAGCGCCTTCTCCTCGGCCAGCAGCGCCTTGCGGGCCTCCAGCCAGGTCTCACGGGTGGCGATCTCGTGCGTGGGCATCATGCGATCCTTTCGGGGGAGGTTTCCAACAGGGTCTGGAGCTTGTTGAGCGTGCCGATCCAGCCCGCGTGATGAAGGTCGCGGACCGCTTCGTCGTGCAGTTGGACGTGATGGACGGTGAGCTCGGCGCCCCCGTCGATCGCCACCACATCGACGGTCACCACCGACTGCCGCTCGGGGAAGGTGATCCAGGTCGTGTCCCAGACCAGCTTGCGGCCGGGCTCGACCACGCGATAGGCGCCGCTCATCTCGTGCGTCTCGCCATCCAGGGTCTGGAAGACGATGCGAAAGCGTCCGCCAACGCGCACGTCCGTCTCGACATGCAGCACGGGCCCGGCGTCGGGGCCCCACCACTGCGAGATCATCTCGGGGCGGGTGAAGGCGTCGTAGACCTTTTGCGGCGGCGCCTTGATGCGCCGCACGATGGTCAGGCTGGGCTGGGCCATCGCTCAATCCTCCTTGGCTTCGAGGAAGGCGGTGAGCTTGTCCAGGCTGCCGGACCAGAAGCGCTCGTAGCGCTGGAGCCAGGCCATGGCGTCCTCCATCGGTTGCGGCGTGAGTTCGACCGAGACGGTGCGGCCGGTCTTGGTCCGCGCGATCAGGCCCGCGTCGGACAGCACGTCGAGGTGCTTCATCACTGCGTTGAGCTGCATGGGGAACGGTTCGGCGAGCTGGCTCACCGAGAGCCCCGAGTCCGTCTCAAGCCGAGCCAGGATCGCCCGCCGGGTCGGATCGGCCAGGGCGCCAAAGGTGCGGCCGAGTTCGTCTTGCTGATACTTCACCATATAGTGAACTATTGTCCGCTACGTCAGGCGTGTCAACATGAAGACGTGGGCGATGGGTGTTGCCCGACAGTTCGTGTTCGCGTACAACGTAAATCTAACAAACGTTCGAGGACCCGCTCCATGGCCCTGCCGCCCGTGCTCCGTGACCGCCTCCGCCTGCCGCTGATCGGCAGCCCGCTGTTCATCATCTCCGGCCCGGAGCTGGTGATCGCGCAGTGCAAGGCGGGGATCGTGGGCTCGTTCCCGGCGCTGAACGCGCGGCCGGCCTCGATGCTGGACGAATGGCTGCACCAGATCACCGAGGAACTGGCCATCTGGGACCGCGACCACCCGGACACGCCCTCGGCGCCCTTCGCGGTCAATCACATCGTGCACAAGTCCAGCGACCGCCTGGAACATGACGTCGAGGCCACCACCAAGTGGAAGGTCCCGGTGATCATCACCTCGCTGGGCGCCCGTGAAGACGTCAACGCCGCGGTCCACTCGTACGGCGGCGTCGTACTGCACGACGTGATCAACGACAGGTTCGCCCACAAGGCCATCGAGAAGGGCGCCGACGGCCTGATCCCCGTGGCGGCCGGGGCCGGCGGACACGCCGGGCACCTGTCGCCCTTCGCCCTGGTCCAGGCGCTGCGCGAGTGGTTCGACGGCCCGATCGCGCTGTCGGGCTCGATCGCCCACGGCCGTTCGATCCTGGGCGCCCAGGCCATGGGCGCCGACCTGGCCTATGCCGGCTCGGCCTTCATCGCCACCAAGGAGGCGAGGGCGGATCCGGCCTACCAGGAGATGATCGTCGCCTCGACCGGCGAGGACATCACCTACACGAACCTCTTCACCGGCGTGCACGGCAACTACCTGACGCCCTCCATCGTCGCGGCGGGGCTGGACCCGAACGACCTGCCCAAGTCCGATCCGTCGGCGATGAACTTCGGCTCGGGCGGCAACCAGAAGGCCAAGGCGTGGCGCGACATCTGGGGCTGCGGGCAGGGGATCGGCGCGGTGAAGAACGTGCCCACCGCCGCGGAACTCGTGGCGAGGCTGTCGGACGAGTACGAGGCGGCCAAGGCCGAACTCGCCGCCAAGACCGCCTTCACCGCCGGCCGCGCCCTGATGGCCGCGGAGTAGGTGCTTCACAGCCGGCCCGGGACGCGGCATGGTCCGCGTCTCCGGGCCGACGCGGATCGCCCGGCCAGACGGCTATCGTCCAAGCATCCGCTCCAGCGCCCTTCGCGGGCGGACGGAGCGATCTCATGGGCGGACAATCCATCAAGGTGGCGGCCTTCAAGGTGGCGGTGGTGTGGCGCGGCGAGCCCGAGGCGCGCCGATCCTTGGACCCGGCGACGACGCGCCTAGCGCCGATCTTCGCGGCGCTCTCGGCCGCGGGCTTCGCCGTCGAACCCTGTGTCTATGACGAGAGCGTCGCGGCCGAAGTGCGCGCGCAGCTGCGGGCCTGCGACGCCGCCCTGGTCTGGGTGAACCCGATCGCGGCCGGCGCCCGGCGCGAGATGCTGAACGCCCTGCTGGAAGAGGTCGCCGCGGCAGGCGTCCTGGTCAGCGCCCGGCCGGCGGTGGTCGCCGCCATGGGGGTGAAGTCGGTCCTTCACCGCACCCGCCATCTCGGTTGGGGCTCGGATGTCCAGCTCTACGAGACCGAGGCGGCGTTCGTCGCCGGCTTCCCCGCCAGCCTCGCAGAGGCCGGCCCTCGCGTGCTCAAGCAGGACCGCGGCAACGACGGTCTGGGCGTCTGGAAGGTGGAGGCGGCCGGGGACAAGGTCAGGGTCCGCGAAGCCCATGGCGAGGGCACCGCGAGGACCTTGCCGCTGGCCGCGTTCATGGCGGAGCGGCGGCCGGATTTCGACGTCGGGCCCCTGGTCGACCAGGCCTACCAGGCGCGCCTGCCGGAGGGGATGATCCGCTGCTACATGTCCGGCGGACGGTTGGTGGGGTTCGGCCACCATCTGGTGCGGGCCCTGGCGCCCGCCGAGGCCGGACCGGGAGGATCACGGCTCTATTCCGGGCCGTCCGATCCGAGGTTCCAGCGCCTGCGCGGGCTCATGGAACGCGACTGGACCCCTGGCCTCGTCGACACGCTCGGGCTCCAGTCCGACGACCTGCCGGTGATCTGGGACGCCGACTTCCTGCTCGGGCCGCGTGACCCCGCCGGCCAGGACACCTACGTCCTGTGCGAGATCAACGTCAGCTCCGTGTTCCCCATGCCCGACGAGGGTCCCGCCGAGCTGGCGAGGACGCTCCGCGAGCGGCTCCGACGCCAACGTTGAGACTTGGCTCGCGTGCTGCAATCGACTGGCCTGTCGATCCTGATCAAGCCGTTCTATCCACCGGTCTACGCCGCCGATGCCCCCCAACGGTCGGGTCGTGCGTTGAGGGGGCATGACCGAGCCCACCCTCCAGCGCCGCTTCTGCGTCCACGGCGTCGCCGAGTCGGCGTCGCGCGCCCAGGTCGTCGAAGGCGTCAGCTTCGAGGACGCCGCCCTGCACTTCCTCGAAGGCCATCATCCCGTCGCCGACGCTGACCAGGAGATCAGCCTCTACGTCGAGGATGTGGAGACGGGCGAACGTCAGTGCTTCCGCATCGACCCGGAAACCGGCGAGACGGAGCCCTGCGAATAGTAGAAGCCAGCGCCGGCCGCGAATATTTGGAGAATGCGGCGTTTTGACACTCATCGATTCGACAATATAAATATCCTGTCGCAAAACTATTTAATCGCCACTGCCGCAATCATCGGCTCGAGAAATATTAGCTCGAAAACCGACGAGGCGATCTGTGCGATTTATTGATAACTGGAAAATATCCGTCAAAATCGCCTCGGCGGTAATATTTACGCTCGTGCTCTTCGCGGCGTCCGTCGTCTACAGCAGCCTGGCGCTGAAGCGCGCCGACGACGCCAACACGGTGATGGTCGTGCACAACGCCGCCGCCACGGTCGAGGCCGTGCGCCTGGCGCGCAATGTCAATCTGATCGGCTATGCCGCGTACCGGGCGATCGCCTACGACGGGCTCAGCGCGGAAACCAGACAGGCCACGGCGGAGTTCGAGGACACCTCCGCAAAGATCCGCCTGAACCTGGACAAGGCCCTGGCGCTGATGCCGGCGAACGCCGCCAGCTACGCGGCCTTCCGGACGGGCGCCGACGAGATCATCGCGCTGGGAGGGCAGGCAGTCAGCGCCGGCCGTCGGAACCAAACCGACGAAGGCCGGGCCGTCATGATGCGCCTCGATCCCAAGATCCTGGCGCTGACCAAGTCGATTGTCCGCTTCAACGAGCAGGCGGCCATCCGCGACCAGGCCGAGGTCGATAGGCTGACCGCCGTGGCGCAGCAGACCATCGCCGTGAACATCGCCCTGGCCGTCGTCGGCATCGCAGCCGGGCTGGGCGTCGGGCTGTGGATGGCGATCGGCAGGATTTCCCGCCCCCTGAACCAACTGTCCGAGCGCATGGGCAAGCTCGCGGCGGGAGACCTGTCGGTGACCATCGACGGCCAGACCCGCGGCGACGAGATCGGCGGCATGGCCCAGGCGGTGCAGATCTTCAAGGACAACGGCCTCAAGGCCCGCGCCGCCGAGGCGGAAGTGGTGCGCGTGAGGACGGCGAGCGAGGAGGAGCGCCGGGTCAGCGAGGCCGCTCGCGCCAAGGCGGCCCATGAGCAGGCCTCGGCCGTCAACCAGATCGGCGACGGCCTGGCCAAGCTTTCAGGCGGCGACCTGACCTACCGCCTGACCGAGGACTTCGCGCAGGATTATCGGAAGCTGCAGGACGACTTCAACGCCGCCGTCGAGACGCTGCAGGGGACGATGAAGGAAATCTCCGGGAACAGCTCCGGCATCCGGAACGGCGCCAGCGAGATCACCACCGCCTCGGACGACCTCTCGCGCCGAACCGAACAGCAGGCCGCCAGTCTGGAAGAGACGGCCGCCGCGCTCGAGGAGATCACCGCCACGGTGAAGCGTACGGCCGAGGGCGCGAGCCACGCCCGCACGGTGGTGGCCTCCGCCAAGACCGACGCTGAAACCGGCGGCGAGGTCGTGGGCAGGGCGATCGTGGCCATGAAGGCGATCGAGACCTCGTCCCGGGCCGTCACCCAGATCATCGGCGTCATCGACGAGATCGCCTTCCAGACCAACCTGCTGGCCCTGAACGCCGGGGTCGAGGCGGCGCGCGCCGGCGACGCCGGCCGTGGCTTCGCGGTGGTCGCCTCGGAGGTCCGGGCCCTGGCCCAGCGCTCCGCGGAGGCGGCCAAGGAGATCAAGGGCCTGATCCTGGCCTCCAGCAAGCAGGTCGACTCGGGTGTCGACCTGGTCGGGCAGACGGGCGAGGCCCTGCACCGCATCGTCAATCAGGTGGCCGAGATCAACACCGTCGTCGGCGACATCGCCGCCTCGGCCCAGGAGCAGGCGACCGGCCTGCAGCAGGTCAACATCGCCATCAACCAGATGGACCAGGTGACACAGCAGAACGCCGCCATGGTCGAGGAAAGCACCGCGGCGAGCCACGCGCTGGCGAAGGAGGCGGACGATCTGAACCGTCTGATGGGACGGTTCCAGGTTGGCGTCGCGACCCCGTCGGAGCCGGCCGCCATTCGCAGGGGCCCGCGCGGGCCGGCGGCCAGCGCCGTGTATGACGACGCCCTGAAGCGGCTGCGAGCGGTCTAGCCTCCGTTCGCCGCCAGCCACCGGTCCATCTCCGGCACGCGGGCCTGGATGACGCCCAGCCGGTACCGGACGGCGGACTCGGCCTTCTCGATCTCGCCCCTGGTCGAGGCCGGCGCCGCAGCCTTCAGCGCCGCCAGCTTCGGCAGCATGGAAGGGTCGCGGGACGCCTGGGCCAGTTCGGCGAAATAGCTGATCCGGCTGGTGGGCTCGAGGAACGCCTCCAGCCTGGCCCGGTTGGCCATGGCGAAGTCGAAGGCCTTCTCCGGGAAGGCGCCCGCCACCGCGGCGACGATGCCGGGAACCTCGGTGGGCGTAGGCTCGCCGCTGAGCGCCAGCGCCAGCGTCCTGTCGGCCAGCGCCGGGTCGTCGCTGCCGCCCAGGTAGCCGTAGAGGCGAGCGCGGTCGGTGGGATCCTTGGAGGCCTTGGCCTTGGCGTGGATCGCCTCCCAGGCCGCGGCGTCGGCGTTGGCCGCGACGATCGCCAGCACCGTGCTGCGGCCGGCGCCGGTGAGGCTGGACGAGTCCTTCAGCCAGGCGTCGAAGCGCTTGCGCGCCTCGGCCACCGTGGCGGGGTCGTGGAGCTCGCCCAGCGTGGTCAGGACGCCCCGGCGGGTGACGGCGTCGTTGTCGGCCTCGCCGGCCTTGGCGTCCCAGCCCAGGCGGGCGGCGATCGGCGCGAGCTGCGCGCGGGCGAAGGCGCGGTAGGCGGCTTGGCTCGGCCGGCCGCCGTAGAGCCAGTCGATCGCCCCGAGCTGGCTGGACAGGGTGTCCAGCACGATCGGGTCGGCGTCAGCGGGGGCGTTCTTGGCCAGGGCCAGGAAGTCGCTCATGGGCGCGACGCCGGACTCGCCTAGGGCGCGGCTGTCGTACAGCAGGCCCAGCTGGTTGGCGGCGGTCAGTCCCGGGAACGCAGGCGCGAGCTTGGCCCACAGCTCCGGCGAATAGGCGCTGCGGAAATAGCCGGTCTGGCCGGAGTTCACGATCACCGGCGCGCCGAGCGGCACGGTCTTCGGGGTCTTGGCGCTGACCACTTCCAGCACGTGGCCGTTCGGGCCCTGGACGTTGACCGGCGTGCGCCAGGTCTGCGGGGTGCGCTGGCTCTCGTCGACGCCGAAGCGTTCCTGGGTGAGCGCGATCCCGCCCGCGGTCTCCCTGGCGCGGATCAGGGGCACGCCCGGCTGCAGCAGGAAGTCGTGGGCGACGTCACTGACCTTCTTGTTGGGCGCGGCCTTGTCCAGCGCGCTCCAGAGGTCGTCGCTGACGGCGTTCTTGTAGGCGTGCTGCTTGATGTAGCTGCGCACGCCGGCCTTGAAGGCGTCCTCGCCCACATAGGACTCCAGCATGCGGATCACCGCCTGGCCCTTCTGGTAGGTGATGGCGTCGAAGGCGTTGGCGGCGGCGAAGACGTCAGGGATGTCGGCGATCACCGGGTGCGTCCCCGCCCGGCTGTCCAGGCGCATGGCGCCCTGTTGACCGGCCTGGGTCAGCAGCCAGACGTTCCATTCCGGGTGGAAGTGGTCGGTGGCCTTGTTCTCCATCCACGAGGCGAAGCCCTCGTTCAGCCAGAGGTCGTCCCACCAGGCCATGGTGACCAGGTTGCCGAACCACTGGTGGGCCACCTCGTGGGCGACGACGATGAAGACGTTCTGGCGGTCGGTCTCGGTGGACAGCTTCGGATCGATCAGCAGGGCGTAGTCGAAGTAGAAGATCGCCCCCCAGTTCTCCATCGCGGCGAAGAACTGGCTGTTCCCGGGCCCCGCCACCAGATCCAGCTTCGGCAGCGGGTAGGGGGTGTCGAACCAGTCCTCATAGTAGCCCAGGAGCTTCACGGCGGCGTCCAGGGCGAACTGGCCCTTGGCCGCGTCCCCCTTGCGGACGACGACGCCGACGTCGGTCTTGCCGACCTGCTGGTGGATGCGCTCGAAGTCGCCCAGCGCCATGAACAGCAGGTACGAACTCATCTTCGGGCTGTCGGCGAAGCGGACCGCGCCGCCGGTCCGGCCGGTCTCAGGCATGTTCGACACCGCCATCTGTCCGGCGGGCGTCTCGATCGTCAGGGCGAAGACCGACTTGATCCCGGGCTCGTCCCACATCGGCGCGAAGCGACGGGCGTCGGAATTCTCGAACTGGGTGAAGAGGGCGCGGCGCTTCGTCCCGTCGGCGTCCTCGTAGTCCAGGGCGAACAGGCCCGAGGCCTGCTGGTAGATCTTGCCTGCGTAGTCGATGGACAGCGCGTACTTGCCGGGCGCGAGCGGCTTGGGGAAGACGAAGGCGGCGGTCTGCTGCTCGTCGTCCAGGAGGATCTTGGGCGCAGCCTGGCCGGACAGGCGGACCTCGCCGAAGGTGAGGTCGGCGGCGTTCAGCACGATCCTGTCGGTGGCGCGGACGACCGTGAGGTCGATCCTGGCCTTGCCGGTGAACTTCAGGTTCGCCGCGTCGGGGGCCACGTATATGTCGTAGCGGTCGGGCCGCACGTCGGTGGGCAGGACGATCCGCTTGGCCGCGGCCGGCTTGGCGGACGCGCCCGAGGCCAAGGCAGGCGAAGCGATCGCCAGGAAAACAGCGGCGACAGCGGCAAGAAATTTCATCGAGAGCGACTCAGGCGGCAAGAAATGAGGCGAGAAGCATAGGGAGGGAGCTGGGCCAATCCTAGGCGGGCTTGCGACCGTTCATCTCGTCCCCAGCGTCCGCCGGCAGACGGGCGAACCAGAACATCGAGACCATGGTCACCAGCCCCACGATGATGAAGGCCGGCGAGACCACCTCGACGGTGAGCCGCGTCGCGCCCATGAGCGTCATCAGCAGGTGCAGCAGGCTGGCCGAGAGCCCGATGCCGATGGACTGCACAAGCTGCTGCACCATGGACGCGGTGGTGGCCGCCCGGCTCATCTCGTCGGGACCGATCTCGGCGTAGGCCAGGCCGTTCAGCGAACTGAACTGCAGGGAGCGGAAGAACCCGCCGACGCCCAGTACCAGCATGATCGCCCAGTGCGGCCAGTCCGGGCGGAAGAAGGCGTAGGCGATGAAGCTGAGGCCCACGATCACCGCGTTGACCATCAAGACCGACCGGAATCCGAACCGACGCAGGATCGGCGGCGCGGTCGTCTTCATCACCAGGGCCCCGACCGCGGAGATGAAGGTCATCAGGCCGGCGGCGAAGGCGCTCATGCCGAACGCCACCTGCAGCAGCATGGCCAGCAGGAACGGGTTCGCTCCCATGGCCACCCGCATGAAGCCGCCGCCGATCACCGAGGCGCCGAAGGTCTTCTTTCGGAAGATGTCGAGATGGATCACGGCGTGGGGCGTACGCCGGGCGTGCCAGCCGTAGAGGCCCAGGCTGGCCGCGCCGGCGGCGAATAGGCCCGCCACAGCCCAGGGGCTGAGCGCCTCGCGGCCGACGTTCTCGAAGCCGAAGATCAGGGCGGCCAGGCCCAGTCCGGTCAGAATGATACCCGGGATGTCCACCGGCGGCGGGTCCTGCTCGCGCACCTCAGGCACGTGGCGATAGACCAGGAACAGGCCGACGATGGCGATCGGCAGGTTCATGAAGAAGATCCACCGCCAGTCGGCGAAGGTGACGATCGCCCCGCCCACCACCGGCCCGACCACCGGTCCCAGCAGCGCCGGCATGGTCACCACGGAGAGCGCGCCCACCAGCTCGCTCTTGGGCGTCGTGCGCAGCAGCACCAGCCGGCCCACCGGCATCAGCGTCGCGCCCGCCGCGCCCTGGGCGAACCGGGCCAGCACCAGCTGCCAGAGATCGGTCGTGAAGCCGCCGGCCATCGAGCAGGCCGCGTAGAGGACGATCGAGGTCATGAAGACCCGACGCGCCCCGAACCGGTCGGCCAGCCAGCCGCTGAGCGGCAGGAAGATCGCCGACGCCAACAGGTAGACGGTGATGGCGATGTTGAGCCGCAGCGGCTCGACGTCGAAGGCGCGCGCCATGGCGGGCAGGGCGTTGGTGATCACCGTGGCGTTCAGCGTCTGCATCAGCAGGGCCGAGCCGATGATGGCCGGGACCAGCCAGCCGCGGGCGACCACGCCGGCGTCCTTCGGCGCGGCGGCCTCGGGAATCGGTCGGTCGATGGGCTCGTCGGTGGGGCTCATGCGTCGACCAGGCGCGTGAGCGCCCCGGCGGCGGCTTCCAGCAGCGCCCGGTCCTCGGGCGACAGGCGGGCGAGGCGCGTCGCCAGCCAGTCGTTGCGGGAGGCGCGGATGATCTCCAGCTTGCGCATCCCCGCCTCGGTGATCGCCAGGCCCGAGCGGCGGCCGTCCTGGGCGTCGCCGCTGCGGGCCACCAACTCCTCGGCTTCCAGCCGCTTGATGTGGGCGCTCATCGTGGGGCGGGAGATCTTCTCGGCGTCGGCCAGGGCGCTGACGCCGACGCCCGGGTTCTTGGTGATGTGGCCGAGCAGCAGGGCGTCCTGCGCCGACAGCCCGACCTTCTGCGCCTCCAGGCGCAGGCGCCGCGAGACCCGCAGCAGGGCGGGGCGGAGGGCTTCGGCCAGGGCGATGATGTCGGGCGGCGTGTCGGGCATGATAGTTAGGTTGTCGAACTATCTAGTTTATCGCGGCCTCGATCGCAAGGGCGGGTTGACGCGTGCAGGGCCTTACTATTTAACGAAGGTGTTATTTAACGAGTTCGCTAATGACACCTCAGCTCGACCCCCTGAGCGCGACCTTCGCAGCCCTCGCCGATCCGACCCGACGCGCGATCCTGGCGCGGCTGAGCGAGGGCGAGGCCACGGTCGGCGAGCTGGCGCGGCCCTTCGACATCAGCCTGCCGGCGGTTTCGCGCCACCTGAAGGTGCTGCAGGCGGCCGGCCTGATCTCCCAGGGACGCGAGGCCCAGTGGCGGCCCTGCCGGCTCGAGGCCGAGGCCTTGCGCGAGGCCGACGGCTGGATCGGCCACTACCGCCGCTTCTGGGAGGGAGGTTTCGACAAGATGGGCGCCTACCTGCGCGAGGTTCAGAAAGGAGACCGCGATGGCGACTAGAGCCGTGGCCGACGACGAACTGCTGATCGAGACGACGTTCGCGGCCCCCGCGCGGCTGGTCTTCGACATGTGGGCGGTGCGCCGTCACTTCATGAACTGGCTGGGCCCGAACAGCTTCACCTGCACGCAGGCCGACCTCGACTTCCGCGAAGGCGGCGAGTGGAGCGCCACCATGGCCTCGGACCAGTACGGCGAGGCGAGGATGGGCGGCCGCTATCTGGAGATCGAGTCGGGCCGCCGCATCGTGATGACCTTCCGTTGGCTGAACGGCGAGCCGGACCCCGAGACGGTGATCACGCTCACCTTCGCCGAGGTCGATGGCCGGACGATCCAGACCTTCCACCAGACGCCGTTCGAAGAGGTGGCGCGCCGCGACAGCCACATCGGCGGCTGGGCCGAGGCGTTCGAGAGCGAACGCACCTACGTCGAAACCACCGCCCAGGAGATGGCCCGATGATCACCGTCTATTCCTACAAGTGGGTGCCGGACTTCGCCCGGGGCCTGGTGCGCGACCTGCGCGTGCGCTGGGCGCTGGAAGAGGCCGCCCTGGAGTACCAGGAGTGGCTGCTGGGGCTGGGCGACGACCAGAACAGCCCGGCCTATCGGGCCTGCCAGCCGTACGGCCAGGTGCCGGTCTACGAGGAGGGCGGCCTGGTGCTCTTCGAGTCCGGCGCCATCGTCTCGCACATCGGGGAGAAGAGCGAGGCGCTGCTGCCCGCCGATCCGGCGGCGCGGGCCCGGGCCATGTGCTGGCTGTTCTCGGCGCTCAACACCATCGAGCCGGTGATCCAGGAACTGGCCTCGATCGACCTCTTCCACGCCGAGGAGGCCTGGGTGAAGGAGCGCCGGCCGCAGGCCGAGGCCCAGGTCAGGAAACGGCTGGCCGAACTCGCCGCCTGGCTGGGCGACAAGGACTATCTCGAAGGCGAATTCACGCTCGGCGACCTGATGATGGCGACCGTGCTGCAGATCCTGCGCCACACCGACCTGGTGACGGGCGATCCGCGGCTGGGACCCTACCTGGAACGGTGCGAAGCGCGCCCCGCCTATCAGCGCGCGCTTCGCGACCAGCTCGCGAGTTTCGAGGACCAGGCGGCCTGAACCGCCTGGAGCGATCGGCGGTTCGATTGAACCGCCGATCGCTCCCGACCTTTGCTTGAGAAATAGACCATTCGTCGTGCTGAGATTGAACCGACCTGAGCGACGAATGGTCTGGCCTTCGGGTCGGGCTAGAGGACGCCCAGCATCTCGGCGACCAGCGGGTGGCGGACGATATCGCGGTCGTGCAGGCGCACCACCGAGATGTTGCCGACCGCCTCCAGCTTGCTGGCGACGGGGCCCAGGCCGGAGAACTCCGGCAGCAGGTCCGACTGGTCGGGGTCGCCGGTGACCACCATGGTCGAGTGCCAGCCCAGGCGGGTCAGCAGCATCTTGAGCTGCACGTAGGTGCAGTTCTGCGCCTCGTCGATCACCACGAAGGCGTTGTTCAGGGTGCGGCCACGCATGAAGCCCACCGGCGCGATCTCGATGGCGCCTTCGGTCATCAAGGCCCGCACCCGCTTCATGGAGAGACGATCCGACAGCGCGTCGTAGAGGGGCCGCAGGTAGGGGGCCAGCTTGTCCTCGGCGTCGCCGGGGAGGAAGCCGATGGACTCGCCGGCCTCGACCGCCGGCCGCGACAGGACGATGCGGCCGACGCGTCCGGCCTCCAGGGCCTCCACGGCCTTGGCGATGGCGAGGTAGGTCTTGCCGGTGCCGGCCGGGCCCAGCGCCAGGACCAGATTCTTGGCGTCGATGGCGTCGATCAGTTCCTGCTGGCCGGGGGACTTGGCCTTGATGGTCTTGAGGTAGGCCTGCTCGCGGTCGTCGTTGTGGTGCTGCAGGGGCGACCAGCCCCGGTCCACCGGCAACCGCCGAATTTTATCGTCCCCCTGGAATTGACCGGCGTCGAACGCGCCTTCGCGCACTTGTCGCTTCAGAGCCCGCTTGCTCATAAGGCCTCCTCAGGGGGCAAGAAAAAAGGGCGTCCCAAGTGGGAGCGCCCTTCGAATGATTGAAAGAGAACGACGTGGCGGCGGCATGCCGGGCTGCCCGAGAAAGAGCCGGGCGGCCCTTCACCATCTGCGGATCCGGGCGAAACGACCCGGCGGAACAACAGACTAAGCGCCATCCACCCCGTCCAGCGCAGGAACACGAAGGCGGAAACCTCCGCGGCGATGCCCAGAAGGCTTTCGCCCTCTCGAATCGCATCACTAGAATGATCCTAACGTCCTTTCCGAGTCGTTAAACAGCCCTGACCGGCAAGAAATGGGGTGCGGCATTGAGCGTCTACAACTTAGGCAATGTGACACCTGAGCTACCAAACGATGACGAATACTGGATCGCGCCGACGGCCGCGGTTATGGGGCGGGTGATTCTGAAGAAGAACGCCTCGGTTTGGTGGGGTGCGACACTTCGCGGCGACAACGACCCGATCGTCATCGGCGAGGGCTCCAACGTCCAGGACGGCAGCGTCCTGCACACCGACACCGGTTCGCCCCTGACGCTGGGCGCCAACGTCACCGTCGGCCACCTGGTCATGCTTCACGGCTGCACCATCGGCGACAATTCGCTGGTGGGGATCGGCTCGATCGTCCTGAACGGCGCGAAGATCGGGAAGAACTGCCTGATCGGCGCCAACTGCCTGATCACCGAGGGCAAGGAGATTCCGGACAACTCCCTGGTCATGGGGGCTCCGGGCAAGGTGGTCCGCGAGGTCTCGCCCGAGCAGGCGATGGTCATCACCGGCGGCGCCCGCCACTACGTGGAGAACTGGAAGCGCTACAAGCGCGAGCTTCAGCTGATCTCTTGACCTCCCTAGGGTCGCCCACCGACGCTCCGCGCAAACGGGAGGACGACATGGCCTACGAATTCATCAAGGTCGACCGCGACGGACCGATCACCACCTTCACGCTGAACCGGCCCGAGGTGATGAACGCCATGCATTCGCCGGCCCACTTCGAGATGCACGAGGCGCTGGACGCCTTCGCGGCCGATCCCGAGCAGTGGGTGGGCATCGTCACCGGGGCGGGCGACCGGGCGTTTTCGGCCGGCAACGACCTCAAGCACCAGGCGGGGGGCGGCAAGATGGGCAGCCCCCCCTCGGGCTTCGCCGGCCTGACCGCGCGCTTCGACCTGACCAAGCCGCTGATCGCGGCGGTCAACGGCGTGGCCATGGGCGGCGGGTTCGAGATCGCTCTGGCCTGCGACATCATCGTGGCCTCCGAGGCGGCGGTGTTCGCGCTGCCCGAACCGCGGGTGGGCCTGGCCGCCCTGGCCGGCGGCCTGCACCGGCTGCCGCGCGCGATCGGGACCAAGCGCGCGATGGGCATGATCCTCACCGCCCGGCGGGTCTCGGCCGCCGAGGGCAAGGAACTGGGCTTCGTCCACGAGGTGACGGCGCCGCAGGACCTGATGCGCACCGCGAAGGAACTGGCCAGGGCGATCTGCGAACTCGGGCCGATGTCGATCCGCGCCTCGAAGCAGGCGGTCTACCAGGGCCTGGACGAGCCCAGCCTGGAGGCGGCGCTGAAGGGCCAGAACAAGTACCCGGCGGTGGCGGCGCTCTACACGTCGGAGGACTTCAAGGAAGGCCCGCTGGCCTTCGCCCAGAAGCGCCCGCCGCAGTGGAAGGGGCGGTAGTTTCAACCCCATAAGCTCGTCATGGCCCGGCTTGTCCGGGCCACCCAAGATCTCGGCATCCGGAAGTCGCGCTCGGCTTGGCCGTGACCCGTTCTGCGCCATCCGGTGTTCATGGGTCGCCCGGACGAGCCGGGCGATGACGAGCGGGGGGAGAGGGCTCGTTCTTATCGCCCCCCAATATTGCCGCTTCCCGCCAATCCCGGCACATTCCGCGCGGGTGACGGGGATGGCGTGATGGTGGATATCGAGGCGGTGGGCGGAGTGGCGACCGGCGGGCTGATCGCCGGCCAGTTCGAAAAGCCGGCCGGCCAGGCGGGCCAGCACCACCACGCCTGCGCCGACTGCGGGACCGAGACGGTCGGGCGGTTCTGCCACAACTGCGGCAACGCGGCCCACGTCCACCGCACCCTGCTGCACCTGGGCGAGGAGCTGCTGCACGGGGTGATGCACTTCGACAGCCGCACCTGGCGCACCCTGCCGCTCCTGGTGTTCCGGCCCGGCCGGCTGACGCGCGAGTGGTGCCAGGGCAAGCGCACCCGCTACGTCTCGCCGCTGGCCGTCTTCCTGTTCACGATGTTCGTCATGTTCATGCTGCTGAGCTACGCGCCGGAGCCGGAAGGCGGCTCGACCGTGGGCCGCCAGGCGGTGGCGACCGCCGAGCTCGCGCGCCGCAACACCGACCTGGCCAACGCCCGCGCGGCGCTGAAGAACGCCCCGCCCGAGGCGCGCGCCGGCCTGGAGGCCGCCCTGAAGGCGGCCGAGGCCAACCAGGCCAGGGCCAGCGCCCGGATCGGCAACACGCCCAAGGCCGCCGAGGCCGACGACTGGCAGGCCGAGCTGAAGGAGGAGATGAAGAACGAGGGCTTCCGCGCCAACACCGGCAACAAGAAGTTGGACGAGAAGCTGAACCACAAGCTCGAGAACCCGGAGCTGGCGGCCTACAAGCTGCAGCAGACGTTCTACAAGTTCTCGTTCCTGCTGATCCCGATCTCGATCCCGTTCGTGGCGCTGCTGTTCCTCTGGAAGCGCGGCTTCACCCTCTATGACCACGGGGTGTTCGTTCTCTACTCCCTGACGTTCATGTCGCTGCTGATCATGGTGGTGGCCGCCGCGAGCCGGATCGGCGGGCTGGCCGCCGGCGTCGCCTTCGCGCTGACGCCGTTCATCATTCCGATGCACATGTACTACCAGCTCCAGGGCGCCTACGGCCTCAGGACCTTCTCGGCGATGTGGCGCACCTGGTTCCTGCTGGTGTTCTGCTCCATCGCGCTGGTGTTCTTCCTGCTGGCCATCCTCTGGCTCAACATGGCCTGACGCGAAGCCTCGAACGTCCGACAGCCATCACCGCTCCTCACCCGTAGGAGGTGGAGGAAAGGGTGCTGCTGTCCCACCGCACAGAAGCGTGACGCCTGCGTCACTTTTTGCGCCGGATGGCCTTGTTTCCACCCGCCGCCTTTGCCACGGTGCCCTCAACTAAACACTGTTCAGGGGAGGGCGGCCGGTGGACCGCTATGACTACATCATCATCGGCGCCGGCTCGGCGGGCTGCGTGCTGGCCAACCGGCTGACGGAGGACGGGACCAAGACGGTCCTGCTGCTGGAGGCCGGCGGCAAGGACAACGCCCTGATGGTCAAGATGCCGGCGGGCGTGGGCACGCTGATCCAGAAGGAAGGCGCCTACAACTGGGGCTTCTGGACGGAAGCCGAGCCGAACCTGGGCGACCGCAAGCTGTGGTGGCCGCGTGGCAAGGGCTGGGGCGGGTCGTCCTCGATCAACGGCATGATCTACATCCGCGGCCACGCGCGCGACTACGACCAGTGGCGGCAGATGGGCCTGGGCGGCTGGGGCTATGCCGACGTCCTGCCCTACTTCAAGCGCTCGGAGAGCCTGGAGGGCGGCGGCGACCCGTGGCACGGCGGCGACGGCCCGCTGAAGGTGTCCAAGGCCTCGTCCCCGCACCCGATCTACCGCGCCACCATCGAGGCGGGCGGCCAGGCCGGCTATCCGCTGACCCAGGACTTCAACGGCTTTCAGCAGGAGGGCTGGGGGCCCTACCAGCTCACCATCCACGACGGCGAGCGCTGGAGCGCCGCGCGGGGCTACCTGCACCCGGCGCTGAGCCGGCCGAACCTGACTGCGCTCACCGGCGCCCGGACCACGAAGATCGTGATCGAGGGCGGCCGCGCCACCGGCGTCGAGATCCAGGAGGCCAAGGGCGGCCGCCGGGTCGTCCACGCCAACGCCGAGGTGCTGCTGTGCGCCGGCGCGGTGCAGTCGCCGCACATCCTGCAGCTCTCCGGGATCGGCGATCCCGACGAGCTGACGAAGCACGGCGTTCCCGTCGTCCACGAACTCAAGGGCGTCGGCCAGAACCTGCAGGACCACCTGGACGTCTGCCTGTCCTGGGAATGCCCGCAGCCGATCACGCTCTATTCCCTGCGCAAGGGGCTGATCAAAACCCTGAGCGTGGGTTTGAGCTACATGCTGTTCCGCAAGGGCATCGGCCGGTCACAGTTCCTGGAATCGGGCGCCTTCCTGCGCTCGCGGCCCGACCTGGACCGGCCCGACCTGCAGGTCCACACCGTGCTTGCCATCATGCAGGACCACGGCAAGGTGCAGGTGGCCAAGGACGGTTTCACCTTCCATGTCTGCCAGCTCCGGCCCGAGAGCCGCGGCAAGGTCGGCCTGAAGTCGGCGAACCCGATGGACGATCCGGCGATCTCCGCCAACTACCTCGCCACCGAGGAGGACCGCCGCGCCCTCCGCGAAGGCGTGAAGATGATGCGCGAGGTGGCCAAACAGCCCGCCCTGAAACCCTACGTCTGCGGCGAGCACGCCCCCGGTCCGGCGGTGCAGACCGACGCCGAGATCGACGCCTGGATCCGCCGCACGTCCGAGACCATCTACCACCCCGTCGGCACCTGCCGCATGGGCGTGGCCGGCGACCCCATGGCGGTCGTCGACGCCGACTGCCGCGTCCAGGGCCTGCGGGGCCTCCGCGTCGTCGACGCCTCGGTCATGCCCACCCTGGTCGGCGGCAACACCAACGCCCCCACCATCATGATCGCCGAGAAGATCTCCGACCACATCCTGGGCCGGACCTTCCTCCCGGCCGACGACGCGCCGGTCTACGGCGACGGCGCGAAGGCGGCTTAGTCCGCCTTCGCCACTCCGCTCCTCTCCCAGACGCGGCAGCGCCGTGGGAGAGGCTGGGAGAGGGCGGCGCGGCCTGGAAGTCTGGCGCTCCGGTTGGACCAAGGCCCCGCCGATCTCTCGCTCCCCTGCCAGAGACCGGGCTCCCGGAAAGTCGCCTGAGGGTGCTTAGCAGTCGGCGAGTTGGCGCTGGGATTTTCCTTTCCCACGAAGTGGGAGAGGGGGCCCGTCGGCCGACCCCGGCCTTGAGCCGGGGGAAGAGCCGATGGGGGAGAGGGTAGGCTTCAAGCGCTGAAGATCGATCGACCGTCCAGGCTCAGTGGATGGGGCTCGCCCTCTCCACCCCCCGCTCTTCAGCCGGCTGACGCCGGCTTCGGCGTGCGGTTCCCCTCTCCCACTGCGTGGGAAAGGAAAGCGGCGGCTTGATGGCCGAGCGGCCACTTCGAACCTCCGCAACCGGTCGATTGCGGTCGGTGGCAGCGGCTGCAGAGCTGACCTTCGCGGTGACGCCGATAAGCGGACGCTGCGAACGTCAGCACGGGGTGGGAAGAGGACTCTTCACCTCCCCCGCGAAGCGGCGGGAGGGGGACCGCCCGCCGAGGCCGGCCCCGGCCGGCCGCAGAGCGGGGGGTGGAGGGGGCGAGCGACGGCTCAGGACGTCCGGCTGCGCTGCAGCTCCTCGATCCTCAGGAGGATCTCGTCCATGACCCCGTGGAGGTCATGGTAGACCCGCGACGCTGGGATCCGCATCACCTCGACGCCCTGCCCCGCCAGCCAGCGGTCCCGCGCGGCGTCTCGACCTTGGGCGTCGTCGTCCCAGTGCGTCGATCCATCGACCTCGACGGCGAGCTTCACCGCCGGACAGTAGAAGTCGAGGATCATCGATCCGAACGGATGTTGCCGGCGGAAGGTCGGATGCTCGCCGCCGCGTCCGCGCAGGCGGCTCCAGAGGATCACCTCCGGCTCGGTCATCGCCCTGCGCATCGCCCGCGCGCGGCTGGTGATCACGGTGCGTCGCAAGTCTGTGCCGGCCGCTCGCCCCCTCCACCACGCGCTCTTCAGCCGGCCAGAGCCGGCTTCGGCCCGCGGTCCCCCTCCCGCCGCTTCGCGGGGGAGGTGAAGAACATATCAGAAACATTGAGGTGGTCGCAACGTCCCCTAAGGGTCGATTTTGGTCCATGACACCAAGCCACAGAGCGGACCTTCGAGGCGTCGCCCATCAGCGGACGTCGCGAACGTCGGCGAGGGGTGAGTTGCGGACGTCGCTACCAGCCTGCTCCTCTCCCAGACGCGAAGCGTCGTGGGAGAGGAGCAGGCCGAGGGCGCAAACGCCCGCAACGGGTCGAGAGCCGGCGTTGGCGCCCGTGGGCGCAAATCCAACCCTCAACCCCCGGGTCACCCCACCACCCCACAACAAACTTTGACAACGCCCCACTCCTCATGTTCTCGTTATGTTCATGTCCACGCAACCCGACACGAAAGCCCGCCATGCGGCCGTCCTGGCCGAGCTTGCCGAGATCGGCATGGCGATGGCGCGTGGCTTGAAGGACGAGATGGAGACGGCCGAGACGCCCGAGGCCAAGGCCCGGGCGGTGGCGGCGTTTCCGCGGGTGGCGCGCGCGGTGCGCCAGTGCGTGGCGCTGGAGGCTCGGCTGGAGCGTGACGCCGCCCGCGACGCCGTCGAGGATGTCAGGCGCGAGCGGGCCGACGTGGAACGCCGCATCCGCCGGCGCAAGGTCCAGGTCACGACCTGGATGCAGCGGGCGATCTGCAACGACAGCCCGGACGACGACGACCTGACCGCCCAGCGCATGGAAGACCTGCGCGACCGGCTGGACGAGAACCTGCTGGACGCCGACTTCGCCGACCGCCCGCTGGGCGAGGTGATCGGCCGGCTTTGCGCCGCCCTGGGGCTCGACCCCGACCGGATCATGGGCGAGCCCGACTATGGGCCGGACGACCCGGAAGATCCGGATGAGGATCCGGACGACGGATCCGAGGACGACGTCGAGGACGGCCCCGACAATGGGGCCCCCGGCGGTCCCGGCGACGGTTCCGGCCACGGCCACGGCCTTGACGATCCCGATCCCGGCCAGGCGCCGCCGCCCGATCCGTCCGCCGAGCGATCGCCCTGGCGCCACAACTATGGTCCCACCTAGGATCGGCCGCGCGTTCGCGCCGCCGCCATTCACGCTGCGCGAATGGCGGCCCGCGCCGTTCGCGTAGGCTCCGCGTCGACCCGCGTATCGGCGGATGCGGCCTGGGAAAGCGCCGCTACGGTCCGGCTATCGTCCAGTCCGAAAGCCGAGCCACCCCATGAAGACCCTCTCGATCCTCGCCGCGGCCGTCGTGCTCGGCTTCGCCTCCGCCGCCGCCCAGGCCGGCGCCGCCCAGGCCGCCGAACCTTCCAGCCTGACGGTCACCTTCAAGGGCCTGCAGCAGAAAACCGGCGCGATCCTGTTCACGGTCGTGAACAGCGAGGCCGCCTATGACGGCAAGGCGCCTGTCGTCGCGCAGGACATTCTCAAGGTCTCCGGCGACACCGCCACCAAGACCTTCGACGGCCTGGCTCCCGGCCGCTACGCCATCAAGGCGTTCCATGACGTGGACGGCGACGGCAAGATGGGGACCAACCCCTTCGGTGTGCCGACCGAGCCCTTCGCCTTCTCCAACAACGCCGTGATCGCGATGGGGCCGCCCAAGTGGGAGGCCGCCGCCTTCGAGGTGAAGGCCGGCGCCAACACCCAAACCATCGACATCGACTGAGCCCGGAGCCAGGACCATGGACCGCCGCAACTTCCTTCGCGCGCTTGGCGGCGCGACCGCCACCGCCATCCTGACCCCCGAGATCGCCCAGGCCGCCGCCCAGATGGGGTCGGCCGACTGGCGCGTGGCCTTCGCCGATCTGGAGGCCGACCTGCCGCGCGGCCCCATGAGGCTGGTCGACGGCCGCGCGCCGCGGGGCCTGGCCGGCAGTCTCTATCGCAACGGCCCCGGCAAGTTCCATCGCCCGGGCGGCTCGGTGAACCACTGGTTCGACGGCGACGGCCTGATGCGGGCGTTCCGGATCTCGGACGGCGCCGCGACCCTGGAGGCCCGGTTCATCGACACGCCCAAGCGCCGCGCCGACACCGCCGCCAATGCGGTGATCACGCCCGGCTTCGGCACGCCGGCCGGGCCCGGGGCCAGGATCCGCAACGCCGACGACGTCAATGCCGCCAACATCGCGGTCATGCCGGTGGGCGGCGAGCTGTGGGCGCTGTGGGAAAGCGGCTCGCCGATCGCCATGGACCCCTCCGACCTGTCCACCAAGGGGATCAAGACCCTGCGGCCGGACCTGCAGCACGTGCCCTTCCTGGCGCACCCGCGCCGCGAGCCCGGCGGCGACACCTGGAGCCTGGGCGTGAACGGCAAGCAGGCCCTGGTCTGGCGCCTGGGTCCGGACGGCGCCCTGAAGTCGGCCGACATGGTCGAGCTGCCGATGGCCAGCTACATCCACGACTTCACTGCCACCCAGCGACACCTGATCCTGATCCTGCAGCCCTGGATCCAGGACCGCATGGTGATGCCCTACAACGACAGCTTCACCTGGCGGCCCGAGCAGGGGACCAAGGTGCTGGTGCTGGACAAGGCCGACCTGACCAGGCGGCGGGTCTACGAGCTGCCGGCGGTCTTCGCCTTCCACTACGGCTCGGCCTGGGAGGAGAGTGACGGCACGCTGCGGTTCGACGGCTGCTTCAGCGCGGACGCCCGCTTCGCCACCGAGAACGGCAAGACGCTGATGACCGGGGCCTGGAAGCCGCAGCCGGCCGCCATCCTGGGGATGGTGGCGCTACGCCCGGACGGCCGGGCGAGCCTGGAGCCCATGGGGGTCGCGGCCGAGTTCCCGCGGATCGATGGGCGGGTTGCGGGCAGCGCGCGCCGCTACACGATCCACGCCTCGGGCGCGGCGCGGAGCGCGCCGATGTTCCACGGTCTGGCGACCCACGACTGGAAGACCGGCAAGTCCGACGCCTTCGACTTCGGCGCTCACCAGCTCGTGGAGGAGGCGGTGTTCGTGGCCCGGCCCGGCGGCTCCGACGAGCTGGACGGCTGGCTGCTGGCCCCCTCGGTCAACACCAAGGCCAAGGCCACGGAGCTGCACGTCTTCGACGCCCGCCGCATCGCCGCCGGCCCGCTCTGCACCTGGCGCGCCGACCGCGCCCTACCGGTCAGCCTGCACGGGGCGTTCGTGAAGGCCTAAGAGACATCAAGTCAACGTGCTGAACTATTTGAGAACGTCATGGCCCGGCTTGTCCGGGCCACCCATGATCTCCGCGTTGGCGAGTTCGCAGCGGAGCCTACGCAGCTTCTTGCTGCGGGGCTGGTGTTCATGGGTCGCCCGGACAAGCCGGGCGATGACGAGCAAGGAAGAGATGATTGAGTCATCGGGCTAGGGGGCGGCGGCCCCTCCCGCCGCCGGCAGCACCACGAGCTTGTAGGTGGCCTCGGGCTTCAGCCAGGTCTGGGCGGCGCGTTTGACGTCGGCGGCGGTGACCTTTTCGGTGCCGGGGATGATCTCGCGGATCGAGTCCAGGCGGCGCGGGTCGGCCTGGGCGCCGCTGAGTTCGCCCAGCCAGTAGCCGTTGGTGACGCGGGCGCGCTGGATGCCCTCGATCCGCGGCTTCTTGGCCCGGCTCAGCTCGTCGTCGCCGATCTTCGTCGTGCGAAGCTCCGCGGCGATCTTCTGGGTGTCGGCGAAGAAGCCGGCCAGCTTCTCGGGCGGCACCTCGACATTGGCGGCGAGGTAGCCCCAGCCGGTCCAGACCAGGCTATGCTGCGAGTTCACGTCCGGCGAATAGGTGGCCCCCTGCGCTTCCCGCAACTGGTCGGTGAGCCTGAGCTTCATCACCTCGCGCAGGACGGCGGTGTCACGCGCCCGCTGCGGGTCGGCGAAGTAGTCGCTGGTGGGCCAGGCGATGAAGCCGATGGCCTGGTCGGCGCGGCCCTTGTGGGTCAGCGTCACGGTCTGCGGACCGGCCTTGGGGAACCGCACGGCCCGCTCGGCGGCCGGGACCGGCTTGGCCTCGGCGCGGTGGGGCAGGGCGCCGAAGGTCGCCGCCGTGGCGGCGATCGCCTGGTCGACGGTTATGTCGCCCACGATCACGACCTCCACCGGACCGGTCGCGAGGTCGGGCATGATCGCGCCCTTGATCTCGTCCAGCCTGGCGTTCGCCATCTCGTCGCGGCTGGGGAAGGTCCAGCGCCGGTCGCCGGAGTGCAGCAGGCCGGGCAGGTCGCGGGCCATGACGCCGTTGTCGGTGGCCTCGTACTGGTCGTGGATGGTCCGCGCCGCGGCCTTGATCCGCGCCAGCGCCGCCTCGCGCCAGCCGGGCTCGGTGAGGTAGGCCGCCAGCACCTGGAGCTGGGTCGGAAGGTCGCCGGTGCGGGTGCCGCCCGTGAGGACAAAGGAGTCGTCGGTGATGCCGAACCGGCCGCCATAGACCTTGGAAGCCAGCACCCGCTCCATGTCCTCGACGCCGATCTTGGCGAGCCCGCCTTCGATGATGGCGTTGGAGGCCCAGAAGGGGCTCTGGCGGTCGGCGGGCAGGCCCAGCATGCCGCGCCCGGCGTTGATGCGGACCATCACCTCGTCGTCCCGGAAGCTGGTCGGCTTCACGGTGAGGCGCACGCCGTTCTCGAACCGGATGAAGGTGGTCCCCAGGTCGGCGACCTCGCGACGCTCGGCGACCTTGCCCGGCGCGCCGAACGTCTCGTAGGGCCAGGCGATCTGCTCGGTCTGGACCGCGGGCGCGACGGCCACCTGCTGCGAGGCGGTGAGGGCGGCGAGCAGGGTCGCTTCGCCGCCTTCGATGGGCGTGGGCGAGGCCATGAACACCAGCGGGCCCTGGCCCTGGAAGACGCCCTTCAGCGCCGCGCTCACGGTCGCCGCGGTCAGGCCCTTCACGTCGGCCTCGAAATAGGTCTGGTCGTCGGCCGGGGAGGTCACCACGGTGTGGTCGGCCAGCGCGCCCACGATCTCGCCCGCCAGGTCGGCCGGGCGCCGCGTTTTCTCGCCCGCGACGGCCGCCTTCACGCTGGCGCGGATCTCCTCGATCTCGCGGTCGAGTTCGTCCTGGCGCACGCCGTATTGGACGATGCGCCGCTGTTCCTGCTCGGCGGCGGCGAGCGCCTCGCGCCAGCGTCCGGATTCGGCGTTGACGCCGATGGTGGCCACCTCGGCGGCGTCGTCCTGCTCGCCCTTGAACGCGCCGGCGCCCAGGAAGGGCGGGTCGGCGGCGCGCGAGATCGCCGAGTAGCGACGGTTCAGCACGGCCAGGCCGAGGTTCTCGATCAGGTCCCGCCGTCGCTTGACGGTGGTGTCCAGCGTCTGGTCGGGAGGGCTGACCCAGGCCACCTGCAGCGACTGGGTGACGCCGGGGTCGACCACGAGCTTGGCCTCGGCCTTGCGCGGCGCAACCGGCCCCTGGTCGGGTTCGGGCAGGGCGGGGCCCCGGGCCTTCCACTCGCCGAAGGCCGCCTTGATCTTGGCTTCCATGGCGTCGACGTCGAAGTCGCCCACCGCCACGAACACAGCCCGCTCGGGTCGGTACCAGTGATCATAGTAGTCGACGATCTGGCTGGCGGGGGCGTTCCTCAGCACCTCGACCTTGCCGATCGGCAGGCGGGTCGGCAGGCGCTGACCCTTCAGCAGGAAATTCAGCCGCGCGATCACCACGCGGTAGCCCGGGGTGTCGCGGGCGCGCTCCTCGGACAGCACGATGCCCCGTTCGCGGTCGACGGCGGCCGGGTCGATGGTCAGGTTGAAGGCCGCTTCCCGCAGCAGCTTGATCGAAGTGTCCACCGTCTCGGCGTCGGTGCGCGGCAGGTCCAGCTTGTAGATCGTCTCCGAGAAGCTCGTGGAGGCGTTGGTGTCGGCGCCGAACGCCAAACCGAGGCGCTCGAGGATCTTCACCATCTCGCCCTCCTTCACCTCCTTCGAGCCGTTGAAAGCCATATGCTCGAGGAAGTGGGCGAGGCCCGCCTGGGCGTCGGTCTCCATGACCGAGCCGGTCGCGAACCAAAGACGGAACGCCGCCTGGCCGGCCGGGATGGTCTGCTTACGGATCGCGTAGCGCATGCCGTTTGGCAGGGCGCCGAAGCGGATGGCGGGGTCGGGCCTCAGGTCGGACCGCACCTGGGGCCATTCCCCAGGCGCCAGTTTCGCATCGGTTGCGGGGATCGGCGCTTGGGCGGAGGCGGGCAGGGCGAAGGCGAGGCTGAGCGCGGCGGCGAGTGCGGGGCCTGCGCCCGGAAGACGGATCATCAAGACTGCCTGGAAAGGTGCATGTAACGGCGTGCACCATCGCCAACGCGCATGGCCGGGGCAAGGCGCGAAAGCGGCGTGCTCGCGCTGCGGCGCGACACGCCTTACATACAGCGACGATGAGCACCGCCTATTTCGAAGCGCCCGCGCCGGGCGGACCGCGCCCGCAGCATCCGGGCGACCCGGATTTCCGGCCCTCCCCCGAGCCCATCGTCAACGCGCCCTGGCCCGTGGTGGTGCTGACCGTCGGCATCGTCGTGGCGTACCTGGTCCAGAGCCGGTTCCCGCTGCCCCTGGTCAGCGAGGCCTTCGCGTTCTCGCCGGCGCTGATGCTCCAGGGACATCCCGAGCGACTGGTCAGCTCGCTGTTCGTGCACGGGAACTGGGCGCATGCCCTGATGAACGCGGCCTTCATCCTGGCCTTCGGCGCCCCGGTGGCCCGATTCTATGGGCCGAAGATTGGCGGGGTCATCGCCTTCTTCTCCTTCTATCTGGTGTGCGGGGTGCTGGCGTGCCTGGGGTTCGCGGCCGTTCACTGGGGGCAGGACGCCGCGCTGGTGGGCGCCTCGGGCGCCGCCTCGGGCCTGATGGGCGCGGCGGCGCGGATCATCGGCGGCCACGGCGGACGGCCCGGCCCGATGTTCTCCAAGGCCGTCACCGGCATGGGCATGGCCTGGATCGTGGTGAACGTGATCATGGCTTTCACCGGCGGCGCCCTGATTCCGGGCGCTGGCGAGGCCGGCGTCGGCTGGGAGGCCCACCTGGCGGGCTTCGCCGCGGGCGTGCTGCTGATCGGTCCCTTCGGCTGGCTGGCCGGCAAGCGCTAAGCGTCGCGGCGCTCACGCGTGCGTGACAGGCGCGTGCATTGTATCGAGGCTGAAACTGCGCGACGGTGTTCTCCCAGAGAACGGGACAGGAGGCCTCATGCTGGTCTCACAGATTCTCCGCACCAAGGGAGATACGGTCTTCACCATCAAGCCCGCCGATACGGTTGGCGCGGTGGCGGAGTTGCTGCATTCCCGGGGCGTCGGCGCCTTGGTCGTCCTTGATGCCGAGCGTGTCGCCGGCATCGTGTCCGAGCGAGACATCGTGCGCGCCCTGGCGACACACGGCGCGGCGGCGATGAAGCGGCCGGTTTCCGACTTCATGACCGTCAATGTGCTGTTCGCCGATCCCGGCGAGACGATCGACTCCCTGCTGTCCAAGATGACGGACCGCCGGATTCGCCACCTCCCGGTCTGCAAGGCCGAGCGGCTGGTGGGCATCGTCTCCATCGGCGACCTGGTGAAATGGAAGATTTCCGAGGTGGAGGCCGAGGCCGATGGCCTGAAGGCCTACATCGCCGCAAGCTAGCCCAAGACGAGACCCCCCTCCGTAGAGGAGGGCTGAAAGCCGGCGGTGCGTCGGTGACGGGCGGGGAAGGGGACGGACCCTTCTCCGCCCGGTTTCTGCGTGGGCGATGTGTTCTTGTTTTGTTCTTGACAACTCGGCATTCTCATGAAACCGTTCGAGCTTGGCATGACGTGGCTGGCGAGGCGGACGATGGCGGGATCTTGGAACAGGCAGAAGAGCGACCTGGCGGATTCGCCCATCGGACGCGCGGTCCAGCGGAGGTTGCTGGACAACGCCGTCGCCTTGGCGAAAGCCCCAAAGGCGGCGGCGGATATCGCCGGCAAGGTCTGGAACGCGCCGAATACGGCGCTGGGACTCGGCTATGGCCTGGCGGGGTATGCGGCGGGGCAGTTGAATCGGCTGCGACCGGGCGACCAGCCTGATCCCCGCATTCAGTTCGGGCACAATGCGGTGGAGTTCGTGAACAATCCGGCCGGCGGCGTGGGAGCGATCTCCCTGGGCAATACGACCACTTACAGTGGGGATCCCTATGATCCGAATTACCGACCGTGGGCGGACTACAAGAAGGACGCGGGCCAGAGCATTCAAGATCATGAGAAGCAGCACACCTATCAGGGTCAGCAGTTGGGACCGCTCTATCTGCCGTCGAACGTCGCGGGTCTCGCTCTATCGGCGCTGCGGGGAGAGCGGGGTGAGATCGATGGATCGATTACCGGACATGGGATTTCGAACTGGAACGAGCGTGGGCCGCAGATGAACCCGCCACGCCCGTGGGAGGCGAGAAGCAAGCCATGAACGGGCTGGCGGCGGCGGCGATCGTTACGGTCCTGTGGACGCCGATGCCCAAGTTTCTGGTCGCCAACGAGACCGGTTCGACGATTGGCGTGCATCTAGACGTCTCTCAAGATGCGGGCTTCCAGGACAAGGTTATCGCTGTACGTGCGGGAGAGCGTCGATCGTTCCTGTCCTCCCAGCTGTTTCCTGAAGGGCGGCTGGGCGGGCGTTTGGGCAGTTGCGATTATTGGTATGAACTTCCAAACGAACCGCCAAAGGCCCGTATCCAGGACACGTACATTTTTGGCGTGGGGGTTCGAATGGGCAGCGATGCGACACCCTACCTCGTCCTCATGGTGGCTCGACGGGGCGCCAGAGGCGCTGAGCAGGAGTCGCTCGACACTTTCCCAGTATGGCCGGTTTCACGCACCTGCTAAGCGGCTACATCGCCGTCGTGAGCGGCTCCGGCACGCCTGACACCGCGGCGTCGGCCAGGGTGTAGGCCTCGAGCACATCGGCGGTGGCGTCCCGGGCGCGCAGCAGGGCCTCGCGCAGGGTGCAGGTCTCCAGGTCCGGACAGTCGGCGCATTTGCGAAAACCGAGTCGTGGACTGACGCAGGGGGCCAGGGCCAGGGGGCCGTCGATGATCCGGATCACCTCGGCGAAGGTGATCTCGGCCGGGGGGCGGGCCAGCACATAGCCGCCGAACTTGCCGCGCCGGCTCATCACCACCTGGCTGCGCGACAGCTCCAGGAGAATCGCCTCGAGGAACTTGCGCGGTGCGCCGGCGCGAACGGACAGCTCTCCGGCGCTCACCTGGGCGCCGTCGGCGCGCGCCAGCTCCACCAGCGCCCGCAATCCGTATTTGGCCTTCTGCGACAGCATCCGTGTCTCCCCCGTGAAGTTGTGGCGGGCTCATGACACAGGCGCAAGGCGGCTCCCGCCTCGGGGGAGTGCGGCATTCTCCGCATCTGCGCAGGCCTGACGCTGGATCCGCTCCATCCTGGCACGTCTGTGCCCGCGCGCGGTTGCGCACGCGCGAAACCATTCCCTAACCACGCGGAAGGCCGGCCCAGGCGTGCGGCATTCCGACGGTTTTTGAGATTCTTTGCGACAAGCTGTTGACGGGGGGCGGGGGCGCCAATAGATAGCCGCCTCCGCTCGGAAACGGGCGGCGACGAACGGATCGCCGGGGGCGCAAGCCCTTGATAATCCTGACGAAGCCGCACTCGTCCCGAGAGGTCGACGGTCCTGCCAAGGACGCCCGGAGGGCTTGCTCTCCTAAGGTGGACGACGCGGGGCCTGGCCAGAAGATCCGGGTTTCCCGGGGATCGGCCAGGGTCCTGAAAAGGACCGGTTGACACCCAGGAGGTCGGCCACTAGATAGCCGCCTCCGCTCGGGGCGGGGACGACGACGAAGAGTTCTTCAGGGACGCAAGTTCTTGAAAAGCCTTTCGAAGTTTCCAAGTTCCGAGACGTCGGCAGCTTCACGGCGGCGGCGCGGAAAGCCTGGCTTTCCAAGCTTCCACAGTGGGCCCGATCAGAGGTCCGGTTCTTCCGGAGTTCGGGTCGGGGTTCTGAAAAGGACCGGTTGACACCCAGGGAGCCGGCCACTAGATAGCCGCCTCCCGCTCGGGGCGGGGCTCACATCGAAGCGACGGCAAGCGCCGACAAAGCGCTTGATTTTCGGTTCGAAATGAGTATTTTCCCGAGCTCCAATCGAATCGCTACGGACCTAAGAGGGAAGCCCCTCGGCAGCCCGCGGTGATTTTTGCGGCCAAATCCGGGGGTTCTCGGAATTGTCGCAAAGCCTCAAAAAGGCCGGTTGACACTAAAGAGGCCGGTCACTAGATAGCCGCCTCCGCCGACCACCGGCGCTAAACAGTGGGCTCGGCGAAAGCCGGTGCGGGTCTT
>Ga0255338_1000512_pt1 | contig 119406 bp, 90 predicted proteins | sample MeOH1_35cm_T4_19_FD_203715 | JGI IMG/M metagenome (GOLD analysis project Ga0255338, IMG submission 203715) | Sandy soil microbial communities from University of British Columbia, Vancouver, Canada - MeOH1_35cm_T4_195 | ecosystem: Engineered > Artificial ecosystem > Sand microcosm > Unclassified... | reverse complement strand
CCCAGAGCGCCGCGGCCACCACCACCGCCGCGCCTCGGCGCTGCACCCGGCCCGTCCAGCCGCTCAAGGCCGTCATCACCAGGCTCCCCACCGACATCGCCGAGAAGAGCGCCCCCGCCGCCGCCGCTCCACCCCACCCGTCCCCCATCGCCGGGAACAGCGCCGTGGAGAACGCGAACGTCATCGCCACGATGTCCACCACATACGTGCCGATGAGCTCCGGCCTCTTCACCGCGTAGTGCAGCCCCTCCATGATGCTGCGCAGCCCCGGCGCGTGCGTCTGCTCGGGCGGAGGCATCCTCCGCATCATCCACAGCATCGTCAGCGCGAAGAGGAACGTGCCGAAGTCCACCAGGTACGCCACCTTCGCCCCCGCCGCCGCGATCAGCAGGCCTCCGAGCGCCGGCCCCGCCACCGCACCCGCGCTGTAGCGCAGCGAGCCCAGCGCCGAGATGGCCGGGAGATCCTCCACCTGCACCAGCTTCTGCGTCATCGCATCCATCGCCGGCCGGTGGAACCCGCTCGCCGCCTGCATGAGCGCCGCGATGAGGAAGATGCACCAGAGGCTCGGCTCCGGCAGCGCCGAGTTGATCGCCAGCCCCAGCGCCCCCAGGCTCATGAGCGCCTCGGACACGAGCAGCAGCTTGCGCCGGTCCATCGTGTCCGCCACCGAGCCCCCGATGAGCCCAAACACCAGGACCGGCACCAGCTGCACCGTCCCCAGCAGGCCCACCATCAGGTTCGACTTCGTGAGCGCGTACACCTGATAGGGCACCGCCACGTACGTGATCATGCTCCCCAGGAAGGAGACCAGCTGCCCCAGGAACAGCAGCCGAAAGTCCCGGTACTTCCGCAGCGGTGTCAGGTCGAGCAGCATGGGCGCGGCCCTGTCTAGCAGACCCGGCCACGCACCGTGGGCCCCTCAAGCGCTCGGCGCGGACGCCTCGGTGCTCAAGGGCAGACGGACCGTGAAGGTGGTCCCCCGGCCGGGCTCGCTCTCCACGTCGATGCGTCCCTTGTGGCGGCTGATGATGACGTAGCAGATCGACAACCCCAGCCCCGTCCCCTGCCCGGCGGGCTTGGTGGTGAAGAAGGGCGTGAAGATCTTCGCCAGCGTCTCCGGCCCCATCCCCCGCCCCGTGTCCGTGATGCGCACCACCGCCTCGGCCCCCTCCTGCCGCGAGGTGACGCGGACCTCCCCGCGCTGCTCGATGGCATGCGCCGCGTTGATGAGCAGGTTCATGAAGACCTGGTTCAGCTGCGTGGGGAAGCAGCGCAGCGCCGGCAGCGGGCCGAACTCCGTGTGCACCTCGCACTTGTGCTTGAACTCGTGGCGCACCATGCGCAGCGTCATCTGCAGCACCTGGGTGAGATCCGCCAGCTGCGGCGTCCCCGACTCCTCCCGCACGAACGTCTTCAGGCTCTGGACGAACTCCCGGATGCGGCTGAGCCCCTCCCTCGAGTCCCCCAGCAGCTCCTTCATGTCCTGGACGAGGGGCTCGACGCGCTCCCGCTCGCGCAAGTCCCGCACCTGCTCCAGGAGCCCCGCCACGGACTCGGAGGGCTCGGAGCCCAGGCGCTGCTCCACCTGCTCGTAGAGCCCGAGCAGCTGGAGCAGGACGGAGATGGACTCGTCCAACGTGGCCACGTTGCTGAAGACGTAGCTCACCGGGTTGTTGAGCTCATGGGCGATGCTGGCCGCCATCTGCCCCAGCGAGGCGAGCTTCTCGGCCTGGATGAGCTGGGCCTGGCGGGCCTCCAGCTCGCGCGTCACCTGGCGCACCCGCTCCTCGAGCTCCTCCTGCTGGCGGCGCCGCTGCTCCTCCGCGAGCCTCCGCTCGGTGATGTTGCGCACAATGGCCATGACCTCATCCGGGCCGCTGCGGACGAGGCGGGCCTCGTAGTGCTGAAGCCCCGAGGGCTTCTCCAGGGCGTACTCGAAGACCACCAGGGAGCCGCCCCCCTGGCGGAGCTGCCTCAGGCCGTCCCGCATGGGGCTCATCAGCTGCGGCGGCAGGGACAGCGCGAACAGATTCCTCCCCACGAGCTCCTGAGGAGACCTGAGCGGCACCTCGAGGGTGGACGCCTTGAAGGCCAGACACATCCCATCCAGGCGGAGGTGGAAGATCATGTCCGGGATGGCCTGGATGAAGGCCTGGATCTGCTCCTCGGCCCGCTTGCGCGAGGAGATGTCCACGTTGGTGCCCACCATGCGCAGCGGACGCCCCTGCTCATCCCGGGCCACCACCTTGGCGCGGCCCAGCACCCAGACCCACCAGCCGTCCCTGTGCCGCAGGCGGTACTCGAGCTCGAACATGGGAGCGCGGCTCTCCCAGTGCTCCTGCAGCCGCCGGGCGATCTCCAGCCGATCCTCCGGGTGGCAGAGGTGATCGCGCCACAGCTCCACCGTGGGCTCCAGCATCCCCTCCGCATAGCCCAGCATGTGGCTCCACCGCGGGCTGACCGTGAGGCTGCCGGTCCGCAGGTCCCAGTCCCACAGGCCTTCCTCGGCGCTCTCCAGCGCCAGCCGGAGCCGCTCCTCGCTCTGGATGAGCTTCTGGGCCAGCTTCTGCATCTGCGCCTGCTGGGCCAGCAGCGTCTGCTCCGTCTCGCGCCGCCGCACCTCGCTGCGCCAGGCGTAGGAGATGATGCCGCAGGTGGTGAGCAGCGGCTTCAGGAACCCGATGAGCCCCTCATCGTAGCCCCCCGGCCGGTTGGCGATCCCCACCATCCCCACCAGCTCTCCGTGGACCTTGAAGGGCAGTCCGAGGAAGGCCCGAAGCGGGGGGTGGCCCGGTGGAATTCCCCCGGAGCTCGGGTGCGAGGCGGGATCATTGGCGAGGATGGGCTCCGCCGACGTGATGACCACACCGAAGAGCGACTTCAAGTTGCGGAACTCGATGCCTCGCGCGACGTTCAACGCGTACTGCACGCGCAGCTCGTCCGTCCAGGCGATGTTGGTGATGGCGTAGCTCCGCAGGTATGGGACTCCCTCCGGCGTGTGGAGGATCTCCCCGATGAAGCCATACTCGCTGCGCGTCTCCCGGAGCATGAGCGCCAGCAGCCGCTCGAAGAGCGCGCGGTAGTCCCCCTGGGTGACCAGATCGGCGTGCACCTGGGTGAGCTCGTCCATCAGCCGGTGGCTGGCCTCCAGGCGCTCTTCCAGGAGCGTCCGCGCGGAGGGAGAGTCCGCCGGGGGGAACACGGATGGCGTGCCTTGCCCCGGCTCGATGCCAAGAGAAGCTCCTGAGTGCCGCATTCGCCCCCCCTACGCACAGGGTGATTCGGTCCGTCTCAGGAGCATTCTCTGCAATTTTTTATAATTATCAATAATGACATCTAGAACGGATCTAGAGGCCATCCTCGGCGGACTCTTCTCTCCAGCGGCCTGCGCCCTCTTTCAGTCCCGGTAGCCGCGTGCCTGCAGGTGGAAAAGGTGCGCGTAGCGCCCGTCCTTGGCGATGAGCGCATCGTGGCTGCCCAGCTCCTCCACCTGTCCGTTGTGCAACACTGCGATCTGGTCCGCCATGCGCACCGTGGAGAAGCGGTGGGAGATGACGATGGCGATCCGGTCCGCCGCCAGCGCCTGGAAGCGCTCGAACAGCGCGTGCTCGGCCTCGGCGTCGATGCTGGCCGTGGGCTCGTCCAGGATGAGCACCTCCGCGTCCTCGCGCATGAAGGCCCGCGACACCGCCAGCTTCTGCCACTGGCCCGCGCTCAGCTCCTGGCCCTTCTCGAACCAGCCACCCAGCATCGTGTCGTACTGCTGCGGCAGCGCGGAGATGACGGGGCTGGCACCGCCCAGGTCCGCCGCGCGGACGATGCGGTTGCGATCCTCCAGCCCCGGCACGTGCCCGAGCCCGATGTTCTCCGCCACGCTGAACTGGTAGCGCACGAAGTCCTGGAACACCGCCCCGAAGCGGCTGCGCAGATCCTCCACGTCCATGTCCCGCAGGTCCACGCCGCCGTAGAGGAGGGTGCCCTCCGTCGGCTCGTACAGCCGCAGCAGCAGCTTCACCAGCGTGCTCTTGCCCGCCCCGTTCTCTCCCACCAGCGCCAGCTTCTGCCCCGGCTTCAGCGTGAGGTTCACGTGGCGCAGCGCCCAGGCCTCCTTGCCCGGGTACTTGAAGGACACGTCCCTCAGCTCGATGGAGTTGCCGCTCCCCCGCGGAGGCTTCAAGGGCGGCAGCACCCGTGGCTGCTCCGCGCCCGTGGGGATGTCCAGGTACGCGAACAGGTTGCTCATGAAGAGCGCGTCCTCGTACATGGAGCCAATGCTCGAGAGGATGCCCTGGAACGACGCCTGCCCCTGCCGGAACACGGACAGGTACAGCACCATGTCGCCCAGGGTGATGAGGCCCGACGCGGCCCGGTTCGCCACGAAGGCATAGCAGCCGTAGAACGCCGCCAGCGAGAGCACCCCGAGCCCCAGCCCCCACCCCATCCGCCGCTGCGCCAGCGCCCGGTCCTCGTTGAAGAACTTCTGGAAGAGCGTCCGGTACCGCCCCAGCACCAGCGGCCCCAGCCCGAACAGCTTCACCTCCTTCACGTGGTTGTCCCGCGTGAGGATCCACTCCAGGTAGTTCAGCTTGCGGCCCTCGGGCGCGCGCCACGAGTACAGCCGGAACCCTTCGGACGCCAGCCGCGCCTCCGCGATGAACGCGGGAACGGACGCCACCACCAGCACCACCACGCTCCACGGCGACAGCGACACCAGCAGCACCGCGTACGTGGACAGCGTCACCAGGTTGCGGACGATGGTGAACGCCTGCATCACCAGCGACAGCGGACGGCTGTTGGCCTCGCGCCGCGCGTTCTGCATCTTGTCGTAGGTGTCCGAGTCCTCGAAGTGCCGCAGTTCCAGCCGCAGCGCCTTGTCGAGGATGCGCTCGTTGAGCAGGTTGCCCAGGTTGGCCCGCAGCAGCTCGCGGGTGAGCGCCAGGCTCCGGTCCACCAGCGCCGAGCCCAGCATCAGCCCGAACTCCAGCCCCACCAGCTGCATCACGTGCCAGCGCTGCGCCGGGTCTCCCCCGCTCCTGGCCGCCACCACCACCCCATCCACGATGAGCTTGCCCACGTAGGCGATGGCCGCCGGCAGCACCGCCGCCACCAGCGTCAGCAGGCCCAGCACCACCGCCAGCCGGGGGCTGGCCTGCCAGAAGAGCCGGAACGTGCCCGGGAGTTGTTTGAACAGGCTGCCCGCGTTCTTCAGGCGGGACTTGAGCGAAGCCGGAGGGGGGGCCAGAGGTGGAGACACAATTCCCTGTTACTAATCGATCCGCGCGCCGCTCGCTTGCTGCCAGCAGGGCCCCAGGTAGAGAAGCCTCCAGCCTGTTAGGATCTGCTCCCTGAGATGCCGCTTGCCCGCCTGCTCGCGCTGACCGCTGCCCTCCTCGCCTCCCAGGCGCTGGCGAAGCGCGCCCCCGACTTCGACGTGAGGGACCTGGCCGGCCGCCACTACACCCTGGCCGGGCTGTCCGGGAAGGTCGTCGTCCTCAACTTCTGGTTCAAGGGCTGCCCTCCCTGCCGCAGAGAGCGGCCCGAGCTCAACCGGCTCGTCGCCCAGTACCAGGGCGTCCAGGACGTGGTGTTCCTCGCTCCCGCGCTCGACGAGGCGGACGAGCTCCGGGACTTCCTCGAGGACAACCCCCTCCGCTATGCCGTCATCCCGGACTCCGCGCGCCTCGCGGAGGCGTTCGGTGTCTCCGGCTTCCCGACGCACGTCGTCATCGGCCGGGATGGGAGCATTGCCCGGAGCTGGGTCGGCGCCACCGATCCGTTCTACCGCCTCACCGAGGCGATCAATGCGGAGACGCAGCGCCCCATCACACCCGAGCCCGGTCCTTCCTCCCTCGCCCGCCGCGCCGCGAGAAGCCCTGTGTTGGAGCCGATCCTCCTGGCTCTCCCCGAGCGGCCCAGGCGTGGCGAGACGGTGAAGCTCTTCTACTCGCCCCAATCCCTGGAGCTCCCCGCCGAGGCCCAGCTCGCCTGGGACATCCATGGAGACGACTCCTTCACCCAGGGCGTCGCGCCCTTGCGCACCCGGGGAGTGCTGCTCTCCTCCGAGCTGAAGCTCCCCGCGGACGCGACGCTCGTCCACCTGCGCGTCATCTCACGCACGGACCGGCGGATCGTCGAGTACACGCTCCCGGTCACCGACGCCTCTGGGCAGCCCGTGCGCAACGCCTTCATCAACCTGGGCGCGTGTGACATGCCCCTCCCTGTCGAGTACGAGCTCGCGCGCTACCCGGGCAATCCCTTTGCCCTCCTCGCACGCTTCGAGGAGCGCCTGCGCCAGCCGGGGACCACCGCGGAGACGGCTCGGGCAGAGCTCCGCTCGCTGCTGAGGACCGCCGAGGCCAGGACCCTGGAGCTGCTCGCCGTCACCGCGGACGCGCTGCTCCTGACGGGGGACCTCCAGGCCGTGCCCCAGGTGCTCGACACGATGGAGCTCCTCGATCGCGACGCCTTCCTCACCCGCCGGACCCTGTTCCGCCTGGTGACGCAGCCCTCCGGTGAGCGCTGGCGGCAGTGGCCCGCCGGGCTCCTGTCCTCGGCCTGGAAGAGGCTCGCCGAGCGGGATGATGTCTGGAGCCGCCGCGCCGCGAGCCAGCTCACCGCGCCAGGGATGGACACCGACTCCGCGGAGAAGATCTGCGCCACCTGGCAGGCGGCAGAGCCCGACAACCCGTTCGCCCATGACTGCCTGGCGCGCCTCCTCGAGAGGCAGGGCCGCCTCCAGGAGGCGCTCGGCGCGAGGCGCTCCGCCATCGAGGCCGTGAGCGCCGGCAAGCTGCCCCTGTATCTCGCGGGAGGCTGGAGCCAGCTCGCCCGAGCAGAGGAGGAGCTCTGGGCGCGCCATGCCGAGCTCTCGCTCGCGGCGAGGAGCCAGCCCGAGCTGGCTGGCCCGATCGATCCTTGAGGCCTCCGCCTACCAGCTCACCAGGCTGCTCAAGGAAGTGTCCGGAGTGCAGAGCTCCACGGCCAGCCGCCGGAGCGCCATCCTCAGCACCTCTCCGCACGTCGCCTCATCGCCGCAGCCCTCGAGGGTGCCCTGGAGACGATCGTAGATCTCCTGGTGGTACTTCTCCGGGTGAGGCCCGGCGTGCTCCTGGAGGTAGATCAGGTTCGAGGGATCATCCAGGCTCATGCCGGCCCGCGCGAACAGCTCCCTGAACCGGGGCGTCCACGGCTTGCCTCCTTTGGCTGCCTTCTCGTGCGACCTCGTGGCGATGCGGTGCGGGGTGCCCCCCTCCTCTTCCGAGCCACACAGGCTGGCGAACGCCGAGGGGGCTCGCTCTTCCTCTTCCTCCTGCGGGAACGCGGTCACGGCGGGCTGTTCGTGCCAGGAGCCCCGCTCGCAGGCGAGGAGCCGGTCGAGCACCGCGAGCTTCCGCGGCTCTCCCTTCGCGCGCACCTTGGCCTCCATGCTCAGGTGGATCAGCTCCATCCAGAGGCGCACGGCGTAGGCGGTCTGCTCGTCGTTCGTCATCACCCGGCTCAGCTGCGAGTCGCTCTGCTCCAGGGACAGCCCCAGCTCGAGCCCCAGGCGCTGGGCGAGCGCCTCGATGACGTGGCGCTGCTCGGGACGCGCCCGCGGGAGCAGCTCGAGGATGGGGCGGGCGGACACCTCCAGCTCCTCCTCCCGGCTCGCCTGGCGCTGCAGCCAGACCTCCGCGGTCGACACAGGCCAGTCGAAGGTCCTCGCGTCCACCTTCGCGAAGGCGTGGGCCTCCGCGAAGCTGATCCGCCCGTCCCCGTCATAGTCCGCCGAGGCGACGGGCTCCCCCACGCGGTTGTGCCCGCTCAGGCCCGCGAAGAAGCTGGAGCTGTAGTCGCGGTAGTCCGCCTCATCCACCTCCGGGCTGCAGCCCACGGAGGGGCGCCGCTTCACCGTCGCGAAGAAGCCACAGCGCGCCTGCGCGGCCACGGGCTCCAGCGGATCTCCCCCCTGATAGATGAAGTTGGCGAAGGAGCCCGCGAAGCACTGGGACATCACCGCCACCACCGGCGTCTCCGGCGAGAGCCGATCCAGGGCCCGCGACAGGGTGCGCACGCTCAAGGAGCGCTCGTCCCATAGATACAGGTAGTTGTTGTCCGGGTTGTCGTTGTTCAGGCCGCCATGCCCCGTGAAGTAGAGGAAGATGGGCCGCTGGGGCCTCTCCTGGAGCGTCCGGCCCAACCACTGCTGGAAGCTCGCGCGCGTCGAGGGCCCCTTGAGGTGAGGGAGCTCGGGCGCCTTGAAGCGCTCCCGCCGGTCCGAGTCCAGGTAGCGGACGGTCTCCTGCCCATCGTCACCGTTGGCGAAGTAGAGGGAGGCCTCCGCCGGATCCCCTCCGAACACCCGCAGCGTGCGCTGGAAGTAGCGCGCGTTCTTCTCCAGGGCGATCTCGTTGTGCTCCGGCTCGCTGCCACCTCCCAACACCAGGAAGTTGTAGCCGGGCCCTGCTCCCGCTCCGCCGAGCACCCAGACACCCAGGACACCTACTGCGATGGTGGTGAACATGAAGCCTCAGAGGCCGTGGGCCTTGGCCACCAGTACATCACAGTCTGCTCGCATCACCATCCGCTCGGCCAGCTCCAGGGGCGGAGCCTCCCCTTCCGACGGGGCCATCCCCAGCGCCATCAGGTCCGAGCCCTGATCGGCCGCCTCCGCCAGCAGCGCCTCCTCCAGCGGCTCGCTGCACCGGATGGAGATCTCGCACTCGCGGCCCGCCTCACGGTAGGGCGCCAGGAAGCGGCTCACCGCCTTGCGCGCCGCGGCCTCGAGGTCGTGCCGCACCACGAGCCAGTGCTCCATCGACATCATCCCCGCGTGCCACAGCCCCGGGCGGGTGCACGGCTCCGGCACGTGCAGCACGTCCACCTTCACCGGAGGCGGGCACAGGCGCAGCGTGAGCTCCAGCGCCCGCCGCGAGTCCTCCGAGAGATCCACCGCCACCAGGGGCCGCTGGTACGCCCGCGCCGGGTGCGCTCCCACCACCAGCAGCGGTGCCTCCACCTGGCGCACCAGGCCTCGCACCACGATGCCCCGCTGCGTCAGCTCATGGCTCCGCACCGCGTGAGGGCGGCCCGCGATGAGCAGCTCCACGTCCAGGCGGCGCGCCGCAGCCGCCACCTCCTGGACCGCCGCTCCGGCCCGCAGCTCCTCCTTCACCTCCACGGGCTCTCGCTCACGGAGCCTCCGGCGCGCGGCCCCCGCAACCCGGGCCAGGCAGCGACCTTCCAGGGACATGTCCCCCGGTGCGCCTTGCCCCGGGACAGACTGCGCCGCATGGAAGAGGGTCAGCGAGGCGCCCTCCCCCACGGGCAGCCGCAGCGCCCGCGCCAGCGCCAGGTCCGCGCACATCGAGAAGTCCGTCGCCACCATCAGCCGCGTCAGCCGGCCCTTCTGGCTGGCGTGCAAGAGCCTCTTCAAGAACGGGGGCGGCGCGACCGTCGGTCCAGCGTCCAGTTGGGGTGTGCTCGCCATCACGACACCTCCTCCCTCCCACCTCTCAAGCTTCAGACTCCCCAGCCCTCGTGCCACACATTCGTACGGGGCGAGCTCGCCTGCCCGCACAGCCGCGTGCAGCCCTCCGCACAACGGAGGGAGCGCTCCGTCCGCCAGTCCACGGCCCGTCTAGAGAAATTACAGGAGCGTGCGCCTGCGTACGCACTTGCACGCAGAGAGACGTGCACCCAGGAACGTCGAATCGCTCCTTTGGCACGTCCGCTCTCCAACACGCCATTGCCCCGCAGGAGAAGAGGCGACGGCCAGCCCTTTGCAGAAGAGGGCTGCGTCCGTCTCGGGTCACCGGGGGTGACAGAGCGGGAGCGTAGAAGGGGGAGCAGTCATGCGCGGAGTCATCACAGGACGTGAGGTGGTCGCCAACCTGGGTCTCATCTACCGGGAGTTCGGCGCGAGCTGCCTCGCGCGTTGTTTGTGGGCGCTCGTCAGCGGCAAGTCCACCACCTTCCTCGAGGTGGCCTGCCGGTGCGAGCGGCACCTCTAAAGACACAAAGGGCCGCAGGGTAGCTCTGCCCCACGGCCCTCAGTCCCCCCAACGCTGCTGTGGGGTTATGGCTCGCGGCGGCTCGGACGATCCGGATCCGTCGCATCCTTGATGGCACGCTTGGCGTCCTCGACCTTCTCCTTCACGTTGCCCTTGAGCGTGTCCGCCTTGCCCTCGGCCTCCAGCTCGCGATCACCGGTCGCCACGCCAGTGGTCTCCTTGACCTTCCCCTTCATCTTGTCGGTCCACTCACCCATGACGCTTCCTCCTTCGTCTTGCGCGGTGTTGCGCTCTGAACGAAAGATGGGCACGCGTTAAGTGGCTGGCAGGCACCGGCCCCTCGTCCGCCCGCCTGCCTTCCGGGGAGGGGGCTCAGTCCGCCAGCGGCTTCGGGAGTGGCGCGAGCCCCCCGCTCTCTTGCAACACCGGGAGACGCAGCGCCTCGGCCAGTGCGCTCATGAGGGCGCCGAGCCGCACCAGGCGCTCGCGCGGCTCCGGACGGCCCTCCTCGAAGCTCGCCGCGTCCAGGTACGCCAGCTGCGCGGTGGCCTTGCCGTGGAGCGTGGCCACGCGCGCGTCGAGCGCCTCCAGCGTCTGGTGCACCGTCTCGAGGAAGGCCACGACGCGGCCGAGCTCTCCGCAAGCGCGGTCGAAGGCGCGGACGGCCCCGGCCTCGTCCTCCGGCGCCGGGCTGCAGGAGGCCGCGGGGTAGAGCGAGACGCCCTCCACCACCACCGGCGGCGCTCCCTCCTCGAGCCAGCCCCTGTCGAGCCACTCCAGCACCGGTGGCAGCGCCGGCGGCGCCACGGTGCCCGCACCCAGCATCACCCACGCCTGGCGCTCGGTCCGTGCCCCGGGCCCCAGCGGGAGCGCGCGCAGGGCCGTCGCTCCGTTGGGAGTCAGCACCTCGGCGGCGCTCGCGTGCTCCCAGCGCTCCAGCCTCTCCAGCAGGGCTCGGAAGGGCTCCACCGCCTCGCGCAGCGCGACGGCCTGCCGCTCACCGTACGCGCGCGCCTGGTCCCTCGCTCGCTGCCGCGCCAGCCGCAGCGCCTCCAGGGCCTGCTGGTGCCGCGCCCAGGCCTCCCAGCCCTGCGTCCCCTGGGGGAAGGCCGACTGTGGCGAGAGCTCCTCGAGGATCCGCTTCACCCCGAGCCCCAGCGCTGTCAACGCGAGGCCTCCGACGGCGAGGGGAAGAAGGAAGATGGGCATGGGGACAACTCCTCTGGAGGAATTGTGCCGACGGGGTGGGCTCCCGTCCAACCGTCCCCTGAAGCTCGGTCGATCGCTTGAGGCCGGGAGCTACAGCGCGGCCGCCGACGCCTTCGCGCCCTGCCCCATCCACCGCGAGAGCACGTCGTGGAGCGCCCGGCGCTTGAAGGGCTTCGCCAGGTAGTCATCCATCCCGCTCTCCAGGCAGCGCGCGCGATCTCCCGCCAGCGCGTTGGCCGTCATCGCGATGATCGGCAGCCGACCGCTGTCGGGCGCAGCCGCCTCGTGAGCGCGGATGAGGCGGGTCGCCTCGAAGCCATCCAGCTCCGGCATCAGGCAGTCCATCAGCACCGCGTGGAAGGTGCCCTGGCGGCAGGCCTCCACGGCCTCGACGCCATTCTGCGCGAGGACGACCTCCAGACCGAACGACTGCAGCATGTGCTGAGCGACCATCTGGTTCGTCTCATTGTCCTCGACGAGCAGCACGCGGCCCGAGAGCGCGGCGAGCGCCTCCTCCTTGGCGGCACTGGCGCTGCCCGGTGGGCGTGAGAGCACATGGAAGGGCACCCGGAACCAGAAGTGCGCGCCACCGCCCGCCTCGCTCTCCACGCCAATCGAGCCGCCCATCAGCTCCACCAGGTGCTTGGAGATGGCGAGCCCCAGGCCGGTTCCCCCGTACTCGCGGGTGGTCGAGGAGTCGGCCTGCGCGAAGGCCTGGAAGAGGCGCTGCTGGACCTCCTTCGTCATGCCGATCCCGGTGTCCGTCACCTCGAACAGCAAGGACAAGGGGGCTCCGGGAGCCTCCGGCTCGTGATCCACCTTCGCCGTCACGCGGACCTCGCCGGTGCGCGTGAACTTGATGGCGTTGGACACCAGGTTGGTGAGGATCTGCTGGAAGCGGGCGGCGTCCCCGAGCACGTACCGCGGCACGGAGGCGGCGATGTCGAGTGACAGCGCGAGCCCCTTCTTCCTCGCCTGCGAGGCGAGCACCTCGGTCGTCTTCTCCACGTGCTTGCGCAGCTCGAAGGGGGCCTTCTCCAGCTCCACCTTGCCCGCATCGATCTTCGAGAGGTCGAGCACCTTGTTGATGATGTCCAGGAGGTTCTCGCCCGTCTGCTGGAGCGTCGCGAGGTATTGCCGCTGCTCGTCATCCAGGGAGGTGTTCTCGAGCAGCTGGGCGAACCCGAGCACGCCGTTCATCGGGGTGCGCAGCTCGTGGCTCATGGCCGCGAGGAAGCGCGACTTGGCCTCGTTGGCGCTCTCCGCCTCGGCCTTGGCCTCCTCCAGCGCGAGCGTGCGCTCCCTCACGCGCTGCTCCAGCTCGGCGTTGAGCTTCTCCACCTCGCCCTGGCTGTGCTTGAGGCGGTGGGTGCGGTCCTCGAGCTGTTGCGAGAGCTTCACCTGGCGGACATAGGCGCCGATCATCACCACCAGGGCGGCCAGCAGGGGCCAGAGGTAGGGCGCGGCGATCTTCACGGCCGCCAGGAGCGTCACCTCCTTGGGCTCCAGCACGCCGAACCACTTCTCGTAGATGGCGTCGTAGGTGCCATTGGCCTTGGTGATCGCGAGGCCCTCGTTGATCTTGGCCAGGGTCTCCGCGTCGCCCTTGTGCACGGCGAAGCCGAACTTCTGGAAGAACGGCAGCTGCACGGGCACGGGCTTGAGGCCCGTGATGCCAAGCTCCCGCAGCGTCTGCAGGCCCACCAGCTTGTTCACCAGCATGGCGTCATGCTGGCCCGAGCGCAGCAGCTTCAGCCCCTCGGCGGTGTCCTTCACGAGGGTCAGGTTCGGCGCCCACCCCTTGGAGATCGCGTAGTCGTGCGCCAGGTCTGCGTTGAGCACGATGAGCGACTTGCCATGCAGGTCCTCCTCCGAGGAGATGGCCGAGGCCCCCGCGCGCACGAAGATGGCGCCGTAGGCCTTCACGTGCGGCACGGAGAAGTCAGCGAAGCCCTTGCGCTCGGCGGACTCCGCCAGGTTGATGAGGACGTCGATGCGGCCCTCCTTGAAGCCGCCGAGCACCTCGTGGAAGGGGGCCACTTGGATGGTGTAGGGGAGGCCCACCTCCTTCGCCACGGCCCGCCAGAGCTCCACCGTGAAGCCCGAGGCCTCACCGCCCTTCTTCCCCAGGGCGAACGGGGGATAGTCCACCTCGCTGCCCACCTGAAGCACGCGCGGCTCGGGCGCCCCCTGGGCGAAGGCACGCGCGCCAGTCAGAAGCAGGAGGAGCGGCACGAACACGCTCAGGGCGAGCCAGGCCCGCGCTCCTCGCTGGAAGAAGCTCCGCTCCGCTGAAGGCATTCAGTGTCCCCCCGCGGACACTTCTAGCACCCCTGGCCAGGGGCTGACGAGGGTGCGTGGCGGCCTGGATCAGCCGGCACTCACCTGCGCGGCAGGCCGTCCTTCGAGGGGAGGCACGTAGGGCCACTGCGGCAGCGCCCCCTTGCCGGCCTCGCGCGTGAGGTAGTCCGCCGCGATGTTGGCGCTCTCCATGATGGTGAGCAGCCCGCTGCCCGGGTGCGTGCCTCCGCCCACCCAGTAGAGGCCCTCGACGTCCGGGTTCTTCACCTTCGGCCGCAGCGGCCCGAGCTGCAGCCACGTGTGCGAGAGGTTGAACACCGCCCCTCGGAAGACGTGGAAGTCGTCCCGCCACGTCTCCGCCGTGAAGTAGCGCTCCGCGCGGATGTGCCGGCGCACGTCCTTCAACCCCACCTTCGCCAGCATGTCCGGGATGCGCTCGCGCAGGGTGCGCTCCGCGGCCGCCCAGTCCACCGGCTGCGAGGTGTTGGGCGTCGGCACCAGCACGTACAGCGTGGAGTGCCCCGCCGGCGCTCCCGAGGCATCCGTCACGCACGGGTTGCACACGTAGAAGGGCGGATCCTCCACATCCAGGACCCGGTCCTCCAGCGCCTCCCGGTCCGTGCGCCGCGCGCTCTCCGAGAGGGAGATGAGGTGGTGCGGCAGGTCCGAGTACACGGTGTCCAGCCCGTAGTAGGCCATGAAGGTGCTGCACGAGTACTTCGCCTTCTCCAGCGCCGCGTCCGTCAGCCGCGAGCCCGCGCGCGCCTCGGCGGGGATGAGGTTCTGTGCCGCGTAGGCCAGGTCCGCGTTCACCACCACCGCGTCCGCGTCCAGCGTCTCCCCGCTGGCCAGGCGGACTCCCACCGCGCGCCCCGCCTCCACCCGCACCTGCGCCACCGCCTCGCCCATGCGGAAGGTGGCGCCCAGGTCCTCCGCGCACTTCATCATCCCCCGCGCCAGCGCCCGGAAGCCGCCGTCCACGTGCCACACGCCGAAGGCCAGCTCCAGGTACGGGATGACGCTGAACACCGAGGAGCACGTGGTGGGGTGCAGCCCCAGGTACTTGGAGGGATAGGACAGCGCGTAGGTGATGCGGTCGTCGTGGAAGAACGAGTCCAGGTGCCGGTAGAGCGTCTGCCACGGCTTGAAGCGCACCGCGGGCGCCAGCCGCCACGGCGCGTAGTACCCCAGGCTCCCCGCGTGGGTGGCGATGAACTTCTCGTAGGCGATGCCGTACTTCTCCCGGCCCTCCTCCAGCCAGGCCCGCAGCGCGCGCGGCTTGTCCGGGCCGAACTTCGCCACCTCCTTCTCCATGCGCGCCGGGTCCTTCGAGGTGTCCAGGTACGTCCCATCCCAGAAGTGCACCCGCGTGTTCGGGTCCACCGGCACCAGCTTCACGTAGTCCTCGAGGCGCTTGCCCGAGCGCAGGAAGATGCGCTCCAGCACGCCGGGCAGCTGGAGGATCGAGGGCCCCGTGTCCAGCGCGTACTCACCGCGCTCGCCCAGCGTGAGCCCCTTCATCCGGCCGCCCGGGCGGGTGTCCTTCTCCACCACGGTGACCTTCAACCCCTGGCCCGCCAGGTTGATGGCCACCGACAGCCCACCCGGCCCAGCCCCCACGACGATGACGTGTCGCACCATGCGTCCTTGGATGCCCGTGCCCGGGTTGCGTTGCAGCCGGCCTGGCGTCCGCAGGGAGCCGGCACCCTGATTTCTTCCGGTGCACACCTTGCCCACGCGGAGGTTTCCGGCCCCGGGATCCCCTGTTAAGCCAAGGGGGCTCGGACAGCCGGCTCCCTCTCCACGAATGACGCCCACCCCTCACGAGGTGCTCCTCTTCTCCCTGGAAGGCCAGCGCTATGCGCTGCCTGTGGTGGATGTGCGAGAGCTGGTCCGAGCCGTGCGCCTGACGCCCCTGCCTCGCGCTCCCGACGTGGTGGAGGGCCTGCTGAACCTGCGCGGCGAGCTGCTGCCCGTGCTCAACCTCCGCCGCCGCTTCCGGCTGCCTCCCCGCCCCCTGTCCCCCGAGGACCACTTCATCGTCGCCCAGGCCGGCGCTCGCCGCGTGGTGCTGCACGTGGACCGGACCGAGGAGGTGCTCACGCTCGCGCCCGGCACCCTGGACGAGACGCCGAGCACCCTGCCCGGCGTGGGCTACGTGGCGGGGGCCGTGAAGCTGCCCGAGGGCCTGGTGCTCGTCCATGACCTCAGGAGCTTCCTGTCCGAGGCCGAGGCCCTCGCACTCGACACGGCGCTCGTGAGCGCCTCGGAGGGCTCTTGAGCCTGGCGGCGCTGCCCTGGAGCGACGCGGGCTATGCCCGGGTCTTCGAGCGGGTCCAGGAGCGCGCCGGCCTCCTCCCCCCCACGTGCGTGCCCGCCGCCGAGGACGGCATCCGCCGAGCCATGGCCCGCGCGGGTACGCCGGACTTCTCCTCCTATCTGGAGCGGCTCACCTCGGACCCGGCCGCGCTCGATGACCTGCTCACCGAGCTGACCATTGGAGAGACGTACTTCTTCCGCACGCACGAGCACTTCGACTTCCTGAGGCGTCAGGCGCTCCCCGAGCTGCGGCGGCTGCGCGGACCGGAGCACACCCTGCGCGTGTGGAGCGCGGGCTGCGCCTCCGGCGAGGAGCCCTACTCGCTGGCCGTGCTCTTGATGGAGGAGGGGCTCGAGGACCGGATGGAGGTGCTCGCCACGGACATCTCCCGCGCCGCGCTCGCCCGCGCGAAGGCGGCGCGCTATGGCCCGTGGTCTCTCCGGGGCATCCAGGCCGAGCGGATGCGGCCCTTCCTGAGCCAGGAGGGGTCCCGCTACGTGCTCGATCCCGAGGTGGGCCAGCGGGTCCGCTTCAGCTACCTCAACCTCGCGCTCGAGTGCTGGCCCTCGCGAAGCACTGGCATCCACGACCTGGACATCATCTTCTGCCGCAACGTCCTCATCTACTTCACCCGCCCCACCATCGAGGCGGTGGCCCGGAGGCTCCACGCGAGCCTCGCCGATGGCGGCTTCCTCCTCACCGGCCCCTCGGATCCCTCCCTCCTCGATCTGGCGCCGCTGGAGCCCATCCTCACCGAGTGGGGCGTCGCCTATCGCCGGCCCGCCGCCAGGCCACCTCGGGCGCTGCCCCCTCCCGTCCATCGCTCGCACACCACCCTGCCGGCGGTGGCTCCACCCCCCGCCGCGCCCACTCCTCGTGCGCCCACTCCCCCGCCAGCCCCTCCTGCCTCCCTGGAGGCTTCCTTTCCAGGGCTGGCGCCCGCCCGGGAGGCGCTGGTCCGTGGGGAGTGGCGCGAGGCGGCGCTGCTGGCGGGGGCCCAGGAGCCCAGCCCCGAGGCGGCCGTCATGGCGGTCCGCGCGCTGGCCAATGTCGATCCCGAGGCGGCCCTGAAGGCCTGCTCCGAGGCGGCGGCCCGCCACCCGATGACTGTCGAGCTGCGCTACCTGGAGTCCCTGCTCCTCATGAGCGTGGGGCGGCTGGGCGAGGCCGAGCGCGCGGCCCGGCAGGCGCTCTACCTGGAGCCCTCGCTGGCCGTGGCCCACCTCACCCTGGGCCATGTGCTGCGGCGCCTGGGCGATACCTCTGGAGCGCTGCGGGCCTTCCGCTCCGCCGAGGCGCTCTGCGCCGCCCTGCAGCCGGAGACGGCGGTCCCCCTCGCCGAGGGAGAGCGCGCGGGCCGGTTGGCGGAGGTGGCCCGGGCCGAGTGGAGACGGCTGGAGGCTGCTGAGTCCCGGAGGGAGGGCTGATGCCGGAACGCAAGACAGGCCAGGGGCTGGACTGGGAAGAGGCCTATGCGCGGCTGGCCCGGCTGGCGACGGCCACCGAGAGCGCCAGCGTGATGAAGCCCGAGGAGGCCCAGGCCCTGCTCGAGGCGCGCGCCCGGGAGCTGGCCCGTCCCTCCGTCCCAGCGAGGCCCTCGGGCTCCCTGCTGGAGGTGGCGCGCTTCCGCTCCGGCGGCCAGGAGTACGCGCTGGAGACCCGCTTCATTCACGAGGTGCTGCGCACCGCGGAGCTCACGCCCCTGCCCGGCGCCCCCCCTCTGCTCCGGGGCCTCACCCTGCTGCGGGGAGAGGTGCTCCCCGTGGTGGAGCTGGCGCCCCTCTTCGGCCGCCCGGCGTCAGGCCAGGGCTCCGGGGTGCTCCTGGTGGGGCTGGCCCGGCCGGAGCTGGGCCTGTCCGTGGAGGCGGTGGAGGAGGTGGTCCTGCTCCCCCGTGACACCCTGCTCCCCCCTCCCGCCACGCTCGCCGCCGAGGCGGTGAAGCTGGTGTCCGGCATCCACCGGGAGGGGACTCTGCTGCTGGAGGGCGAGGCCCTGCTGGGCGACAGTCGTCTCGTCTTCGAGCTCTCCGACGAAGGGAAACCATGAGCATCGGGAAGAAGATTGGCGCGGGCTTCAGCCTGTCCCTGTTGGTCCTGCTGACAATGGCGGCCATGTCCTATCAGGTCATCCAACAACTCACGGTGACCACCGACATGCTCCTGGAGACCCGGAGGATCCTCAAGGACCTCCGCGAGCTGCGCCTGGCCATCGCGATCGCCGAGTCGGGTGAGCGCGGCTTCCTCCTCACCGGCAACGAGGCGCACCTGAAGCCCTACAATGAGGCGCACGAGAGCCTGGAGAAGAGCCTCCAGGCTCTGAACACGAGCGTGCGGGAGCCGGAGCTGCAGCGTCCTCTGAGCCGGGTGGAGCCCCTCTTGAAGGCGCGGATGGAGCAGCTGGAGCAGGGCATCCACATCCGGCGGGACAAAGGGGTGGAGGCAGCCATGGAGTTCGTCCGCACCAACCGCGGACTGGAGAGGGTGGAGGAGATCAACGATCAGCTGGACCAGATGCAGGAGGTCGGCGAGCACGGCTGGAGGGCCCAGCAGGAAGAGGCCCAGCGGAGCGCCCAGCGTGGCCTGATCATCCTCGTGCTGGGCGCGGCGGTCGGCCTGCTCGTCGTCGCCGCGAGCAGCATCCTCATCACCCGGGGCATCACCTCCCCCCTGGAGCGGCTGATGAGAGGCGTCGGGAATTTCACCCAGGGCGAGCTCTCCCACCGCATCGAGGTACACAACGAGGACGAGACCGGGCAGCTCGCCCGGGCCTTCAACGCCATGGCCGAGCGCCGGCAGGGGGCGGAGGCCCAGCTGGCTAAGCAGGCGGAGCAGCGGGAGCAGAGCCTCCGCACCGTGGCCGAGTTCGTCAACCAGCTGGCCGGCGCGAGCGCGCAGATCCTCACCAGCACCAGCGAGCAGGTGGCCAGCGCGCAGGAGCAGGGCAGCGCGGTCTCCGAGACGGTGAGCACGGTGGAGGAGATCGCCCAGACGTCCGAGGAGGCCGCCGGCCGCGCGCGGGCGGTGAGCGAGTCCGCCCGCCAGTCCGAGGAGCTGGGCCGCACCGGGCGCCAGGCCGTTGACGAGGCCGTCACCTCCATGGACACCGTGCGCGAGCAGGTGGAGTCCATCGCCGCGCGCATCCTCGCCCTGGCCGAGCAGGCGCAGGCCATCGGGGACATCATCAACACCGTCAACGACATCTCCGAGCAGACGCACATGCTGGCGCTCAACGCCTCCATCGAGGCCAGCCGCGCGGGAGAGCAGGGCCGGGGCTTCGCCGTCGTCGCCGCCGAGGTGAAGGCGCTGGCGGATCAGTCCAAGAAGGCCACCGCCCAGGTGCGGCAGATTCTGGGCCACATCCAGAAGGCCACCCACTCCGCGGTGATGACGACCGAGGAGGGCACGAAGAGCGTGGCCATCGCGACGCGCGTGGTGGCCCAGGCGGGCACCATCATCCAGCGGCTGGGAGAGCTGCTGGCGCAGGCCTCGCTCACGGCCGCGCAGATCGCCGCCTCGGCCAACCAGCAGGCCACCGGCATCGGGCAGATCCGCCAGGCGATGCGGGACGTGAACCAGTCCTCCCAGCAGGCCCTGGCCTCCACCCGGCAGACGGAGCGCGCGCTGCAGGATCTCAACGGCATGGGCCTCAAGCTGAAGAGCCTGCTGAGCGACTACGGACGCTGATGGACCGGGACCGTCTGGCACAGGCGTTGATGGCCACGTTCCTCGAGGAGCTCGAGGGACATGTGGCCGCGCTCAACCGCGACCTGCTGGCCTGGGAACAGACCTCGAGCCCCGGGCGTGTCCAGGAGCTCCTCACCACGCTGCTGCGGACGGTGCACAGCGTGAAGGGGGCCTCGCGCGCGGTGAGCCTGGGGCTGGTGGAGACGGCGTGCCACCGCTTGGAGGAGGTGCTGGGCACGGTGCAGCCCGGCCGTCCGGCCAGCCCCGAGGTGCTCGAGCTGGGCTTCGCCGTCGCGGACGCCCTGGACGACGCGCGGCAGCGGCTGGCCCGGAAGCAGGAGCTGGCCGACTCTCCGCTGGAGGCGCTGCTGCCTCGGCTGGCCGCGGCGGCGCAGGGAAAGAGCCCCTCAGCGGAGCCACCGGCCTCCTCCGCTCCTTCCGCGCCTGTTCCCCCCGCGCCCACCCCACCCGCGCGCCAGGCGCCCGCTCCTCTCACCGAGCCCCCCGCCGAGGCTTCCGGCGCGGAGGCGCTGCCCGTACGGGTGTCCGCGCAGAAGCTGGACGCGCTGCTGGCGCGCAGCGGCGAGCTCCGCGTGTCCAGCCTCCGCCTCGATGGACGCGCGGAGTGGGCAGAGGCGCTGCGTGAGGAGCTGTCCTCCCTGCGCTCGCGCCTTCGAGGCCCCGAGGAGGCCGCCGCGCGCCGGCTGGAGGTCCGCCTGTCCCAGCTCTCCCGGGAGCTGCTGGCGGACCGGCTGGCGCTGTCCCACGCCGTGAGCGGCCTGGACGAGGAGGTGCGGCGCGCGAGGACGCTGCCCTTCGCGGAGGCCTGCGGAGGGCTGGAGCGCACCGCGCGAGACGTGGCGCGGAGCGCGGGCAAGCAGGTCCGCCTGGAGATCCTCGGCGGGGCGCTGGAGCTGGACCGCTCGCTCCTGCAGGGCCTGCGTGAGCCGCTGCTCCACCTCGTGCGCAATGCCGTGGCCCATGGGCTGGAGACGCCCGAGGAGCGCCTGCGCGCGGGCAAACCTCCCGAGGGACACATCCTCCTCGCCGCCCGCCTGTCCGGAGGCCGCGTGCAGGTGTCCGTGGAGGACGATGGGAGAGGGTTGGATCTCGACGCCATCCGCGCGAGGGCCGAGGCCCAGGGCTGGGAGGTCCCCGAGGGCGCGGCCGCCGTGGCCCGCCTCATCTTCCGCCAGGGCCTGTCCACCGCCCTGCAGGTGACGTCCGTCTCCGGTCGCGGCGTAGGGCTCGACGTGGTGCGCTCCCAGGTGGAGGCGCTCCGAGGCAGCGTGGACGTGTCCTTCCGCCCGGGCGCCGGCACGCGCTTCGTGCTGGATGTGCCGCTCACCCTCAGCACGCTCCGGGTGCTCCTGGTGAGCGTGGGAGAGCAGCAGTTCGCCCTCCCGGCCGAGAGCGTGGAGCGGCTCCTCCGGCTGGCGCCCGCTGAGGTGCGCGAGGTGGAGGGCCAGCAGGTCTGGGCCGCCCCGGACGCGCTGGTGCCGCTCACCTCCCTGGCCTCGGTGCTGGGGCTGGCTCCTGGCGCTCCGCTCGCCCGCCTCGCCACGGTGGTGCTCACCTTGGGACCGCGGCGCGTGGCCCTGGGAGTGGACGAGGTGCTGGCCGAGCAGGAGGTGCTCGTCCGCGGGCTGGGGCCCCGCATGCGCCGCACGCGCCATGTCTCCGGCGCCGCGGTGCTGCCGAACGGAAAGATGGCGCTGCTGCTCCACCCCGCCTCCCTGGTCCGCGCCGCCGCGGGCATCCCCTCGGCCTCGCTCTTTCCCGCCCCTGCCGTCCGGCACGTCCGCCAGCGCATCCTCCTGGCGGAGGACTCGCCGACGACCCGCGCCCTGGAGCAGAGCCTGCTGGAGGCCGCCGGCTACGAGGTGGTGGCGTGCGCCGATGGCGCGGAGGCCTGGGAGCGCCTGCAGCGCCTGGGCGCCGACGCGCTCGTGACCGATCTGGAGATGCCCCGCATGGATGGCTTCGAGCTCACCAAGGCGGTGCGCGCCTCGCCCCGCTTCTCCCGGCTGCCCGTGGTGCTGGTCACCGCGCGGGCCCGGCCGGAGGACAAGGCGCGCGGCCTGGAGGTGGGCGCCAGCGCCTACCTGGTGAAGAGCGCCTTCGATCAGACGAACCTGCTGGAGACCTTGAGGCGACTGCTATGAACGCCAACCTGCCCAACCCGCTGCGCGTCGTGGTGGCCGAGGACTCGCCGACCGCCCGCCGGCTCCTGGTGGAGATCATCCGCGAGGATCCCGGCATGCAAGTGGTCGGCGAGGCCAAGGATGGCCTGGAGGCGGTGGAGCTCACCCAGCGCCTACGCCCGCACCTGGTGACCATGGACATCCAGATGCCGAACCTGGACGGCCTGGAGGCCACCAAGCGCATCATGACGGAGGTGCCCACCCCGGTGGTGGTGGTGTCCACGCTCGTGGAGCGCGACATCCAGACCGCCATGTCCGCGCTGCGCGCGGGCGCGCTCGCCGTGCTGCAGAAGCTCGTCGGACCGGAGTCGCCGGACTTCGAGCGGGAGAGCCGGCACCTGCGCGACACCCTCAAGGCCATGGCGGGGGTGAAGGTGGTGCGGCACTGGCCGGCCCGAGCGCCCTCCGCGGCCTCGCGCGCCGTGCCCACGGTGGGCACCCGGGCCCGGCCGACGGTGGTGGCCATCGCCGCCTCCACGGGCGGCCCCGCGGCGCTCCACCGCATCTTCTCGGAGCTGCCCGCGGACTTTCCCATGCCCATCCTCGTGGTGCAGCACATCGCCCTGGGCTTCGCCGAGGGGATGGCCGAGTGGCTGAACTCCGTCACGCCGCTCACGGTCAAGGTCGCCGTGGAGGGCGAGCCCCTGAAGCGGGGCACCGTCTACGTGGCCCCGGATGATCGGCACCTGGGTGTCACCGCGGATGGCCGGGTGCAGGTGTCGAACACCGCGCCGCTGGGAGGCTTCCGGCCCTCGGGCACCTACCTCTTCCGCTCGGTGGCGCGCGCCTACGGTGTCGGCGGCGTCGCGCTGATCCTCACCGGCATGGGCCAGGATGGCCTGGAGGGGCTGCGTGAGCTGCGCCAGGCCGGTGGGCGGGTGCTGGCCCAGGACGAGACCACCTCCATCGTCTTCGGCATGCCGGGGGTGGCGGTGGCCGCGGGGCTCCCCGACGCAGTGCTCCCGCTGGAAGCCATCGCCGCTCACCTGAAGGAGCTGGCCGCCCCCGTGGGTTGAGTCAGAAACCCTGGCGCGGGCTCGGAGAACTGTTGGCCACCCTATTGCCTCTCTCCGAACAGCAGGCGAGCCCCCTGGACAGAGGTAGGGGCCCGGAACAAAACTGCTGTCGCCGTCTTCTTCTTGAGCGTGAGTGCAAACCGGGCCATGAGCGAGCAGGCCGATAGCTGGGCAGGCGTCTTCGAGGCGCTGCCGGATCCGGCCTACCTGCTCGATGGAGCAGGCCTCATCCTCGCGTGCAGCGCGGCGGGGGCCCGGGCCCTGGGACTGGAGGCTGCCCAGCTGGGGGGCCGCCGCTGGGCCGAGCTCCCGGTGGACCTGCAGGTGCTGGCCCGCCTGGAGGCCGAGCGGAGCCGGGCACTCGCCACCGGACTCTCGCAGACCCTGGAGCTCACCTGGCCCACGCCCGAAGGGCCGGGACTCCACTCCTTCCAGCTCACGCCCCTGCCCGGTACCGCCGAAGGCTCCCGGGTCCTCATCACGGCCCGCTCCCTCTCGGAGGCCCAGTCGATGTACGTCCGGGCCCTGGAGCTGGAGCAGAGCGCCCGCGCCGAGGTCGAGACCGCCGAGCGCCGCCGCTCCTTCCTCTATCAGGCGATGAGCACGCTCTTCGCCCACCCGCCGGATCCCCAGGGCATGTACACCCTGCTGGCCCACCTGGCCGTGCCGGACCTGGCGGACTGGTGCTTCGTGGATGCAGTGGAGCAGGACGGTTGGGTGTGCCGCGTGGCCTCGGCCTGCCTGGATCCCACCCAGGAGGAGAAGGCGCGCGCGCTGCCCCAGCGCCAGGAGCTGCGCCCGGACGCGCCCATCGGCCTGCTGCGCGTGCTGCACACCGGCGAGTCCGAGCTGGTGCCCGCCGTGACGGACTCGCTGCTGCGCGCCGCCGCGGCCGAGCCCCACCACCCCGCGCTCCTCTCCCTGCTCCAGGCCCGGTCGTACATGATCATCCCGCTGCGCGCGCGCGGCCACACGCTCGGGGCCATCACCTTCGTGGCCTCCCACTCCGGGCGGTGCTACGGGCAGGAGGATCTCGCCCTGGCGGAGGACCTGTGCCAGCGCGCCAGCCTGGCCATCGACAACGCGCGCCTCTTCGGCGAGTCGCGCCGGGCCACCCGCGCACGCGAAGACTTGCTGGCCGTCGTCTCGCACGACTTGCGCAACCCGCTGAACGTGGTGCAGCTGGGCGCCTCGCTGCTGCTGCGCGAGCGGCCCGGCGTCCCCCGCGACGAGCACGTCCTCAAGCACGCCGGCCGCATCCGTGACGCCTCGGACCGGGCCCTGCGGCTCATCTCGGACCTGCTGGACTGGGGGCGCCTGGACGAGGGCCGGCTGCCGCTGGAGCTGCGCGAGGAGGAGCCGGGCGCGCTGCTGACGGAGGCCGTGGACGGCATCCGCACCCTGGCGGAGAACCACCAGCTCTACGTCACCCTGGATGTGCCCGACGAGCTGCCCGCGGTGAGGTGTGACAGGACCCGGGTGCTCCAGGTGCTCGGCAACCTGCTGGGCAACGCGGTGAAGTTCACCGAGGCCGGAGGACAGCTCACCGTGAGCGCGCGGGATCGGGGGCACGAGGTCAGCTTCCACGTGCGCGACACGGGAAAGGGCATTGCTCCCGAGCAGCTGCCCTACGTCTTCGACCGCTACTGGCAGGCCAAGGACGCGGCCAGCCGCGGCGCGGGGCTCGGGCTGGCCATCGCCAAGGGGCTCGTGGAAGCCCACGGTGGCCGCATCTGGGCGGAGAGCACGCCGGGCCAGGGCAGCACCTTCTCCTTCAGCCTGCCCGCACTGCACGGCCCCGAGGCGCGCACCCCCTCCCGCTCGCTGAGCGGCCCCCGCTCCTGAGCCACCCCGGCTCCTTCAGCGCTCCTGCGTGGCCGTGACGACGGCGATCACCGCCGCCTTCAGCTCATCCATGTCCACCGGCTTGTCCAGCAGCGCCTGCGCACCGAGCCGCCGGGCCTCCTCGCGCGTCGGCTCGTCCGCGAACGCGCTGAGCAGCAGCACCGGACACTTCAGCCCCCGCGCCCGCACCTGCGCCAGCACCTCCAGGCCGGTGCGTCCGGGCATCCGCACGTCCGAGAGGATCAGATCCGGAGGCCCCAGCCCGCTCTCCAGGTGGACCAGCTCCAGGTAGTCACCCACCTCGAAGCCATCCTCCAGCGCCACGACCGAATGACCCGCCCGCGTCAGCACCTGCTGGATCATGTTTCGCATCGCGTCATCATCCTCGGCCAGGAGGATGCGCAGCCCCCGCCGCGGGAAGGCGGGTGCGAGAGGAGAAGCCGCCACCATGGGATCGTCTCACTGGAGAGGAGGGAACGACTCCGTGCGTGAGCATGCCGCGTGCCAGGGGTTCTCCCCAGGCGGCGGCCCCGAGGAGCTTCGGGGCATTCTTCCTCGCGGGGCATTCTGCCCCAGGATTCTCCAGGGGCTCTGGCGACCCGTAATCGACGCGGCCCCTTCGAGCTCCTCCCACGCGGGAGCTGGCACGGCGGGTGCTTTGTCTGCTGCTCACCCGCATCCCGCGGGTCTCGTTCTCAAGGATGTACCCCATGAAGCGCACCGCCTCGCTGGTCCTCGGCCTGACCCTCTCCCTGGCCTCCCTGGGCGCCTTCGCCGCCGAGCCGGCCACGAAGCCCGCCGCCGAGAAGTCCGCCCCCGAGAAGAAGCCCGCCGCGAAGCCGGCCAAGGCCAAGACGACGAAGGCCAGCCCCAAGAAGGCGGCGCCGCCGGCGAGCGAGCAGAGCAGCGCCCCGGCGAACTGACCTCCGGGACGGGAGCCCGTCTCCCCTCCGACGTCCCGTGAAGCTCGCGCGAAAGATCACCCTCGCCCTCGCCCTGCTCTCCATCTGCGTCCTGGCGCTGATGGAGACGCTGGAGGTGAGGCGCGAGCTGGAGCGCTCCGCCGTGGACATGCGGCATGACCACCGGCTCCTCGGCCACACGCTCGCCGGCTCCATCGGCAAGGCCTGGCAGCAGGCGGGAGAGGAGGAAGCGCTCGCGCTGCTCGAGCAGGCCAACCGCTTCCAGGAGCAGGTCCACCTGCGCTGGGTGTGGCTCGACGGCCTCTCCGAGCACCCACCCCGCCTTCCCCTTCCCCTGGAGCTCCTCATCCAGCTGCGCCTGGGCCAGGACGCGGCGCTGACGGACGTGCGCGAGCCCCCGGGCCTGCTGCGCTCGTACATCCCCGTGTCCGTCAACGGCCGCCTGGGCGCCATCGAGATCTCCGAGTCCCTCATCGACGAGCAGAAGCACGTGCGCAGCACCGTGCTGCGGACCACCCTGGCCACCCTGGCCATCGCCGGGGCCTTCCTGATTGTCGCCATGGCCATGGGCCGCCAGCTGGTGGGCCGCCCCATCGAGCAGCTCGTGCAGCTGGCCCGGCGCATCGGCGAGGGCCACCTGGAGGCCCGCGTCCACCTCCACCAGCGCGACGAGCTGGACATGCTGGCGCTGGAGATGAACCAGATGGGCGAGCTGCTCCAGCGCGCGCGGGAGGCCATCGCCGCGGAGACGGCGGCGCGCCTGGCCACGCTCGAGCACCTGCGGCACGCGGACCGGCTCAGCACCGTGGGCAAGCTGGCCTCGGGCGTGGCCCACGAGCTGGGCACTCCGCTCAATGTGGTGCTCGGTCGCTCGAAGATGATCTCCTCGGGCGAGGTGGTTGGCGACGAGGTGTCCGAGTGCGCGCGGATCATCTCCCACCAGGCCCAGCACATGACGCGCATCATCCGCCAGCTCCTGGACTTCGCGCGGCGGCGCTCCCCCCAGCGGAACCCCGAGGAGCTCGCGCAGCTCGTCTCCCGGACGCTGAGCCTGCTCCAGCCCATGGCCTCCAAGCGCAGCGTGCACATCCTCTCCGAGGTGCCCGAGGCGCTGACGCTGGAGGTGGATGCCGGGCAGCTCCAGCAGGTGCTCACCAACCTGGTGATGAACGGCCTGCAGGCCATGAAGGACCCGGGGACCCTGCGCGTGGCGGCCGGGCTCACCCGCGCCACCTCCCCCTCGGAGGCCGGTGGGATCGAGGGGGAGTGGGTGCGGGTGGACGTGGAGGATGAGGGCGAGGGCATCTCCCCGGAGGTGCTGCCCCACATCTTCGAGCCCTTCTTCACCACCAAGGATGTAGGCGAGGGCACGGGGCTGGGCCTGTCCGTCTCCTATGGGATCATTCGAGACCACGGTGGGTGGATCGCCGTGCGCAGCGAGCCCGGACAGGGTAGCTGTTTCTCCATCTACCTCCCGAAAGAAGAGAGTGCATGCCAGGCCGCATCCTGATCGTCGAGGACGAGCGCGAGATGCGCGTCATGCTGGAGAAGGGGCTGTCCCGCCGGGGCTTCGAGCCGCGAGCGTGCGAGACGGCGGACGACGCGCTGGCGGTGCTGGGGGCCGAGGACTTCGACACCGTCCTCACGGATCTGCGGATGCCGGGCATGAGCGGGCTGGCGCTGTGCGAGCGCATCGTCCTCAACCGGCCGGACATCCCCGTGGTGGTGGTGACGGCCTTCGGGAGCATGGAGACGGCGGTGGCGGCCATCCGCGCCGGGGCCTACGACTTCATCACCAAGCCGGTGGACCTGGACGCGCTGGTGCTGCTGCTGGAGCGCGCCGTGCGGCACCGCGCCCTGCGCGAGGAGGTGCGGCGGCTGCGCCAGGCGCTCGGCCGGGAGGGAGAGGCCAACGGGCTGGTGGGCCAGAGCCTGGCGCTGCGCCAGGCCTACACCCTCATCGAGCGCGTGGCGGACGTGGACACCACCGTGCTCATCACCGGCGAGAGCGGCACGGGCAAGGAGGTGGCGGCCCGGGCGCTCCACTCGGGGGGCAGGCGCCGAGGCGGGCCCTTCGTGGCCCTCAACTGCGCGGCCATGCCCGAGCAGCTCCTGGAGAGCGAGCTGTTCGGCCACCTGAAGGGAGCCTTCACCGACGCGAGGGCCACGCGCACCGGCCTCTTCGCCCAGGCCCACGGCGGCACGCTCTTCCTGGACGAGGTGGGCGAGCTGCCGCTGAGCCTCCAGCCCAAGCTGCTGCGCGCCCTGCAGGAGCGCAGGGTGCGGCCCGTGGGCGCCAGCGAGGAGGTGGAGTTCGACGCCCGCATCGTCGCCGCCACCAACCGGGACTTGGAGCTGGCGGTGGAGGAGGGGCGCTTCCGCGAGGACCTCTACTACCGGCTCAACGTCATCAACATCGAGCTGCCGCCGCTGCGGGCCCGAGGCAATGACGTGCTGCTGCTCTCCCAGCACTTCGTGGAGCACTTCGCCGCGCGCACGGGCAAGCGGGTGCTGGGGCTGAGCCCCGCCGCCGCCCACAAGCTGCTGAGCTACCGGTGGCCGGGCAACGTGCGCGAGCTGCAGAACTGCATCGAGCGCGCCGTGGCCCTCACCTCCTTCGAGCAGCTCACCGTGGATGACCTGCCCGAGCGCATCCGCAGCTACACCGCGCCCCAGGTGCTGCACGAGGTGACGGACATGTCCGAGCTGGTGACGCTGGAGGAGGTGGAGCGCCGCTACATCCACCGCGTCCTCGAGGCGGTGGGCGGCAGCCGCACGCTGGCCGCGCGCATCCTCGGCGTGGACCGCAAGACGCTCTACCGCAAGCTCCACCGCGGCGAAGGAGAGGAGCCGAACTCCTGAGTGTGGCACCTCCTGGGGACTTCGTCAGCATTACAAATTTGCGGTAAGCCGGTCCAATCTTCCCTGGCGAACCGGGCAGCAGGCCACGGGGGTGCCGGGGTATTGTGGGCGCCCTCGAATGCGTTCCCTGCCCCTCCTCCTCGTCCTCTGCGCGGGACTGCCCGCGTGGGCCGGGGACAGCTCCGCCACCGCGCCGTATGTGCTGCCCCCGCGGGCCCTCAAGAACGAGCTCTCCTCGTCGCTGGGGCTGCTCGTGGGTGGCTACTCGTACTCGGGCGGGAGCTGGGACGATCTCTATGCCGCCAGCATCACCCGGGGGCACTACCTGTTCAACGGCCTCACCGCCGAGGCGGGGATGCTGTCGCTCACGCCGCTGGAGCGCGGGGGCCCCCGGCCGAGCACCTCCCTGAGCCTGCGCCTGGGCTACACCGGCGAGCGCTGGAGCGTGCTGGCCGGCGCCGTGCTCCAGGCCACCTACCCGTCGACCCCCATCCTCACGGTGCTGCCCTCGGTGCGCGGGCTCTACCAGGTGGGGAAGGTGACGCTCGATGCGGGCCTGTTGGATGGGGTGGGCCTGGTGCCCGCGCACGTGGGCGTCTCCTATGGCCCGGTGGGCCTGGCCTACGTGCTGCCGCTGGGCGCCCGGGCCCACGCGCGCATCCCACTCTCGGCCAACGCGGGCATCCAGCTGGAGGCCTTCGCCTTCCGCATCGGCACCGCCCACAGCGCCTTGCTCACCGTGGGCCTGGTGGGCAACCCCCTGTCCTCCCGCCCTGGAGCCGCGCCGTGAACCACCGCCTCCTGCTCGCCCTGCCGCTGCTGCTGGCCGCGTGCAGCGATCGGCCGAGCTTCGATCCGGACGTGGTGAAGGCCACCCGCCTCGGCGAAGGCCTGCCCCGGGGCTTCATGCTGGGCACCTCCACCGCCGCCCACCAGGTGGAGGGCGGCAACGAGAACGACTGGGCCGTGTGGGAGCGGGGCCAGTGGCCGGATGGCCTCCCGCATATAAAGGATGGGTCCGTGTCCGGGGCCGCCACGGACTCGTGGAACCGCTTCGACGAGGATGTGCGGCTGATGGAGAGGCTGGGGGCCAACGCCTACCGCTTCAGCGTGGAGTGGGCCCGGCTGGAGCCCACCCCCGGCGCGTGGGACACGGAGGCCCTGGCGCGCTACCAGGGCTGGGCGCACGCGCTGCGTCAGAAGGGCATCACCCCGCTGGTGACGCTCTACCACTTCACCCTGCCCACCTGGGTAGCGGACGCGGGCGGCTGGGAGAACCCTGCCACGCTGGACGCCTTCGAGGCCTACGCGGCCCGTGTGGCCGAGGCGCTGGGTGGCGAGGTCGACTGGTGGTGCACGGTGAACGAGCCCAACGTCTACGCGGTGCTGGGCTACCTGGATGGCGAGTGGCCCCCGGGCAAGAAGGACACGAAGGCGATGGCCACGGTGCTGTCGAACCTCATCGAGGCCCACGCGCGCGCGGCCCGGCAGCTGCGCCTGAAGGACACGGTGGACGTGGATGGAGACGGCCACCCCACGCGCATCGGCCTGGCCCACCACGTGCGCGTCTTCCAGCCGGCCTCCGGCTCCACGGCGGACACGGCGGTGGCGGCCCTCACGGACACCTTCTTCAACGAGAGCGTTCCCGAGGCGGTGCGCACCGGCCGCATCCGCCTCTCCGTGCCGGGCCAGGTGAGCATCGACCGCGAGGTGGCGGACCTGAAGGGCTCGCTCGACTACTTCGGCATCAACTACTACACGCGCGACTACGTCCGGCAGTACCTGGGCGAGCCCGCCCTGTCACGCCAGTACGTGCCGCGCGGCCGGGAGAAGAACGATCTGGGCTGGGAGCTCTACCCGGAGGGGCTCTACCTCTTCCTCACGCGCTACGCGCACTTCGGCCTGCCCCTGATCGTCACCGAGAATGGCATGGCGGACCACACCGGCGAGCGCCGCCCCTACTTCCTCCAGAGCCACCTGTACGCCGTGGAGCAGGCGCGCGCCCAGGGAGCGGACGTGGTGGGCTACTTCCACTGGAGCCTGCTGGATAACTTCGAGTGGGCGGAGGGCTACGAGCCGAAGTTCGGCCTCTTCGCGGTGGATCTGGCCAGCCCGGAGAAGACTCGCACGGAGACCCCCGCCGTGGCCACCTTCCAGGATATTGCCCGCAACCTCGGCCTCACGCCCAGTCCCTAGCTTCCTGGACCCACTCATGGTGGTTTCCCGTAGGATGAGCTGATCTCCTGAATGTCCGAGCCTCCCGCCAAGAAGCGCTCCCGGCGCACCGAACCGGCTCCCGACCCCGCCTCGGGCAAGCCCGGCGCCAGCAAGCGCGCCGCGCCCGCCACCGATCCGAAGAAGGGCCCCCGGGGCGAGACCGCCCGCGGCCTGTCCATGGAGGCGCTCGTCGAGAGCGTCCCGGACGCCGTCTTCACCAAGGATCTCCAGGGCCGCTACCTGCTCATCAATGAGGCCGGGGCGCGCCTGCTGGGCCGCTCCGTGGAGCAGATCATCGGCCGGACGGACACGGACCTCTTCCCGCCCGAGGCGGCCGCGGCCCGCATTGCCCGGGACCGGCAGGTGTTCGCCACGGGCCGCGCGGTCACCTACGAGGACGTGGAGCACACCCCGGAGGGCGTGCGCGTGTGGCTGTCCACCACCGGCCCGTTGAAGGACACGGGAGGCCAGGTGTTCGGCCTGTTCGGCAGCAGCCGCGACATCACCCGCTACCAGCACGTGGAGGAGGAGCAGGCGCTCAACGTCGAGCGGCTGCGCCTGTGCATGGACGCAGCCCAGGTGGGCACCTGGGACTGGGACATCCAGGCCGGGCGGATCCGCTGGTCCGAGAACATCGCCTCCATCCTCGGGGGCGAGCCGGGCGGGCCGGGAGACACCTACGAGGCCTTCCTGCAGCGGGTGCTGGCCGAGGATCGGACGCGGTTCGCGCAGCAGGTGGCCGCCGCGCTGAAGGCCCCGGCGGACTTCGACGCGGAGTTCCGGATGTACGTGCCCACCGGGGCGCCCCGGTGGATGCACGCGAAGGTGCGGGTGCTGTCCCAGGGGGGCCAGGCCAGGAGGATGCTGGGCACGCTGAGGGATGTCACCCGGGAGCTGCAGCTGGAGGAGGAGTCCCGCCGGGCGGTGGACTTCCAGGAGCAGCTCGTCGGCATCGTCAGCCACGACATCCGCAGCCCGCTGGGGGCCATCATCTCCTGGGCGCGCATCATGGCCTCGGGAGGCCCGCCGCCCGAGGAGCAGCAGCGCACCTTCCGGCGCATCACCTCCGCCGCGCTGCGCATCGAGCGGCTCACCCGGCTGCTGCTGGACTTCGCCCGCGCGCGGCTGGGCGGCGGCATCACCCTGGAGCCGCGGCGCAGTGACATGCGCGAGCTGCTCCAGAAGGTGACGCACGAGTTCCGCGTGGCGTACCCGGATCGCTCCGTGGTGTGCGAGGTGGAGGGCACGGACACCCATGGGAGCTGGGATCCGGATCGGCTGGGGCAGGTGCTCTCCAACCTGCTGGAGAACGCGCTCAAGTACAGCCCGCCCGACACGCAGGTGCGGCTGCTGGCGCGCGGGGACAAGGAGCAGGTGCTGCTCGCGGTGCACAACCAGGGCAAGCCCATCCCTCCCGAGCTGATGCCCCACATCTTCGAGCCGTTCCGGCGCGGGCCCCAGGCCTCCCGTACGGCGAAGACGAGCTACGGCCTGGGGCTCTACATCGTCCAGGAGATCGTCCACGCCCACGGGGGGACGATCGAGGTGCTCTCCAACCTCGAGGGGGGCACCACCTTCAGCGTGCGCCTGCCGCGCCTGCCACCCGCGGCGCTGGAGCTGATGAAGCGCCGCGCCCCGGCCGCGCCTCAGCGCACGTAGCGCTCCAGCAGCGCCGCCATGTCCTCCAGCGGGGCGCTGGCGTCGGAGAGGCCCGCCTCCGCCACCACGCGCGGCATGCCGTACACCACGCAGGAGTCGGCGGACTCGGTCAGCACGTGGCCCCCGGCCGCGCGGATGGCGCGCGCGCCCTCCAGCCCGTCATCCCCCATGCCCGTGAGCACCACCCCCACCACGTCCGCACCCCACCCCGCCGCCGCGCTCTGGAAGAGGACGTCCACCGAGGGGTGATGGACCGCCTGGTACGGCACCCGATCCAGCCACCCCAGGGCCCGCTCGCCGTCCCGCGCCACGCGCAGGTGCATGCCCGCGCGCGCCAGCACCGCCCGCCCCGGCCGCAGCTCCACGCCTTGCGCCGCCTCCACCACCTCCAGCGCGCTGTTCAGGTCCAGCCGCCGCGCCAGCGCCTCGGTGTAGCCCGGGGGAATATGCAGCGCGAGGGCCAGCGGCGCGGGGAAGTCCGCGGGCAACGACGACAGCAACCGGCTGAGCGCCGCCGGGCCTCCCGTGGAGGTGCCCACCACGACCAGCCGCTGCCCAGGCGCGGGAGCCGGGTGCCGCTCCGGCCTCACCGCCGGCAGCTCCGGCCCTCCCGGGCGCACCACGGCCCCCGCCGCCGTGCGCACCTTCTCCACCAGCTCCGCGCCCAGCTCGTAGAGGCGATCCGTGGCCAGCGCCGTGGGCTTGTGCACCAGCTCCACCGCCCCCGCCTGGAGCGCCGTCACGGCCAGCTCGCTCTCCTCGCCCGCGCTGCTCACCACCACCACGCGCGGCGAGGCCGCCCCCGCCAGCGAGCGCAGCACCCCCAGCCCATCCAGGTTCGGCATCAGCAGATCCAGCGTCACCACGTCCGGGTTCAGCGCGGCGATCTTCTCCAGGGCGTCCAGCCCATCCCTCGCGGTGTCCACCACGGAGATGCCCTGCGCGGCGGAGAGCACCTGCCGCAGCACCTTGCGCGCGAAGGCGGAGTCGTCCACCACCAGCACCCGGATGGGAGTGTCCGTCATGAGCCCTCCTGGGGCCGGACATAGAAGAAGGCGCCGCGCCGCTCCTCACACAGCAGCGCGGTGCCGAAGCGCAGCAGGGACTCTGAGGTGCCTACCAGCAGGCTGCCTCCGGGCGCCAGCGCGCGGGTGAGCGACTCCACCACGCGCCGCGCCGTCTCGTCCTGGAAATAGATGAGGACGTTGCGGCAGAGGATGGCGTCGAAGGTGCCCAGCGCGGCGATGGCGGCCGCGTCCACCAGGTTCAGCCGCCGCCACTCCACCGCGGCGATGAGCTCCGGGCGCACCACCGGCCGCCCGCCCACCACGTTCAGGTAGCGCCCCTCGATGCCGGCCGGCAGCGCCCGCATCGAGCGCAGGTTGTGCTCGCCCTGCCTGGCCCGCTCCAACACCCGCTGGGTGTAGTCCGTCGCCACCAGCGACACACCTCCCAGCACGCCGCGCTGATCGAGCATCATCGCCAGCGTGAGGGGCTCCTCGCCGGTGGAGCACGCCGCGCACCAGATCCGCACCCGCCTCCCCGCATGGACCGCGCGCGCCGCCTCGTCGGCGATGACCTCCAGCGGCAGCGCATCGCGGAAGAAGTACGTCTCATGCACCAGCAGCGTGTCGATCAGGGCATCCAGCGCGGCCACCCCCTCCGCGTCGTACCGGAGGAAGTAGTAGTAGTCGAGCAGCGACTCGAACCCGGCCTCCAGCGCCTTCGAGGAGATCTTCTCCGCCAGCAGCTCCCGATCGTCGGGAGCGTAGTGCAACCCCGAGCGCTGCTCGATGAGCGACGCGAGGATGACGAAGACCTGCGGAGACAGCGGGAGCGACGGCATCAGCGGCTCAGCGCCAGGAAACACGCCCGGCGCACCTCCGGATCGTCATCCCGAGCCGCGGCCTGCTCCAGCGCCTCGCGAGCCCCCACCGTGCCCAGCGCCGCCACCGCCGCCGCGGCCGCGCGCCGCCCCGCGGGGCTGCTCGTGTCCAGCGCGGTGATCAGGGCCGCCCGTGCATCCGCGCGCTGCATCCGCGCCAGCGCCGCCACCAGCAGCGGCGCCCCCAGCTCATCCGCCGCCTCCAGCGCGGTCAGCAGCCCGGGGATGCGCCCCTCGGCCGGCAGCGACAGGGCGCTCACCACGCGCTCGCGCAGGGCGGGATCTCCCAGCAGCGACACGAGCGCCTGGGTGGCGGAGGTGCCCGGACGGGTGGCCAGGAAGCCCACCGCCGCGCTGCGCACGCTCTCGTCCGGATCTCCCGCCGCGCGCAGCAGGGCCGTCACCGTCTCCGGCGCGTCGTACTCCGCCACCGCCGAGAGGGCCACCAGGCGCGTGGCGGGATCTCCCTGGCTGGCGGCCTCGAGCAGCACGGGCAGCGCGTCCGGGCGCTTGGACACGCCCAGCCCCAGCAGCGCCGCCCGGCGCACGTCCGAGTCCTCCGAGGTGGCCGCGCGCCGCAGCGCCGTCATGGCGCTCTCGCTGTGCAGGTGGGCCAGCGCGTCCACCACGGCCACGCGCACCTGGCCCGCATCATCGTTGGCCAGCGCGACGATGGCGTCCGCGGCGGCCTCCTCGTTCAGCTTCCCGAGCGCCTGGCACGCGTAGTAGCGCACCCACGGATCCTTGTCGTTCAGCCCGCCCAGCAGGCACGAGGTGACGCGGGCCTCCTTGTCCGTCTGTCCCAGGGCGCGCATCGCCGCCGCGCGGGTGCGCTCCGAGTCGTGGTGCGCCGCCTCCAGCAGCGCGTCCACCGCGCGCGGATCATCGATGAAGGGCAGGCCGTAGATGGCCGCGTCCCTCAGCCGCTCGTCCTGCTCGCGCATGGCCTGGAGCAGCACATCCAGCCCGCGCGGATAGCCGAAGTAGGAGATGATGCGCAGGGCCGCGCGGCGCGTGCGGGGCTCGGCGGAGCGCGCCGCGGCCAGGGCCAGCTGCTCCGTCTCCTCGCTGCCGAGCGACTGGATGGCGGCAGCCGCCGCCTGGACCACTCGGGGGTCGTCGTCCCCCAGGCGGCCGAAGAGGGCCCTCACGGCCGACGGGTCTCCAATCCGGGAGAGGGTATCCGCGGCCAGGGCCCGCACCATGGGGTCCCGATCCTCCAGACACACCACCACCTCCTGCACGGCCGCCGCGCGCCGGGCCACCAGCGGCAGCAGCACCAGCCGCCGGGGGCTGTCCCCCTCGCGCAGGGCCTGGAGGATGGGGCCATCCGCCTCCGAGCCCAGCTCCATGAGGGCGCTGGCCGAGGCGCGCGCCACCGTCGGCTCCGCGTCCAGCAGCGCCAGCAGCCCCGAGGCCGCGTCCGGCCCTCCCACCCAGCCCAGCAGCCGGGACAGGGCCGCCTTCTCCGTCGCGTCCGCCCCGGAGAGGCACCGGGCCAGCCGCCGCCCGAGATCCGCCCCCACCGGCCGCGCGCGAAGCGCGGACTGCACCACCCGCGTGCCACCAAAGCGCTGCACCTGCGCCTCGTGGATCTCCACCAGCGCCACCGCCGCCACGCGCATCACCGCGTCGTTGCCCCGCTGCAGCAGCCCCACCAGCGCGGGCACCGCGGCCTCCTGGCCGGTGCGGCCCAGGGCGCGCGCTGCCTCGCTGACGTAGAAGGGATCCGCCAGCAGGCCGAGCAGCGGCGTCACCACGGAGGGATCCCCGGAGCGCCCCAGCACGTCGATCGCGGGGAAGATGCGGAAGAAGTTGCCGCTGCCCAGCGCCGCCAGCAGCGCGTCCACCGCGGCGCCCCCACCGATGCGGCCCAGCGCCTCGATGGAGGCCACCGCGACGTTGTCGTCCGGGTGCACCGTCAGCGTCGCCAGCAGCGGCACCGCGCGCCGGCTGCGGCGCCGGCCCAGCACCTGTGCCGCGTCGCAGATGACGGCGGGGTTGGGATCGTCGCCGAGCCCGATGACGCACTCGTCCACCTCCCCCGAGGAGGCCACGAGCGCCTCCACGGCCGCCGCCAGCCGGGACTCGCTGTCGCGGCGATGGCGGAGCACCTCGCACAGCGGCGCCACCGCCGGAGTGCCCATGCGCGCCAGCGAGCCGATGACGGCGCGGCGCACCGCCCAGCTCGGCGTGTCCAGCTCCGTGAGGAGCTCCGCCAGGCCGGGGGCACCGCGGCGCGCGAGCGCCTCCACCGCCTCCACCCGGGCACGGTCCTCCGGCGAGAGCAACAGGGGATTGCTGAGGCCTCTCACGCCTTCTCCATCGCGCGAGCTGGCTTGCCCTCCAGCCTCCCCGCGCCTCCGAGCAGCCCGCTCAGCCGCGTCAGTTGCTCCACCTGCTCGCCCTGCATGCGCGAGAGCTGGGTCAGCCGCGCTGACACCTCGCGAACCTCCCCCGCCGTGGTGGCGGTGCCGCGCGCCTGCTGCACCGTGGTGGAGGCGATCTCCCGCGACCGGGTACGCATGTCCTCCACCGCCCGGCCGATCTGCTCGCTCATGGCCGCCTGCTCCGCCGAGGCCCGTGCCACCGCCGCCACTCCCCCCGCCTGGCGGTTGGAGGAGGCCGTGATCGCGGAGAGCGCCTCGGTCTGTTCATCCAGTGCACGCGCGGTCTGCTTCGCCACGCGGCGCACCTCCTCGCCTCCCCGGGTCAGCGAGGTGAGCGCCTGGCTCTGCTCCTCGGTGGCGCGCGTCACCTCCGCGGCCAGCTTGGCCACCTGCCGCGCCGCCATCTCGCTCTGCCGCACCGCCCGGCTCTGCTCCGCCACCGCCTTGGCCACGTGCACCGCCTGCTTGCGCGTGTCCTCCATGGCCTTGGCCACCTCCGCGGCGCCCTTGGCCTGCTCCGCCAGCCCGGCCAGCGTGCGCTGGATGGACGTCGCCACCTCCTGTGCGACCGTGCCCACGCCGGACACCTCCTTGCTCTGCGCCACCACCGCCGTGCTCACCTGCTGCACCAGCGTGCGCATCTGCAGGGCCGTCTTCGCCAGCTCTCCGGCCGCCGTGGCCTGCTCCTGCATCGCCTTGGACACCTGCTCCGCGGCCGCGGCGAGCTGCCCGTTGGAGCGCACCGCGTCCCGCAGCGCGCGGGCCTGATCTCCCGTGGCCTGCGTCGTCTGCTTGGCCATGCGCCGCATCTCCGCCGCGCTCTGCGCCAGGGCCTGCGTTGCCTGCGCCTGCTCCGAGGCCGAGGCGGAGATGAGGCGGCCCTGCTCGCTCACCCGCGCCGTCGCCTGCGAGAGCGCCTGCACCGCCTGCACCTGCTCGGCCGTGGCGCGGGACACCTCGCGCACTGTCGACCCCAGCTCGTCCACGCCCTTGAGGATGGAGCCGAGCGCCCGCTCCGCGTCCGACACGAGCGACGCGCCCTCGTCCGCCGCGCGCACCCCGTCCCCCGTGGCCGCCGCCGCCTCGCGCGCCGTGTTCTGCAGGCCGCGGACGATCTTCGCCACGTCCGCGCTGGCCGTCGCCGCCCGGTCCGCCAACGCGCGGATCTCCTCGGCCACCACCGCGAAGCCGCGCCCGTGCTCGCCCGCGCGCGCCGCCTCGATGCTGGCGTTCAGCGAGAGCAGGTTGGTGCGGTCCGCGATGAGGTTGATCGTCTGGACGATGTCGCCGATCTCCTCGGCGCGCCGGCCCATCTCCTTCATCACCCCGGCGGACTCGGTGATGGACTGGCGGATGCGGCTGAAGCCGGAGATGGAGCGGGCCACGGTGGCGCCACCCTCGCGCGCGGTGGTGCTGACGCGCTCGCCAGTGGCGCGGGCCTCCTCGGCCATCTGGGCGATGCGCCGCGAGGAGGACTCGAGCTGGGCGGAGGAGCTGGCGCTGGTGGCGGCCTGGGTGTTGATCTGCTCGGCGCCGCGGGCCACCGTCTGCGCGGAGCGGGCCAGCTGCTCGATGGTGGCGGCGTTGGACTCCACGGTGGCGGCGTTCTTCTCCGCGGTGGCGGCCACCTCCTCCACGCTGGCGGCCACCTCCGTCACGGTAGAGGCGGTCGCGGAGGCGGAGGCCTCCAGCGTGCGGGCGTGCTCGGCCACAGTGCGCACCGAGCGCGCGAGCTCCTCGCTGGTGGCGGCCGTCTGCTCCACGGCGGCGGCCATGCTGGTGGCGTCCTTGGACACCTCGCCCAGCGCCCGGCCCGTGCCCACCACGGCCGACGACACGGCGGTGACACGCTCGCCCACGCTCTGCGCGTCCGCGGACAGTCGGGAGATGCCCTTGGACATCTGCTCCATGGTGGCGGCCACCTCTTCGGTGGCGGAGGCGCTGGCCTGGTTGCGCGCCACCACGTCCGTCACCGTGGTGCTCATCTCCGTCATCCCAGCCAACAGCTCCTCGCTGGAGGCGGCCAGATCCTCCGCGCTGGCGCTGACGCCCTTCACGGAGCGGGCCGTCTCCTCGAGCGTGGCCGCCGTGGTGTCCGCCGTGGCGGACAGCGCGACAGCGTCCTTGCGCACCGCGCCGACGGAGGCGGCCAGCTCCTGCAGCGCCCCGGCCGTCTGCTCGGCGTCCTGCTGCACGCTCCTGGCGGACTCGCTCACCGTGCGCTGCGAGCGCACCAGCGCCTGCACGGAGACGGCCGTCTGCTCCACGCTGGCGGCCACGGACTCGATGGAGGCGCGCACCTGCTCGCTGGCAGCGGCCTGCTCGTTACCGGAGGCCGCCAGCTTCGCGGAGAGCTGCTCCACCGTCTGCAACACCCCGGCGCCCTCGCGCACCGAGCGGGCAGCGCTCTCGGCGAGCGTGCGTGCATCCTCCACCACCGTCACAGTCGTGCTCTCAGTCGCCATGCGCCTTCTCCTCCCCGATGACACGGGGGAAATCGATCAGCATCACCAGCCTCGACCCCACCCGGGCCACGGCCTTCACAAATCCCTGGGCCTGCTCCGCCACCAGCTGCGGCGGGGCCTGGAGCTGGTCCGGCGCCAGCTTCAGCACCTCGCGTGCGCTGTCCACCACCAGCCCCACGGTGCGCGAGCCGAGCTGGCCCACCACCACGCGCGTGTCCAGCGTCCGCTCCACGGGGGGCAGCCCGAAGCGCGCTCGCGCATCCACCACCGGCACCACCCGGCCCCGCACCTGCACCAGGCCCGCCACGTGCGCGGGAGCTCCCGGCACGGGGGTGGCCCCGGTGAAGGACTCCATCTGCAGGACTTCGGAGGCGGGGATGGCGTACTCGGCCCCTGCCACCTTGAACACGACATGCAGGGTGCTCATGCCACTCCTCCTCTCGGGGTTCCGCGCGCCGCGCCGAGCGCGGGCAGATCCAGAACCAGCGTCGGCAGCCCATCCCCGAGGTCCGTGGCACCGGCCACGCCTGGCACCTGGACGAGCGGATCCTCGAGCGGCCGGAGGACGATCTCCTGCTGGCCCAGCAGCCGGTCCACGGCAATGGCCAGGGGCATGCCGCGCTGCCGGACGACGAAGGCCTTGGGCCCGGGACTCTCACGCCCAGCGTCCCGGCGCAGCAGCCGCTCCAGCGCCACGAGCGGGACGGCCTGGCCCCGGCGCTCCAGCATCGCAGTGCCGCCATCGGCGCGCCCGGGGGGATGGACGAGGCTCGCGGTGTCCACCTCGATGATCTCCTCCACCGCGCTCACGGGCACGGCGTAGCGGAGGGCGGAGGACTCGAAGACGAACGCCTCCACGATGGTGATGGTGAGGGGCACGCGCAGGCAGAACGTCGTCCCCTTCCCGGGCGTCGTCTCCAGGCTCAGCTCCCCGCCGAGCTGGTCCACGATGATGCGCTTGACGATGTCCATGCCCATGCCGCGTCCGCTGGTGGTGTCCACGGAGGCACGGGTGGAGAGGCCGGCCCGGCACATCAGCTCCAGCAGCTCCTCGGAGGAGGCGGGGACGGGCACCCCGGCGCGCGCGGCCACGGCGGCGGCATCCACACCCTGGCCGTCGTCGCTCACCTTCAGCTCGAGCCTCCCGCTGGAGCGCGCGTGGCAGGCCAGGCGCAGCACACCCTCCTCGGGCTTGCCGGCGGCGCGGCGCTCCTCGGGGCGCTCCAGGGCATGATCCACCGCGTTGCGCACCAGGTGGACGAGCGCGGGCAACAGCCGGTCCGCGACGGACTTGTCCAGCTCCGCGTCTCCCACGTCCAGCTCGAGCCGCACCTGCTTGCCCGAGGCGCGGCGCAGGCCCCGGACGAGCAGCGGGAGCCGCTCCAGCACATCGCCCACCCGGACCATGCGCAGGTGGAGGATGGAGGCGCGCAGATCCCGGAGCTGGCGCGCGTTCTCCTGGAGCACCTGGACCAGGTCGCGGGTGGGGGCGCCGGCCGCGGTGAGCACTGCCACCGCGCGCGCCAGCTTCGAGCGGTTGACGACCAAGGCAGCCAGCCGCTCCAGCGCATCATCCAGGCGGGACACCTCCACGCGCAGCACGCCGCTGCGGCGGGGCTCCACCGCCAGCCCCTCCTCCTCCAGCGAGAGCAGCTCGGCCCCGGTGGGCGGCGGGGAGGTGGGCACGGCGGGCGCGACCGAGGCGATCGGCCGCAGCTTGGCGGGGGCTCCGCCCACGGCCTCGAGCAGCGCCGAGTCCTCCGCGCTCGTGAGCAGCAGCAGCGCGAAGGTGAGGTTGCCGCCGCCTGGCGTGGCCCCGGCCACGGGGATCACCTTGACGAGCTCCGCGAGCTGGCTCACGCGCTCTCTCACGGTGTTGATGGTGAGGCCCTGGGCGGCGCGGTCGGCGGAGGGCACGTAGTCCAGGCGGAGGGCCCGCCGGCCAGCGGCCACGCCCGCGAGGAGCTGCTCCCGATCGGACGCGGAGAGCTTCGAGGCGACCGCGGGCTCCAGCTCGAGCGTGACAGGAGAGGCCGGGGGGCCGGAGTGGCCCCGCTCCGCGGTGTCCAGGCTCTCCAGGCGATCCAGCAGTCCCCTGGGGACCCCGGAGACAGGCTTGCCGGCGGCGAGCTGGCGGACCCGCTGCTCGATGGCGCGCAGGCCCTCCAGCATGGGCTCGATGCTGGCCTCTGGCACCCGCCCGCCCGCCTGGTCCGCGTGACGCAGGGCCGTCTCCATCCAGTGCGCGATGGAGACGATGGGCTCCACGTCGATCATCGCCGACAGGCCCTTGATGGTGTGCAGGGCCCGGAACAGCTCGCGCACGGTGCGCGGGCTGGCCGAGCGCTGCCGGGCCGCGGTCTCCAGCGCGAGGAGCTGGGTGTTCGCGCTGCCGAGCAGCTCTTCCACCTCGGTCAGGTAGGCGGGAAGGAAGTCCGCCAGATCTACGCTCAATCGCGCACCCGCTCGAGCAGCCCCTTCACTTCGGAGAGGATGGCATCCGGGGTGAAGGGCTTGGTCATGAAGCGATCGGCGCCGGCTTGGAGGGCCCGGGCGCGCGAGGCCTCGTCTCCCCGCGTGGTGACGATGACGATGGGCAGGTGGCGCAGCGTGTCCTGGCCGCGCACGAACTCCACCACTTCGATACCGCCGATGTCCGGCATGTTCAGGTCGAGGACGATGAGATCATACGGCTTGAGCGACAGCCGCTCGATGGCCTCCAGGCCGCTCGAAGCATGCGTGAAGCTCAGGCCCGGATAGGGCCGCAAGCAGGCCACCACCATGTCCCTCATCACCTTGCTGTCATCGACGACGAGCACTTCAGGCATGAAACTCCTCAGGCAACGATGGCCAAACCTAGAGGGATTCCGCTGCGGATGGACACCTATTGGCCATCCGGCCCCTGGCATCGCCCAATGGGCGACACTCCGCAGCGAACCGCGACAGAGATGTAGCGACGGGGCGACGTCTCATGCCAGGGAGGCCGCTCGCCCTGAAGCCGAGCGGACGGGCAGTCAGCCCCACACGCCACTCCCGAGGCTGCGAGCCCCTGAAGCCGCGAGGGGCCCTCCTCCCGCCTGGCGGTGCGACGCCTTGCAGCGCACGAATCCCGCCTTACGTCAGAAGTGACGGCGGCAAGTCACCGTGACTTCGCCGCCTTGCGAAGAAAGGAGGAGCTGTCATGGCTGATCTACCTGTTCGTCGAGGGAGTGGCGGGGGCATTCAGAGGACCCGCGAGTGGGATCCCTTCCAGCGGATGCAGGAGCTGATGGGCGCGGATCCCTTCGAGCTGATGAACCAGTGGTTTACCGGTGCGGGGCGTGAGGGAGCGCTCACGTTCGTGCCGACCTTCGAGGTGAAGGAGACGAAGGACGCCTTCATCTTCAAGGCGGACCTGCCGGGCGTGGAGGAGAAGGACCTCGAGATCACGCTCACGGGCGACCGCATCACGGTGAGCGGCAAGCGCGAGAGCGAGAGGCGCGAGGAGAGTGATCGCTTCTACGCCTTCGAGCGCAGCTACGGCTCGTTCAGCCGCGCGTTCACCCTGCCAGAGGGCGTGAACCCGGATGCCGTGAACGCCGAGCTGAAGAACGGCGTGCTGACGCTCAAGCTGGCGAAGCGGCCCGAGGTGCAGCCCAAGCGCATCACGGTAGGGAGCGGCACCGGAGAGAAGAAGGATCAGGTGAAGGCCTGATCACGCCTGCACGGGCAGGAGGCCCACGTGCGTGGCACCCGCGCGGGGGAGGTGGACGCGGAAGGTGGCCCCCTGGCCTGGCACGCTGTCCACCGTCACCGCGCCCCCATGAGCACGGCGTCCGGCCGCCGCCGCCGGGCCAGCTCCAGGGCGGCCACTCCGTCGGTGGCCATCACCACGTCGAAGCGGAAGGGGGCCAACAGCAGCAGGAGCAGCTTGCGCGAGACAGGGTCGTCATCGGCGACGAGGACGGTGGGGCTGTGCGTGTCCTCGCGTCAGCTGCTCCTGCTCGGCGGCGGACGCCATCACCAGCAGGGGGACGCCGAGGGCCTCCAGCGCCCGGCGTGGCGCATCTTCGGTGGCCAGCCCATCCAGGGGCGTGCTCGCCTCCAGCACGATGACGTCAGGCCGGGGGCCCCACGAGGTGATGGCCGCGACGGTGTCCGCCTCCTGCACCTGCCAGCCCTGGCTCTCCAGCGCGAGTGTTTGAAGAGCCCGGACCCGGGGAGCGCCCGAAATAAGGAGGATGTGGGGCTTCATCACGGTGTACGGGCGGGCTGCACGAGCTGGGGGGCTCTGCCTCCTGGATTGGAGGACCCTCGCAGTCTCGGCACCGCGACCGCTGAGTCAAGACACCTTTCCGCCAGTTGTTCAAAGTTGCATCCCAAAAAGTCCAAGCCGGGCCAAGGATGAGGCGCTGGCCCGCCCGCTCTCAGGCGCACCATGCCCTGAAGGGAACTTCAGAGGCTCGCCTCCCTGGTGGCCCCGGGCGCTGGCAAGATGGCGGCTCTCACCGAGCACGCCCGTGCAGTGGCCCGGAGGCATTCCCAGATGAGCACCCATACCCCTTCGGCCTCCAACGCCGGCCACACTCGCCCGGGGCGCTCCTGGCGTGGAGCGCTGGCGCTGGCGCTGGGGCTGACCCTGTCCGGTTGTCCCGAGGCCCCCCCTCCCGAGCCCTCCCCTGACATGCGGCTGGAGGTCGGCGCGGGGCGGGAGCAGTTCACCCCGCTGGCGGAGGGGGACACGCTGTGGATCCAACAGGGCTGCCAGGGCTCCCAGCACATGTTCGTGTCGCTGCGGGCGTGGGGCCTCCCGTCAGACCCCGTCCTGGTGGAGCTGTCCCTGACGCGCACGGATGATGGGAAGAAGGTGTCCGCGTCCTACCGGGTGCGCTACCTCTTCGCGCAGGGCAGCGGTGAGGAGGCCCCCGACGAGCTGCCGGGCCTGCTCCTGCAGATCACCGATCCGGATGCCGCCGTGGGGCGAACCGTACGCCTGTCGGCGTCCGTGGAGACCGACTCCGGTGCGCGAGTGGCCGACGTGCGCACGGGCCCCCTGCAGTGGGGTCCTCCCTCCTGCCCGTGACGAACCCTTTATCGATCCAGAGGAGAGACCTATGAGGCAGTGTTCCATCGCGGCAGCCGTGCCGAGCCGTGCGGGGATGCGATGTGGCTGGCTGCTGACCGCGCTGCTCGGCGTGCTGCTGAGCGGGTGCCCTGACGACCCGCCACCGCCGGAGCCCGAGCCGCAGCCGTGGTCCATCGTGGCGCAGGATCGCCCCGAGGCGCTGCTGGCGATCGCCGGCCGCTCGCGCTCGGACGTGTGGGCGGTGGGCGCGGACCGGGGCCAGGGGCCGCTGGTGCTGCACTACGACGGTACCCAGTGGCAGCAGCAGGCGACGGGACACCGCGGAGATCTGTGGTGGGTGCACGCCTTCGAGCAGGGGCCCCTCTTCATGGGGGGCGCGAACGCCACCCTGCTGCGCTACGAGAATGGCCAGTTCACCCGCATGAGCACGCCGGGGCTGGCGCGGCACACCGTCTATGGGGTGTGGGGTGCGCGGCCGGACGACGTGTACGCGGTGGGCAGTGTGTCGGGCCGCGGCGGCTTCATCTGGCACTACGACGGGACGGCGTGGCGGGAGGTGCCGCTGCCCTACGCGGACATGCCGCGCACGCCGGACGGAGATGTGCCGGGCCTCTTCAAGGTGTGGGGAACGGGCCAGGGCGACGTGTACGCGGTGGGAGCGCTGGGCACGGTGCTGCGCTCGCGGGCGGGCGGAGCCTTCGAGCGGCTCGCCACGGGCACCACGAGCCGGCTGTTCACCGTGCATGGTGCGGGGAACACGGTGGTGGTGGTGGGCGGCGAGGGGCAGGGAGAGATCCTCGAGCTGAACGCCGCCGGGCAGTTCGAGCGCCGGGAGCCCGAGGGGTGCCCGCTCCTGCAGGGCGTGGCCCTCTCACCGGATGGCAGCGGCTGGGCCACCGGCGCCCGGGGCGAGGTGTACCGGCGCCACAAGGGTGCCTGGGAGCGCGCGGAGCTCGGGCAGCAGCTGCAGGTGGAGTCGCTGCACGCCGCCTGGGTGGATCCAGAGGGCGGAGTGTGGGCGGTGGGCGGCAACGTCCTGTCGAGCGGCCTCAATGCGGGCGCCATCCTCCAGCTCGGCCCGGAGGTGGCCACCGCCCCCGCGCCCGTGCTCCCCGAGCCTCCGGCCGCGGTCTGCCCGGAATCGCAGGTGGACCCACGGCCCACCGGCTCGATCGCGCGCCGCTGGGACGAGCAGATCCTCGGGGCCATCCGCCGGGATCTTCCCCGGCCGACGGTGCACGCGCGCAACCTCTACCACCTGTCCGCCGCCATGTGGGACGCGTGGGCCGCGTACGACGCGACGGCGGACGGCCTCTTCGTCCGTGAGAAGCTCACCGCCTCGGACGTGACAGCCGCGCGCACGGAGGCGCTGAGCTATGCCGCCTACCGCGTGCTCACGCACCGCTACTCCGCGGCGATTGGCGGCGCGGTGTCGAAGGCGTGCTTCACCTCCTTCATGCGGAAGCTGGGGTACGACCCGGACGCCACGGGCACGGACGGCACCAGCCCTCGCGCGCTGGGCAACCGCATCGCCCAGGCGCTCACCGGCTTGGGCGCGGACGACGGCGCCAACGAGCAGCAGGACTACAAGGACACCACGGGCTTCGCGGCGGTGAACACGCCCCTTGTTGTGGAGGACGCCCGCGTGACAGTGAATGACCCCTCTGCCTGGCAGCCGCTCAACCTCGCGCAGGCCGTCACCCAGAACGGCATCCCCACCGGCTCGGGGGCGCAGGGCTACATCGGCGCGCACTGGGGGCGGGTGACGCCGTTCGCCCTCGTGCGGCCCGGGGGCGGTGGGCTGTACCTGGACCCGGGCCCGGCGCCCACGTTCGGCAGCGAGCTGCGCGCCCAGGCGGTGGAGGTGATCCGGCGATCGAGCGGGCTGGGCAGCGACGCACCGGTGGATCTGTCCCCTGGCGCGCTGGGCAACAACAGCGTGGGCGCGGATGACGGGACGGGCCACCCGCTCAACCCTGTCACCGGCCAGCCGTACGCGCCCAACGTGGTGAGGCGCGGAGACTTCGGCCGGGTGCTGGCGGAGTTCTGGGCGGACGGCCCCAAGTCCGAGACGCCGCCGGGGCACTGGAACGTCATCGCCAACCAGGTGGCGGACTCGCCGGCCACGACGCGGCGCCTGTTCGGTACGGGCGCGCCCGTGGACGCGCTCGAGTGGGACGTGAAGGTCTACCTGGCGCTCAACGGCGCCGTGCATGACGCGGCCATCACGTGCTGGGAGGTGAAGCGCGCCTTCGCCACCGCGCGGCCCATCACGCTGATCCGCTACATGGGCGGGCTGGGGCAGTCGTCAGACCCGAGCGGGCCGTCCTACCACGCCTCGGGGCTGCCCCTGGTTCCGGGGCTCATCGAGCTCATCACCGCCGAGAGCTCCGCGCCGGGCGGCCGGCACGAGCACCTGGCGCGCTTCCAGGGACAGGTGGCGGTGCACGCCTGGCGGGGCGAGCCGGGCGATCGCCGCAACGAGGTGGGAGGCACCGGGTGGATCCGCGCCGTGGAGTGGATGCCGTACCAGCTGCGCACCTTCGTGACACCGGCGTTCCCGGGCTTCATCTCCGGACACAGCACCTTCAGCCGGGCCTCGGCCGAGGTGCTCGCGGCCATCACCGGCAGCGCCTACTTCCCGGGCGGCCTGGGCGAGTACGTCGCGGCCCGCGACACCTCGCTCACCTTCGAGAAGGGCCCCACCACCGAGGTGCGGCTGCAGTGGGCCACGTACTACGACGCGGCGGACCAGGCGGGACAGTCCCGGCTGTGGGGCGGCATCCACGTCGCGGCGGATGACTTCACCGGCCGCCGGCTCGGGCAGAGCGCGGGGCAGGCCTCCATCGAGCGGGCCCGGCGCTTCTTCGACGGCACCGCCGTGCCCTGAGGAGGGAGATCCCAGGCCGCAGGCAATCCTTGCCTGCGGTCCCACCGGGAGCTGGCAGACCTTGCCTGGGGTTTCCCCGAGTGCTGGCAAGGCTTGCCGGAGCGCCCACGCCAACTCCGCGAAAGGACGTCTCGCGCGGCTGGTCCTCGAGTTGCAATGCCCCCGGACATGCCCGGCCCTCCAATCTGGCCGGCTCACTCGGAGGTCGCTGCCTTGAAGCTCGAGAAACACATCCTGCTGGTGGTCGGAGTCACGATGCTGGGCCTTGTGGGTTGCGGTCCGGTGGATACGAACGAGCCGCTCTCGCCCGAGGTCATCTCGTCCGAGGAGCTCGGGGCCATTCCGGATGGCACCCAGCTCTCGCCGGAGATGATGAGCGCGGTGCTCGCGAAGGTGCCCAAGCCGACGGAGGAGATGCTCCAGCCCGCCGCGGCCTGCATGTCGACGAAGACCTGCACCAACCTGGGCTACGGCTCCTGCGGGAGCTGGTCGACCGTCTACAACTGCGGAACCCTGTCGACGTGCAACCCGACCGACACCGCGTGCAAGGAGTGTGCGTACTCGCCGGACATTGGCGCGGTGGAGTGCGACTACCTCGGCGGTCAGAACCAGGGCAAGAACCGCTACCGCGTCTGCTTCAACACTGCGGGTCAGTCCTGCACGGAGTACGAGTACACGACGACCAAGGTCTGCGGCGGTTGCCCGATCTAGCACTGCCTCACCGTGCTCCCGTGCCTCGAAGCTCGAGCGCCGGGAGCACGCCCCGGCCGGCCCTTGGCCCTACCGTGGCACACAGAACTCTTGCAGGCCCTCCGCCTCCGTGACCTGCTCCCGTTCGGAGAGGGAGAGCCTGTGAAAGAGGTCCTGCGGCGCTGGGACGAGAAGCTCGAGCAGTGGGCCGCGGCCAAAGCTCGCCGGAGGCTCCTCTGGAGCGTCTTGCTGGTTGCGAGCGCCCTCCCCTTCCTGGCCACGGTGCTGTCGCGCGCGCTGGGTGACACCGGGGTCTATGCGAACGCAGCGCGGGTCCTGCGGGCGGGAGCGGGGCTCTACGGTGGCGTCCCCTTCGAGTATCCGCCCTACGCGCTGCTCTGGTTCCTCGTGCCGCCCGCGGAGGAGCTGCGGAGCTTCCAGGTCGTCTTCAACCTGGAGATGTTGGCGCTGGATCTCGCCATCAAGGCGATGCTGCTCCTCGAAGGTCACCGGCAGAGTCGCGGGCTGCGGGCGCTGCTCCCCTTCGCGGTCTGGACCGTGTCCGGCTGGCTGCAGGAGTACGTCTTCCTGCGCCGGTTCGATCTTGCCCCCGCGGCCATGACCGTGGGCGCGGCGCTGCTCCTGCTCCGAGGCCGCTTCCTCCTGGCGGGAGTCCTGCTCGCCCTCGGGATGGGCACGAAGGTCTTTCCGGTGCTGCTCCTGCCCGCCGCGGCCATCATGGCTTGGCGAGCGGGACGCTGGGTGCGCCTGGCGGCGGGGGGCCTGCTCGGGCTCGCTCCCCTGGCGGCACTCTCCTTTATCTGGCCCTGGTGGACCTTCGCGAGCTTCCACGCCGCGCGCGGGTTGCAGGTCGAGTCCCTCCCAGCCGCGCTGCTCTGGTTGGGCCATCACGCCGCCGGTTGGCCCGTCACGTGGCGTTGCCTGCCGACGTGGGACGAGCTGGGAGGCCCGATGGCCGAGGCGCTCCTGCCCTGGGCGCGAGCCGCCTGGATGGGGGCCACGGCCGGCTCGGCGCTGCTCGGGGCCGCCGTGCTCCTGCGCCGTCCGCGGCCGGACTTCACCGATCAGGTGGAAGCGCTGTTGCTGCCGGTCCTCGCCTTCGCCGCGTTCAACTTCGTGCTCAGCCCGCAGTACCACATCTGGTTCATGCCCCTGGCCGCGTTGCTCATGGCGGGCCGTTCTCCCGCAACCGCCGTGAGCCTGCTCGTCGCCACCGCGCTCATTCCCCTCTTCTACCCGAGCCCGGGCTACCACCAGGGGCTCTCCGCCGCTCGAACCCTGGCGCTGGTCGCGCGGGATCTGCTCCTCGTCGCCGCATGGGCCACCCTCCTCCGGAGAGCGCTCCACGCGGTGGCTCGGCCCCTGGCTCCTTGCTGTAAAGTGCCCGGGTGAGCCACCTCCCAGGGCCTGTGCCGCCCCTCACCGTCATCACCGGCGCGAGCGGCTTCATCGGAAATGCGCTGCTCCAGCATCTGGCGCCGCACCGGCGGGTGGTGGGACTCTCGCGCTCTCATCCTCCCGGCGTGGATGAGCACGGCGTCGAGTGGCGCCAAGCCGACCTGTTCTCGCTCGTGCAGGCCCGGGAAGCATTCGCCGGTGCTCGCCACGTCGTCTATCTGGTTCACAGCATGCAGCCGTCGGCACGGCTCACCCAGGCTCGCTTCGAGGATCTGGATCTGCTCCTCGCCGACAACGTGGCCCGGGCCGCCAGGGACGCCGGTGCCGAGCAGATCATCTATGTGGGAGGCCTCATCCCCGACGTCCCTGTCCTCTCGCGGCACCTGCACAGCCGGCTCGAGGTGGAGCAGACGCTGGCGGCGCATGGAGTGCCGGTGACGGCGCTGCGCGCGGCGCTGGTGGTAGGTCCCCAGGCCTCTTCACTTCCCATCCTCTTGCGGCTGGTGAAGAGGCTGCCCGTCATGCTCACGCCCAAGTGGACGAGCACCCTGACTCAGCCGATTGCCTTGAAGGACGTGCTGGCGATCCTCGAGCACTGTCTCGGCAACCGGGAGCTCTATGGCCACCACTACGACATCGGGGGGCCCGAGGTCCTCACGTACCGGGAGATGATGAGCCAGGTGGCCTCGGCGCTCGGCCTCAAGCGCGTCATGGTGAACGTGCCGCTGCTCACCCCCAGGTTGTCGGCCGCCTGGGTGACCCTGGTGAGCGGCACGCCGGGAAAGCTGGTGAAGCCCCTGGTGGAGAGCCTCAAGCACCCCATGGTGGTGTCTGACCAGAACCCGCTCGTGGTACCGGGGCTGCGGCCGACGCCCTTCCTCGAGGCGCTGCGGGACGCGCTCGCGCGTGAGCCGGGCCCCCGGCCGCGGAAGCCACGCCCTGCTCGCTCGGCCTCCACGCGCACGGTGCGCTCGGTGCAACGCCTGTACCTGCCAGCGGGAAAGAATGCCTCGTGGGTGGCCGACGAGTACCGCTCGTGGCTGCCGCGCTTCCTGCGCCCGCTCATCAGCGTGCACCGCACGGACAACCAATCCCTGACCTTCTACGCCTCCGGCCTGCGGCGGCCGCTCCTGGTGCTCGACTACAGCTTCGAGCGCAGCACGCCGGACCGGGTGCTCTACTACATCACCGGAGGGCTGCTCGCGCGCGTCCGCCCGGGTGAGCCGGTGCGCGGGCGGCTGGAGTTCCGGGTCGTCCTCGGTGGGCGCTACGTGCTTGCGGCCATCCATGACTTCGAGCCGCGCCTGCCCTGGCTGCTCTACACCCTCACCCAGGCGAAAGTGCACCTGCTCGTCATGAAGGCGTTCTCCCGGCACCTCCAGCGAATCGCGGCCACGGAGGCCCGTGCGCCCCAACTTCGCTGAGGCAGTCCCAGGCCCCCAGAACGGCGCTCCAGGCCCTGGACCCCGCGTCCTCAACGCCTTGAGCGGGTACGAAGCGAAGGGGACTCCGCCTCCCGGTCTCGCGCCAGGGCGCCGTACCGCTTGAGCTTCCGGTACAGGGTTGCGGCGCCGATGCCGAGCTGCCGCGCCGTTACCGTCTGGTTCCCGCCGTGGTGCTCCAGCGCGGCCAGGATGTAGTCCCGCTCGAGCTCCTCCAGCGTGCGGACTCCGCCGGTGATGACGGTCCCCGGCAGCGCCCCCCGGACATCCTCGGGCAGATCCTCCAGGTCCACGCGCCTGCCCTGTGCCAGGGCGATGGCGCGCTCCATCGCGTTCTCCAGCTCCCGGACGTTGCCCGGCCAGTCGTACCGGGAGAGCTGATCCGCGGCGCGCGGCGTGAGCGTGGGCACCGGCCGCCCCATCCGCTCGGCCGCGCTGGCGAGCAGCGAACGCGCCAGGGGCAGGATGTCCTCACGCCGCGCACGCAGCGGCGGCACCTCGAGCTCGACGACCCGCAGCCGGTAGAAGAGATCCTTCCGGAAGCGGCCCGCCTCCACCTCGCGCGCCAGCGTGCGGTGGGTGGCCGCCAGCACGCGGACCCGGATGGGCCTGTCGCGGTTCTCTCCCACGCGGCGGAGCTGCCGCTCCTGCAGGGCGCGCAGCAGCTTGACCTGGACGGAGGGTGGCATCTCTCCCACCTCATCCAGGAGCAGCGTCCCGCCGCTCGCGGCCTCCAGCAAGCCTGGCCTGTCGCGCACCGCGCCCGTGAAGGCTCCGCGCGCGTGGCCAAAGAGCTCGCTCTCCAGCAGCGTCTCCGAGAGGGCTGCGCAGTTGATGGCCAGGAACGGCCCGGACGCCCGCGAGGACTCCTCGTGGATGAGCCGCGCCACCCGCTCCTTGCCGACGCCACTCTCCCCGGTGATGAGCACGGTGGAGTCCACCGGGGCCACGCGCCGTGCCAGCTCGATCACGCGCCGCATCTCCGGGCTGCGCGCCACCATGCCGGAGGGGAGCTTGGGCTCGCTGGACGAGCGCGCCAAGGCCTTCTTCCGCGCGGCGAGCTCTCGCTCTGTGCGCACGAGCTCCGCGGTGACGTGGCTCAGCGCCACCTCGAGCCCCTCCTGCTCGAAGAAGGGCAGGTGCGGCTCCAGCCCGGCCCCCCAGCCCTCCCGCGTCTTCGCATGGAAGTGACAGGTGGCGTCCCCGCGCCCGATGCAGCGATCCTCCAGGACGTAGATGCGCTCACCCTCGACGCGGCTGAGATATCCGCTGGCGAAGCCACAGAGCGTCCAGCAGACCGGCGTGTCCGAGCGGCCCGCGTGCAGCAGGTGCTGCTCCGCCTCGTAGGAGGCCTCCATCGTGGCTCCTTCCGGAGAGAACGGATCCTCCGCCCCGGGCGCGAGGCGGATGAGCCCCTGGAGTGTGTGGATGAGCCCGCCCGCGGCGCGCCAGTCCCGGGGGCTGTCCCAGGTGAAGCTCGAGCACAGGGCCTCGGCCATGCGCCAGCCGTGCGCGAAGCTGAAGCGCGTGAAGATGGCGCGGGCCGCCGTGGGGCCGAGCATGTCCAGGAGCTGCTTGCGGAGCAGGCCCATGGCCACGGCGTCGAGGATGAGCGCGCGCTGCCCCGCGAAGCGGACCGTGCCTCCTTCCGGGTCGATCTCCAGCAGCGCGTGGATGTCGAGGTCCTCCAGCCGCATCGGTGGCTCCTTCAAAATGAAGGAGCCTCGTACATCGCTTTGAGCGGAGGCCGCCAACGTCCAGGCCCCTCTTCGAGGTCCAGCTGTCCGCAGGGTGGCATGAGCCAGCGTGTGGCCACCGCGTCTCAGGCAGTGGCCGGACATGTCTCCTCTTTCGAAAAGAGGGGCGGGTCTCTAACGTGCGAGCGCTCGGATGCCTGAGCGTTTATCGAGTAGGCGCGTCGCTCGGAGGGGGGGGACGCTGCCAAGCTGAGAGCTCCCCTGTCTCCAAGGAACTCTGATGATGGCAAGTGGCAGAAATGGAAGTGGGTGGCTGCGCGGATGGATGGGCGCGCTGTTGTCGGCAGCCCTGCTGCTCTCAGGCGCCTCCCAGGCCCAGATGGGGCGCGGCACGGGCGAGCCGGTGGACGCGGCGATGCGCGCGAAGATCGTGGATCGCGTCTCGGCGGCACTGAACGAGCACTACGTCTTCCCGGACGTGGCCAAGAAGATGGAGGCGAGCCTCCGCCAGAAGCTGAAGGCGGGCGCCTACGACAAGCTCGCCAACTCGGCCGAGCTCGCGGAAGTGCTGACCCGTGACCTTCGGGAGGTGAGCAAGGACAAGCACCTGAGCGTCCGCTACGCGCCCTCGCAGCCTCCGGAGACGGATCCCAACGGCCCGAAAGATCCCGCCGTCCGCGAGCGACTCCGCCGCGAGCTGGCCTCCGTGAACTTCGGCTTCGAGAAGGTGGAGCGGCTGCCGGGTAACGTGGGCTACCTCGACCTGCGCGGCTTCATTGGCGCGGAGTTTGCGGGGGAGACGGCCGTCTCTGCCATGAACTTCCTGGCCCACTCCGATGCGGTGATCATCGACCTGCGCAAGAACGGGGGTGGCGATCCGTCGATGGTCCAGCTCCTCACCAGCTACTTCTTCGACGAGCCGACGCACCTCAACAGCTTCTACATCCGCAAGGGGAACGCCACGCAGCAGTTCTGGACCTCAGCTCATGTGGCCGGCAAGCGGATGACCGATGTCCCCGTCTACGTGCTCACCAGCCAGCGCACCTTCTCGGCAGCCGAGGAGTTCACCTACAACCTGAAGAACCTCAAGCGTGCCACCATCGTCGGTGAGACAACCGGTGGCGGCGCCCATCCAGTCAATGCCCACTTCCTCGCGGACGTGCACCTGCTGGCCTTCATTCCCTTTGGCCGCGCGGTGAACCCCATCACCGGCACCAACTGGGAGGGCGCTGGCGTGGCGCCTGACATCCAGACCCCTGCGGACCAGGCGCTCGAGGCCGCCCACCTGGACGCCCTGAAGAAGTTGAAGGACAAGGCCCAGGACGACCAGCAGAAGCAGCTGCTCTCATGGTCGATCCAGAAGGTGGAGGCGCTCGCCCACCCGGTGACGCTGAGCGCCGAGGTGCTGAAGAGCTTCGCGGGCAGCTACGGGCGACGAACGCTCAGCTATGAGAACGGCTCGCTCTGGTACGTGCTGCAGGAGAGAGGGCTGAAGATCCGGACTGTCCCGATGACTGCGGACACCCTGATGCTCGACGACGGCATGGACATCCTCCGCTTCCGCATCGAGAAGGACGCCTCGGGCAAGGTGACCGGGCTCACCGCGCTGTACGACGACGGCCGCGCCGACAAGTCTCCGCGCACCGGAGGCTGAGCGCCGGGTGTCCCGGGACGCCGGCGACACCCGATCAGCTAGGCCCCCCCCTCAGGAACCGTTCCCGGGGCAACTCACCCCCAATGCGCGAGGCCAGTGCCCCGGACGAAAGCAGATCCCCATCAACGGAGCCTGCTGGGCGGAGCACCCAGCGAAGGATGCCGAAGAGTGCGAGGAGACGGGCCAGGTCTTCATCAAGGACCGCTGCTACGCCCCGGTCATGGGTTCTCGCCGCAAGCCCCCGCCCACGTCCGCTCCTCCAGACTTCCGCTCACCCGCCACTCCTCGGCCTCTGCCTGCCTGGAGCTGGCTACGAACCTGTCTGACAGCCATACAGGTTCTGCGAGGCCGCGTCCGGCAGGTCCTCCTCGCAGGTCAGAACGCGGTGCCGCCTCAACGTTCGTCAACCCGCTTTAACTGCCGGAGCAACTCGCGCGCGTTCCCGGTGGATAGAACTGATCCCGCCAGTGCCAGTAGAACCACCCCGAGCAGCCGACATAGATCTCCGACTGCCCACCCCGCTGCCCCAGCTCCGCCGCCTTCCGGCGGAAACGTCCAGATCGGTCAGCTCCCGCTCGTACGCCATGCGGCCTCGTGCATCCGCTTCGCGCGACCGATATTCTCCGCCCGCTACCGCTCGCGCCGGGCCTCCCGCCGCGCCCGCCGCTCGAGGATCCTCTGACGCTCCTCTCCCGTCACGTGCGGCATCTTACTGAGAAGATCCTCAGCGCTCTGTCCTACTCGACGGTGTGCCTGCGACAAGGGAGCAAATGGCCGAGCTGTGGGCGCAGCAGATCAGAACGAGTACACTTGGCCCATGGACCCAAGCTTCGACCAGATGAGTCCTGCGGAGCGCATCCTGTATGTGCAGGACCTCTGGGATCGCATCGCTGAGCATCCGGAGGACGTGCCCGTCACTGACGAGATGAAGGCCGAGTTCGACCGCCGGCTCGCCGAGCACCGGGCCAGCCCATCGTCAGCGGTACCATGGAAGACGGTGAAGGCCCGCCTCCGGACGAAGCGGTGAACGTACTGGTGATGCCTCAAACGCATCGGGCCGCTTACGGTAAGCGGGCCGAGCGCTCCACAAGCGGCAATAGATCGGAGAAGGCATGAAGAGTGAAGTCCACCTGGACAGCTCGCGCCTGACTCCGCAGCTCTGCATCCCGAGCCACGTCCTCGTCCGTCCAGTGGGTGATCTTCACCAGCGTGGCCCACAGGTTGTGATCGTAGCGCGTGCCGTACTCGGCCCACACGGCAGTCACCCCTGCTTGGCGCGCCATGAGCATGTCCCGGCTCAGGCTGTCACCAATGTACCAAGCGTCCTGGAGAGACACACCTTCCCTCGAGCAGATATCCACCAGAAGGGCTGGGTTGGGCTTTCGCTCGCTACGAGGCACTGTTTCGATGAAGCCCTCTGGAATGGGGAAGGGCTCACGGTCCGAATCGAGCGGCAGTTCCATGGCCGGCTCAAGCGCGTAGAGCCGACGGAAGAACCTGCGGATGCCGAGCCGCTCCAAGCGGTAGAATGCGTTGCCGGGTAGCGCCTCGGTGTATCCGATGATGGGGATGCCTCTGCCTGCGAGCTGTTCGAGCGTGTTCTCCACCGACTCGTACAGGCGCAGTTCCCGCTTACGAGCGGAGTTGAACGCGTGGAGCGCAGGGTCTAGCCGAACCTTGATTTCCTTCCAGGAATCGCCGAAGCGCCTGCGCACCGAAGGTAGATCACGAACGGCAAACGGCACCTCTGAATCGCCATATTTGCGGTGAACGGCCTTGAACTCCTCGAAGAGCTCCTGGCGGTCTACGCCCAAGAGCACGGTGAGCTGCTCCGCCATGGCCTCGAAGGCCTTGGCGAAGAAGGACACCCAGTCGTACAACGTGTTGTCGAGATCCGTGATGAGTAGCCGCATGGAACCTCAGGGCCGACTGTAGGGAACTTGGACGGACCAGAGCGGCTTCGACACATCCGCGTCGGAGACGCTGTTGACCTCCACCGTTACTCCCAAGGCCTCGAACCGCAGAACGCCAAAGGTGTTCTGCCCCCCAGTGCCCAGATGTTCGCGCTTGACGCCCGTGCTCCCCATGCCGATGACGTGGAAATCGTGCCACTGGGTCACCTCATCCTGCAGATGGTCGCGCACTGGCTTGGAGAGTCTCACGCAGAAGGGCTGGTGCATGTGGCCGTGCAGCACGAGATTGACCCGGTGCTGCACTACCCACCGCATGACTGCCTCCGAGTCCAACACGACGCTGTAGATCGTCCGGGGGTCCGGCTGCTCACGGTAGGTGACCGGCACCAAGTGATGGTGGAGAACCACGATGCGGAACGGCTGCCCCGCCCCCGACTCGCTCTGCTCGTCGTGCTTGCTCCAGCCGAACTCTCGCTCGACCTCCTCGAGTTGCGCGTGGCCCACGAACCCATGGCCCTGGAACACGCCGGGACGCTGCTCAAGGACCGACGAGTTCAGGCAGACGATCTCCACCGGGTACACACCGCCCAGCAGGAAACGCCGGCCGCAGCTCAGGTACTCGGAGGGAGTCAGGTTGAACAAGTCAGCGTAGAAGCCAGCGTAGGCCTCCTGCGCCTTGCCTCGGGCCGCTTTGATCTCAGCCTCTTTGTCATCGGGTCTGATCGACCAAGCTACGTCGTGGTTGCCGGGACACAGGGAGAAGTGGAAGGGCTTCACATCTGCCCAACTCATCGTCCGTCCGATGAATTCGCGAGCCTGTTGAAACTCGCCGGGGGCCGCTTTCCAGGTGATGTCGCCGGAGATGATAACCCCGCCGAGTCGCGGATCTCTGTAGCGCCGTTCGAGCGCTGCCTTGAGGGCGCGATCCAGGCTCAAGCGGGAGTCGTGCTTCGGATCCAGAGGGAAGGCGTGGTGGTTGTGCTCACCCTCAGTGAAGTGCAGATCCGACAGCCACAGCAAGCTCCGGCTCTCAGCCTGGATGAAGTTCTTGGGAAAGTTCTCCGGTGAGAGCGCAGCTCCATCGAGCAGGGAGACCTGGTGTCGCGGATCAGAGGGTTGTGCCTTGCGGATGAACCAGATGGAGCGATTCTGCTGGATCAATTCCTGAGCCGAGAAGATTCGCTTGCCATAGAAGAGCTTGTACCGGGAAGGCTGTGAGATGAAGAAGGCATCCACCCGTACGTAAGCGAACTCGGTGATATCGATATCGCAAGGCTCGATGGGGCCCAGTTTGAACCAAGCGAGCTTCTCCTCGGCGCGGTAGTACTCGGGCGTCTTCGCCGGCTCCGGGGAGGGCCTGAGTTTGCCCGCGACGGGGTTCCATTCGATGCCCCTGCACGTCGCCCGGTAGAGCCGGCCACGGCCGCTGTCGAGGAGGTAGAGGGCCAGCCCTTCAGTCCGTTGAGCCTTGGCCAGCAACTCGCCAAACAGTTCCGCGGGGACCCTTTCGCCGCCCTTGGCCCACCAGCCCCACCACGCATAGCCGTCAGGTCCACGAGCAATGTCCGAGTGCCGCTCCACCGTCTTTCCCTCGGGCGTGGAGAGATCCCGGAAACGAAGAATCATCGTCTCGGCTTCGGACATGGTCACCTCTACGAGAGCGGCCCGGGAAGCTAACACCCCGGGGATTTCGAAGGGTTTCGTTTTCTGGCGCGATGTCTGATGCGTCGATGGGTGCTCCCTCGCTCACAGAGGCGGCAGGCGCCACGGGGCTTGCAGCGCCGCCCCAATCCCACAGCCCTGGGGCTTCCACCGGAGGCGAGCAGGAGACAGCCACATCGCCTCTCTGCCCTTCTGCTACTATTCGCTCCCCCTTGACGGACTGCTGATGCAACCTGCCAGGGGGAAAAGGGGCTGAATACTCCATGTGGCTGCGAGTCGCGCTCAGGAACTATCGGAGCATCGAAAGCGCTGAAGTGGAGCTCGCACCGTTCACGGTCGTCGTAGGACCGAACGGGAGCGGGAAGACCAACTTCGTGGATGCGCTCGTGCTCACAGGCGAGATGGGGTTCGATGCGGCCTCTGCCATCCAAGCTCGCGGTGGGTTCACGGCCATCCGGCGGTGGGGAACCGAGGAAGCAGCTGCAATCCAGGGGCGCATCCGCGTTGCCGTCAGCCGAGAGTTGCTGGACTCAACCTATGTCGAGCATTCGTTCTCGCTCGTGCCCAACGAGGGTACAGGGTGGAAGTTCCTGGACGAGACTCATGAAGAGAGAGGTGCTGGCAAGGTGCGGCTGCGGCTCACGCGCACCGGCGGAACCGTAGCCGGCAAGCTGCCCCTTTCGGTCGAGGCCCTGCCCCCCACGACAAGCCTCCTGCTGTTCGCAAGACAGCTCGTTCCTTGGAACTTCATCGAGATCCACCGGCTGCACCTGGACCTGTCCCAGATGCGTGCGCCTCAGCCGCCAGGGGAAACCAGCAGGCTCGTCGAGAGCGGCCGGAATATCACCAGCGTGCTCGGAAGGCTCCGAAGCCAGGATGGAAGAGGATTCGAGTTCGTCCTGGCAGCCATGCGGCGCTTGATCCCCGGCTTGGAGGATATCTCCGTCGAAGACCTGGGAGGATTCCTCGTCCTTCGCTTCAGTCAGCAGCAGGCATCTGGAGTCGCGCACTTCACTGCGGCCAATATGTCGGAAGGAGCACTCCGGGCCCTGGGGATCATCGTCGCTGCGCAGACGGTCACCTCCTCGCAGTTGCTCATCGTCGAAGAGCCGGAGGTCGCCATCCACCCCGGAGCGGCGGCCCTGCTCTTCGAGGTCTTGAAACGAGCTTCCCAACACGGCTCGGTCCTGGTGACGACCCACAGCCCCGAGTTGCTCGATGCCGCACAGGACGAGGAACTCCTGGTGTGCAGTTATCGAGATGGGACGACACGTATTGGGCCGCTCGCCAGGGCCCAGCGGGAGATCGTCCGAGATGGGCTCTTCAGCTTGTCGGAGCTTGCACGAAGCGAACCGCTGCGGATGGAGGGTGAGGAGCCGCCCGCTCTGGACCCACGCGATTTCACGCCGTGAACCGCCTCGTCTGCATCGTCGAAGGAGAGGGAGAGGTCGCTGCCATCCCGAACCTCTGTGTCCGGATCATGGCGCACCTGGGAGTCCAGGGCTGGGTGGTCGATCCCGATCCCATCCGGCGGAAACGCTCCGCGCTGGTGGACGCACGCCAGCCGAAGCCTCGGCGCCCCTGCCGAGAGGAGGAGGTCCTCAAGGCCATGACCCTGGCGTTGCGGCGACCTCGGCCAGCGAACGCAGTGCTGCTGCTGTGCGACGAGGACGAGGACTGCGCCGCTGCATGGGGACCTGATGCCACACGCGTCATGAACAGGCTGGGTGCGGGAGCCGCCGTGATGGCAGTTCCCGAGTATGAGTCGTGGCTCCTGCTCAACCGAACCGATGCGGAGTTGAAGGCAGCAGGGGTAGCTCTCCCAGTCATGGGGCGTGGCGCCAAGAGCACCATGAGGAAGATCGTTCCGGACTACTCACCCACGGTTCACCAACTCGTGGAGACGCGGCGTATCAACATCGCATTCCTGCGGGGACGGTCAGCATCCTTCGACAAGCTGGTCCGATGCGTTGATGCACTCTGCGGAGCCGCAGCGACAGTTCCTTCAAAATGAAGGACCCCCCTCCATCGCTTTGACCGGATTCAAGGGCTCACGGCGGAGAGACGCCCGGTAACCCTCGGAAAGCACTGGGAGCGTCGCGTTGGCGCGGGACTTGTTGTGGGTGCCCTCGACTCTTCACCGCGAGGACGCACCCATGCCGCGCACGCTGGACCTGATGACCCCTGAAGCCCGCGCCAACCCCTATCCCCTCTACGCCGAGCTGCGCCGAACCGGCATCCGCCAGGTGGAGCCCGGCGGCATGTGGGCCGTCAGCCGCTACGACGACGTCGTGGCCGTGATGAAGGATCCCCGGCGCTTCTCCTCCGCCGGGCTGGGCCAGGGCTTCCTCCCACCTTGGCTCCCCCGCAACCCCGTCACCGAGTCCCTGGTGATGAAGGATCCTCCCGCCCACACTCGGCTGCGTGGCCGGGTCAGCCGCGCGTTCAGCCCCGCCGCCCTCTCCGTGCTGGAGCCTCGGATCCGCGCCCTCTCCGAGGAACTCGCCGAGCAGCTCGTCCGCCACGAAGGCCCCGTGGACTTCATGGCCCACTTCGCCCTGCGCCTGCCTGTCAGCGTGCTCGGCCTGCACTTCGGCCTGGAGCCCGCGCAGTACCCGCGGCTCAAGGAGTGGGCCGATGACCTCGTCAACCTGCCCGCGGGCCGCCACTCCCCCGAGGAGCAGCTCCGCGTCCGCGAGAACCTCGCGAGCCTCGAGCGCTGCTTCGAGGAGCTCATCCATGCCCGGCGCCAGTCCCCGGGAGACGATCTCGTCAGCGAGCTGCTCCGCCCGGACACCGACGGCTCGCTGCTGTCCCCTGACGAGCTGATGAGCTTCCTCTTCGCCCTGCTGCCCGCCGGAGTGGAGACCACCGTCTACCTGCTCGCGAACACGATGGTCGTCCTGTCCGAGCACCCCGAGGAGCGGGCCCGGGTGCTGGCCCACCGGAGCCTGCTCCCCCCACTCCTCGAGGAGGTCCTCCGCTTCGAGCCTCCCGGCCACTCCAGCCTCCGGATGGTGACCGAGGAGACGGAGCTCGCGGGCGTGCACCTGCCGCGCGGCGCCATCGTGTTGGTCCTGCTCGCCTCGGCGCTGCGGGACGAGGCCCACTTCCCCCAGGCGGACCACTTCCTCATGGACCGGGAGCGGGGCTCCCACCTCGCCTTCGGCTACGGCGTCCACTACTGCCTGGGAGCGCTGCTCGCCCGGCTGGAGGCACGCCTCGGCTTGGAGGCCCTCTTCTCACGGCTCCAGGACTTCTCCCGCGCCAGCGCCGACCTCCACTGGTCCCCCTCCCTCATCGCCCGAGGCCCCCTCGCCCTGCCCCTCCGGCTGCTCCCCCGCCCCCCTCACCGCTGATCCGCTCCGCCCCAGCCGTCCCCCACTCAACACGCCCAGCCCCCGCGGCAGGCGAGCAGGCGGCACTCTCGGCACCCCTCTGTTCACCACCCATCGCCCAAGCGCCCTCCAGCGGGTCGGTCCAGCTCTCACTCTGACCCACAAACCAAGGAACCGGACATTTACATTAAGTGTCTGGAACTTTAGGCTTGATTCCGCGGTTCGAAGTGCAAATACATGGACCCGCAAGATTTTGCCCCCGGAGCTGAACCACAGCGGGGGCCGCCTGGAGGCACACACATGGAGACGAAGGGGCTGCGCGACTTCCTAGAGATTCCGTACGACGAGCTGGAGGCCATGAACCTCCGCGTCAAGGAGCAGCGCCTGCGGCGTGAGTCTCCCGACAAGCTTCGCGACGAGCGCATCAAGTACCTGACCGACGAGAAGCGCATCAAGGCCGTCACGGTCTGTTTCACGGACCTCGAAGGCCGGCTTCACATGCTGGACTACGACAAGAAGTTCCTCCTCAAGAGCTCGGACAACCTCACCTTCGACGGCTCGTCCATCCGCGGCTTCTCCGCCCAGGCGGAGAGTGACCTGCGCCTCTCGCTCGACTGGGGCTCCTTCTACTGGCTGCCCGCGGACATCTTCGGCCCCGGCAAGGTGCTGATGTTCAGCGAGGTGCTCGAGCGCGACGGCACCCCGTACCACTCGGACATGCGCGGCCTGCTCAAGCGCATCACCGAGCAGCTGTACGCCAAGGACGGCACGGTGTTCCACTCCGCGCCCGAAATCGAAGGCTTCCTCTTCAAGGGCCGCGACGCCGAGCGCCACTACCACGAGACGGAGCAGTTCGAGTTCATCTCCACCGGCGGCTACTACCACTCGCTGCCGGGTGACGCGCTGCGCGCCTTCATCGACAAGGCCGCCGAGGCCCAGCGTGCCATGGGCTTCCAGAACGAGAAGGACCACCCCGAGGTGGCGCCCAGCCAGTTCGAGATGAACTTCTCCTACAGCGAGGCCCTCATCGCCGCGGACCAGATCCAGCTCTACAAGCTGCTGTGCCGCCAGGTGGCCGCGCAGATGGACCTGACGGCCAGCTTCCTGCCCAAGCCGGTGACGGGCGTGAACGGCAACGGCATGCACATGAACATGTCGCTGTCCAAGGGCGGCAAGAACCTCTTCCACGACAAGAACGGCCAGGACGGCCTCAGCCAGCTGGGCTGGGACTTCCTCGACCGCATCCTCAACAACGCCAACGACATCTGCCTGGTGCTCAACTCCAGCGTGAACGCCTACCGCCGGCTGGATCCGCACTACGAGGCGCCCAACCAGATCAAGGCCAGCCCGAACAACCGCGGCGCCATGGTCCGCATCCCCTTCGGCAACGAGCGCAGCGCGCGCATCGAGTGCCGCTCGGTGGCCCCGGACGCCAACCCGTACATGGTGCTCTTCACGCTGCTGAAGACCGGCCTGGAGGGCCCGCAGCCGCAGGAGGACGCGGAGAGCAAGCGCAGCCGCACCCGCTTCCTGCCGGACAACATCTTCGACGCCATCCGCCTCTTCAAGGGCAGCCAGTTCATCGCGCAGGCGCTGGGTGAGAACGTGCAGGGCAAGTTCGCCGAGCTCAAGCAGGCCTCGGCCGAGCGCTGCCCCAAGCAGCTGGGCTCCCGCGTGAAGGCCTCGGAGATCCAGTTCCACCACGAGGTGACGAACCAGTACCTCTGGAACATGTTCTAGAGCGTCCGCCGCTGAGGCAGGGCTGAGAGGGCCGCCGCTCTCCCCAACGACCGGGGAGGGGGCGGCCTTCTTGCTTTCCAGCTGGACAGGGCCCGGGGGCTCTGGTTATCGCCTCATGGGTTCAAATGAAATCGAGCTACATGAGCACCTCTCCTGACAAAGCCCGGCAGCCTGCCTCCTCTCGGTCCCGAGTCCGAACACACCCCGTCCGCCGCACCGGGCCGGCACCCAGGGTCTCGAGCGACTCTCCGGGACGGCGCGTGAAAGTGCAGGGCAGATCGGCTATGCGGACGGCCATGGCCTCGAAGAAGGGCTCCGCACAGCCGACGCTCGCCGAGTACCAGGAGAAGATCCGCACGGCGGGGCTGCGCAGCACCGCGCCTCGGGTGGCCGTGCTGCGAGAGCTGGAGTCGGCCACCGCGCCGCTGAGCCACGCGGACCTGGTGGACTCGCTGGGGAGCCAGGGCTACGACCGCGTCACCATCTACCGGAACCTGACGGACCTGACCGAGGCCGGGCTCGTGGTGCGCGCGGATCTGGGCGACCACGTGTGGCGCTTCGAGCTGCGGCGCGCGGGCAAGGAGCACACGGGCAACCACCCGCACTTCACCTGCACGGACTGCGGCACCGTCTCCTGTCTGCCCGCGGAGTCCGTCCGCATCACCTCCGCCAAGGGCGCCCCCAAGGCCATCGCCGCGCGCGCCGTGGAGGTGCACCTGCGCGGCCTCTGCGATCGCTGCGACTGAACGCTGCCCCGCGCGGCTCCGCCCCGGCTGTCCACCCGCTGACGGCGCGGAGTTGAGCGCGAGCCGCCTTTCTGGGAGCGTGGGGCCATGCGGCGCTCACGCCTCGGTTGGGCCGGGCTCATCTCGGTCCTGCTCCATGCGGCGATCCTGGCCCTGCTCTGGGAGCAGGAGCCCGTGCGTCCTGTGAGCGCCCCGCCTCCGGAGTCACCGCTCGTGGTGGAGGTGCTCTCCTCGCCTCCCGAGCCCCCTGCCCCTCCGCCTCCCGAGCTGCCGGCCCGCCAGCCCGACGTCCTGCCTACCGGGCGGCCGGCCAGCCAGCCCGAGGCCCCACCCGCACCAGCGCCCGACCGCACGCCGACGCCCGGCAGCACGCCGAGGCCCGGTAGCGCCTCGCCGGAGGTGGCCGCGCCTGCCCCTTCTCCCGAGGACGCGCCGCTCGCGGAGGAGCCGAAGCGCCCCTCGCTCATGCCTCCCACTCCTTCGGGAGGCTGGAGCGTGCCTGGCACCGCGGAGGTGCCCCGTGGAAAGACGCTCCTCCCGGGAGACCCGAGCCTCTCTCCCGAAGTGCTCGAGGCCGAGGAGCAGGCCCGCGTGAGCGCCCGGGTGCGGACCTTCGCCGAGGATGACCTCGCGAAGCTACGGGTGGAGAACGGCCTGGTGCACCCGTACTTCAGCCAGCTCCGCACCTCGCTGGCCAAGCAGCTGGAGAATGCGCCGCTGTTCGATGTGCAGGGCACTGGAAAGCGGATCGCCCGGGAGTACCTGAAGCAGGCCCAGAGCTACGGCGCCACGGGCAGCACCGGCACCCGGGGCAGCGCCCGAGGCCCCATCGGCCGCGAGCCGCCCACCGCCTCGGAGCGGCTCGAGGCCCTCTCGAAGGGCAACCCGGCGCACGACTCGATGCGCGCCTTCCTCCAGGCTGGCGAGTCCCTGCAGCAGCTCGCCCAGCCCTCGCCGGATCTCGTCATCGTCCTGGAACTGCAGCAGGCCCCGGACGGCCAGCTGCGCTCGGTCCAGGTGGTGGAGCGCAGCGGGAACAAGGCCTTCGATGAGTACGTGCTGGACGCGGTGCCTCCGGCGCTGGCGAAGCTCACGCCGCCGCCTGGCGAGGCCCTGGGCCGGCATCCGGAGGGCATCCGGAGCCTCTGGGCGGTGGAGGGCCGCGTCATCTACCTCCGCAAGCTCTCGGAGCTGGAGGGCCAGGACGCCTGGTACGTCGCGAGCGCGGCCGGCCTGGGCGTGCTCGCCGGCACCTTCGAGGAGACCACCGGCGACGTGTACGTCATCGACCTGCGCAACCCGAAGTTCGACTGCCGTCCCCGCCTGCTCCGCGTCTGGTGAGCAGAGCAGCGCCCGCCTGCCTGTCCGCCCCGCCTGGCTGCTCTCCGATCAGGAGGGGGCCTGGCTACAACCCCCGGTTGGCACAAGCGAGGAGGCTCCCCACCGTTCTCCCCGAAGTTCATTCACTCCGTTCAAGGGGATACGGGAATGAAGAAGCTTATTGCGGCGCTGGCCATCTGCGTGGGTACCGCGGCCTTCGCGAACGACACCACCACGAACGACAAGGCCCAGAAGACCCAGCAGTCCCAGCAGGAGAAGAAGCGCGACGCCAGCCAGGTGTTCACCCAGAAGCCGGGTGACTCCATCAAGGAGTCGCAGCGCGACGCCGAGGAGGGCATGGACGCCACCCAGGTCGGCCCGAAGATCAGCAAGACGGCCAAGGACACCACCGGCATCCAGACCGAGAGCGAGGGCACCTTCAAGGCCGCCCAGGCCTTCACCATGAAGGGCACCCTCAAGGACAAGACCGCCGAGGGTGTGACCATCGAGCGCCCGGGCCTGCCGGCCGCGGACCTCGACATCCGCGACAAGACGGTGCTGTGGCTGGACGGCAAGAAGGTGGACAAGGACGCGCTGCCCGAGGGCGCCCAGGTCCGCGCGAAGTTCCAGCTCGAGGGCCAGGACATCGTCGCGGTGGAGCTGCGCGCCACCAGCGCCAAGGCCATCCCGTCCAAGAAGCCCGCCAAGCCGATGAAGGAGGACACGCTGAACAACGACGGCACCGGTGGCTCCGGCACGCTGCGCGAGGACACCCACGAGCTGGGCAGCGATGTGAAGAGCGGCGCGAAGGACACGAAGGAAGACGTGAAGGAAGAGGCGGACGAGACGCGCGACGACGTGAACAAGTCGCTGCGGTAGTCCAGACGAACGCCTCGCACGTTCGGGCCCGCTTCCTCACCGGGGAGCGGGCCCGGGTGTTTTTGGGAAAAGCCCTTCCCTCCCTGGGGTCGCACTCACCCTCACAGGGCCCTCCTTCCCCGCCTCCAGCCCGGTACGGCGTTTGCTCCTGCTCTCCCGGTGGAGGAGGCCATTGAACGTGAGACGGAGACTGTTGGGGGCGTGTGCGGTGGTGGCGATGGCGGCGGCGTGGGCCTGTGGCAGCTCTAGCAAGGGGACGCCGCCTCGCGGGGAGACTCCCGAGGAGCCTCGGCTCCAGAATCCCGTGCCGGACTCGGGCACTCCCCCGCCGGACGCGGGGAGACCAGACGCGGGCACTCCCCCGCCGGACGCGGGCACTCCGCCCGTCAACCCACCGGATGCGGGCACTCCGCCAGACGGAGGGCCGCCGCCCCAGGCCGGGCCGGGCCCCTGGCCGAACGAGCCGCTGGTCAACTACACGCAGCGCTACAACCTGGGGCGGGTGCGCTCGGTGGGCGTGGATGACGCGCACAACATCTGGCTGCTGGACGGCGAGCGCATCGGCGTGCTGCGGCCGGGGGACACCCAGCCCCTCTGGGTGAGCCACATCGGACAGGCGCGCAACGGCTTCGGGCCGGACACGCTGGCGCTGGGCTCCACGGTGATCTGCGGCGGGAGCGCGGGCCGCGCCTACGTGGGCTACCTGGCCGACACGCTGCCGAGCGCGTTCATCTACAGCCCGGATGGGAGCACGTTCCCCCGCTACGATGATCCGGATCCGAGCCGGTTCGACCCGGTGATGTACCAGGAGTACCAGAAGGGGGACATGGACGCGGTGAGGCTCACCGCCGGCGGCTCCATCGAGCTGGAGGAGCACCTGTCGCGCTCGGCGCGCTCCAACGGGCCGCAGGACATCGGCATCCGCAACACGAACGATCACCACTTCGACGAGGATCGCTCGGTGCTCACGTGCACCAAGGTGATGCGCGGGCCGTACCGGGGCGAGGTGTATATCGGCACCAACCACGGCGTCACCCGCATCCGGGGGCTCGTCTACAACAGCCACCGGCATCCAGTGTGGTTCCGGTACGACGTGGACGAGCGCGGCAACGAGCGGCGGACGCAGATGACCGGCCTCTCCTATGCGCTGGGCATCGGCCAGAACGGCGAGGTGCTCATCGGCAACGACTGGAACCTGGGCGTGGTGGTGCCGTCGCCGGACCTGGCGCTGTGGGACGACACGGCTCAGAGCGTGAACCCGGAGAAGCTCAACAGCCATCTGCCCGAGGTGAACAGCCTGGACGAGAAGGACTACTGGCGCGGCGTGCAGCAGACGAAGGATGGGAGCTACTACGCGGCCAGCAAGGACTACGGGCTGTGGCGCTTCACCATCCGGGACCGCACGGAGGCGCATGCCACCAAGGTGGCGGGGCTGCCCACGGACTCGCTGCTGTCACTGGCGGCCACGGATGACGGCTCGCTCTTCATCGGCACGGCGGGCGGGGGCCTGTGGCGGCTGGACGCGCAGCAGCAGCTCACCAGGGTGGCGGGCGTGGTGGGCAGCACCGTGAAGGAGCTGACCTACGATCCGACGGTGAGCCCGGCCATGCTCTACGTGCTCACGGACGCGGGGCTCACGGTGCTGCGCGGCCACTGAGCGGGACGTTCTTGACGGAAGACTGAAGGGGTGAGGGTGTCCACGCACCCTCACCCACCCGGCCACTCCCACGCCGAGCAACCCAGGGAGCGGCCGCGGGAGAGAACCTCAGGAATTTCCTCAGACGTTTCGCGCTTCTTCCACACCGAATCGTTGGATGCTCGTGGGGTAAGCAGGTCCACTCCCCCACCTTCATTCACGTGGGAGTCCTTCTCTAGAATTCGCCGCTCACCCCCGCCCTCCGGAAGGAACCGAATGCGCCTGCGACTCTCCCCCCGCCTCGCCCGCCGCTCCGCGAGCCCTGGGCCTCTCTCCCAGCGGCGCAACCGGCTGGCCCTGGCCCGGAATGAGGTGGTGGCACGAGGCGCGGAGGATCCCCTTCGGGAGGAGCTGCGCCTGCGCTGGCGCGATCACTTCGCGCTCAACGAGTACGAGCTCCACGTGCCCGGGCTGCACCCGGCCCATGACGGGCTGCGCGTGGCGCAGCTCTCGGACATCCACGTGGGGCAGGCCACCTCCGACATCCGCATCCGCCGCGCGGTGATGGCGGTGAATGCCTCGGCGCCGGACCTGGTGTTCCTCACGGGCGACTATGTGACGCACAGCCCCAAGCCGCTGCCGCGCGTGCGCGAGGTGCTCTCGGGGCTCAGCGGCCCGGTCTTCGTGGTGCTGGGCAACCATGACCACTGGGTGAACGCGCCCTACCTGCGCGAGGGCTTCGAGCGGCTGGGCTACACGGTGCTGCAGAACGAGCACCGGGTGGTGCACGTGCGCGGCGCTCCGGCGGCGGTGCTCGGCGTGGACGACGGGCGCACCGGGCGCGATGACGTGGAGGCCACCTTCCAGGGCGCGCCCACCTCTGGCACGCGGCTGGTGCTGGCGCACACGCCGCCCACGGTGGAGAAGCTGCCGGCGCACGAGGGGCTGGTGCAGTTCTCCGGGCACACGCACGGCGGCCAGTTCGTGGTGCGCGGCCTCACCGAGGCCCTCTTCCGCCGCGCCGGCCAGCCCTACATCCGCGGCCACTACCACGTGCGCGGCAATCAGCTCTACGTGAACCAGGGGCTGGGCTTCGGCTTCGGCGGGCCGTACCTCCGGCGCGGCACCGAGCCGGAGGTGGCCTTCTTCACCCTGCGCGCCGCGGCCGCCGTCCAGGCCAGGGGCTAGGCGCGCTGAGGCTCACGGCTCACCTGCTCGAGCCGTGAGCTCCTCCTTCCGGGGGAGGCTCCCCGCCACGGCCTCGCGCGAGTCTCGCGGCAGGAGCACGCTGAAGGTGGTGCCCTCGCCCTCGGCGGAGCGCACCGTCACCTGCCCGCCGTGGGCGTGGATGATCTCCCGGACGATGTAGAGCCCCAGTCCCAGCCCGCTGCGCCGCTTCCCGTAGCCTGAGGCGCCGGTGCCCTGGAAGGGCTCGAAGAGCGTGGCGAGCCGGTCCGCGGGGATGGGCACTCCCGGGTTGTGGACCTCCAGCGCCAGCAGCTCGCCGCGCAGGCAGCTGCGCACGAGCACCGGCACCTCCGCCCCGCCATGCTCCAGCGCGTTGGCCACCAGGTTGCTCACCACCTGCGCCAGCCGCTCCGCGTCCCACACGCCCTCCACCGGCCGCTCCTCCTCGTAGAAGAGGCGCCGGCCCGGGTACGCTGCCTCCAGCTCCTGCAGCACCCGCCGGCAGAGGACGGACAGGCTCGTGGGCTCCAGCAGCAGGGGGATGCCGCCCGAGCGCCTCGCCCGCGTGAGATCCAGGATGTCGGAGATCATCTTCGTCATGCGGTCCGCGCTCGCCATGATGCGCAGGCTCAGCTCCTGCTGCATGGGCGTGAGCGGGCCGTGGCGGGCCATGGCCCGCGCCGAGAGGCCGATGGCGTTGAGGGGGTTGCGCAGATCATGCCCCAGGATGCCGATGAAGCGCTCGCGGCACTCCGCCTCGTGCACCATGCGCTCCTCGCGGTCCTGAGCCCCCGCCAGCGCCTCCCACGCCCGGCGCTCCTCCAGCCGGGCCTCCGTCACATCTCGCACCCAGAGCGCGAAGCCATCCCCGTGCCGCACCACCGTGGCCTGCCACCAGCGCTCCTGCGTGCCCAGAGGGCAGCACAGCTCGGTGGTGTACGGCTCGCCCGTCTCGATCACCCTCACGCAGGCAGCGCGCTCCAGGAGCCGGTGCAGGGCCGCTGCCCAGTGGGCCACTCCTCCCTCCTGCAGCTCCGCGCGGGTCCGGGCTTCGGCGGCCGGGTTCCCTCCGACACACTGGAAGGTGAGCAGGCGTCCCTCGCTGTCGCGCGCCGCCTCGAAGACGAGGCACGGTGAAGGACCTTCGGCCTGAACGCTCCCCACCTGGGGACGTCCACGAACAGAAAACATCGGCATGATGACAACCCCCCGGGCGCACCGCGCTCGATCCAGGAGGCCGGACAAGGGAGAGGGAGCGGTGCGACGGCGGCAGACTGCCACCTGCCGGGTGGAGCGCGATCGTCCCCCGGTCCTAGCCGCACCGGGCTGACCAGCAGAGGACACTGCAACCTCCCAGGACCGGGAGGTCCGCTCAGTAGCGCCCCTTCACCCCCATGATGGGCAACACCACGGGCAGCCCGATGGGCTTTTTGACCAACGGCGCGCCGGGTGGGCCGATGCTGCTGTAGTCGTAGCCCACCACCTCCTTGCTGATGCTCACGTTCAGCATGTCCAGGTACGCCTCGAGCGCGAACGTCTCGTAGGCCCACGCCTTGGCCAGCCGCATGTCGAAGCGGAAGAAGGCCGGCAGCCGATCCACCTGATCCCGATCCACGGGGATCCAGTCGGCGAACTGCCTGCCGTCCGGGAAGCGCCGGACGCCCTCGCGCTGGGTCTGGTTCCCCAGCCCCGTCTCCGGACGCCCGGTGTTGAAGTGCAGCACTCCGCCCAGCGTGACGTTGTTGGCGAACTTGTAGCTGACGACCAGGTTCAGGATGTGCGTCTGGTCGAACACGAAGGGCAGGTTCTTCGCATCGATGTCGATGGCCTCGCCGAAGTCGTTGTAGCGAAGGAAGCGCGTGTACCGCGTACTGCGCTGCAGCGAGTACGAGAGCCAGCCGAACCAGTTGCCTCCCAGCGGGCGGCGGATCAGCAGCTCCATGCCGTAGGCCATGCCATGGCTGGCCAGGTCCGGCAGCTCCGGCGTCTCGGCCTGAGCTGCCTGCACCCGCTCCGGCGGCCTCCCAGCCGGCCCGACATCCCCCCCGTCATCGCCGAGCGTCTCGTCCGCGAAGGGCGTCAGCTCCACGGTGCGCAGCATCGGGTTGACGTAGAAGTCCAGGCCCACGTCGAAGTTCCTGGGCGCCTTCCACTCCGCCCCCACCGAGAACTGCAGCGCCTCCTGCAGCCCCTGATCGAGCCCCGCGATGTCCACCACCGGGAGGCTGATGAGCGTGGTGGGCGCCTGGTGGAAGAGCCCCGCGCCAGCCTTGAGCGTCAGCTCCTCGCGCAGCTGGTAGCGCGCGGTGAGCCGCGGCTCGATGGCCACGTGGTTGATGCCACCCGACAGGTGGTAGTTGTCCACGCGCAGGCCGGGGACCACGGACCACTTGTCGCTCGGCTGCCACAGCAGCTCGCCCCACGCCCCCGCGAAGACACCGACGGCCAGCGGCAGGTTGAGGCGCGCCTCGCTGATGTCATCGAGCGGGTCGTCCTCGGAGAGGATGGACACCTCGGCGAGCCTGCGGTCCAGGTCCGCGCCACTGCGCAGCGACAGCTGCTCGGTGAGCTTCGCCACGTAGCCCGCCCGCACCGCCAGGGTCCCCTGGTCGATGTGGAACTCGCCGTTGTCGTTCTGGCTCCGGTTGACCACCGCCAGCCGATCCAGTCCCCACGTCACCCCTGTCTCCAGCTCGCCGGGCCCCAGCGGCCGCCGGTCCCGGAGATCCACCCGGTGGAAGAGGATGGTCTGCTGCGCCGTGGTGCCAAACTCATCCCGCGCCTGCGTACCGAACGTGTCCGAGGAGCCGAACGCGAACAGCCGCAGCCTCCCGTCGCCCAGCTCCTGCTCCACCCGCGCCTGGTAGTCCCAGAAGTCCAGGACGATCTTGTCGTTCGTCCGGCCCGGCGGCGGAGGGTCCTGGAAGGCGTTGGCCGCCAGGGCGATGATCCACGGCGTATAGGAGTAGCGCCCCGCGATGGAGACGTTGGTGCCCGTGGACTGGAACGGGTACTCGACGAAGAGGCCCGCGTTGATCAGGTCCGCGTAGGCGCTGCCGTGGACCCGGTCGTCCTTCGGGCGGCTCAGCCGGCCGTCGATGGCGCCGCCCATCAGCCGCCCGTACTTCGGCGGCGGCGTGCCCGGGTAGAAGTCGATCGTGTCGATGAAGTCCGGGTGGAGCACCGCCGGCCCCAGGAAGAGGTGAAAGAGGATGGGGACGCGGATGCCGTCCAGGTAGTAGCCCGTGGAGGACGGCTGGCTGCCTCGCACCACCGGGTACGCCACCCCGGACACCATGCTGCCCACCCCGGGCAGCAGCATCACCACGCGGAATGGATCTCCCATGGTGCCGGGCACCTCGCGCAGCTCCGCCTCGTGCAACGTGACGCGCGACACCTCCGTGCGCTCGCGATCGCCCCGCACCACCGTCTCGTACGGGTTGATCACCAGCGGCTCCAGCCCGTACACCACCTCCAGCGCCTCGCCCGGGCGCAGGTTCTCGATGAAGGTGCTGGGCTTGTGCCCCGGTGACGTCACCCGCACCCGCTGCGCGGACGAGGGCCACCGGGCCTCGAAGCGCCCCTCCGCGTCCGTCTCCACCGGCGTGTCCGGCGCGGCGTCCGACACCAGCACCGCTCCGGGCAGGGGCCGGCGGTTGCCCTTCTCCCGCACCAGCCCCTTGAGCGTGACGGGCCTGGGCGCCGGTGCCGTACCCCCATCCCCGCCCTCCGCGACTCCGCTCGGCGCCTCGAAGCGGTACTCGAAGCCAATGCGCACCGGCACCGGCTGGCCATTCAAGGTGGCTGGGGTGAAGCGCAGCCCCGTGGCGGCGTGCAGCGCGGCGTCGTCCAGCAGCGGGTGCACGCCTGTCACCAGCTTGGCGCTCTCCACCTCGCCCGCCTCGTCCACCAGCAACTCCAGGTGCACCGTGCCCGTCACCTGCTCCGCGGCGAGCCGCGGCGGATAGGTGGCCGGCGAGTCCGCCTGCAGCGTGGGCGGCAGGAAGACGGGCTCCACCACGCCCGCATCCGCAGGCCCGCCCGTCTCCAGCGCGAACCCCGCATCCGTCCGGGACACCCCCACCTCGGTGAGCACGCCCGCGTCCGGAGCCCCCGCGTCGGCCGGCCCGCGACGGGCGCCCCACGCCTGCAGCGCGAACAGCGCCACGCCCAGCGCCAGCCCCACCTGCCAGGTCCGGCCTCCCTCGGAGGTCCTCCTCGCCGAGGCCCGTCTAGTCGCCATGTCCCATCCGCGGCTTGCGCATGGCGGCATGACGCCAGGGTTTCCAAGGGGATGACAAGCCCCGACAGCGCCCCGGAGACGCCCCGCGTGTGCTCCCTCGCCGCTCCGGGGAGCCTCGAGGCTCAGGAAGGAGGCCCGGCCCCGGAGCGAGCGGGGGGCCCCGAGGCGCCTCAGCGCCCGACGATGGCGGTCGCCACCAGGTGCATCAGCTTGATCTGCGGCCGCTGCAGCCCGCGCAGGCTGCGCAACAGCCTCCGCATCTCCGGCGTGTCGTCCAGTTCGGAGGGCACATCCTCGGCATAGAGGGACTCGCCCGGCCCCCCATGGCGCGGGGCAATGCCCATCAGCTCGTCCGGGTTGCTGCGCAGCGCCAGGCACATCCTCAGCAATGTCGGCACGCTGGGCAGCATCTTCCCCCGCTCCATCCGCCCATACACCTCCGGGGCGACGCCAATGCGCCCGGCCACATCCGCCTGCGTCAGCCCCGCGCGCATCCGCGCCAGGCGCGCCGCCTCGCCGACCGTCGACGCCAGCCTCTTCTCCATCCTCCGTACCGCCGGGGGCACTCCAGCGCCCTTGCGGCGCGGGCCTCGGCGTCCCGAGGAGGACGAGACCGTAGAACCTTTCAGGTTGGATCTCACCACACGAACCTTGCGCACGTTGCAGGCTGGCCGGGAGTCACCCCACGGCGCTCTCCGCCAGCGACGGCTGTATAACCTGCCACGTCGGGAGCACCTATCCCTATTTGCCAGGTCCTACCCTATTCGGCAGGTTGGGTTCCTGCCCCTCCTGGCGTCTAAGCCCTGGATTTTCCGATTATGCCGCGCGCCTGTGCCGCCCCGCGTCAGACACGCCCTGTCAGGTAGGACGACACCCAGGCGGGCGCAGGTGCTCCCAGGTCCTCTGACCCGACCCAGCAGGTGACGGCGGCGTGCGGACGGACCATACTCTCCAGGTCCTCCCTGTCGCAGGAGTGTCGTCATGCCGTCCCTGTCCCTGAAGCCCCCTGCGCCCGAGGTGCTGCTGCGGTCCGGACGCACCTCCTATGAATTCGTCCGCTGGCTGGGGCTCGCCCACCACGGCGAGCTGGTGCTGGCCTGCCGCCGGTTCGACGGGGCCTTCAGCGGCTTCAGCGTCGTCAAGCGCCCCGTCGCCCCCGTGTCCGACGAGGCCCGCCGCCGGCTGCTGGAGGAGTGCCGGATGGCCTCGCAGCTCCACCACCCCAACATCCTCGCGGCGCTGCAGCTCAAGGGGCCGGATGAGCTGCCCCACCTGGTGATGGAGCACGTGGCCGGGTGCCGGCTGGAGGCGCTGCTGGAGGCGTCCCAGCGGGCGCAGCAGCCCCTCTCGGAGGCCTTCGCCTGCCATGTGGTGGCGGAGGTGGCGGACGCGCTGCACCACGCGCACTCGCTCGTGGACGAGCACGGGCGCGCGCTGGGCGTCGTCCACCGCGATGTGACGCCGCACAACATCCTCCTGGGCGAGCACGGCGAGGTGAAGCTGCTGGACTTCGGCGCGGCCTGGTCCCGGCTGTCCGGGCGCGTGAGCAGCGAGGGCCCCGCCGTGCAAGGCAGCCTCGCGTATGCCGCCCCGGAGCACGCCCACCACCTGTCGCTGGATGCGAGGGCGGATCAGTTCTCCCTGGGCATCATCCTGCTCCAGCTGCTCACCGGCCGGCACCTCTTCGAAGGCGCCGAGCGCTTCGACGCACGCCTGCGCCGCGGCCGGCCCCCCGAGAACGAGGCCACGCGCCGGTGCGCCCAGGAGCTGGCCCAGCGCATCCGCGGCTATTCGAAGGAGGACCTGGCGGCCGCCACGCGCTCCGTGCCCGAGGCCCTGCGCCCCCACGTCCTCCGCGCGCTCGCGCCGGAGCGCACGGAGCGGTTTGCCTCGTGCGCCCTCCTCTCCCGCGCGCTGCGGGAGCACCTGCGCGACAGCGGGCAGTACTTCGGGAGGCACGAGGTGCTGGCCGAGCTGCTCACCCTGCGCTACGTGGCCGTGCGCGTGGAGGCCGGCGAGTCCCCCGATGACGCGGTCCGCGAGCGCTACCTGCAGGATCCGGGCCCTCGCTCGGCCCCTCGGGCCCTGGCCGGCCTGCGTGCCGCTCGCCCCCGGGGCTCCCCGCGCCGCCGCTGATCATCGACTAGCCAACATCGCGTCCTTCCGGGAACTTCACTCCGGCCCGCGTTCGTACGAGTCTCCGGGTTCGCGTGGGACCGCCCGGACCAGGGGGAAGGACTGCAATGCTGGAGCACTTCCGTATCCTCGTCGTGGAGGATCACAACGACAGCCGGGAGATGCTGGAGGAGTTCCTCACGGAGGAGGGCTTCACGGTAGAGACCGCCGTCAACGGGCTGCAGGCGCTGGAGCGGCTGCGGCGCCCTCCCCGGCCGGACCTGGTGCTGCTGGATCTGATGATGCCGGTGATGACGGGGTGGGACCTGATGGCCCGGGTGGCCGAGGAGCCCTCGCTGTGGGGCCTCCCGGTCATCGTCGTGTCGGGCGCGGGTGCCACTCGGCCCGTGCCGCGCAACGTGCTCACCTCCATCCCCAAGCCGCTGGACCTGAGCCTGCTGATGGAGACGATCTCGCGCCTGCGGCTGGAGCAGCAGGGCGCGACCGTGGCCGCCAGCCGCTAGCCCCGGCTGCTACGCCGAGGGGGCCGGCTGGGTGGTGGCCACCATGCGGGGCAGCACCACCCGGAAGGTGGTCCCCGCCTCGGCGGTGGAGGCCACCTCGATGTGGCCTCCGTGCCCCCTCACCACCTGCTCGACGATGTAGAGCCCCAGCCCCAGCCCCCCACCCTCCGAGGAGGCGCGGCGGAACGGATCGAACAGGTGGGGCAAGGCCTCGGGGGGGATGGGGTTGCCCGCGTTGTGCACCTCCAGCACCACGCTGTCCCCTCCATCCACCAGGGAGAAGGTGACGGGCGCCTCCTGCGGGCTGTACTGGAGCGCGTTGCCGCCCAGGTTGCTCACCACCTGCACCAGCCGGTCCGCGTCCCACGCCCCTTCATAGCGCCCCGGCTCCACCTTCAGCCTCAGGGTGCGCTCGGGCCAGGCCGCCTCCAGCTCCTCCACGCCCTGCCGCAGCACCGCGCGCAGATCTCCGGGCACGCGGTGGATGGGGATGCCGCCTCCGAGCCGCCCGCGGGTGAAGTCCAGCAGCTCGGCGATCATCCGCTTCATCCGGTCCGCGGACTTGGCGACGCGGGCCGCCGCGCGCTGATCCCTCGCGGACAGCGTCTCGCTGTGCAGCAGCTGGGTGACGGACAGGTGGATGGCGTTCAGCGGGTTGCGCAGGTCATGGCTGACGATGCCGATGAGCTTCTCACCAAACTCGGCGGCCTGACGTGCGGCGGCCTCGGCGCGGCGCAGCTCTGTCACGTCCACGAACGTCACCACCGCCGAGGAGATCTGCCCCGCCCGGTCCCGGATGGGAGAGCTGGAAGTCAGGAGGATGAGGCGGTGGCCATCCGGGCGCCGGATCTCGACCTCCTCGCCCTGCACCACCTCGCCCGTGAGCAGGGAGCGCGCGAGCGGCCACTCCTCGGGCAGGTAGGGCCGGCCATCCGGGTGGAAGCCCGGGTACGCGGAGTACTCACCCACATGCTCGGCCTGGATGAAGGGCATGCCGATGATCTCCTCCACCCGGCGGTTGCCCATCACCAGCCGGCCGTTCGGCGCCTCGGAGAGGATGACGCCCGCGGGGAGCTGATCCAGCACCGCCGCCAGCCGCGAGCGCTCGGCCTCGATGTCCGTCAGCAGCCGCTGGCGCTCGGTCTCCGCGTTGCGGCGGTGGGTGATGTCCAGGAAGGTGGCCGCGCGCTGCACCACCTTGCCGGACTCGTCCCGCAAGCTCGTCACGTGTGTGAGCACGGGGATGCGGCTGCCGTCCTTGCGCAGGTGCATGGCCTCGTACTCGTGGTGGAGCTTGGAGTGGGCGGCGGCCACGTGCCGGTCCAGCACTCCCCGGGACTCGGGGGCGACGGTGTCCGCCAGGGGCCGGCCGATGAGCTCCTCTCGCGTGTAGCCGTGCATCCGCGCGAAGGCCGGGTTCACGTCCTCCAGCACGTCCTGCCCGGCGCTCGTGAGCGCCACCCCCACGCCCATGAGGCTGAAGATCTCCTCCCACCGCTTGCGCTGAGCCTCGCTCGCGCGCAGCTGCCCCAGGGACTGCTCGACCTGCGCCCGGGCCGTCTGCTCGCTGGCGTGGGCCCGCACCCGGGCAATCATCGACGTGGTGCGCGCCGCCATCGTGCGGAACAGCAGCAGGTCCTCATCCGAGAACTCGTAGCTGGAGCGGCTGCCCATATGCGCCACGCCGAGCAGCTCCTCCTCGAGCAGCAGCGGCACGGCGTAGAGGGCGCGCAGGCCGCTCTGGCGGATCACCTTGCTGCGCACCCGCGGATCCGTGGCCGCATCCCGCACGATGACGGGCTGGCGGGTGGCGGCCACCTCGCCGGAGATCCCCTCGCCGATGCGCACCCAGAGGCCCTCCTCCAGCGAGATCCCCACCGAGCTCGCTATCCGGAGGATGTCTCCCTCGCGCAGCATCACGGCCACCGCGTCCACCACGGGAACGGTCTCCTGCAGCACCTGAAGCAGCCGGGGCAGGAGGGCGGGCAGGTCCGGGCTGCCAATGGCCGCGGCGGAGACGCGATCCAGCGCCTGGAAGGTGCGCTCGCGGGCGCGCATGTAGCGGGTGACCGAGGCGGCCACGGCCTCGTCCACGGCCTCGTGGAAGATGGCGGCGGCCTCCAGCGAGTCCTTGGAGCCGTGAGCCGCCCACAGCCGCAGTACGCACCGGCGCAGCAGCTGGTACTCCTTCACCACCTGCCGCAGATCGAACCCCTCCGCCTGCCGCTCCAGGGAGTGCACGTCCGGGACCCGGCCGAGCGAGGTGCCCACCTCCGCATCGCGAGCCCCCGACATCACCGCCGCGATGCTGTCCAGCAGCATGGGCAGGTGGTCTCGCAGCGCGACCTGCGACAGGAGCTGGGCGGCGGGCAGCTGGCGCACCTCTGCCTCCCATTCCTCCAGAATGGTGTCGCGGTGGGTGCGGAGGAAGTCTGCCAGTGGGGAGGGCACGCGAAGTCCGAGAGAGGGAGCGGGGGGCTCCGGGCAACGCCAGGCAACGAGCGCTCAGGACGGCGGTGCCGGGAGTTCCTCTTCCGGGCTCCGGAGCTCGAGCAGGTGGAGCAGGCCGTGCTTCCAGTCCACGGAGTACAGCACGTGAAAGCCCGAAGGCAACTGGCACACACGGGAACCTTCAGCCCCCGGCTTGTGGCTCTCCTGGCCGAGCAGCGGGCCCGAAAAAATCGCGCCCAGCTCATTCAGCACGCGCTCGCGCACGGCCGCCTGGCACGTGGAGAGCACTCGCACGGCCTGAGGCATGAGCTGGAGTCGAAAGGCCATCGGTATTGTCCAAAATGCGCATGAGCCCCAGGGCGGGCAAGCGGCCCACCGGCCCGCGGACGTGACCGTCCATCATCGAGCGGCGATATGAGCCCGCAGGGTGGGTCACACGGCACCACCTTCGCTGTCATCCAGTGGACGATCGCTCGTGGGTGGACAGCCTCTGTACAGGCCCCTCTGTCGCGGATGAGTCCCTATTGGACGAGCACGCGCCGAGCGGTCCCCTCGGCCAGCTCCACCCGGAGCAGGCGGCCGGCGTTGTCGAAGAGGAGCAGCTCCCCGCCCGAGAAGCGGGCCTGCACGCGCGCCTCGCCCTCGAAGAGGAGGTGCGCCCGCGGCGTGCCGCCCTTCCCGGTGAGCTTCAGCTCGTGGCCCTCGGCGGCGGCCAGGTTGAACAGCGTCCACGGTGGCGAGAAGAGGAGGTCATCCATCCGCTCCACCTTGCCCGTGGCCTCGTTGAGGCTCACCATCGGCAGGCCGTCTCCCGTCCGGCGCGTGGCGCGTGAGCGCAGCGTGGGCCCCCCTGGCAACGAGTACGTCCACAGCTGGGGCTCGTCGCCCCAGGTGGCGAACCGCAGCGCCTCCGCGTCCGCCTCGAGCGCCATCACCTTGCCGCCCACCTGGGACACCCGCCAGAGCGCGCGCAGGCCGTCCACCGCCAGCGCGTCCACCGCCATCACCGTGTCGCCCTCGGCCAGGAACCACAGGTTGCCGTCATAGCTCGGGGCAAAGGCATCCACCTTCGCGTCGCACCAGTGCGTGGCGCGCCGAGGGCCTGGCTCGATGCGGGAGATGCGCTTGAGCTCTCCCCGGGGCGCCAGCGCCAGCACCCGGTCCTCGTGCACCGAGGGCACCAGCCAGAAGGCGGGCACGTCGAAGTGCGCCACGCAGCTGCCATCCGCGCGCACCAGCCGCACCCCCGCCTCGCCCAGCGCCAGGAGCACGCGCTGGCTCGACAGCGCCACCGCGTCATAGATGGGATAGGGGCCGGCCTCGGTGGCGGTGATCCGCTCCTGCAGCAGGGCGGCTCCCGACTCCTCGGCCCAGTTGCGGCGCCGGGGATCCGAGATGGGCGGGAGATCCGCGCGCAGCGCGCCGTCCCCCACGTCCCTCAGCAGGCGTGCGAGGAAGGTCGAGTCGATCCGCGTATGGCCCGCGGCCCGGTCTCTCAGGAGCGCGCGCACCGAGGGCCCCACCAGCGCCGTGCGTGGATCCGAGCGCGCCTCGGAGGCGAGGACCTCTGCGAAGGCAAGGCGCTCGGCGGCGCGGGCCTGGCTCTCGTCCTCCAGCAGCTCGAGCGCCTGGGGCCGCGCCGCCTCGAAGGAATCCGGGAAGGCCGAGACGAGCCGCGCCAAGGCCCGCGCTCCGCCCACTCCTCCCACCACGGCGCCCTGCTCCAGCCACGCGCGCGCCAGGGGACGGGCATCCTCCAGCGGCCAGACCACCACGGCCGCGCGCAGGTAGTCCCCCGCCTCGGCCAGCGTCTCCGCCCAGAGCAGCCGCAGCGTGCGCGCCTCGGCCGGGTGCGTGCGCTCCAGCCGCAGCACCGCGTCCGGGAAGGCCCCGCTGCGCCGGGCGATGGCCACCGCGCGCTGGAGCTCCTTCGCCAACAGCCACTGGCGCACCACCAGCCCTGGCGCCAGCCCCCGCCCCTCGGCCAGCTCGGCCGCGAGCTTCAGGCGCCCGTGCTTCTCGAGGAAGGACACGGCCTCCTCATGCGCGCCGAGCAGCTCGGTGAGGACGAAGGCCGCCTCGTCGATGCGGCCCTCGCGCTCCAGCCGCTTGAAGGCCGCGCGGTAGCGCTCCTTGAGCGCCGCGTAGATCTCCTGGCCACCGCCGAAGAGGGACGCGGCCCCGCCCCGCTGCGGGCGGATGGTGAGGCTCTCACGCGGGCCTGGGAGCCCCAGGGCGATGCGAGCCTGCTCCGTCATCTTCTCGTCCCCCAGGGGGATGGCGTAGCGCAGCGCCTCGTTGAGGTCACCCTGCTCGAACATGTCGAAGAGGCGCTGGACGTACTCCGCTTTGCGCTGCCCCAGCAGTGGGCCGAGCGGCGTGTTCCGCAGCAGCCACTCGGAGAGGCGCGAGAGGAGCCCGGGCCCTTGTGGCGGGGGAGGCGTCGTGGGCTCCCCAGGCGCCGAGCGGCCCTTTCCCGAGGCGGACGACGAGGACGCGGGGGTGGCCGGAGAGAGCGCCTCCCGCAGCCGCCCGAGCATGCGCGTCAGCCAGGAGGGCTTCACGTCCCGCGGCGCTTCACGGGGCCGCGCGGTGGGGCTCTTGCCCGAAGGAAGCGCGGGTTTGGCCTCGGTGCCCATCCCACCGGAGCCCAGCGTGCGCTGGAGCCAGGACGCGAGCCGGCGCAGGGCCGAGGGAGCGGTGGCGGCCGGTGGTGTCTTCGCGGCGCTGGCGGCCTTCGCAGCCTCCGTTACGGGGACGGCCTTCTCGCCTCGCAACCACGCGCGCAGCCGATCCCACAGGGAGCCTTGGGAGCGCGCGCTCGCGGTCCGTGCGGGCTGGAGCCCCTGAGGCTCCGCGCGCCCTTCCATGCGCGCCTGCATCGCCTGGGCCTCGGGATCCGGCGGGGGGACACCTTGGAAGAGGCTGCGCGGGGGCTTCTCGACAGACTCCAGGACCTTGACGGGCGGCGGAGGCGCTCCGAGCCCCTTCACCGGGACAGTGGTCCACCCAGAGACATCGAGCCACGCCGCCACATCCAGCCGGCGGGAAGGCTCTCCCGGGAACACCTCCGCGTGGCCCGCGCGCACCAGCACCAGCGAGCCAGGAGGTGGCGCGAGGCGCTCACGCTCGGCGGCCGAGAGCGGCGCGGACAGGAGCACCCCCTCCTCCAGCGTGAGGGGCAACCCGGGCGCGGTCTCGCACTCCACCGGCCGGGTCCGCGGCAGCCGGAGGAGGAAGCCTCCCGCGAGCTCGAAGACGCTGGTACCCGGCGTCCACGCGGCGAGCACGCGCCCACGGACTCCCCGCTCGCCCAGCACCGAGGGAGCGAACCAGAAGGCCGCCGCCACCACGTGGCCGCGGTGGACGTGCAGCCGGGGCCTCACGGGAGCCGCGCTCAAGAGCCCTCCTCCGGCGCGGCGCGGTAGAGGGCCTGCTGCTGAGAGAGGCTCCACACCACGAGTTCTCCCTTCACGGTCAACCACGCGAGCACGGGCAGGCCATGGCTCGCCGCGGCGTGCACCACCTCTTCCGAGGCGCGCGCCACCGGGTGGGTCCCACGGGCGCCAAGCAGCGTGAAGGTGCGCCGGTCCGGCCCGAGCAGCACCAGCCCCGGCTCCTGCACCTCCCCGAAGCTGACGGCCACGCCCACCACCTGCGAGCCCGCCGGCACGTTGAGCTGGACCTGGCCCTTCTCGAGCAGCACCTGCCAGGTGCCGAGCCGGTGGCGCACCGCGAGCAGCCCTCCCTCCGGGTGGCCGAACGCCTGCGAATACTGGAAGCCGAAGAACGCCTCGCCCTCTCCCGGTCCGAGCGGCAGGTGGCGCTGGTGGTGGTCCTCCAGGAGGCCCAGCCACACGCCATCCATCGAGGAGCCCTCCTGGGGGGTCATCACGAAGGCCGGCTTGCGCCGCACCTCGGCCAGGGCACTGGCCCGATTGGACAGCAGCGCCGGCCCCTGCTGGCTGACGATGAAGAGGCGGCCTTCACTGTCACGCACCAGCACGCGCTCGCGGTCGCTCTCGACGAGGGAGGTGGCGAGCCCCGGAGGGTGGTTCGGCGGCGGAGCATCTGGCAGCAGCCCCTCGTAGCCCAGGTAGGGAATGCCGCGAGGCCTGTTGCCTCGCTGAGCACTCTTCACCCCACCCTGGATCCAGAGCACCTTGTCGTCGCGGGACAGCACGAGCAACCCGCCATTGCGGCGCCAGCCGGCGGCCACCAGCCGGTGTCCCGAGGGCGGCTGGAAGCGCCGGGGCTTGGGGAGGGTGGCGCGCGGTGAGTGGGGAATGGGCTGCGCGGCCACGCTCCCATCCATGCGGGAGAGGATGAGCCGCGTGCCATCCGCGGAGAAGAAGAACGACCGGAAGCGGCCCGCGCTGGACAGGCGCACCGGTATCGCGGCGCGCGAGCTGAAGGGATCTCGCAGCAGGCGCACGCACTCGTCCGGAGGGGGCAGCTCCAGCTCCACGGAGGTGGGAGCGCGGGCGATGCGCCGCACCGCGACCGAGAGCCGGCGGACGCTCGGGGCCCCCACCTCCTCCACCTCGACGCGGGACAGCTTCGAGGCCTCCTGCAAGCGGCCGAGCCGCGAGCTCCCCACGAGCCAGGCATCCTCCGGGGCCGAGCCGAGCTCCAGGGCCTCGCGCCACCGGGCCACGTGGGCGTCCGTGACGGGGGCCACGCTGCGGGCAGAGAGCCAGGCCTGGACGCTGGCGGAGGTGACGGAGTGGAAGGGGACGCGCTCCGGCGAGTCCTGGAGCACGCACCATGCGAACTCGGCGCCGGAGGCCTCGGCGCGGCGCTGCAGCACGACGAGCGCCGCGAGGTGGGCGATCCGGGGAGCGCCGAGCTGATCCGGTCCCGCATCCAGCAGCGCCACGGTGCGCCGCGAGCCCTGGGGCTGCTTGAAGGCGGGCTTGAGGAAGGCGTGCTCGCCGAAGGCCGCGCGGCGGATGAACTCGTCGGGAGACTCCAGGGCGTAGAGCCACTCGGTGAGCAGGAGCCGCTCGTAGGGTCCGCGGCGAGTGAGCCCGTCATAGCCCTGGGGCTCACCGCCCTCCGTCTCGCCGCGGGGCCGAAGCGCGCCGATGGCCGCGGCCAGCCGGGCCACATACGGCCCAAGGCTGAGCGCGAGATCCTCCGGAAAGATCGAGAGCTGCAACGCCCACGGGCGCAGCGGAGGAGGCAGGCTGCTCACGGCGAGCCCTCCTCGGTCTTCAACCAAGCGGCGAGCGTCTCACGGGCCACGGCACGCGCGGCGCCCACGGGGATGAGGAGCCCCGGGCGTGGGAGCACGGCGAGCGGTGTCCCCGCGCCGGCATGGGCCACGAGGGCCCGCTCGAGCAGGGCCGGCGCCACCTCGGGCGCGAGCGCGCACGGCAGCAGCAACGAGGGCGCAGCGGCGTCTCTCCCCAGATACACAGCGCCATCCACCCACGGCAGCGAGGCCGTCTCTCCCAGGAGCACGAGCACGCCCGAGCCGGCCACCCCGCTCCAGGCGCCGAGCTGCCTCTCCTCTGAGGCGAGGGCCCTCCGCGCGAGCGCGAGCGCCACGGGCCCCACCCCCGCGACGGCGAGCGCAGCCAGCGGTTCCTTCCGGGGACTCCAGGTCACGAGGCTCAAGACAACCCAACCTTAGATCAATGAGGCCAGCGGGCCCGTCATGCCTGGGCCACGGCCTGGGTGGGGCCTTCGAGCGCCGCGCGGACCTCCTCGCGCAGCACCTGGAGATCCGGCGGGAGGGCCTCGGGGGCAAACCCCGCATCCATCTCGCGCACCACGCCCTCGAGCTTGAGCCGCCACGCGGCGTAGTCCTCGGTGGAGCCGCTCACCGGCACTCCGTCCAGCACCTCGCGCCCCGCCCGGGCGATGCGCTGCGCTCGCGCCAGCGGCCCCGCGCTCGCCTCCAGCGCCGCCGCCGCGAGCGCCGGGTTCTCCGTGGCGGCCAGCAAGTCGCGCAGCACCTCGCGCGCCAGCGCCTGCCCCTCCTTGGTCGGCACCGCATAGATGAGCGGCCAGAGATCCGCCACGCCCGGCGACTGCCGCCCCGCCAGCGCCGCCGCGGCCGCCATGAGCCGCTGCACCTTCACCGCACGCCGATCCGACAGCCCGATGCCCGCCGCTCGCAGCGTGCGCAGCGCGTGCGCCAGGTGCGGACGCACCGGCCCGAGGTCCGCCTCCTGGGCCGCCCGCGCCAGCACATCCAGCGCCTCCAGCGAGGCCTTCCGCGCGTCCAGCTCCCGCCAGAGCGAGGCTCCCCCCGCCAGCAGCTCCTCCAGCCGCGGGTCCGGGACGGGCTCCACGAAGATGCGCGCCAGGAAGCGGTCCGCGAAGGCGGCCAGCGACTCCTCCTCGGGCAGCCCGTTGGAGGCACCCACACACACCCGCAGGGGCACCTTCATCCGCGTATGCCCACGACGGAAGGTGCGCTCATTGAGCACACCGAGCAGCGTGTTGAGGATGGCGGTGGAGCCGAGGAACACCTCGTCCAGGAAGGCCACCTCGGCCTCGGGCAGCATGCCTGTGGTCTCCGTCTCCACGGTGCCCTCGCGCAGCTTGCGCAGGTCCACCGGCCCGAAGATCTCGGAGGGCTCGGTGAAGCGGCCGAGCAGGTACTCGAAGTAGCTGCCACCCAGGGCGCGCGCGGTGCGGCGGACGGCCTCGCTCTTGGCGGTGCCCGGCGGGCCGATGACGAGCAGGTGCTCACCGGCCACGGCGGACAGGGCCACCAGCTCCACCATGGCCTCGCGCTCGACCAGGCCCCGGCCCGCGTCGGCGAGGGCATCCCGGAGAGAGGCAGCGGCGTCTTCGAAGGTGAGGGACATGGGCGCGCAGTGTACGAGGCCGGGCGCCCGATTCCGAACGCTGAACCAGACCGGGGGGGGCGGTGGACCGGCCCCCATCCCTCTGGGCTAGGCTTCAGGGGTGATGCGACGTGTAACCGAGCTCGGAGTGGTGGTGCTGGGGGTGCTCCTCTGGGCGGGGGCGGCCCAGGCGGGCGAGTGGCGTGGGTACCTCTCCCTGGGCGCGGGCATGGCGCTCGACCGCTACAGCGAGTGGGATGCGAAGGGCGCCGCCATCAACGTGTACTTTGGAATAGAGGCCCCTATTGGCCTGTCCGTGGGCGTCTACGGCGAGGCCGCGGAGACGTGGGGCCAGAAGTTCGAAGATCTTCAGCAGAACGCCTCCAGCCGGGTGCAGCTGGACTATCAGCAGTACGGGCTGGAGGTTCGGTTCCGAGGGTTCCGGGATCGGATGATCTCTCCCTGGGCGAGCCTCCGGCTGGCCCGCAGCCGCTCCAGGCCTCAGACTCCGGACGAGTTCGGACAGCTGGTGCGCCAGGAGTTCCAAGCCCTCGGTGGGGCGGTGCGCTTCGGGCTCGACTGGTGGCTGGGGATGAACTGGGGCCTCACCGGGGCCACGTCCTGGCAGTGGTGCGACGTGCGCTACGAAAAGGAGGCGGTGAAGGAGTGTGCCAAGCCCATCAACACGATCCTCCTGGGCCCCACGATCCGCTTCTGACCGGCCGCGTCAGGCGCTAAGGTGACGCGCCTATGAACCGCGAACATCACCGCTGGTACAGCCACCACCTCGGCCGGGACATGGAGCTGCTGCTCTACGGACATGGCGGGGAGCCGGTGCTGCTGCTGCCCACGAGCCGGGGCCGCTTCTACCAGAACGAGGACTTCGGGCTGGTGGGAGCCATCGCGGACCGCATTCAGGCGGGCCGCTACCTCGTGGTGTGCGCGGACGGAATCGACGAGGAGAGCTGGCTCAACCGGTACGCCCACCCGCACGACCGGGTGGCGCGGCACGCGGCCTGGGAGTCTTACCTGCTCCACGAGGTGGTGCCCCTGCTGAGGAGCCGCAGCAGCGGTGGGCGGCTGACGCTGGCGGGGTGCAGCTTCGGCGGCTTCCACACCTACAACACGGGCCTGCGCCACCCGCACGTCTTCCAGCGGCTCATCTCCATGAGCGGCAAGTTCGAGACGGAGCCCTTCCTCGACGGCTACCACGACGAGAGCGTGTACTTCCACTCGTGCCTGCAGTGGCTGCCGAACGTGTCGGATCCGGGGCAACTGCACGCGCTGCAGCGGGTGGAGATGATCCTGGCCGCGGGCGAGCACGACTTCTGCCGGGGCTCCAACGAGAACCTCTCCAAGGTGCTGTGGAGGAAGGACATCGGCAACCACCTGGCCATCTGGGGAGGCGGCATCCACGACTGGCCCACCTGGCGGCAGATGATCCAGATGTACCTGCCCTGGTAGCCCGCGCTCAGGGGCATGGGCGCATTCATTGCGTTCAGCCCCGCGGAGTCCGCAAATTTCCAAGGGACCTTGCCCAGGAAAACTGGCGGTAGCGAGGCACTCGGGGTGCCGCGCTGGACCGGGGCCTCATGCTCTGCCTACCGCGCGTCGAGCACGACGAGGGCGAGCAGAAGCACTGTGGTGAAGCAGAACACCGGGATGGTCAGGAGCGTCATGCCTGACGGTATCTGCAAGCCGGATGCCGCCGCCTGGATAACGGTGTCCTCCCTCTAGGCTTCCAGGGGGCGCAGCGTGCCTGCGCTCAGCCTGTGGAAGCGCCACAGCAGGGCGAGCGCCACGGCGATGAGGCCCGCGCACAGGCCCCACCAGATGCCGATGATGCCCAACTTCAGCCCGAAGCCCAGCACCAGCGACAGCGGCAGGCCGATGACGTAGTGCCCCACCATGTTGGCCAGGAAGGTGAACCGCGTCTCCCCCGCCCCGCGCAGCACGCCGGCGCCCACGCCCTGAATCCCGTCGAAGACCTGGAAGACAGCGCACACGATCAGCAGGGGCACCACCAGCGGCATCACCTCCGCCGAGGCCCCCGCCAGCTCGGACAGCGGGCGCGGGAAGAGGGCGAACACCAGCGCCGACAGGGCCATGAAGCCCGCCCCACCCGCCAGCGCGACGAAGCCGCTCATCCGGGCCTGGGGCGTGTTGTGCGCGCCCACAGCCCAGCCCACGCGCACGCTGCCCGCGTTGCCAATCCCCACCGCCATGGTGAAGGAGAGACTGCCGAAGGACAGGGCAATCTGGTGCGCGCCCATGCTCGCCTGCCCCAGCTTGAAGGCCAGGGCGCCCGCGAGCGCGAAGACGCCGATCTCCGCCGCGATGTGCAGTCCGATGGGGAGCCCCACCCGCGTGGCCTGCCTCAGGTCCGCCCACACCGGGCGGCGCACCGGCTTCGCCCCCGAGGGGCCCAGGCCGCGCAACGCGAAGACGATGATGCCGAGCTGCACCATCGTACAGAGGAGGGTGGCCAGCGCCGCGCCTGCCGCGCCCATGGCGGGGATGTCCCTCAGCGGCCCAAAGCCCTCCGGCAGCACGCTCCCGCCGAAGACGAAGAGGATGTCCGCGCCCAGGTTGAAGATGTTGGCGACCACGGTGGCCACCACCAGGGGCCGGGTGCTCGCGGCGGACTGCAGGTAGCCGCGCACCGTGAGGAACGCGAGCATCAGCACCAGGCTGGGCGCGCGCCAGTACAGGTAGGCGCGGGTCTCGGCCAGCTCCTCGCGGGCGTAGCCAAAGAGGGGCAGCACCTCGGGCGCCACCACCACCATGCCGCCCAGCACCACGCCGGCGAAGAGCGCCATCCACCCGCCCTGCCACAGCAGCGCCCGGGCGCGGGACGTGTTGCGCGCCCCGAAGGCCTGGGAGAGCAGCGGGTCGAACCCCATCATCAGCCCCATGCCCAGGCCGCTCACGGCGAAGAAGAGGCTGTTGGCCAGGCCCACCGCGGCCAGCGCCGAGGTGCCTGCACGCCCCACCACCAGCGTATCGACCAGGCCCATGAGAGCCTGGCCGCCCTGGGCGATGGACATGGGGATGGCGAGCTTCATGAGCTCGCGGAACTCCTCGCGGCGGGACTTCACGGGCGCAGACATGGGGCAGGGCCGCCTATAGCAGTCTTCTCGCGCGGAATGCGCTGCTGAAGAGCCGACGGCGCCTGCTGACCCCTGCTGACCCCGAAAAAAAGGCGGCCGGCTCGCATCCCCCGAGGGAGCCGACCGCCATTCCCTCTGCAGAGGGGGGTGCTGCGGGTTACGGCATGAAGAAGTCCGGCTGGAAGTACGAGGTGGCCAGCGGCACCTGCAGGTTGCTCACATGGGCCACGCGCACTCCCGCATCCGTGATGGCATAGACATAGTCATCCGCCATCACGCTGCGGCGTACGCTGGGCGTCCAGTACCACGTCCAGTTCCGGTAGTTGAAGGACTGATACACGTCCGACATGGAAACATTGCCCACTGGGGTGAAGCCCGTGGAGGCGTCCACGCGGAAGACGCGCAGCTCGCTCCGGAAGCTGCTCCAGTAGTCATAGCTGCCGGGGATGTAGTCCGAGAAGGGGATGGCCAGCAGCCCCTTGGCCGGGAAGAAGTTGAAGGCCTTGTGCTCGTAGAGGGCCTCGCTCCAGCCGTACGCGGTGCCGACCAGGCGGGTGAACGTCTCCTTGGGGTCCGACGGATCCGTCACGTCGAACATCGACAGCTTGAGGGCACGCTGGCGCCAGTCCGTCTGGTTCTCCGGCACGTAGACGCCGATGGTGATCAGGTGGTTCTCATCCAGCGGGTGGATGTAGCTGGAGAAGCCCGGCACCTTCAGCTCGCCCACCTTGCGCGGGTGCTCCGGATCGCTCAGGTCGAAGGTGAAGAGCGGATCCACCTGCCGGAAGGTGACGACGTAGCCCTTGTTGCCCAGGAAGCGGGCGCTGTAGATGCGCTCGCCCTTGGCCAGCTCCTCCGTCTGCCCCACCTTCTCCAGCCGCCCGCCCTTCTCCCGGAAGGTGAAGAGGCGGTTGGTGGTCTCCTGGCGGCCCCACGGGCTGTCGTCGTCCTGCTTGAAGGTGCTGATGGTGCTCGCCACGCGCAGCACACCCTGGTGCTCGTCCATGCTGAACTGGTTGAGCAGGTGGCCCTCCACCAAGCCGCTGCCCACGTAGCGCGCGGTGCCCGGGTCACGAAGGTCGAACTTGTGCAGATACGTGTAGTCCTTCTGCCCGTCCTCCGGCCACCACCACCAGTGCTGGCTGGCCAGGTAGAGGCTGTCCGTCGAGGCGTACACCTCGCCCGGATCGGTCACCAGGCTGGTGCGGCGCACGGTGGACTCGGCGGCGGTGGCGTCCAGGCTCAGCGAGGCCACGGTGACGAAGCCCAGCTTGGCCGGCGTGTTGCTGCGGTAGAAGTCCTGGCAGTCGTAGCCCACCTCCACCTTCGAGCCATCCGCCAGCTTGCGCCAGCCGCTCGGCAGCCACTGCTTGAGGGTCTGCTGGCGGATGGCCTGCTCGTTCTGCTCCATCAGCCCGTCCAGCGCCTCCTTCAGCAGGCCCTCGTTCTCCCAGAGCCCCGGCGAGTACTCGGGCCACCAGCGCATGGCCTGGGGATAACGGAAGGAGTCGTTGAGCAGCAGCCGCACCGCGCCGTCCGTCCGTCGCGCGTGGGCGTACGAGCCCGGGATGAAGAGCTCATCCTCGACGCGCGGCGAGGCCAGGTTCGACACGTCCACCACCGTCACCTTGGTGGCGTTCGCGCCGTAGTAGCCGCACCCGCCAAACGGATCGCACGGCGCCACGTCCATCATGCCATCCGGCTTCCCGTCCGCCCCGGAGCCGCCCCCCTGCACCTGCAACGCCACCTGGGAGAAGATGACGACGCGGTTGTCCTTCAGGAACATCTCCCGCGGCCAGCCCTCCAGCGCCAGGCTGCCCACCGCGCTCAACGACTCCGCGGGCCAGGAGCGGTGCACGTACAGCTTGCGGCCGGAGATGACGAAGATGCGCGTGCCGTCGTTCTTCACGAAGTCGGCCTCGTCCACCCCCGCCACCTGGTTGTTGGTCTCGGTGTAGTCATCCGGGCCACGCGGTGCCGGCGCCGAGACGTCACCGCCCCCGGGCGCTCCCGTGGTGGGGCTGGGGCTGGCCGGTGGCATGGCGTTGCCGTCCTCCATGACGGGGATGCCAATGCCGCCACCGCGCCCCCACTTGCCGATCATCTCCTTCTGCCACGTGAGCTGGGCTCGCATGTCGAGGACCGCGGTGTCCTCGATGTAGGACTCCAGGTCCTCGCACTTGTCGAAGCTCTTGAGCTGCGCCTGCATCTGCACCGGCTGGTTCTCCGGGATGCCTCCGCGCCCATTTCCACAGCCCACACCCAGCAGCGCCAGCCCGAGTCCGCCGTATCGCAACCACTTCATAGGTTCCTCCGTGATGCTCCGGCCCGCCGGGGTGCCTGATCCGGCAACCCGGCCACGTGTCGCGCCGGGCTCTGTGCCAGCCACGTGCCAAGGCGCTGCGGCTGGGATTTCGAGAGCTTGGAGGAGGCGTGGCCTCTCAGAAACCTGAGGGACGCATGGGGAGGGCGAGCGAAAAACCGAGAGCCCGGGGCACGAAGCGCTGAAGCTGCGCGGCCAGCACCGTGTCCACCCGCTCCAGGCGCAGCCCCATGCCCGCGGGGGCCTGGAAGGCCGCGCCGCGGCGCAGGGGGTTGGACCAGGCCACCACCGCCTCCACGGAGGAGGAGATGCGCTGGCCGGCCAGCGTCACCCGCAGCACCAGCCGGGCGCCCGCTCGCGCCGGCGTCAGCGTGCGCACGAAGAAGCCCTCGGGGCTGGCGTCGGAGCTGAACCCCGTCAGCGGAGGCCCGCAGCGCGTGGAGAACTCCACCACGGAGAACAGGGGCACGCGCTCGGCGGCGCGGATGGGCGCCACGCCCGGAGCGAGCCGCTCCAGCACGCGCGCCACCAGCGCATCCGGCGCCATCATGCGCCGCTCCAGCAGCGCCTCGCCGACGAGCTCCCGGGCCCGCGCATGCACGTCCGTGGGCTCCTCCACGCCGGCCACCAGCACCAGGGGCTTGCGGGGCAGCAGCGTGCGCAGCCGGCTCGCCAGCGCCAGCCTGTCCTGGAAGGCGAAGGAGCGCGACACATCCACCACGAGCCCATCCAGCCGCGGGCCATGCGCCACGGCCAGCGCCTCCGCCTCCACGCCATGCCGGGCATAGAGGACGTGGAAGCCCTCATGCTCCAGCGCTCCGCCCAGGAAGGAGCCCATGGAGCGGCTCCCCTCCACCAGCAGCACGCCCAGGCCGGGAGGAGGCCCCTGCCGCCCCTGCTCCCGCGCCGCGCGCACCGCCAGCACCTTGGCCGTCAGCGCCTCGAACTCCACGGGCTTGGGCAGGAAGTCGTCCGCCCCGGCGCGCGAGCAGAGCATCACCTCATGGGGGGCGCTGGCGCCGGTGAGCATGACGACCGGCACCCTGCTGGCGGCCGGGTGCGCCTTCACGCGCCGGCAGGCTTCATCTCCCTGCATGCCCTCCATGCGCAGGTCCATCAGCACGAGCGCGGGCACCCGGTGCTCGAGCTCCGCCAGGCAGGCGGTGCCGCTGTCGAACGACACGGGCGCGCAGCCCAGGCGGGACAGGTGCTGACACACCACCTCGCGCACTGCCTGGGAGTCGTCGACGACGAAGACTTCGTCGCGCGTGAGAGCCGGCTCCATGGTCACCCCCCGAATGGGAATCCCTGGAGCTAGCCCCCCCTGGGAGATCCGACCATGTAAGGGGTTCAGCGCTGTGCATGGGCGGACGCCCCAACAGTGCGAGGCGTGACACGCCGCTACGACCGCCGATCAGTTCCGGACAGTGCGCCCAGCTCAGGCCGAGCGGCCCGAGAGCACCTGGGTCAGCTGGCGTGCCACGTTGGCGCACTGCTCAGCGTTGTGGGTCTGGAGCGCGGCGCGGCCGGTATCCAGCAGGCTGCGGATGTTGCCCACGGCGGTGTTGGCCTCGGGGCTGGGGTTCTCCTCCGCGTTGTGCTGGAGCAGGCGCGCCAGCTTCTCGCCGCGCTCCAGCAGCTTGCGGAACTTCTCCTCCGCCACGGCCGCGTCCTCCTGGGCCTTCTCGACGGCGTAGCGGGCCTGCTCCCGGGAGAGCTTCTCCGCCTCGGACAACGGCAGGCTGGTGCGCGCCTCCAGCCGCACCTCCTCGGCCAGGCCCGTGCGCAGATCCGTCGCGCGCACGGAGAGAATCCCCTCGCTGGAGAGCGCGAACGTCACCTCGATCTGGGTGTCCGCGCGGTGCCCCACCTGCAGGTTCTTCAGCACCACCTCGCCCAGCTTGTGGCTGTCGTCCTGGAACTCGGCCTCGCCCTGGTAGATGGGGATGCGCACCTCGGCCTGGCCTCCGCGGCTGGGCAGGAAGATCTCGCGTGCCACCACCGGCACCGCCGTGTTCTTGGCGATGAGGCGCTTGATGCGTCCACCCAGCATGCCCACGCCCAGCGACTGGCCAGCCACGTCCAGCAGCAGCGCCTTGCCGGACTGGCGCACCAGCTCCTCCGCGTGGACGGCCGCGCCCAGCGCCACGGCCTCGTCCGGGTTGACGTCCCGGGACGGCGCGCGGCCGAAGAAGTCCTCCACCAGCCGCTGCACCAGCGGCACGCGCGTCATGCCGCCCACCAGCAGCACCACGTCCACCGCGTGCGGATCCATCTTCGCGTCGCGCATCACCCCCTCGCACACGGCGAGGCAGCGGCGCGACAGGGGCTCGGACAGCGTCTCGAAGAAGGAGCGCGTGAGGACCGTCTCGACTCCGGTGAGGCGCCGGTCCGGCGAGTTGTAGTCCCCCAGGGCCGCCACGGAGATGACGGCCTCCTCCTGCTCGGTGAGCAGGCGCTTGGCCGTCTCCGCCGCCACCTTCAGCCGGCGCATGGAGGAGGTGTCCTTCGCCACCGCCTCGCGCAGGTCCTCCTCCACCTGCGCCACCAGCCACTGGACGATGCGCTGGTCGAAGTCCTCCCCGCCCAGCGTCGAGTCGCCCCCGGTGGCCTTCACCTCGAAGACGCCGTCCTTCACCTCGAGGATGGACACGTCGAAGGTGCCGCCGCCGAGATCGAAGACGAGCGCGTTGCCCTGGAAGCTGCGCGACAGCCCGTAGGCGAGCGCCGCCGCGGTGGGCTCGTTCACCAGCCGCAGCACCTCCAGGCCCGCGATGGAGGCCGCCTCGCGCGTGGCCGAGCGCTGGTTGTCATCGAAGTTGGCGGGCACGGTGATGACGCAGCGGCTGACCTGGCGCCCGAAGTGGGCCTCCGCGTCCAGCTTCAGCTCGCCGAGGATCATCGCCGCCACCTGGGTGACGGGCATCACCTTCCCGGCCAGGCGCACGCGCACATCGCCCGTGGGCCCCGGAATCAACGGGAAGGGCACCATCGCCTGGGCCTGCTCCACCAGCTCCGGCGTGCAGCGCCGCCCCAGGAAGCGCTTGGTGGCCCACACCACGCTGTCGGGGTGCTCCTCCGCCATGCGCTGTGCGGCCACGCCCACCACGCGCTCGCCGTCGCCATCCAGGCCGACGACGGAGGGGGTCAGCCGCCCCCCAGCCCGCGCGGGGATGACTCGCGCCTTGCCACCCTCGACGGTAGCCACGGCGCTGTTGGTGGTCCCTAGATCGATGCCAATGACGGGTTCTTGCATGGGCCTGATGCGGTTCCACCGTTGGAGGGCACCCCTCGCCGCCGCCGGCCAGCGTCGCCCCCTCAGGGAGTACCGGCAGAGGCTACCTCCCTTTCGGGCAGTCCAGCCAGTTGCCAGCCACCCACCCCAGTCATTGCCCGGGCCCTGGGGCCGTGCTAAGGGCGCGACCGCCATGGTGAATGTGTCCATTGCCCGCCGCTATGCCCGTGCGCTCCTTGACGTCACCGCTGACGCCAAGAGCGCCGATGCCGTCGCTGATCAGCTCATCGCCTTCGTGAAGGCCTACGAGTCGAACCCCGAGCTGTCGGACGTGCTCCTCAACCCCGCCTACTCGCGCAGCCAGCGCAGCAAGGTGGTGGAGGCGATGATCCAGATGACGGGCAACATCGACCCCACCCTGGCCAACACCCTGCGGCTGCTGGTGGACCGCAACCGCCTCATCTACCTGCCGGATATTGCCCGCGTGTACCGGGACATGGCCGATGCCCGTGCCGGCCGCGTGCGCGGCCACGTCACCAGCGCCACCAAGCTGGCCCCGGACGCCGTGGAGCAGCTGCGCAAGAACCTCCAGCAGCTCACCCAGCGCGACGTCATCCTCGAGTCCCGCGAGGACCCCAGCCTGCTGGGCGGCGTGTCGGCGCAGGTGGGCAGCGTCCTCTTCGACGGCAGCGTCCGTACCCAGCTGGAGCAGATGCGGCGCCAGCTCAAGAGCCACTAGGCGGCGCCTGGCAGCGCGGGGAGGAAATTTCTCGCGCCAGCACCCTACGCGGCAGGTTCTCCCGGGCTCCTGGGCAGCCCGCAAGCCGTGCATTTCCAGCAGGTCCCGAGACAGGGTATACTGAGGCCAGTTCCGTGGACTGAAGTCCGCGATTCCTGGCCCACCTGCTCATGGCGCAGCCTGCTCTTTCGCTCAACACCCTTGGTGCACTGCCCGTGGCGGTGCCGGAAGAGGCCAGGCCATTTCTTCAAGCGCTGCTCAACGCACCAGGTTGGGCCGTGGGCTTCCTGGACCGGGAGCTGCGCCTGCAGTGGGCCAACGACACGCTGGCGGGGCTGACGGGACAACCCCTCTCGTACCAGCTGGGCCGCTCCGTGGCGGAGCTCTGGCCGGGGCTGGCGTCGGCGCTGTCGCCGCTCTGTGCGCGCGCGCTGGCCGGAGAGACCCTCCAGGGCGTGGCGGTGACGGGAGCGGCGGACCTGACCACGACGGGGGAGAAGCTCCACCTGCGGCTCAGCCTGCTGCCGGCAGTCTCCGGCGGGACGATGGCGGGGCTCACCCTGCTGCTCCAGGACGAGACGCCGCGGGTACGCGAGGAAGAGCTGCTGCGCGAGTCCGAGCTCCGGCTGAAGGCCCTGCTGGACCTCTCCTGTGATGGGTACCTCCTCATGGAGAGGGGCACGGTGCTGGAGGCCAGCCGTGGCGGTGCCTCGCTGCTCGGGTGCACCCCGGAGGAGCTGGTCGGACAGCCGCTGAGCCGGTTCCTGGCCCCCGAGTCCCGCAAGTCGGCGCAGGAATACGAACAGGTGGAGATGCCGTACGAGCTGCTCGCCCTGCGCTACGGCGACCAGCGCATCCCCCTCCAGGTGCTCGGGCGCGAAGTGACGTTCCACGGCCGGCCGGCGTGCCTGGTGGCGCTGTGGGACATCACGGGGAAGAAGGTGGCCGAGCAGAACGCGTCGCGCGCCGAGTACCTGCGCGAGCAGCTCCTGGGCGTCGTGGGGCATGACCTGCGCACTCCGCTGAACACCCTGCAGCTTGGGATCTCAGCCCTCCAGCTCGATGGGAAGCTGGAGGAGCACCACACGCGCCAGCTCACCATCATGGGCCGTGCGGCCCGGCGCATGGAGCGGATGATCCACGACCTGCTGGACTTCACCCGGGCCCGGCTGGCGGGTGGCATCCCGGTGACGCCCACGCCCATGGCCATGGGGGCGGTCATCGAGCGGGTGATGGAGGAGTACCGGCTGGCCCACCCCGAGCACCCCATCGTCCCGTCCACCGAGGGAGACCTGGCGGGCCACTGGGATGAGGCACGGCTGGCGCAGCTGCTGGACAACCTGCTGCAGAACGCCCTGCGGCACAGCCTCCAGGACATCCCGATCAGGCTGCTCGTGAAGGGCGAGCCGGCGGGCGTCACCTTGACGGTGCTCAACAAGGGCCCGCTGCTGCCCCCGGAGGACCGCGAGGCCATCTTCGAGCCGTTCCGCCGGGGCAAGCGGCCGGCCGGCGAGGGGCTGGGGCTGGGGCTCTACATCGCCAAGCAGATCGCCGAGTCCCATGGCGGGCACATCACCGTGGAGTCCAGCCTCGAGCTGGGCACCAGCTTCAAGGTCTGGCTGCCCCGGCGCTCCTCCTCCTCCCGCTGAGCCCGGTTTCCGGGGGCCGCTGGGCCGGGGTGGGGAATGCGGCGCTAACCGGGTCGATTACCCCTCTGTCGTCCCCTCCTGACCGATCGCGTTGCGGTGCTGGGAGTCGCGTGGTAAGGGGGGCCCGCTTTGGCTTCCTGGTGGCCCTGGCGCCACCCCACTCCGAGGACTCAAGACGCCCATGGAAATCCGCGCCGACGAGATCAGCAGAATCATCCGGGAGCAGATCAAGGACTACGGCAAGAAGGTCACCGTCGCCGAGACTGGCACCGTGCTCTCCGTGGGCGACGGTATCGCCCGCATCTACGGCCTGGAAGGCGTGCAGGCTGGCGAGCTCGTGGAGTTCAGCAACGGCGTGCGCGGCCTGGTGCTCAACCTCGAGGAGGACAACGTCGGCGTCGCCATCATGGGCGAGTTCCGGAACATCCGCGAGGGTGACTCCTGCAAGCGCACCTCGCAGATCGCCTCGGTGCCGGTGGGCAAGGGCCTGCTGGGCCGCGTGGTGAACGCGCTCGGCGAGCCGGTGGACGGCAAGGGCCCCATCCAGTCCACGGAGATCCGCCGCCTGGAGATCAAGGCCCCCGGCATCGTCAAGCGCAAGAGCGTGCACGAGCCCCTGCAGACGGGCCTCAAGGCGCTGGACGCGCTGGTGCCGATCGGCCGCGGGCAGCGCGAGCTCATCATCGGGGACCGGCAGACGGGCAAGACGGCCGTCGCCCTCGACACCATCCTCAACCAGAAGGGCCAGAACGTTTACTGCATCTACGTGGCCATCGGGCAGAAGCAGTCCACGGTGGCGCAGGTGGTGGACAAGCTCTCCAAGTTCGGCGCCATGGAGTACACCACGGTGGTGGCCGCCAACGCGTCCGACCCGGCGCCCATGCAGTTCTTCGCGCCGTACACGGGCGTGACGATGGGCGAGTACTTCCGCGACAACAAGATGCACGCGCTCATCATCTACGATGACTTGTCCAAGCAGGCCGTGGCCTACCGCCAGCTGTCGCTGCTGCTGCGCCGGCCGCCGGGGCGCGAGGCCTACCCGGGTGACGTGTTCTACATCCACAGCCGCCTGCTGGAGCGCGCCGCGAAGCTGTCGGACGCCGAGGGCGCGGGCTCCCTCACGGCGCTGCCCATCATCGAGACGCAGGCCGGCGACGTGTCCGCCTACATCCCGACGAACGTGATCTCCATCACCGACGGGCAGATCTTCCTCGAGACGGACCTGTTCTTCTCCGGCGTGCGCCCGGCGATCAACGTGGGCCTCTCGGTGTCGCGCGTGGGCTCGGCGGCACAGATCAAGGCCATGAAGCAGGTGGCAGGCTCCATGAAGCTGGAGCTGGCGCAGTACCGCGAGCTGGCGGCGTTCGCGCAGTTCGGCTCGGACCTGGACAAGGCCACGCAGGAGACGCTGGCGCGCGGCGCCCGCCTGGTGGAGCTGCTCAAGCAGGGCCAGTACGAGCCCATGCCCGTCGAGAAGCAGGTCATGCAGATCTACGCGGCGACGAACAAGGACGACCCGAACAAGCGCGGGTGGATCCGCAACGTGCCGGTGACGGACGTGCCGCGCTGGATGAAGGAGTTCCTGGAGTTCATGGACGGCAAGCACCCGCAGGTGGTCAAGGATCTCTCCACCAAGCGCGAGTTCACCGCGGACATCAAGACCGCGCTGAACAAGGGCATCGGCGAGTTCAACGAGGTGTTCCAGCCCACGCCGGGCGCCAAGGCTTAAGCGGCTCCAGGCTGAAGGACCCGAGGCCCCGCGCTCCCTCTCTGGGAGGCGGGGCTTCGTGCTTCCTACTTCCTGGACTGCTCGCCCTTCTGGGGCTCCCACTTGCGGGTGGACTCGCCCACGGCCTCCTCGGGCCACTCCATGCCGCTGGGCACGACGATGGCGCCGGCCTCGGCGGCAGGCCGGTCTGGCAGCGCGGCAGGCTCGAGCACGCCGGGCGAGAAGGAGATGAACTGCGCGTCGAACTCGCGGATCCGCCCGGTGGCGCCCTTGCGCTCCACGGGGCGCGACAGGATGACCGCGTCCGCGCCGGACCTGCACACCGTCTCGCTCAGCAGCGCCTTGCGGCCGCTCGCCGCCAGCCACTCGTTGCCCGTGAGGTTCAACGTCCCGATCACCTCGTACTCCTGCGGGGGCTCGCGCTGCTCGTAGACTTCGAACTGGCAGTCGTCGGGCTTGGGCGGGCGCTCGGCGAAGAGGCGAATGTCCTGGAGCTGTCCCGAGGTGGCACAGGCTCCGGAGAGCACTGCCGCGGAGACGAGGGAAAGGATTCGGGTGGGGCGCATGGGCTCCTCTCGGTCTGTCCCGTTCAACGACAGCCGGGACAGCCCATATCGCCCAGGTGCTTCTCCGGCCCCGCCCTCAGGCGCTCAGCCGGGGGAGGATGCCGCGCAGGCTCCGGTCCACGCCGCCGCGCGGGCCCAGCTGCTCCATCGCCTTCACCTCGTACTGGAGCGCGTTGTCGCGCGCGACGAACTGCACGTGCGCTCCGAGCGCCGCGGGAAGCGCGAGGTCCAGCTCGTAGATGTCGCCGGCCACCAGCGTGGACTCGGGGCTCGTGCCCGTCGTCTTCCAGATATCGCTCAGCGCCTCGTAGTACCGGCCCCGCCGCAGATAGACGGGACGCGGCAGAAGACCCTGGGCGAAGGAGATCGACTCGGGCAGCGCCGCGAAGCGCGCGTCCATGGGCTGCGGCTCCTCGATGAGGTACTTGCGCGCATCGCCCTTCACCTGGAGCCGCTCGCGGCCCTTGGGCGACAGCCGATCCAGCTTCGCCTCCACCAGATCCGTGTGCGCGTTCGTCACCACCCAGATGGGAAGCCCCGTGGCGAGCAGCGCCTCCAGCACCTCCTTCGCCTCGGGCTTGAAGGCCGTACCGGTGAGCTTGTACGCCTCGCGGTAGAGCATCTGGAGGGCCTCGTGGCGCTCGGAGGGGTCTGGCAGCACTCCGAAGCGGCCCATGAGCTGGCGCGCCACGCAGTTGGACAGCAGGTACGGGTCCGCCGTGGCCGGCGCGACGACACGTCCTCCCACGTCCCAGCCAAACGCGTGCGCCCCGGCGAGCACCGCGGCCTCCTCGTCCCGCCAGGCGGCCTCCACGGTGGACGGCTCCTTCCCGAGCAGCTCCGCCAGCTGGCTCTTGAAGTGCCGGACGAAGGGAGCGCCCTCCGCCACGACGTCGGTGAAGGTCCCGTCGAAGTCCAGCACCACGCAACCGATGGCCATGCCTCTCCCGCTCTCCTCTATAAAGGGGACGATCCGGATACCACGTCCCACCCTCTGGCGCGAAGTGGGCAAGGTGACGCGTACGGTTGGAGCCACGAGGAACAACGCGCCGCGGCACGAAGCCTCTCCACCTGAACACCCGAGGATGTGGCAGAGCGGCACCGCTGCTCGCCTTGAGGCCCACCCCAGGAGGGCCGCTAGCGTTGGGACTCCAACAATCCGAATTCGGAGGCCCGGCATGGAGGCAGCCCGAAGCGCAGCGGACCGGCGACGCAGGGCGTGGCTGCCGTGGGTGCTTCTGGCGGCAGTGAGCATGGTGGCGGCAGGAGGGGGGCTGATGGGCTCCCAATCGCTCTCGGCGCTGATGGAGCGCAACGCCCAGTTGGAGCAGCAGGCGCTCGAGTCCGAAGCGCGGGTAGAGGAGCTTCAGGTGCTGCGCGCGAGCATGGAGCGCCGGCTGAAGCTGCTGGAGCTCTCCCAGACGGGCACCGCGGCCCAGCGCGAGGGCGAGGCCCGGAAGGCGCGGGAGGCGGACGCGCAGTTCGCCCGGCGTGAGGCGGCCCGGCAGACCCTGGAGAAGAAGCTGAAGACCGAGCTGGCCCAGGGAGACGTGTGGCTCGACACCTCCCGCCCCGAGTCCCTGCGCGTGGAGCTGTCCGAGCGGCTCCTCTTCGAGCCGGGCCAGGCCGCGCTGCTGCCCAAGGGCCTGGAGGTGCTCGCGCGCGTCGGCGCGGTGCTGGCCTCGGTGGAGGGCCACGCGGTGCAGGTGTCCTCGCACACGGACGAGCGGCCCTCCTCTTCCGGCGCGGACGCGGCGGGGACGAGCTGGGAGCTGTCCTCCGGGCGAGCCACTGCCATCGTGCGCTCGCTGCTCGCAGCCCCCGTGCGCATGGCCCCGGAGCGGCTCAGCGCCACGGGCCATGCCTCCTTCCGGCCCGAGGTTCCGATGGACTCGCCGCAGAACCGCTTGCGCAACCGGCGTGTGGAGCTGGAGCTGTTGCCCATGCCCGTGCCTCCGGCGTCGCTGCTCGCAGTCACCGAGCCCACGCCACCCCCGATTGCCTCCGCGAAGGCAGAGCCGGCCCATGCCAAGTCCGGCAAGAGGTCCGGCCGGCGCTGAGAGGCCACTCAGCGCCTGTTATCCCCGGCACAGGCTTGCAGCGCCTCATCCCAGCGTAGTCGTGAGCACCGCTCGAGGAACTGCGCAGCGGCCTCCTCAGCCGCTCGCCTCGCCCGTGAGGCCTCGGAGGCTCTCTGAAGCGCGGCATCAAACCGCTCGCGAGCCTCATCGGCCAGCCTCCGCACATCCACGGGACTGGCCAGGTACGCTGCTGCCAGCCCGCCGGGGCGGGTGAGCGCCTCGTAGGCACTGCGCAGGCGGCCGAAGCCTTCCGGGTCCTGGTGAGGCGGGTGGCGGGCCAGGGCGGCGAAGTACGCGCGCTTGATCGCTGCGGCATCCAAGGTGGGCGACACGCCCAATACGGAGAACGGCTCATCCCGTGGCTTCATCTGGAGCCTCCCTCCCCATCAGGGTGAGAGGCCCCCGTCCGGGGCGTCTCCTCATGATGCGCCTCCTTCCCGGCGGGAGCCTTCCGAGTCTTCGACGGCACCTTCTTCTTCCTCGGGGCCTTGCGCCTCTTCAGCCGGACCCGATGCGCGCGCGCCAGCGCCAGCGCGTGCAGCATTGCCGCCGAGACCGTGGAGGGGGGCTGAGCGGCCTGGGCCAGGAGGAAGGCCTCCAGCACGGGATGGAGATGCTCGCAGGAGACGCCCCTGCGCTCACAGGCCACCGCCGCCTCGGCCAACGCTTGCACGTCATTCGCGCGCCGCTCCATCCACTGTGTCCGGACGCGCCGGGCGAGCTCCTCCCGCCCTGTCCCATCCATCGCCCGCAGCACGTCGATGAAGGCGGCATCCCCTCCGTGAGCCCCCAGGTACCGCTCGGCGGTCTCCCACGCCTCGGCGTCGGAGGAGGCCTGAACCAGCGCCTCGTTCAAGAACTCCACCTGGTAGGCCAACATCCGGGGACCGAACCGGCGCCAGATGCGCAGGCCCTCCGGGGGCAGCTCCATGAGCGACATGGCCGCCTCCAACCCTTCCTCCGCCTCCAGCAGGATCCTCTCCGCATCCTCCAGGCTGTGCGTGCCGCGCAAGACCCGCTCCAGCTGCCGCTTCGCCTTCTTGTCCCGGGTCCGGTCCAACAGAATGACGATGGCGCTGCTCAACACGGACCGCAGCTCCTCTTCAGCACCCTCCCAGCAAGCCTCCACCCAGGACTCCACCCCCTCCGGCTTGAAGGTGAAGGCCACACACTCGACCAGCTCCGTGCGATCAACGGGCTTCGCTGCCTTCAACCAGGCGAGCAAGGCGGGGAGCTCCGCTGGGATCAGCCGGCGCAATCCCTCCTGAAGCCACCCCGGCGCGATGTCCGCCTCGGGCTCGTGCTCGTCCCACTTCATCAAGGCGCGCGCCCAGAGGGCTGCGTCCGGAGCGAGGAGCAGCAGCGCTTGGTAGAGGCGCAGCGCCTGCGGCAAGACCGCCTCCGAGAAGTCCATCTCCGACACGGCCTGCACTACCCAGGGACGAACGTGTGGATCGAGCGCCGAGGCCTGGGCAAGTGCACACCAGGCCTCGGCTTCCTCAGCTCGCGAGAGGCCTCCCTGCGGAAGTTGCGCGGTCATCGCCCGCAGCGCCTGGAGGGCCAGGTCAGCCACGAGGGGAGAGGCCCGGGTCTCACGCACCGCCCCGGCCAACAGCAAGGCGGGCTCACAGAGCGAAGCAGGCCCCTTGGCCGCCGAGGCCCGGAGCCACAGCTCCCGCGCCGCCAGCTGCCCGGCAAGCTCCCACACCGCACGGGCCACCTCGGCCCGCGCCTCCCGCGCCCACGCCTCGACGCGGCTGGCGAAGACGGGGAAGGGCTCGAGCGCGCACAAGGCGAGGACTGTCTCTTCCACCTCGGCCACGGTGCGAGGGGGCGGCAGGGCCGCGCGCGGCCGGACGGACTCGATGCCCAGGCGCGAGTCCACTGCCGACAGGCATGCGAGCACCGGCGTCACGGCCTCGGGAGCGGGAGTGCCCTGGGCAGAGAGCCATGCGTCCACGGCCACGGCCAGCCGAGGTGCACGCTCTCGCGCCGTCTCTGCCAGCGGCCGCCACATCCTCTGCGCACGCGCCCACTCACGCGCGCGGCCCGCCGCCCACATCAACGGCCAGTACGTGGAGCGAGCCTCCTCGGGTTCCACGCCTCTCTCCACCAGTCCCGGCTCGGCGTCCGCCCTCGCGGACAGGGTCCCGAGCATTCCCCAGGCGCCGCGGCGGTGTTGCTCATGGACGGCCCCCCGGAAGAGCGCGGCGGCGCCAGGCATCAGCTCCTCCCTCAGCGGCCGGGACAACCGGAGCAGCGCGGTGAGCGCGCTCTCCAGGTCCCCGCGCTCCAGGTACTTCCGAGCGTCCTCCAGCCACCGGCGCTGCTGGCGCTCTTCACGGTCGTGCCTTGCCATGGCTCAGGGCTCCGGGCTCTGCGGCTCGTGCTCCAGGAAGAAGTCCAGCAACGCCTCTTCGGCGCGCTCGTGGGCCGAGCCTTCGCTCCGCGCCTGCTCCTCGAGCAGCCGCTCCAGCTCGGCCCGCGGGCCTGGAGCGAGGCGCTCCAGCAAGGCCCTCCCCTTGCGAACCACCACGCTCTGCGCTGCCTGGGCCTGGGTGGCCTGGCCCGCATCCGCCACAGAGAGGGCCACCGTCTTCGCGTTGTCCGTGCCAGGCTGGTTGACAAAGACCTTCACCACCCCGTTGAGGTCGTAGGCGAACTCCACCCGCACCGGCGAGTACTCCGGGCGGGGCTCGAGCGGGAAGTCGAAGGCCCCCACGCGCGTGTTCTCCGACACCCGGGGGGACTCGCCCTGGAACACCTCCACATGGATGCGCTGCTGCTCGGGCACCATCGTGTAGAACTCCCGCACTCTCACGGCTGGCATCACCGTGTTCCGGCAGATGACGGGGGCGAAGGTGTCCGGCTCGGCCAGCAGCTCATCCCGCTCCCCGAAGACACGGATCCCCAGGCTGTGGGAGGCCACATCCACGAGGATGCGCTCTACGGGCTCACCCGTGAGCAGGCCCGCCTGGATGGCGGCGCCCAGCCCCACTGCTAGATCCGGATCCACCTCCTCGTGGATGTCCACCCCGAACGCCTCCTCGAGCAGTTGGCGCACCCGGGGAATCCGGGTCGAGCCACCCACCAGGCAGATCCGCGACAAGGCCTGCTTCTCGAGCCCCGCGTCCCGAACCACCTGGCGTGCCAGGGCCACGGTGGACTCGAGCAGCGGCTCGAGGAGGGTCTCGAGGGCGCTCCTGCGCACCTCCAGCTCGAGGTGGATGGGCTTACCCTGCACCTGGGTGAGAAACTCCTCGCGCACCTGCACGGCGATGTCGGCGGAGAGACGGATCTTCGTCTCCTCGGCCAGTCGGCGCAGGCGCGCCATGGCTCGCACGTCCTCACGGGGATCCACGCCCTGGTTCCGCTTGAGCTCCTCGAGGAAGAGCTGCACCAGCTTGTCATCGAAGTCGTCACCGCCCAGGTGGGTGTTGCCCGCGGTGGCGCGCACCTCGCGCACCCCCTGGAACACCTCGAGCACGGACACATCGAAGGTGCCGCCCCCCAGGTCGTAGACGAGGACGATCTCCGGTTCGGCGCTGCTCGCGGCCTCCGGGGAGAGGACCCGGTCATAGACGAGCGAGGCGCTGGTGGGCTCGTTGAGCAGCCGCAGCACGTTCAGCCCCGCGCGTTCACCGGCCGCGAGGGTCGCACGGCGTTGGGCATCGTCGAAGTAGGCGGGCACGGTAATGACGACCTCCCGAACGGGGATGCCCGTGGCCTGCTCCGCGCCGTGTTTGAGCGCGGCCAGGATATCGGCGGAGACCTGCTCTGGCGGCAGCTCACGCCCAGCGAGGTGGTAGCGGTGTGACGTCCCCATCTTGCGCTTCACCGACCGGACGCAGCGCTCGGGCCACTGCAGCTCGAGGTTGCGCGCCTCGCGCCCCACGACGACACGCTCCTCCGTGTAGAGCGCCACCGAGGGCACGATGGGGCTGCCGTCGACGGGCAGCGCCACGGGGCGGCCATCCACCAGATGGGCGATGACCGAGTTGGTGGTGCCGAGATCAATCCCAAAGGCGTGGCTCATGGGTGCTTCCTCACGGTGATGGCCTCGCCCTCGCGAAGCAGGTGCTCCCCCCGAAGAACGGCGGCACGGACGACGCGGACGATGGCCCCCTCAGCGAAGCGGGAGTCGGCCTCAGTGCCGACGACGCGGAACATGCGTCCGTCGGGCGGATCACCGATCGGTGCCAGGCGCATCAGCCCCGAGTGCGTCAGAAAACTCCCGAGCCGGGTCACCACCCCTACCAGGCCGGGCGCGAGCGCTGGGTCCGCCAGGCGCACTGCCTCATCCAGGAGATCCAGCGCGTCTAACAGCGCGTCCCATCGAGGTTCGGCCCCGGAGGGGACGCCTGCCGCAACGCCTTTCTGAGCGGCGAGCGTGCCCCTCAACTCAGCCAACCCTCCCTCCAGCTTGCGGTCCAGATCCTCTACCTGGAGGGTCAGCCGGGCCTGGGCACGGGCCGATTTCTGGAGGCCTTCGGCCAACGCAGCGGCCCAAGGGGGAGGCGCCTGCGAAGAGCCTGTTGCCTCTGGAAGTTCATGCACTTCCGGATGTGCCTCAAAGAGGCGGCGAATCCACGTGAACATACTCGGCCCCTACCACAGAGGTGGAGAGCATGTAACCTAATAAGTAGGGTGCCAGGCGCGCAACCCATGAGATCGGCTCAGTACAATGCAGAGCCGATAGAGCGCTCCACCGGAAGAGGTCACATGCGCTCCCCGGCTTGCCTGCCGGCAGCAGCAGCTCAGGAGCTCAGCGGCCTCACCTCGTCAGCACGGGCGATGCGGCGCAGCTCCGGGAAGAGCCACGCCCACAGCAGCACCACGACGCAGGTGCCCACTCCGCCCAGCATCACCGCGGGCACCACGCCGAGCCACTCGGCGGTGAGGCCGGACTCGAACTCGCCCAGCTCGTTGGAGGCGCCGATGAACACCATGTTCACCGCGCTCACCCGTCCGCGCATCTCCGGGGGCGTGGCCAGCTGCACCAGCGTCTGCCGGATGACCACGCTCACCATGTCCGCGGCGCCCAGCACCACCAGGGCCCCCAGCGACAGCGCCAGGCTGCTCGAGACTCCGAACACGATCGTGGCCACGCCAAAGATCGCCACGCACACCAGCATCACCACCCCGGCGTTGCGCCGCAGCGGGAACATGGCGAGCGACACCGCGATGAGGGCCGCCCCCATCGCCGGCGCGCTGCGCAGCAGGCCCAGGCCCCAGGGCCCGGTGTGGAGGATCTCCTGAGCGTAGATGGGCAGCAGGGCCGTCGCGCCGCCCAGCAGCACCGCGAAGAGATCCAGCGAGATGGCGCCCAGCACCACCTTCTGCCGCCACACGTAGTGGATGCCCCCCAGCAGCCGCTGCCACGAGGTGGCCGCCCGCTCCATGCGTCCCGTGCGCACCCGCATGAGCGCCAGCATCGTCGCGGCGCCCGCCATCAGCACGGCACAGGTGAGGTACACCCCGCTCGCATGCACGCCGCTGTAGAGCAGGCCTCCCACCGCGGGACCCGCGATGGTGCCCACCTGGAACACCGTCGAGTTCCACGCCACGGCCGTCGACAGGTGCTGGGCGGGCACCAGGTGCGGCACGAGCGACTGGCCCGCCGGACCCGCGAAGGCGCGCGCGGTGCCGATCAGCACCAGCACGATGTAGAGCGGCAACGTCTCGCGGGTGCCCGCCCACGCCATGCCGAAGAGCAGCAGCGCGCACACCACCATGGTGACGTAGCAGCCCAGGAGCACGCCTCTCCGGTCATGCCGATCCGCCGTGTCTCCCGTCACGAGCGACAGCACCACGGCGGGGAGGAACTGTGCGAGCCCCACATACCCCAGGTCGAGCGGCCGCTGGGTGAGGCTGTAGACGTGCCAGCCCACCGCCACGGACTGCATCTGCACCCCGAGCGTCATGAAGAGGCGGGCGCCCTGGTACAGACGGAAGTCGAGGTGCGCGAAGGCGGAGCGGGAGGAACCCGCGGTCGCACTGTCCATGCAGTGGACATATCTGCCCGAGGCGCGCACCACCAGCACCGGGCCAGGCTTGCTTGCTTCCCAGGATCTGCGGTTTAAATAACTCCCAGCAGGAACCGTCCATGTGCTTGGCCGAGGCCGTGGCGGCCCCCCCTGCTCAGGAGTTGGACCGTGTCGTCCATCCGCAACCTGCTGTGTGCCGCGTTGGCTGCTGCCGTGCTGTTCTCGGCCCCAAGCGCGGAGGCCCGCTTCGGTAAGCACTCCGACTCGAGCGATTCCTCCGAAAAGAAGAGCAAGACCCACAAAGCCACGGCGGTGGGTGACGATGACGATGACGACGCTCCGCGCAGCCGCCGTCGCGTGAGCTCCTCGGGCCTGTCGTTCCTGACGGATGTGATCCTCACCCTCCTCGTCGACACGCGCCCTGCGGTGGCCTACGTGGCGCCACCACCTCCCCCTCCGCCGCCTCCCCAGCCGGAGCCCTCCGTCGAGGTGCGGTCCGCTCCCGCTCAACAGCCCTCTCCCACCAGCGTGCGGCTGGGTGTGGACGGCGCGGCCATGAACACCGTGGGCGGGCTGAGCGCCTTCCTGGGTATCGAGGGTGTACGGGCGGGCATCGACGCGCGTGCGCTGGGGCTCCTGATGCCCACCGATGACGGGACGCAGGGGACGGACAACATCACCCTGATGAACTTCCACCTCACCTATGCGCTGATCGCCCAGGAGCGGGTGCGCCTGCGCATGGAGGGTGGCATCAGCACCGCACACGCGCCGGATCTCACCGCCCTGGGCCCCAGCTTCGCGCTCTCGCTCGAGGCGTGCCTGGTGGGCAACCTGGACCTGGAGCTGCGCGCGCAGGGCACCCCGTACCCGTACCGCCAGCTCGACACGCAGGCTGGGCTCGCGCTCCACCTCAACGCCCTGGTGCTGCGCGGCGGGTGGCGCGGGCTCTACCTGAACGACATGGGCGTGGTGGACGACGTCGTGCACGAGGACGCCTTCGGGGGTCCGTACGTCGGCCTCGGCTTCGCGTTCTGATCCCAGGGTTGAATACCCCGAGCAAGCAGCCGTCCGAGCCTGCATCGTGCCGCAAGGCTTCGCCCCCAGGAGTCGGACCGTGTTTGCTCCCAAGAACCTGCTGTGCGCCGCGCTCGCCGCGAGCCTGTTCTTCTCCGCCTCGGAGGCCGAGGCCCGCTTCGGCAAGCGCTCCAACTCGAGCGAGTCCGACAAGAGGGAGGAGAAGAAGAAGGAGAAGAAGAAGGACAAGGAGGAGCGTCAGGAGCAGCCTGCTCCGAGCAGGGTCCATGACGCCTCGGCGGTGAACTCGAGCAGAACCCATGACGCCTCGCCCGTGGGCAGCAGCCGCCCGCCTCCGCCTCCGCCACCTCCGGCTCCCGAGCGCGTCATTGTCGTCGAGCCCGCCCCTCAGCCGGTCTACTACGCGGAGCCCGCTCCCCCGCCGCCGGGCTACTACGTCGCTCCCGTCCCGGTGAGCGAGCTGCCCCCCGAGGTCCGCGCCCCGCGCAAGGACACCCTCTACAGCGCGCTGCGCATGGGTCTGGAGGGAGGGCCCTCGGGCGGTGGCACGCGGATGAACCTGTTCCTCGCCTTCGAGGGCGAGCAGCTGGGCCTGGAGGGCCGCCTGACGGGGCTCTCCCTGCCCACCGATGACGGCACGGGGGGCAGCGACACCATCAGCGTGACCAACGTGCACCTCACCTACGCCGTGCTCGCGCAAGAGAAGGTGCGCTGGCGCGTGGAGGCCGGCTTCAGCTCGGCGCACGCTCCGGAGCTGACCGTGTATGGCCCCAGCCTCGGCACCTCGTTCGAGGCGCGGCTCGGCGGCCCCCTGGACTTCGAGCTCCGTCTGCAGGGCACGCCCTTCCCGTACCGGCAGGCGGACGCGCAGGCGGCGCTGGCCTTGAAGTTCCACCCCTGGGCCGTCCGCGCCGGCTGGCGGACGCTCATGCTGGACGACGCGGGCCTGGTGGACGGCGAGGTCCACCGGGACGTCTTCAGCGGCCCGTTCCTCGGCGCCGGCCTCTTCTTCTGACGGAAGCCGGGCGCGCACGTCTCCCTCCCATCACCAGGAGAGGGAGAGGGCCCGCCGGCCTCACTCCTCCGGAGACGCGGACAGCTCCACGCCGGAGGAGGGGGCGGACATTCCTCCCACCGCGGCCTTCTTGGGGCGCCGCTTGGGCGGAGGCGCCAGCTTCGGCTGCATCCCGAAGAGCCGCTCGTACGTCTCCGGCGTGTTGATGTTGACCAGCACGCCCGGATCCTTCACGGACACCTTCCGCAGCTTCACGCTCTGCAGCGCCACATCCAGCTGCGTCGCGTCGGTGTCCATGAGCCGCTCGGCCGCCGCGCGAGAGAGCACCACCGGGTAGCCCTGCACGCCCTCGAACTCGGGCCGCAGCCCCTCGTCCGATTCCCCCACCGCCTTGAGCAGCGACTTGAGCGTCGAGGCGCGCACCGCCGGCATATCCACCGGGTGCAGCAACACCACCTCCGCGCCCTCCTCGAGGGCGGCGGTCAGCCCCGCCTTGATGGAGGACATGGGGCCCTCCTGCCAGCGCGGGCTCTCCACGAGCATCAGGCTGGGGTGCTGATCCCGCACCGCCTCCGCGTCCTTGCCGATGACCCCCAGCACCGCGCAACCCGCCTTGCCGAAGGTGGACGCGAGCGACTGGAGGAAGCTCCTCCCACCCTCGTGTTCGATGAGCGCCTTGGGGTGGGCCATTCGCCGGGCCTCGCCCGCAGCGAGGATGATCGCCACTGCCTTCATAACCACGCCTCCTCAGGGCCCACGCAGGATCGCGGGGCTACGGGTAAGAGGCTGGTGCCTCCGCGCGAGATTGCAGCCCACCCTGAAGGGCGACCCGTTGGGCAGGTGTCACTCCCACCCCGGCGGTGTTCGATAAGAGGTAGGTCGGGGTCGGTGTTACGTCTACGGGCCAGCAGATGGCTGCCCTTCCGATCATCGACCGCTCCCCGAGCGCCACCCCGCGTCCTGAGCCCACACTGTCAGTGCAGCCAGCGCACACCACCCGTTGAGCCCTCCCTTGGCTCCACGAGCGAGGCCTGCTCGCCGGTCATTCCTTCCTCCACGGCGAGCGCCTTGGCGGTCAAAACTTCAGCGATCGGGAGCAGCGGAAGCCGTGACGCGACACGACAGAGCTCCGCCTCCGTCACCTCGCCGATCAACTCTCCGCGAACTTCCTCCACCACGGGCAGTACAGCCAGCCCGTAACGTTGCATCACCTGGAGCGCTGCCAACACCGTATCGCTCGGAAACAAGGTGATGGCACGAGAGATGAGGGACTCATTCCGAATGCTGCACTTGGCCACGCCGACCTCCACGGAGGACCTCCGTCCACGTTCCGGGAGACCTCAGGCAATTCGCGTGCCGATCAATGTGGGTGTGTCAACCACCGTGCTGACACAACATCCGACAACTTTCGAGGATAATGGAGACAAGCTGATCCACTTCGAAAGATTCCGGACCGGAGCATTCCCATGTCCGTCAAACTCCCCCCGCCGTCTCCCGGTTCGCCGCGACGAACCACTCAAGAGACGCCGGCGACCCAGACGCAGAAGTCAGAGCATTCCAATCCGCTAGCCAAGCTCGGCCAGGGCCTGCAGCGCGTCGCGCAGCAGGTCGACAAGAACGTCCACCGGCTCGTCGACACGTTCGAGGCGCGCCTGCCTGGGCTGCCGGGGCAGTCCGGCGCGGGGGCAAAGTCGTGGGAGGGCATCACCCTCAGCGGCAAGCCGCTGCAGATCCCGCTCGACAAGCTGCTGGACGTGGACCTGAGCAAGGTCCGCAAGCTGCTCGAGCGCGTGGTGCCGCAGAAGATCCGCGACGACGAGGCCAAGAAGTTCACCGGGCAGACGCAGGACTTCCGGGAGACGCTGGGCAAGGTGCGCTCGCTGGGCACCGAGCTGGACATGCTGTCCCCCAAGTCCCCGCGCTACGCCGAGGTGAAGCAGGAGCTGGCCAAGGTGGAGGGCGAGCTCCAGGCGAAGTACGGCTACACCCGCGCCACCGCGCCGAAGCCGGGCGCCATGTGGGTGGATCCGCAGTTCATGGCCAAGGATGTGCCGGGCGGCCAGGTGTCCGCCTCGAAGCTGGCCACGGGCCCCGCGGTGACGAAGCCGCCCGAGCCGCTGGACTTCCTCTTCGGCGGCAAGCCGGACGGAGCGAAGCAGGCGCAGGCGTACCAGGCTTCAGTGGCCGCCAAGCGCGCCGAGCTGGGCATGCCCCTCCAGGACGGCAAGCCGATCGGCGTGCACATGAGCCTCGAGGGCGGCGGCGGCAAGGGCAAGCGCTACGCGGCGATGCTCTCCGAGATGCGGCAGCTGGGCGTGGTGCCCACCAGCCTCACGGGAACCTCGGCGGGCTCCATCGCGGCGGCGTTCGCGGCCACGGGCGCCTCGCCCGAGCAGATCGACGCCATCGCCAAGGATCCGCGGCTGCAGAAGCTCTACGACGTCGACCTCGACTTCAAGGACGGCGGGTTGCTCAATGGCCAGGCCGCGTATGATCTCTTCGACTCGAAGCTGCGCGAGCTGACCGGCATCAAGGACCGCCCTGTCACCTTCGCGGACCTGAAGGTGCCGCTGCAGCTGGTGGCGGCCAAGGCCTACGACAGCGCGTCTCCCAACGGCTTCCCGACCACCAAGGATCGGCTCTTCGTCTTCAGCCAGGAGACGACGCCGGACACGTCGGTGGCGCTGGCGATGCGCGCCTCCATGGCCATCCCCGGCGTCTTCGAGCCGGTGCAGATGGTGGACCCGACCACGGGCCGCAGCATCCACCTGACGGACGGTGGCTCGCTGGACAACCTGCCCATGGGCTACGCGAAGAACAACCTGCCGCAGATCGGCGCGGCACTGCTGAGCCCGGACTCGAACCACCCGTCCAACGCGAACGGCGCGGCCAAGCCGCTGCCCACGGGCCAGCTGGACGCGACCAACGTCCTGTGGAACGCCGTCAACGGCTACACCTTCCTCAAGGACAACGCGACGGGCTCGGCGGACTTCCGGGATCGCACCGCGCCGGGGCCCAACCAGTTCATGATCAGCGTGCCCACCTGGAACCTGGAGAACCCCAAGCAGGCCGACAGCACGCTGGGCTTCGGGTACGACGCCAAGGTGGACCCCATCCTGGACGGGCAGACGCGCGAGGTGACGCGCAACTTCCTGCGCAACTTCCTGGATGACATGCGGGTGCCGGGCTCTCGCGGCGCCAACGTCACCACGGACGTCCCCAAGAACCTGCGCTTCCAGGAGCAGGTGATGGTGAGCGGGCAGAACTACCAGGTCTCCTACAACGGCGGAGACAAGCTGCTGGCCCTCAACACCTCCACGGGCAAGACGTCCGAGCTGAAGCTGGGCCAGAAGAAGATCGAGGCCATGTACCTGGATCACCTGGCCTTCGGGGACCTCAAGGCTCAGCTGGCCTACTCGCTGAGCAACCCCAAGAGCGTCAAGCCGGACTGGCTGCCGTTCTAGCGGAGGTTCGCGGACGCGCTGCTCGCCCTCGAGTTGCGCGTCCGCCTGGCCAGGCCCGAGCCCGCCCGTCTGCTCCTGCGGACTTCACTCGCGCAGGGCGAGCTGTATCCACTGAGAGCGAACCTCGCATCGCGTCTGGATACCTGCGCTCACCTGAACCGACTTGCGGCGTACCCGGAGAGAGCCGATAGGGTCCGCCCCTCAACTCCCTCGGGAGAGGATGTGGCATGTCGGATTCTTTCTATCAGCAGCAGCAGCAGCAGCAGCCGAAGCGCTCGTCGTGGGTGCCGTGGCTGATCACGGTGTTGGTGGTGCTGCTGGCGGGCGTGGTGGGCTGGCTCGGGCAGGGCGCCTACCGCACGTTGCAGGCGCGGGCCGAGGCGGCGGAGGCGGAGGCCCTCAAGGGGCACGAGCGGGCCAAGGCGGCGGAGCAGGCGCAGAAGGAGCTGGAGGCGAAGCTGTCGGCGATCGACACGGAGAAGTCGCAGCTCTCCACCCAGCTCAACCAGCTCTCCACCGAGCGCGACCAGCTCTCCCAGGTGGTTCAGGAGAAGGATGCGGAGCTGGCCCGCCTCAAGGCCACGTACCAGGACCTGGAGGAGAAGATGAAGACGGAGATCGCCGACGGCGAGATCCGGCTGACGCAGGCCGAGGGCCGCATCCAGGTGGACCTGGTGGACAAGATCCTCTTCGACTCGGGCGAGGCCAGCATCACCGAGCGCGGCGCCGGAGTGCTCACGCGGCTGGGCGCGGTGCTCGCGGGGGTGGAGGGCCGCAGCATCCAGGTGTCGGGCCACACGGATGACAGCCCTCCCTCGCAGCGGCTCGCGGCCACGTTCCCCACCAACTGGGAGCTGTCCGTGGCGCGCGCGGTGAACGTGGTGCGCTTCCTCCAGGAGAAGGCGAGCGTGCCGGCGCGCCGGCTGGTGGCGTCCGGCTACGGCGAGACCCACCCGGTGGCCAGCAACGCCACGCCCAAGGGCCGCGCGCGCAACCGGCGCATCGAGATCCTCCTCATCCCCGAGCTGGCCGCCGCCAAGACAGAGCTCACCGACGCGTCAGCCAAACCGGCGCCGGGAGCCACGCCCGAGGTGAAGAAGGCCGTGGCGGATGCCCCCGCGGGGAAGACGGACGTGCAACCGGCCAAGGGAACGGCGAAGCCCGGCTCACGCTGAGCCCGGCACGGCGACGGCAGGCCCAGGAGATGGCCCACAGTGAGGCCATCTCTCACGGAGCGGGAGCTCCTACTTCTTCTTCATCCCCTCGAGCATCTTGCGGAAGGTCTTCTCCGCGCCCGTGACCGTCTTGTCCGGACCGGTGAGCTTGAAGAAGACGGCGCCGCCCGGGCCCTCGACGATGGCGCCAATGAGCCGGAAGCCGGGCTTGGGCGTGGACGGCCCCATCATCGGGCCGCCGCCCGCGTAGGTGCCCTTCACGTCCACCGTCGTCACCGGGAACCCGGCGACCGTCTCCTTCTTCGTCTTCGCATCCTTCTCCGCGGAGGTGCCGTCCGCCTTCTGGAACTGGTTCACCCACCGCTTCACGTTGGCGTCCACGCCCCCGCCCTTGCCCTCGCCGAAGTAGAAGACGGCCAGCTCCGCGCCCTCCGTGTCCCCCTTGGCCGCGGGGATGCTGTAGGTAGCCACGCGCATGGGGCGCTCGCTCTGCGCCGTCCACTCGGCCGGGGCCGTCCACGTCAAGCCACCCGCCTCGTCGGCGCGGGCCACACCCGCCACCGCAAGGCTCAACACCACGACAGTGAGCATTCGGTTCATACCGTCAGCGTAACCGAAGCCCTCGCGGCGTGCTTGGCTGCCTGAGCAGGGCAGGCGCCAGAGCGAGCGCTCAGCCTGCGGCCGGGATGGGCTCGCGCCTCAAGGGGCGCCAGCGGTAGGGGCACTCGCGCAGGTGCAGCACGGAGTCCAGCCGGGCGTGGCCCGCGAACACTCCGTCCTGCATCGCCTCACAGTAGAGCTCCACCGGCTTGACGAAGCGCGCGTTCCACGGCCCTCGGTTGATGGTAAGCACGTACATGTACCCATCCGCCACGCCGAAGGCGTCGTAGCACTCGACGAGCGGCTCGTGCAGGGACTGCAGGCTGGGCCAGACCGAGCCCGCCGGCGGCCCCGGCAAGGGTCGAGTATCCAACACCCCCACCAGCCGCCCTCCCGGGAACTCGGGCAGCGGGTCCACCGCGAAGGTGAGCCGGTCCCCCTCGCGGGCCATCAGCATGTCCGCCTCGCCGAACGCGTGGAACTTGAACTCGGCGAGCGTGTTGCCGATGCGGCGCATGAGCGCGTCATTGGTCTCGCTGCGCACGAAGTAGCCGCCGCGCCGCCAGCGCCCCCGCGCGTTGCGGTAGCGCACCGCCGCGCGGTAGCTCACTTGGTAGAAGTTGAAGCCCGCCAGGCCGGTGAGCCCCTTCGGGCGCATCTCTCGCAGCGAGGACATCAGCACCTGCACCCACGCGGTGCCCCGATGCAGCTCCGGCTCCAGGGGCGCGGGCAGCACCTGCGCGAGCGTGTCGGGATCCACCGCGTAGTTCAGCGAGAGCGCCTCCACCCACACCGTCTGCACCTGAGTGAGCCAGGGCACCGAGGGGCACTCCTCCATGTCCTCGCTGGAGGGGCTCACGTCCTGGGAGCGCTCCAGCGTGGCGTAGGTCTCTCGCAGCGTCGCATGCCCAAGCGGGGTCGGCAGGTAGTAGCCATCCTCCACCACGAGCATCCCCCGCCGGGCGAGCGCGCGCAGGGCCGCCTCACCCGCCGCGCGAGACACCTCCGAGGCTGCCAGGCGCGCCATGAGCGTCTCCCGTGCGAGCCCCAGCGGCTCCATCACCAGGGCCACCATCACGGCCAGCTCAGGCGACGTGAGCAGGATCATACGAGCCGAGCCTGGACACCGCCGGCCGCCAGGCGCCTGCGCCGGGCGCGGTGCAGCAAGAGCCCACCGGACAGCTGCGTGACGAACCACAGCGCCGCGAACACCCCGAAGCCCAGCTCGGGCGCGCGGGCCAGGCCCAGGGCGGCCAGCGCGTAGAGGACGGCGGCCGCGTACCAGGCGCGTCCCATGAGCGCCCCCATGATGGAGAAGGACATGGAGATGAGGACGCACCCCACCGCCGGCATGAAGAGCACCTCCAGCCCCAGCAGCCAGTTGGCCAGCGCCACCAGCACCATGCCCCCCATGCACGTCGTCCAGATGGACCACACCTGCCGCTCGATGAAGGAGCGCACCCCGGCCGCCTCCTTCCGCTGCAGCCAGAAGATGGACACCAAGTTGATGGGGATGATGGCCACCCAGAGCAGGATGTAGGGGCCGGGCGTGCGGTGGCCCTGCTGATACAGCAGGTGCGTGCCAAGAAAACCTCCCCCATTGGTGAAGGCGTGGAGGATCCAGATGACGCCCCAGTTCTGGAGGGCCGAGTCGTCCCGGGCCTGGGTGACGACGCGGCGTAGGAGCTGCAAAGCCTCGGCGGCCTCTTCTCGGTTCATGCGCGCGGGGGAGCCTACTCGAAGGAGAAAGCGGGTATGCCCCGCGGCACGTGACTCAGTGCGTCACTCTGCAATGCTTCCGGCACCTTCCGTAACGTGCTAGCAACCCCGCGCTTAGCTGTAGTCCCACCTTGGAGGGGGTTACCCAACATGAAGAAGCTGTTGCTCGTCGGGGCACTGACCCTGGGTGCTGCTGCCTGCGCCCCAGAGATCGCGCAGGATGCGCCGCCAGATAACGTGGTCGCGGAGTTCAATCCGGCCGGCTCGCCCGCGGTCGTCCCCATACCGACCGATCTGATCATTGATCCGGCCACCGGGCTGGTCAACGCGCCCATCGATCCCAACGCTCCCGCGGCTCAGCAGGAGTTCACCCGGGACTACCTCAACACGCTCAACGGCTTCCCGACCAGCACGACGGCGTCCACGAAGATCGTCGACCTGGACAAGACCACCGTCAACACCACCTCGGTGCGGTTCATCGACCTGCTGCAGGGCACGCCCATCGCCACGCCCACCGTGACTCCGACGATCGCCTATGACGAGGACACGGATCAGCTCGTCATCGCGCCGCCGGCCACGGGCTGGCCGAAGGGCGGCCGCTACGCGGTGGCGCTCGTCGGCGGTGCCAACGGTCTGAAGGGCGTGGACGGCAAGCCGGTGGTGGGCTCGACGGTGTGGCAGCTCGCCTCGCTGGAGAAGCCGCTCGTCACCTGCGAGGACCTGACGGCCCCGGACTGCAGGTCCACCACGAGCCTCATCCCCTCCAGCAAGACGGACCCGGCCGAGCGCCTCAAGGACCAGACGGCCACCGCGCTGCGGCTGGAGCAGCTGCGCCGCGCCTACAAGCCACTGTTGGACGCGGTGGCGGCGCAGGGCGTGAACCGCTCGGACATCGTACTGCTGTGGACCTTCCGCATCATGAACATGCCGGAGGCCACGTTCAATCCGGCCGGGGGCGTCATCCCCTTCCCCAACAACCTCCTGCTGGCGAGGAACGCGGACGGAACCACGCACCTGAACCTGCCCATCCCTCCCGGCGCTCCAGCCTCGCAGGTGCAGCTGATTCAGGGGTTGAATACGCTGGACGGGTTCTCGACCACCGCGCCCATCGTCTCGGAGAACAGCGACGCGCTGGGGCCCATTGACACGGGCAGCCGGCTGGACGCGGGCAGCCTGACGGGGGGCACCAAGTTCATCAAGCTGGGCACGGGCGGAACGGCGCCGAAGGTGACGGCGTGCCTGAACTGCGCCTCCAGCCCCGGCAGCACGAGCAACCCGCAGCAGCTCCAGTTCGTGCCGCAGCTGCCGCTGGATGAGAAGTCCACCTACTCGGCGGTGATGACGACGGATCTGAAGGACGAGCGGGGCCGGAAGGTGGCGCCCTCGGGGGCCTTCGCGCTGCTGCGCATGGCCAGTCCGCTGGTGGTGGACGGCAAGAGCCAGGTGTCGGGCGTGTCGGACGCCAACGCCAACGCGCTCGAGCCGCTGCGCGCCGGGTTCAAGCCTATGTTCGACGTGCTGGCGCAGACGGGCACGCCGCGCTCGAAGATCGCGCTGGCGTGGGCCGTCACCACGCAGAGCACGGTCTCCACGCTGCAGAAGCTGTACGCCCTGCCCACCCAGTATGGGGCCGCGGGCCTGCCCAACCAGCCGCTGTACCTGTTCGATGTCACGGTCACCGTCAAGGACCAGATGACGAGGGCCGGTCTCCCTAGTGGCAACGTCGGCAAGATCTTCCAGGGCTCGATTGTGCTGCCCTTCGTGCTGACGGGGACGGGCGGAACCCTGAGCCCGACAACGCCGCTGTTCCATCGCGTCCCCTTCCTGCTGGCGGTCCCCGGTGCGGCAGCGCCGACGGACGGCTACCCGGTCACCATCTTCAGCCATGGCCTCCGCAGCACCCGGAACACCGCTGTCCCCTTCATCAACGCGCTGGCCGCAGTGGGGCATGCGACCGTCGCCATCGACACCGTGTTCCACGGTGATCGCAGCACCTGCGTGGGCATCACCGCAGCCGCGGGCCTCTCGGATGGGACCAACCCCATCGACACTCCGGACAAGGCCTGCTCCACGGGCTCGCGCTGCGACGTGGATGCCTCGAGCGCCAGCTACGGCCGCTGCATCTCCGACACCCCGTTGCCCTGCAATCCCTCCAACCCCGCCACGGGTGACTTCACGTGCGCCCAGGCAACTCAGGGCCGTTGCCTCCCGACGAGCGCGACGGACCCCACTGCGGGTGTCTGTGAGGGCGGCAGCTTCCGGACCAACAGCAGCGGCACGCCGTACATCTCCGGTTGGAACATGCTCAACGTGGCCAACCTCTTCGCCACGCGCGACAACTTCCGCCAGCACACGATCGAGCACGCTCAGCTCGAGCGCGTGCTCGCCGCGGCTGGCATCGACACCCAGCTCGAGGCGCAGGGCGCCGGCAAGCTCGACGGCACCAAGATCGACTACGCCGGCCAGAGCCTCGGCGGCATCCTGGGGCCCCTCTACACCTCCGCGTCTCCTGTGGTCCGGCACGCGCTGTTCAACGTGCCGGCCGGCAACCTGACCGGCGTCGTGTTCACCTCGCCGGCCTTCGCTCAGGTGCGCGCGGGCTTCCTGGCGGCGCTGGCCGCCCAGGGCCTCAACCAGGGCACTCCGGCCTTTGATCAGTTCCTCGTGCTGGGCAAGACGATTCTCGACCCGGCGGATCCCATCAACTACATCTACGCCGTGGAGAATGGCCCCGCGACTCCCACCACGGGGCGCGAGGCCTTCATCCAGTACATCGAGAACGACCAGGTCATGCCCAACCCGCTGACCGAGGCCCTCGTTGCCACGGCCAACCGCACCGAGGCCAAGAAGCAGGTGGCCAGCTTCAAGTTCATGCCCACCGACGCCCAGCTGCCGCCGGAGAAGCGCCACGCGTTCCTGCTGGACTTCAGCAACCCGACGGTGACGTCTGACGCGCAGACCCAGGCGATCCAGTTCCTCAGCACCGGGGCCCTCCCGTAACCCTCAACGAGAGAGGACACGCACTCCATGATGAAGAAGACACTCTCCGTCGTGACCCTGCTCGCCGCCGGCCTCAGCCATGCCGCGGGCTTCTCCTTCGACACCCACAGCGGCCGGGCCACCGGCATGTCGTTCGCGACCACTGCCGTCACGGACGACTCGACCGCCATCGCCTTCAACATCGCCAACATCCTTGGCGTGGAGAAGCTCGATATCACCGTGGGTGACGTCACCACGCTGCCCAAGCTGGCGTTCACCCCCGAGGGGGGCACGAAGCAGAAGATGGGCACCACCGTGGTGCCCCCGCCCCACCTGTTTGCCGTGTACCGCATCAACGATCAGATGGCCGCCGGCCTGGGCGTCTACACTCCCTTCGCCGCAGGCTCCAACTGGGAGGACGACTTCCCGTTCCGGACCAAGGGCTACTACGCCCGGGTGGCCACCTACTTCATCAACCCTGCGTTTGCCTATCAGCCCCACAAGAACTTCCGGGTCGGCCTGGGCCTGGACGTCGTCCGCGGGACGGTCGAGATCACCCGCAAGATCAACTTCGTGGACACTGAGGGCTCCATCCACCTCGGCGGCGGCGCTTGGGGCGTGGGCTACAACGCGGGCATCAACGTCACCATCCTGGAGGACCTGCTGGACTTCGGAGCGACGTTCCGCAGCCCCGTCAAGATGGCGTTCAAGGGTAAGGGAGACTTCCAGGACATCCCCGCCGCGTTCCAGACCACGCTCGTCGACCAGGACATCCATTCGACGGTCACCCTGCCTGGCGTAGCGAACCTGGGCGTGGGCTTCACGCCGATCGAGGGCCTCACGCTCGCGTTCGACGCGCAGCTGATGCTCTGGTCGACCTTCGAGGAGTTCGGCATCGAGTTCGACAACCCGGCGCTCACGGACATCGCGGCCAAGAACTGGAAGGACACCTGGAACTTCCGCCTGGGCGCGGAGTACGGCCTGACGAAGAACGTCCTGGTGCGGCTGGGGGCCTCGTATGACCCGATCCCGAGCCCCGAGAACACGCTGACCCCGGAGCTGCCGGACGCCAACCGGTACAAGGCCTCGGCGGGCCTGGGCCTCAAGTTCGATCCCGTCCGGGTGGACCTGGGCTACCAGTTCGTCTACCTGAAGAAGACGGAGAGCACGGCGGCGGGCTTCCCGGGCACCTACGACGGCACGGCCCACGTGATGGGGCTCACCGTCGGCTACTCGATGAAGTGACGGTACCCCGCGGGGGCGAAGCCTCAGCGCTTCGCCGTCGCGCTGACTGTTGAAGTCAGTTCAAGCCCGGGCTCCTCCCAGCGAGGACCCGGGCTTTTCATTTTGGCGTCTACACGTAGCCGCTACCTGTTGAGCCTATAGACGTACACATTTCGTGTCTGCTTGTTCGGCGACTGGTCATCCGACTCATCCCAGGCCACGACAGGTACCCCTTCGGAATCGATGCGAAGAGAAGGATGGTATCCGTCCGGTCGGCGACGTGCTGCGGGATCTTGTGGAGTGGAGCGTGATGGGACACCCCTGGGCCCATGTCCAAGCCCGACAAGCCGCAGTGGATCCGCATCGCCGAGCAGTTCGAGCAGAGC